>Ga0187786_10000386_pt1 | contig 12919 bp, 10 predicted proteins | sample 0815_BV2_10_20_M_FD_132449 | JGI IMG/M metagenome (GOLD analysis project Ga0187786, IMG submission 132449) | Tropical peat soil microbial communities from peatlands in Department of Meta, Colombia - 0815_BV2_10_20_MG | ecosystem: Environmental > Terrestrial > Soil > Wetlands > Peat | place...
CCCCCTCTCGATCCCCGCCATGAGACCTTTAAACGGAATATCGCCGTTCTCGATGAAGAAGTTGGTCACCCCCATGACGGGAGGGTTCTTGCTGTTGCTCCGCACCGCGTTGCCCGTGGACGCGACGCCGCTCCCCTTGGCGTGGTAGGTGTCATAGAGAAAGCCCAAGAGCCGCCCTTTTTCGACCAGGAGGGTGTTCCGCTGTGGCGCTCCCTCACCGTCGAAGGGGGCGGTCGCCATGCCGCCCGAGAGGGTCCCGTCATCGCGAATGCGGAGCACCGGAGAGAACATTTCTTCTCCGGCCCGGCCGGCCAGAAGAGACTTACCCTTGCGGACATTGTCGGCGAGAAAAGAGGGGGACAGCACTTCGAGGATCTCCGTGGCCACTTGGTTGTCCAGCACAGCCGGGCATTTCATGGTCGGTATCTTTTCGGCTCCCAGAAGTCCGCAGGCCTTTTCCGACGCAGTGCGGGCAACCTTATGGAGATTGATTCCATTAAAGGAGTTGCTGAAGCCGAAGTCCCACCCCATCTGGGAGTCGTTACCCTCTTCTGCGATGGCGGTAATGCTGCAGGTGATGGTAGTGTCCCGGTAGCTTCCACTTATGCCTAAGGAGTTTCTGATAAAACCTTCGTAATCGGATTCACCGTAGGTCGCCTTGCGCACCTTTTTCACTCGCGAATCGGCAGCCAGGACCAGCATTTCCAGTTCAAAGGCCTTTGCGATTTTTTCTTTCTCTTGGACCATGGCAAGGTTGTCGTCGTAGAGCCCTGTAATCTCGGGATAGATTTCCGGGAGGGGAAAGGCATTCATTTTGTCTGCTGTCTGAAAACGGGCGCTGGTCATGGCGTTGTCGATCATCCTCGTGAGATCTGCATCATCAAGACTGGTAGAGAATGAAAATCCCATTACACACGATTTGAGGACGCGCACCCCAACTCCAACCGGCGCTGCGCATTTGAAGGTGTCCACCTTTCCTTCCTTAACCTCGATGGTCAGGTTTCTGGAAGAGCTCATGAAGATTTCGTAACCGTCCAGGGGACGTTTTTTAAGGAGCGATTCGATACTGTCGATAACCGGCGTCAAATCCATTCAATCCCCCTGTTTAAGATCCAGGATCATAGCAATTTCATCGCAATCGGGAAACTTCACGCACTTTATGCAATCTCCCCAGACCTTTTGGGGAAGCTCAGTCTTGTCGGATACCCTGAAACCAAACCTTCCGAAGAATTCTGGCTTGTAGGTTAGACAGAACACCCGCTTCAGTCCCAATGCTTTTGCCTCATCAATGCAGGCATTTACCAGCATTGTGCCGACCCCCCTATGTTCCGCTTCTACCGACACTGCCACGGAGCGGAGCTCGGCCAAGTCTTCCCAGACTATGTGAAGCGCCGCTGCGCCGATGAGACTGCCTCCCTCTTCGAAGATGTAGAAGTCGCGGAGCGACTCGTAAAGCTCGGAGAGGGAACGGGAGAGCATGTCGCCTTTCCCGGCGAAATGTGTGAGGAGTTTCCATATATCCTTTATGTCGTCTATCTGGGCTTTTCTCAGCATGACAAAGACCTTTCAATAATCTGATATTAACATTCAAATGTACGGAAAAACAGGTTTACAGGCGGGAAATCCGGAAAAACCAAATAATTATTGACACCCACAGGGGGTTTTGTTATAAGAAAATCTCTTGATTGGGGCTGTAGCTCAGTTGGGAGAGCGCTTGAATGGCATTCAAGAGGTCGTCAGTTCGATCCTGATCAGCTCCACCATTGGCCATTAAGGGTCTGCGGAAATCCCGCAGCCCCTTTTTGTTATCGAAAGTCAAAAGCCGCTCAGCTTTGAGCGGCTTTTTCATCACTAGTTTAAGCTTTTTTCTTAGGGGTTGTTTTCACCTTTGTCGCCTTGGCGGATTTTGCCGCCGGCGCCTTTTTCGCTTTAAGCTTTGCGGCCCTTATGGCTCGTGCCTTTGCAAGATTGTCGGCAAGCCCCCTCTCACTGGCCATCCTTTTTCTCGCCTCCGAGAAGTTTTTTGCCGTCAGTGCCTGGCTGCTCGGAATTCCGAACTGCTTCTTGTAAGCGCCCGGTTTTATATTGTGCATCTGCGCCAGATGACGGGCCAGCGTCTTCATCCCCCCTTTGCCGCAGATCATGCACACTATCTGATCTGCCTGGAAGGCCTTTTTCAGGGTGATGATTGGCGCTTTGGCCGCTTCCGTGGCGGTTTCGCTGATTTCTCCCCGTTCAAGGCTTGACAGTGTGCTGTATACTTTCTGAATTTCCTGTATCAACTCTTCAGTTGACATTGCTGTCACGGAAGCATGGGATGTAACAATGTCTGTGGTCAGCTCCAATATTGTTGCTGCCATATTAAGCCTCCTTTGTGTTGTATAAACAGAGTAATTGTTATTGACAATATATCATTTAACTGGATAACATAATAAAATCAAGTCAAAAATATTATTTTACAAAAATAAAAATATTGACTGAGGCGTAATTTTTCTGATATGTAGCTTAGAGTATTTTAACTATACGTCATTATTAAAACATTAAGAAAATTATAGACATGCCGAGAATTGAGATTGATGAATCCAGATGCAAGGGATGCGGGCTCTGCACAATTGCTTGTCCAAAAGGACTTATCTGTCTGAGTGAAAAGTTAAACCTTCTTGGATACGCTCCGGCTGTTATTACAGATTTGGATAGATGCACCGGTTGTAAGATGTGCGCTGAGATCTGTCCGGATGTGGCGATAATAGTTTTCAAATAAGACTCCTTTGAGTCGACGTTTTAATTTTATTTGTGATTTCAATTCCGATTCCATCCAGTCGCCAGGTTATGGAGGATCGATTGTCAACGAGACTTTTCGTGAAGGGAAATGACGCGTTAGCCATGGCCGCTGTCGAGGCGGGTTGCCGCTTTTATTTTGGTTACCCCATTACCCCCCAGAATGAGATACCCGAATACCTTTCCCGGGTTTTGCCAAAGATAAACGGAGTGTTCATCCAGGCGGAGAGCGAGATCGCATCCATAAACATGCTCCTCGGCGCGTCCGCAACCGGCGCCAGGGCCATGACCTCCTCATCGGGTCCGGGAATTTCATTGATGCAGGAAGGGATTTCGTACATGGCTGGCTCAGAGTTGCCCGGGCTTATCGTCAACGTCTCCCGCTCCGGTCCGGGACTTGGGGGAATTGATGCCTCCCAGGCCGATTATTTCCAGGCGGTCAAGGGAGGAGGCCATGGCGGGTATCATATTATTGTCCTGGCCCCTGCTTCCGTTCAGGAGATGTATGATCTTACCATGCTGGCCTTCGACCTTTCCGATATATATAGGATGCCGGCCATGATCCTGGCCGATTCGGTGATCGGGCAGATGAAAGAACCCCTGATCCCCCACAAAAGGCCTGAAACTAAGCTCCCATTAAAAAATTGGGTTGTACGAGGAAAGGGGGAGAGCGAGCAGCGCATTGTCAAATCGCTCTATTTGGGGGATAGGGAGCTTGAAGCGCACAACTGGAAGCTGCACGCAAGGTACGGTAAGGTAAAGGAGAAGGAGTGCCGATGGGACTCCTTTGCTACGGCAGATGCCGAACTGGTTGTATCCGCCTTCGGCTCCGCTGCCAGGATAGCCCGGACATCAGTGACTATGGCAAGAGAAGAGGGGCTCAAAGTTGGACTGATCCGGCCGATCACCCTGTTCCCTTTCCCGGAAACGGCCTTTGCGAAAATTATCGGATCTTGTAAAAGGATACTGGTTATCGAACTGAATACGGGACAGATGGTGGAAGATGTGAGGCTTTCCGTCAACGGAGAGACGGAGGTCTGTTTTTATGGGCGCCCCCCCGGCACCGGTTCTCTTCCCACTCCGGAAGAGCTTTTCAAGCAGATAAGGAAACATTACAGACAGATGGAAGTTTGAAGACTAAAGGTTGAAGGAGAACCATTGGCCTTTAAACGGAGAGCCGGATATGAAGCAAGTATTCAAAAGGCCGGTAAGCCTAAAGGATGTGCAGACACATTTCTGTCCCGGATGCCACCACGGCACGATACACAGGCTGGTGGCCGAGGCGATTGACGAGTTTGGCATCCAGAAAAGGACCATCGGCGTGGCGTCGGTGGGGTGTTCGGTCTTTCTCTACAGCTATTTTGACATAGATGTGGTCGAATCGCCCCATGGCCGAGCGGCTGCCGTAGCCACCGGTGTAAAAAGGGCACGGCCGGACTGTATTGTCTTCACCTATCAGGGGGACGGCGACCTGGCCGCCATAGGGACGGCGGAGATAATCCATGCCGCGAACCGGGGTGAGGCAATAACGGTCATCTTTGTAAACAACACTATTTATGGGATGACCGGCGGACAAATGGCGCCTACCACGCTTCCGGATCAGAAAACCACCACTTCTCCCTACGGCAGAAAAAGTGAAACAGACGGGGCGCCTCTCCGCATGGCGGAACTCTTTTCCCATCTGGATGGAGTGGCGTTCTCTGCAAGAGTGGCGGTGAACTCTCCAAAGAACCTTATGGACGCTAAACGACAGGTCAGGAGGGCTTTCCGTTACCAGGTGGAAGGGAAGGGCTTTTCCTTTGTCGAGGCCCTCTCCGCATGCCCGACCAACTGGGGGATGACACCTTTGGAAGCCAACGAGCGGGTAGGTTCGGAGCTTTGCGCCTATTTCAGACTAGGTGTTTACAAGAATATCGCAGAACTGTAGTTTCAGATTCCTTTTGCCTGAATCAATCGGGTCGCAAGTCTTACGACCGACCACGGAGCGACCAAATGCGTCATGATTTGTTCATATCCGGTTTTGGAGGTCAGGGGGTTCTTTTGGCCGGTAACCTCCTATCCTATGCCGCCATCATAGAGGGGAAAAACGTTTCTTTCCTTCCCTCATATGGAGTGGAAAAGCGTGGAGGGGCCGCCATGTGCACCGTCGTCATAGCTGATGGAGACGTGGGGTCCCCGGTGGTCGGGTCTCCGAGCGTAACGATACTCCTAAACCAGGCTTCGCTTGATAAATTCGGCGGAAGAACGAAACCCGGGGGGATATGCATAATCAATACTTCTCTGGTGGATACCACTGGGTTCCGTAGAGATGATATTACGACGGTATTCCTTCCAATGAATGCCATTTCCATGGAGCTCGGCGACTCCCGAATGGTCAACATGGTTGCGGTGGGCGTCTATGCTGCGCTGACAAAGGCGGTAAAGATATCATCGCTTGCCATGGCTTTGAAGGAGGTCTTGCCCGAGCGTAATCACAGGTTCATTCCGGCCAATCGGTCGGCAATCGAGGCGGGAGCGGCGCGTATATCCGGTGAAAAAACTTGACGCCCGCTACTGTATCTGTTATAGAAAAAAATGCTTGGGGTGTAGCCAAGCGGTAAGGCAACGGACTCTGACTCCGTCATCCCTAGGTTCGAATCCTAGCACCCCAGCCACTTTAAACCTCTTCTTGGACAGTAATTCACTTTGAATTGCTGTTTTTTTATTTAATCAGCATCTTTTAGGAGCCGATGAGCATGCTTGCAGCTGTCATTTTCGATTTTGACGGTATCATTGTGGACACGGAGCCGCTTCATTATAAGGCGTTCCAGGAGATACTCGTCCCCTTCGGACTTGGATATTCGTGGGACGATTATCTGGTCCGTTATCTCGGTTTTGACGACAGAGACGCTCTGCGGGAGGCGTTCCGCTCAGGAGGGAGAGCTCTGGAGGAGGAAGACCTTCGGAAACTCATCCATGAAAAGGGAGAGGCTTTCAACAGAATTATTGGGTCGGGGGTAACTCAGTACCCAGGCGTGGTTGAGCTTATCCTTTCCCTTAAAGGGTGCATCCCCATGGCGGTCTGCAGTGGAGCTCTCCCCGGCGATATCGTCCCAATCTTTTTGCAACTGGGCATTTCCAGTCATTTTGATGCGATAATCACTGCTGCCGATGTGCGCAAGAGCAAACCAGACCCGGAGAGCTACGCCTTGGCTGTGGAACGACTTAAAGTGACGTTTCCCGACAATGGCATAATCCCGGAGAACTGTCTGGCCGTAGAGGACACACCTGCCGGCATCACTTCTGCAACCGGTGCGGGGCTCAAGGTCTTGGCTGTGACCAACAGTTATCCTGAGAAAGAACTTTCCGGAGCCACGAAAGTGTTGAACACCCTGGCGGGCATCGACCTGCAGGGGCTGAGAAAGCTCTTGTTATAAATCTACGATGCAAAAGCTTCCCATAGACCAAATCCTGCCGCAGCTCCATGAAATGATCGACAATTGTCCCGCCGTCGTCGTCAAGGCCCCGCCCGGTACTGGAAAGACCACCAGAATCCCGCTTGCACTTTTGAAAAACCCATCCCTTAAAGACAAAAAGATCATAATGTTGGAACCGCGCCGCCTTGCTGCGGTAAATGCCGCCCGTTGGATGGCTTCATTGCTGGGAGAAGAGGTAGGCCGGACTGTTGGCTATGCCATCCGATTCGAGCGTAAAGTCTCGGCTTCCACCTGCATAGAGGTTGTTACTGAAGGGATACTCGCCCGCCGTATGCAAAGTGACCCGTTCCTTGAAGGTGTGGGTCTGGTTATCTTTGATGAGTTCCATGAACGCAGCCTGCACACTGATCTGGCTCTGGCACTATGCCGAGATGTGCAGAAGGGAGGTCGCGAAGACCTGAAGCTCCTGATCATGTCGGCGACCCTGGAATGCGGACCCATTGCCGAAGTTCTCGGAAATACTCCAGTACTTTATATTGAGGGGGAATGTTTCCCGGTGGATATACACTATCTAGCGAGGGATTTCGAAGGTGAAATTGCTTTGGAGGCTAGCATGGCGGTTGCCAATGCCTTGCGGGAGACGGATGGGGATATACTGCTTTTCCTGCCGGGGAGCGGCGATATACGCCGTTGTCAAAGACTTCTTGAGAATAGGAGAGAGATGCTTGATTCTGTAGATATCCATCCATTATACGGAGATCTACCGTTTGCGGCCCAGGAAAGAGCAATTGCACCCGGGAAGCGGCGCAGGGTAGTGCTTGCCACCAATATAGCGGAGACCAGCCTTACCATAGATGGGATCAGGACTGTCATCGATTCCGGTTTCAGCAAACAACTTAGGTTCGATCCGGCCACCGGCCTGAACAGGTTGGTGACGCTCCGCATCTCCGCCGCTTCCGCGGCGCAGCGGGCAGGCCGGGCAGGAAGAGTGGGGCCGGGGGTATGTTACAGGCTCTGGTCCAGACACACACAGAATATTCTCATTCCATTCACACAACCGGAAGTTCTCATTGCTGATTTGACATCTCTTGTCCTTCAACTGGCTGAGTGGGGTGTAAACGACCCTCGGAAGCTGACTTGGGTCGATCCACTGCCATTTTCCTCGTTTGCAGAGGGGCGCTTGCTTCTGGAGCGGTTCGGCGCACTTGACGACCATGGTTTAATAACTCACCATGGAAAGCGAATGGCCTCCCTCACTGTGCATCCACGCCTTGCCCATATGCTGCTGGTGTCGCAAGAGAAAGGGGAAGGGGCACTTGCAGCCGATCTGGCGGCACTTTTGGGGGAACGTGACATCTTCCGGGGAGATGCCGAACAAGTTTATTCATCATCAAGCGACCTTCTGGACAGAGTAGAGTCCCTTCGCGAATGGCGTGGAAGCGGGAGAGAAGTGGGGGAGAAAAGGGTCGACACATGGCTTTGCAAAATAGTTGACAGGTCATCAAAGGAACTGCGGAGCAGGCTTGGGATCAAAGATGATGAAACGTTGCATGGCGTGGACGAGGTGGGGATCCTTCTTGCTCATGCCTTCCCGGAAAGAATTGCCAGGCAGCGTGAGCCTGGCTCAGACCGTTATCTTCTTGTAAACGGGAAAGGGGGGCGCCTCTCCCCGAGGAGTGCGGTCCGCGATCAACCGTTTCTGGTGGCTGTCTCCATGGATGGCGGTGAGAGGGGAGACGGCATGATCCATCAAGCGAGCGCCCTTACTCTGAAAGATATGCGGAAGGAGTTCGGCAACGAATTTAGACTCCGCAGGAAGGTTGAGTGGGACAGGAAGGAAGGGCGGATTGTAGCGGTGGATGAGGAGTATCTAGGGGAGTTGGTAGTAGCCACTAAGCCAGTTGTACCTCGTGACGAAGAGGTTCTCGCTGCCGTTTTAGAAGGTGTGAAAAGCATAGGACTTGTTGCGTTCAAATGGACGGAAAAGGCTTTCCAGTTCAGGGCAAGAATTGCATTGGCCGGGCGCCTATTTCCCGAAGAGGAGTGGCCTGATCTCTCGGACCGGTCGTTGATTGACGGATTTGACGATTGGCTGTCGCCTTGTCTTAGAGGTATTCGGACGCTCACGGACCTTTTCACCCTGGATATCCTTCCACCTCTTAAGGGGATTCTTACCCAGGAACAGAACAGAAGGCTTGATGAAGGGTTTCCGACCCAGCTAACTGTGCCTAGTGGATCCCGCATCTCCCTTTGTTATTCAATGGACGGTCCTCCGGTATTGGCGGTGAAGCTGCAGGAGCTGTTCGGACTGGCTGAGACTCCGGCCGTGGCTTGGGGAAAGGCTCCGCTGCTTTTGCACCTCCTTTCTCCGGCGGGAAGGCCGATCCAGGTGACAAGCGACCTGAGCAACTTCTGGAATGAGGTATATCCAGAGGTAAAGAGGGAGTTGAAGGGGCGTTACCCCAAGCACCCATGGCCTGACGATCCTTGGAGCGCCGCGCCTACAAGACATGTTAAGAAGAGAATGTGGGGGAAAGGGTAAGACAAATAAATGCGGAGATCACATCATACTGTATCCGTGTGGACTGCTGAGTATGCGGAGAGAAATTCTTTGCCGACTGGTGCGGGCAATCAATGTTGCCCTATGTCCATAGTTTCCACCCGGTTGCGGCCGTTCTTCTTGGCACGATAGAGCGCCTCGTCGGCCTCCCTTATCAGGGAATCCGCATCATCGACGCGAGTGGCGGGAAAAGTGGAAACACCTGCACTGATAGTGACAATCAGCTTGTCCAGGGGTGGTTCAAGAGAAATCGTCTGGACAATTTTACGGATTTGTTCCGCAACAATTTTTCCTCCTTGCAGGGAAGTGCCGGGGAGGACCAGAACAAACTCTTCACCGCCATAACGGACGGCTATGTCATAGCCGCGTCGTCCCAAACGGATAACATCGGCGACTGCGGACAAGACCGTGTCGCCATTCTGGTGTCCGTATGTATCGTTCACTTTTTTAAAATTGTCGATGTCTAAAATAATGAAAGCAAGATCCTCTCCATTTCGCGTTGTCCTGGTCAGTTCACCGTTCAGAATTTTTGTAAGGTATCTCCTATTATAGAGATGGGTGAGTGGATCGGTATCGGAAAGCTCCCTGAGAAGTTCGTTTGACTTTTTCAGTTCATCCTGAAGTGCCTTGACCTTTAACTGCACCTTTACCCTTGCTACTAATTCTTCGATATCGAACGGCTTAGTAAGATAGTCGCAGGCGCCGTTTTCCAACCCTTTTATTTTTAGGTCCTGGTCTTCTCTCCCGGTTATCAAAATGATAGGGATATCTTTCAGCTCTTTTCTGGAATTCACCATCTGCAGGAATTTGAAACCATCAATACGGGGCATGTCCAAGTCGCATATGACGACGTCGGGCTTCGAAGCGATGAGGGTCTTGAACCCGGCTATTCCATCCCTTGCTTCCCGAAAATGTTCAAAGAGGCCGACTTTTTTAAGCGCACCAAGTATATGGCTGCGGACATAATCGACATCATCAATTATTAATATGCTGCGCGACATGCAATCGAACCTTGCCCTCTTATTTAATTACAAAAATCGCAATATACCGTCACAGGCATAAATCATTATGAAATATATTAGCGGTTCATATCCAACAAACGTACCAATTTTAGTTAATCTAAGTAATTATTCATAACCGTGTGATATTTATACAGGTTATTCTTTTTATTAAAACAATCAAAAAGATTACCAAAGGAAACGAAATTCACGGATAAATTGACATTTAATTGTATAGAGAGCGCAATGACGGGAGTTTGCAGGGCAGTGTATATATTAATAACATTTGTAAAATTTGTTTACAATGCTTTTGCATATATTTTGGGAAGAAATGGATATCATCTTTGGAATGCTCCCATCGAAGCGCAGCATAACCACTTATTGCTTCAACTACGGATTCGTAAATAAATTAGCGCTGACTTATTTGGACGTTGGAACTTTCTCATGGAAGATTGGTGAATAGGATCGAGCCGTCAGCCTTGAGCGATGTGCGGATGATATCTCTACGTTGGCGGACCGCGACGAAGGAGGCGTTGTCTGAAGACATCCGGCCGAGGAAGGTGTCAGTCAAATTGTCCCCGTTCTTCCAAACCTCGAAATGGAGATGGGGACCTGTGGAATGGCCGGTCGAACCGGAAAGTGCGATGGTCGTATCTTTCCCGACCCTTTCTCCCACTTTCATAAGGTTCAGGGAGTTATGCGCATAAATTGAAATCATTCCGTCGTCGTGTTTGATTATCATCATATTTCCATAACCGGTGTAAGCGCCGCTGAAATAGACAGTCCCGGGCGCAACCGGCCTGACAGGGGTTCCCTCCGGAATGGCTATGTCGACACCATTATGGAACCGGAGAAGCCCGTCAATAGGGTCGTGGCGCAGACCTACGGTTGATGAAATCCTTCCTTTAACGGGCATGGTCATCCCATCCAGAAAATCGTTTTTCCAGAGGGGTTTTATTGTTGTATCGGTTTTCCCCGTTTTAGGTAATGTATTGGCCACAACCTTTGCGGTTGCTCTAGAGGTCTTCTTTCTGTCTCTCATGATTCTGACGGCGCCTTTTTTCTTTGGACAATCGGTGAAGCATATCACTCCGTTTTCGTCCACATATCTGAACACGTCGGCGTGGCTAAGGGTGCGCACAAATATGAAGATCGCGGCAGGCAATACTGTCATAAGCCGCAAAGAGCGCGACAACTCCCGGATATTGATGAAATGGTTGGTAATGAATGATTTTGTAAAAAAATTGAACATTTTCAATAATCAACGAAAAGTTTTCAATCAGGGATCGATATATCACTATACATCTACAGAGGAGCTATTTCAAGGAGTGATGCTTTTGCGCTATATCATGTCAAAGGTGAAGACGAAAAAACCATGCCTAAAAAAAAGCAGACTTAAAGATGTACTGCCTAAATATTAAGCTACAGTTAAATAAAATAGTAACTACGCTCATTATATTCCCGCAACATGCTGATTTTAAAGATAGATAAAAGCGCCCTGATTTTGGCAAGCTAATTGCTGAAATAATCAATCAATGCCTGGCCAATTAAACTTGATTTTTGTAAATCGACCACATATAATCCATCCGTTTTTTACTAAGTCGGCAGGGGGTGATGAAACTTGAAAAAAGTCGAAGCTATAATAAAGCCTTTCAAGCTTGATGAGGTGAAAGAGGCCCTCAATGAAATTGGTATCCAGGGAATTACCGTAAGTGAAGTCAAGGGGTTCGGCAGACAAAAAGGACACACCGAATTGTACCGCGGCGCTGAATATGTTGTTGATTTCATACCAAAGATAAAAATGGAGATCATAGTTAACGATGATACAGTGGCTAAAGTGATTGAAACCATAGAGGTATCCGCCAAAACCGGACGCATTGGAGACGGGAAGATATTCATCACCTCAGTTGAGGAAGTGATCCGCATCAGGACTGGAGAGAGGGGAGAGGACGCACTTTAGGCCTGTTTAATTTTTTACGGAGTGACCCGCATCGCCTGAGAGTGGTGGAATAATCTGGATTCCTGCAGATTTTTGTGGAGTTGTTGGTAATACTTAATACTATTTTTTCGAAAGGAGAAGTTAAGATGACACCCAAACAAGTAGTAGATTTCGCCAAGGAAAACGGCGCGCTGATGGTGGATTTCAAGTTTATGGATTTTGTGAGTACTTGGCAGCATTTCTCGGTACCCATCAGCGAATTCGATGAAGATACCTTTGAGGACGGTGTCGGTTTCGACGGATCATCCATCCGCGGCTGGCAGCCGATCCATGCATCGGACATGCTGATCGTTCCGGACCCGGCGACTGCCAAGATGGACCCTTTTGCCGCAATTCCGTCCCTTTCCCTTATTTGTAATATCGTAGATCCGATCACCAAAGAAAACTACTCCCGCGACCCACGCAACGTCGCCCGCAAGGCCGAGGCCTATCTCAAGTCCACCGGTATCGGTGACGCCGCCTATTTCGGCCCTGAAGCTGAGTTCTTCATCTTTGACGACGTCCGTTTCGATCTTTCCACCAACCAGTCCTTCTACGCGGTAGATTCATCGGAAGGTGTGTGGAACAGCGGGCGCGAGGAATTCCCCAACCTGGGCTACAAGCCTCGCCACAAGGAAGGATACTTCCCGGTTGCACCCACAGACTCCCTTAATGACCTGCGCAACGAGATGGTTATGGAGTTGCAGAAAGTCGGTATCCGCATAGAGGCCCAGCACCACGAAGTGGCAACCGGCGGCCAGGCGGAGATCGACATGAGATTCGACTCCTTGGTCAACATGGCCGACAAGCTCATGTGGTTCAAGTATATTTTGAAGAACGTAGCCATACGTAATGGTAAAACCGTAACCTTCATGCCGAAGCCCTTATACGGCGACAACGGTTCCGGGATGCATACCCACCAGTCCATCTGGAAGGGGGACACCAATCTTTTCGCCGGCGACAAGTACGGCGGGCTTTCCCAACTCGCACTCTGGTATATCGGCGGGATCATTAAGCACGCCAGTGCACTATGCGCCTTCACCAACCCGACCACCAACTCCTACAAACGTCTGGTGCCGGGCTTCGAGGCGCCGGTGCTGCTCGCCTACTCGGCGCGCAACCGTTCGGCCTCGTGCCGCATTCCGTGGACCAATTCGCCCAAGGCCAAGCGCGTCGAGGTACGCTTCCC
>Ga0187786_10000387_pt1 | contig 12912 bp, 11 predicted proteins | sample 0815_BV2_10_20_M_FD_132449 | JGI IMG/M metagenome (GOLD analysis project Ga0187786, IMG submission 132449) | Tropical peat soil microbial communities from peatlands in Department of Meta, Colombia - 0815_BV2_10_20_MG | ecosystem: Environmental > Terrestrial > Soil > Wetlands > Peat | place...
CCCGATGACGACCGAAATAATCGGCACCCGTATCCGCGACATCTCCAGAAGATTCGTTGCAATCGCTTCGGCCTGTCCGCGCTCTTCAGCGCCGATACCAGGGTATGCCCCGGGGGTATCGATAAGAGTCAGGATAGGCCTTTTGAAGCGCTCGGCAAGCCTCATCAGCCTCAGCGCCTTGCGGTATCCTTCGGGATTCGGCTGTCCGAAGTTCCTCTGTATCCGCTCTTTCGTGCCTCGGCCTTTCTGGTGTCCGATAATCATCATCGGAATCCCGCCAACAACGCCGATGCCGCCCACTATCGCCGAATCGTCTGCATACCGGCGGTCGCCATGCAGCTCGATAAAGTCCTCCGCAAAAAAACCGATGTAGTCGAGGCTATATGGACGGTCGGGATGTCGTGCTATCAGCGTCTTTTGCCAGGGGGTGACTTGTAAATACAGGTCTTTGCGAAGATCGCTCGCCTTCTGTTCGAGGTTTCTGATTTCTGTATCGATGTCGATGTCGCGCCCGCCCGAAATACGCTTCAGGTCCGAGATCTTGGTTTCGAGTTCTTCGAGCGGCTTCTCAAAATCGAGGTAGTACGGCATAATCCCCTTTCCTGAAAACAAACGACCGCTTCGGTCGTTCTAGAGACACCGCACGGTGCACAATGCGGTTCGTTCGGCCTCAGCGGCAAAGTTCTGACATGGGTGCATCTGTGTTGCTATGATAACACAGCTATCGGGGAAAAGGCAGCGGAACGTGACCGATCCGGCATCGCCGCTTCCCGGCACCGGCGTTTCATTGAGCAGCGGTTTAAGGCATGCGATATTCTGCCGGGCGGCGGCTTCATCAGCGCAGTCGATGGTGATTTCGTACCGCTCGCGCAGCTCGATGCCGGCAAGATTTTGCACGTCGCGCGCCATGATGCGGGCACCCTTTTCGGCGCGCATGACATTTCCCTTGATCACCACCAGGGCATTTTTCCGGAGCAAATCGGTGTTTTCCTGGTACGTCTTGCCGAAGGCGAGCGCCTCGATGCGGCCGCTCTCATCCTCCAGCGTCACAAAGGCGGTCACACCCTTCTCGCGCGCCTTCGTCTTCATTTCGGTAATAATGCCCGCAATGCTCGCTTCTATGCGCTCTTCGTCCTCATCCTTTGAAACAGCCTCCACCCGCTTCAGGAGGTCGGCTATGCGCACGACATTCATGCCAATGAGCGCCTTACGGTATTTCGTCAGGGGATGGCCGGATATGAAGAAGCCGAGAGCATCCTTTTCATGCCCGAGCAGGGTCGCCTCGTCCCACATCGGGGCGGAAGCCGGCGCCAGATCGTGATCGCCGAAGAGCCCCGGTCCGGCATTGAGCGACTTGGGAGAGGCGAGGAGCGTCTCGGTCGCTACAGCACGGGCGCTAAATCGGTTCAATCCCTTTCCTGCATAGAGCGCGTCGAACGCGCCCGATTTTATAAGGCTTTCTATGACCTTCTTGTTCACCTTCTTGCCGTCAACCCGACCGAGAAAATCCTCAAACGTCACGAATGGCGACCTGCCGCGCTCCGCAAGCATTATCTCGACGGCTGCACTTCCAGCGCCCTTCACGGCCTCGAGGCCGAAGCGTATGGAGGAGCCGTCTATCTTGAACTCGCGATCGCTCTGATTGATGTCGGGAGGCAGGATCTCGATACCGCTCCGGCGGCACTCCTCGATGAGGACCACGATGCGATCCGTGTCTCCCATGTCCGCGCTGAGGTTCGCGGTCATGAACTCGACGGGATAATACGCCTTCAGATACGCGGTTTGATATGCGACATATCCGTATGCGGCAGAGTGCGATTTGTTGAATCCGTATTCCGCAAACTTCGCTATCTGTTCGAAAAGGGCTGTGATCTTCTGGGCAGGGAACCCTTTGGCCACCGCGCCTTTGATGAAGCCTTCCTTCTGCTTCGCCATCTCTTCGGCCTTCTTCTTGCCCATGATTTTGCGAAGCACATCGGCCTGGGCCATGCTGTATCCCGCAAGCCGGTTCGCGATCATCATAACCTGTTCCTGGTAGAGGATAATGCCGTATGTCTCGGCGAGGATTTCCGACAGCTCCGGGAATGCATACTCGATCGGAAGCTCGCCCTTCTTCCGCCTGATGAACTCGTCGATCATGCCGCTGCCTATCGGTCCGGGCCGGTAAAGCGCGACCAGCGCAATAAGGTCTTCTATCACACCAGGCTGCATCTTCACGAGGATGTCGCGCATGCCCTGACTTTCGAGCTGGAATATGCCGGTGCTTTCTCCCGAACTCAGTAATGCGAAGGTCTTCGCATCATCGAGCGGAATCGCGTTTATGTCGATCGGCCTGCCCTGCTGCCGGAGAAAGTCGAGCGTCTTTTCGATAATCGTCAGCGTCTTGAGGCCGAGAAAATCGAATTTCAGCAGCCCCACCGCCTCTACGGATCCCATGTCAAACTGCGTGGTAATGACGTCTTCCGACGGCTGCTTGTAAAGGGCGGTATAGTTGGTGAGCGGCTCGGGCGCAATAACGACTCCCGCAGCATGCGTCGAGGCATGGCGGGAAAGGCCTTCGAGACGTTTGGCGATGTCTATCAGCTCGCGGACCTGCGCATCATTGCTGTAAAGTTCTCGCAGCTGCGGCTCAACCTTCAGCGCATCGTCGAGCGACTTGACTTCAGGACCGGTCGGGATGAGTTTCGCGATGCGGTCGACATCCGCATACGGCAAGGCGAGCACGCGGCCGACGTCGCGCACGGCAGCCTTGGAGGCCATGGTGCCGAAGGTGATGATCTGGGCGACGCTCTCCTTGCCGTATTTTTCCTGCACATAGGTGATGACTTCCTGCCTGCGGTCCTTGCAGAAATCGACGTCTATATCCGGCATGCTGATGCGTTCCGGGTTCAGGAACCGTTCAAACAGGAGGCCATAGCGAAGCGGATCGATCTCGGTTATGCCGAGCCCGTAGGCCACGAGGCTGCCCGCCGCGGAACCGCGTCCCGGCCCGACCGGAATGCCCCTGCTTCGCGCGAACGAAATAAAGTCGGCGACAATCAGAAAATAGGACGAAAAGCCCATCTTCCTGATAACTCCAAGTTCGAAGTCGAGGCGTTCCCTGTAGTTTTGCGGGAGCGGCGCGCCGATTTTTTTCTCCACGCCCGCCCGAGCATCCAGCTCAAGCTGCTTTTCGGGTGAGCTTCCGCTCTCCGGGACGAACTTCGGCAAAAGGTATTTCCCGAGATCAAAATCGAAATTGCACCGCTCGGCAATCTTCACCGTGTTGGCTATCGCTTCCGGCGTGTCGCTGAATGCGTCCTTCATTTCCGCCGGCGACTTGAAATAGAGTTGATCGGTCCGGAACTGCATCCGCTTGTCGTCCTTGATCGTCTTGCCGGTCTGGATGCAGAGGAGTATATCGTGCGCCCTGATGTCATCCTGCCTGAGATAGTGGCAGTCATTCGTGGCGACAACCGGGATGTGAAGCTCGGCGCCGAGTTCTATCAGCCTTCGGTTGACCTCAATCTGTTCATCGATTCCGTTGCTCTGGATCTCAAGATAAAAATTATCGGGGCCGAATACGTTTTTGTACCAGAGCGCCCTCTCTCGGGCAATGTCGATCCGGTCATAGGCAAGGTAAAAGGGGACTTCTCCCTTGAGACACGCTGACAGGCCGATCAGGCCGCCCGAGAATTGCTGAAGCAGATCCTTGTCGATGCGGGGGCGGTAATAAAACCCCTCGATGTACGAACGCGACACAAGTTCGCAGAGATTGCGGTATCCTTCGCGGTTCCGGGCGAGAAGAATAAGATGAAACGATGCCTCATCGGAAAGCCCGTCAATATTGATTTTCTGGCGGTCAAGGCGGCTGTTCGGCGCAATGTATACTTCGCAACCGATAATCGGCTTGATGCCGGCCTTGGTCGCCTTCTTGTAGAATTCGAGTGCGCCGAACAGCCCACCGTGGTCGGTAATCGCCACCGCGGGCATTTTAAATGCCACAGCCTGTTCGACAAGCTCCTTGATCTTGATGGCACCGTCAAGCAGGCTGTATTCGGTATGAACATGGAGGGGGACAAAATCGGCGTGCTGCATGAAGGGATTTTACTCCCCCCCTGCAAAACGAGTCAAACACGGCCGCCGCACCGTGGAATTCCTCGTTCCCATGCGATAGCCCTCTCGTAATCATGAAAAAGCCTCTCGCGGCGCCGGAATTCCGCGGAATGGACAATTGAGCGTCCGCTTCTTTCAACCACTCCGACCGCCGCATGGAGCATTTCGTGATAAACGACATACGCGACGTAGTAGCGCGGGACCGCTTTTCTGTCAAGATAGCGGCTGATGCGGATCAAATCGTTTCTTCGGTCATAGCTCCCGAGATTGCGCTTTTTCACACCGCACCGCGGAGCACGGCCCGACCACGTAATGGTCGACTGCAGCGCCCCGTCAAAGTACCGCTCATTGAGTTCGGAAAACAGGATGGACAGGTTGTGCGCGCTCCCTTGCATAAGAATGCTCCTGCTTTGACGGCGAGCCGATTTGATGAGATGAGATCGAGCCTTTATGAAATCTCGAATGTGCGGGGTCGCGGCGCAGCGGTTCTTGATGAAGGCAACAATCTCGGAGAGTACTCCCTCATCCGCTGAAAGGAACATACGGTGCATGCGCAGAACAACCTGCCGCGCGTCCTTGCGATATGACAGCAGGCTCGACGAGTTGTCGGTAATGACCATCCTGATCGTCAATCCAATCTCCTTCTGCAGACGCCCTGCTATCACATGCTCAGGCATGGGAAAGGGAATAGAAAGCTGCCCGATTCCGGCTATTTTCATTTCTCTAGTATAAAAGACCGCGTGCAGACGATGCTTACTAAACAGCCTCCTTGACCATCCGCCAACCTCGCCCCTATTCACATACTCGCACAAGAATCGCTCAAGTACATCATTGCCCTAACGATAATAGACACAATGAGGGGACGGTTTTCCACCAATTCGAATTTGGCGTTCGCGAGGGTACTCTGCTGCTCTGGGGTGTCCGAAATTGTCGACCGGATCTGCCCGGCATGGTCCCATCCAAGATGCTGAAACCGGCACGACGAGTTCCCCGCGGCAGTTCTCTGACAATCGGGCTCGGGGTTCTGCTCTTCATTGCCCTCATCGCGATTACCTTTGCTTCTATTCAGCTTTTGAAGACACATGAACTGACTTCCTGGAAAAAACAGCTCGCCGGCCTTTCCCTTGTCCTTTCGGAACATGCTTCTCAAACGATGTCTTCGGCCTATGCGGCGCTCGACGGCATAACCGAGCGCATCCAGTCGATGCATATCCGCGACGAGGCAACTCTTCGCGCAAAAATGAACTCCCCTGAAGTTTTCCAGATGCTGCGCGATAAGATTGAAGGACTCCCTCAGATTGATGTCGCGACCATCGTCGCCGAAAACGGAGATGTCATCAACTTCACGCGCTCGTATCCCGCGCCCCAGATCAATCTGTCGGACAGGGATTATTTCCAGGCGCATATAGCGGATCCGAAAACAGGCAATTTCATCAGTACACCCGTTCGGAACAAAGGCAATGGAAAATGGACATTCTATCTTAGTCGTCGCCTCAATGATGCGAGCGGACGGATGATCGGACTGGTGCTCATAGGCATTTCGGTCGACGCCTTTTCTGATTTCTACAAAAGAATCGCCGAGAATCTTGGAGACGGAGCCTCGATCAGCCTCTTTCGGCAGGACTTTGTCCTGCTTACGCGCTGGCCGGCCAGAGACAATATGATCGGCAAGGCCAGTCTGTCCGGAGCGGTCCACGAGGTGATCGGGGCGCAACAAAAAATGAGCGATGTCGTTTATCGAGATAACGCCCGATTTTCCGACGGATCGATAGTAGCCCGGCTGGTCGCCCCGAGAGCTGTCGAGCGGTATCCGCTCATTGTGGCGGCGATTATTACCGATGACCTGTTTCTCCGCAACTGGCGCAACGCCAAATCCGTGATAACCGCCGCCGCGGTTGGCGGCATACTTATCATTTCGGGAATATTCGTGCTCTTTGTGCGCGTTCAGCGCTTTCGGGAGGCCGAGATAGACCACAATATGCAGCTGGCATCAACGCTGTCCGAAAGCGAGACACGGTATCGCGATCTTTTCGAAAACGTCAGCGATCTCATTCAGAGCGTTTCTCCTGATGGAAGATTTATTTATGTAAACCGCGCATGGTGCGAAACGCTCGGATACGCCGCAGAGGAGATCTCCGGGCTGAACGTGTTTGATATCATTCATCCCGCATGCCGTGAACACTGCGCTGTCGTTTTCGAGCGGCTTCAATGCGGCGAGCGCTTCCCGAATATTGAAGCCGTGTTTGTCACCAAGAACGGCAGGCAGGTCGTTCTTGACGGCACCGTCAACTGCAAAATTGAAAACGGCAACCTCATCGCGACACGCGGAATCTTTCGGGACGTTACAAAGCGAAAGCACATGGAGGAACAGCTCGCGAAGGCAAGCCACAGGAACAGGCTGCTTCTGGATTGCACGGGAGAAGGTATTTTGGGAGTGGACTTGGACGGCAGGCATACCTTTGTAAACCCAGCAGCAGCACGGTTGCTCGGCTATGATGCAGACGAACTGATCGGAAGGCACAGTCATTCAGTATGGCATCACTCACATGATGACGGGCTTCCGTATCCTGAAAAGGAGTGCCCGATTTATGCCGCCGTCACGACGGGGACGATTCACTATAGTGCAAAAAACGAGGTTTTTTGGCGGAAAGACGGAACCTCATTCCCGGTCTCCTATGCGAGCACTCCCGTCATTGACGACAGTCGCATCATCGGGGCCGTCCTGACCTTTCGGGACATCACAGACCGCAGGATTGCAGAGGAGGCACTCCAGGAAAACGAAAACAGACTGAGAACGATTTTCGAAGCCGTTCAGGCCGGAATACTCCTCATCGACAGAGAAGCACATACCATCGTAGACGTTAATACGGCCGCGGCGAAGCTCATCGGAGCACCAAAGGACGAGATTATTGGCAGCATGTGCCACAATTTCATCTGTCCTGCTGAAAAAGAAAAATGCCCGATTACCGATCTCGGGCAGGTAGTGGATAACTCCGAGAGAATATTGATAACATCCGATGGCTCGAAAATCCCCGTCATCAAGACCGTTGTCCCCATAACGCTCAGCGGTCGTCCGCATCTGCTGGAGAGCTTCGTCGACGTATCGAAGCAGAAGTTGCTTGAAAAACAGCTGCTGCAGGCTCAAAAAATGGACGCGATCGGCCAGCTCGCCGGCGGCATCGCCCATGACTTCAATAATATACTCACGACCATCACCGTATCTGCGCATCTGAGTCTCATGAAAATTAAGGCCGATGATTTTGCCCAACAGGATTTAAAGCAAATATTGGAATCGTCGCAGAGGGCGGCTGAACTGACGAAAAGCCTGCTCGCTCTGGCAAGAAAACAGACCGTGGATCTTCAGGTTCACGACATGCGGGAAATCGTAAGCGGCTTTGAGAACATCCTCAGGCGGCTCATGAGGGAAGATGTAGGGCTCAGAGTGAAGCCGGCTGCGGACGACCTTCCCGTGATGGCTGACAAGGGGCAGATTGAACAGGTCATCATGAATCTGGTGGCCAACGCGCGAGATGCCATGAGCGCCCGGGGGAATATCGCAATTGAAACAAGCAGAATTGCAATCAATGAGCAATTCGTCCGAACGAACGGCTACGGAACCATCGGCGACTATGCCTGTATTTCCGTATCGGATGACGGCTCTGGCATGGATGAACATACGAAACGAAGAATATTTGAGCCTTTCTTTACGACGAAAGAACCCGGCAAAGGGACAGGCCTCGGCCTTGCCGTTGTCTATGGCATCGTAAAAAGACACGATGGGTACATAAATGTCTTGAGCGAAACAGGCCAGGGCACGACAGTCGCTGTCTATCTTCCGATCACTCAAGCTGCCAAGAAACCTGAAGAGCATACGGCTGAAATAGCCCCCCAGGGAGGACATGAAACGATTCTCGTCGCGGAGGATGACAGCGCATTGAGAAACGTGACCGTGACCGTCCTGACGCAATTCGGATATAACGTGCTCGCCGCGGTCGACGGAGCAGACGCTGTGCATATTTTCAGCGAACGCAATCGGGATATCGATTTGGTCATTCTCGACGGGATTATGCCCCGCAAAAACGGCAAAGAAGCATATGATGAAATTCGGCGTGTGCGTCCTGATGTAAAAGTTATTTTCATCAGCGGATACGCAGAAGATATATTGACGAAAGACGGGGTTATTCTCGCTGAGACTGCCTTTCTCCAAAAGCCGATCTCGCCGGCCCGGCTCCTTGGGAAAATTCGCACAGTGTTGGACACATTTCATTAACTCCCCCGCACCCTGACGGCCACCGAAATTTTCTTTTCCGCACCCAAGACGCGTAGCATGCCGCGCTTTTATTGAAGCACGCCGACGCCAGCCGTGCATTGGCATGGCAAAATCATTTGCATTCAAGCCCTTTTCTGAGTGTCTCATAGTTTTTTTCCATGAGCTGCAGGAACGTCTCGCCCTTTTCGAAGTCTGCTTTCGAGATGTTGTGTGCGCCATGCAGCAAAAGTAATTGCGACCCGGTTTCCTGTGCTATCGCCTCTGCGACGCGGGGTTCGATAAGCTCCTCATGAAAGATGTATTTGATGCCGTGTCGCCGCATCTGCCTGCTCAGGCGCATCAGATCGCGCGGAGACGGTTCGGACGACGGCGAAAAACCGTATGCCGCGTGATATTGGAGGCCGTACCGATGCGCCAGATAGCCGAATGCAAAATGACCGCCGCTCATCAGCTCCCTGGTCCGGCAGGTGGCTATCATGGTTTCATAACGCGCATCGAGCGTTGCGAGCCGCGACAACAGGCTATCGGCATTGTTCCGATAGAGAGCTGCATTCTCCCTGTCTTTGCTGATAAAGGCATCTCTGATGGTGCGGACCATTGTGGCTGCGTTGCGGAAATCGAGCCAGACGTGCGGGTCGACACGGTCATCATCTTTATGTGCTGACTCGTGATGATGCTCTCCGCCTCCATGAACATGATCGGAGTCGTCTTCACCTTTCAGAAGCGGGATCCCGGCGCTCGTATCGACAACCATGACATTCGGATTGCCGGCCCCTTGCAGCATTTTTTCGGCCCATGGCTCCATATAGTTGTTTGTGTAAACGAAAATATCCGCTTTCGCGAGATGCACGACATCGGACGGCTTCGGATCAAAGCTGTGCGCCTCAGACCCCGGCGGCAGCAACAGGATAACGTCGGCTTTATCGTCGGCGACAGTTCGTGCAAAGTCATAGAGCGGGAAGAGCGTGGTAATTACCTTGAGTTTCTTCGGCTGAGATGAGGGGACCGTTTGCGCCGACTGTTGAGTGCATGACATCGTCCAAACGGCGCAGAGCACAAAAAAGATCATGATTGCCTTCTTCATTGCGCCGAACCCGCTACGACACCGCCCCTGCCGGTCTTGACGCATGCCGCGCAGACGCCGCTCACCTGAAACGTATGCGAGAGGACCTCGCCTTTGATGCGTCTTGACGCCTCCTTACCAATGTCGCTCAAGGCGCAGAAGTCGATGTCGTCGACCCTCCTGCACGATACACAGACGAAGTGGTGATGATGCTCCTCATTGGTGCAATAGTAATAGTACAGCTGGCGATTGGGATGGAGAATCGTCGATATCATGCCGCCTCGCGCTAATTCGTCAAGAATGCGGTAGACCGTCGGCAGTCCGACCCGCGCAAATCGGCTTTTCATAAGGCCCCAAACATCGTCCGGCCCCATATAGCAGCCCGATTCCGCAAGCAGACACAGCACAGCCAGGCGCTTCGGAGTCGCCTTCATGCCGAGGTTTCTCAGTTTTTCATGGAAATGGCTCACGATCGATCCTCTAAATAGAAACTGTTTCTGTTTATAATTGTATCCGAAAATGGTCGTTCATGCAATCCAGTCTATCCTTGACACACTTCTCCGCATCGCCGTATAGTTGCTGCATGCGACGCGCGGCAAAACAGATTCATGATGAATCGACAATGATTTCCGTACTGGATGCCGTACATGTCGGCCATCTTGGAACGGTCGCGCCTGACGGCTTCCCGATGGTCAAGCCGCTCAATTTTGCGTACCGTGACAGGCGGATTTACTTTCACTCCGCACGCGAAGGCGAAAAAATCGACCATATCCTGCATGACAGCCGCGTCTGTTTCGAGGCTGCTCAGCCAATCGCCTATATAAAAGGAATCGTGACGGATCCCTGCAAGGCAGAATACCTTTACCGAAGCGTCATAATCAGAGGCCGCGCACGGGTTGTCGAGGACAGGGAGGAACAGTTGACCGGACTGAGCACCCTCATGGAGAAATACCAGCCGGAAGGGGGCTACGGCGACTTTCTGCAATGGAAGCTCGATATTACCGCTGTGGTCTGCATCGAAATAGAAGAGATGATCGGGAAAGAGGATCTCGGCAAAGGACAATTACGGGAAATTGCGCTCCGGTTGCTGGCAGACGGAGTGGCGCTTCCGGTTATTCTTGAACATACGGGGGAATAGCTATCCCCGATCATTCTTGATGGGATTAGTAAAGCGATCAAAAAGCCGCCTCAGGACGACAGGCGGCTCTTCATGAACGACGACAGGAAAAGGAACTTATATCTCGTCGACCTCGATGCTGTTGATCTTCAGGTACGGATTTTTCTTGATTGCATCCTGAAGATAAACGGTCACGTATTTCGGGAGGTCCTGCGCAGCAATGGGGTTCACCCGTAAAATTACTGATGCTTCAATATAAGGGAAATCTTCCGTCGTGTCTTCTTTCGGAGACTCTTTTTCAGCCTGCGCCTTCTTGAATGCCATAGCAAGCGGCGATTCGTCCTGAGGATTCGTCTCAGCCATTATGCAACACCTACTTTCACCATAATAATTCACAGGGCAGTTCCGCCCCGCTTTATAACATATAAACGATTATTACCGCCAAGTCAACGAAAAAAACTGGGGTCCGCTTCCTGTCTATTCTACCCTATCTCTTCCTCCTGAAACAGAAAAAAGCCTAGCAGAAGCTCCAGCCCTCGACCACAAGCCGCCTGAAACCGAAAAAGACATTGACGGCAATCGTCAGCGGTAGTGTCTCCGGTAGGCGGTGCGGCACAAAAACAGCTATGCCCGACAGCGCCCGCTGTTCATAGTTTTCAGGATCGCGCGGCGTGCCGAAGCGGACCGATGGACACTCCTGCAGATAGAAACAGCAGTTCTGAATCAGCTTCGGCATCTCCAGATAAATGGAATTATCTTCTTTTCGGATATATTCTATCGCGGCATCGGTTATCGTCAGCATCGGCAGTCCTCACAGCGCACGCAAACAGGAAGATGCTTATAACTGAGGCGGCACAATGCCTGCTTCATCGCTCCTTCTCCTGTTGCATGAGAAGAGATAATCCGCTCGACCGGAACCGCATGCTCAGAATCGAGCGTGTATAACACGTCAACCAAGAAGACACCATCCTTCGACAACAAGCCTTCTGATTCCAAGAAAAGAAGCTACTGTAAGGGTAAGATCCTTATCCATCGGGAATCGACGCGGTAGCATCATGCGAATGCCGTCAACCGTCGCGTGGATATAATTTTCGGGGTCATGCGGACTGCCGAAGCGCACAGTGGGCGATTCTTGCAGCGAATAGCAGCACCCGCCGGTCAGGGCACGCGGCATGTCCAGATAAAGAGGTCTTTTTTCAGCCTCTATAATCGCACGTGCTTCGGGGTTTATTGTCAGCATAGTTTCACGTTAACGCACATTATTCCTGCGCATTTGTTTACTGCAGGTTAGCACGCAACCCGTATCTTCATCCAATCCGCCTTACCGAATAAGCGCAACGACGCGGGCGGGGGCCGCTTCCGCCCGTATTTTGACCGGGAGGGCCAGCACCTCAAAATTGGCGCACCCAATGAGCGATGCCAGATGCATAAGATTCTCGGCAATAAGAATGCCGTTTCCGAGCAGGAGCCGATGGACAGGATATGGGGCCGCATCGGGGCTTGCGCAATCAATGCCGAGCATGCCGACCTTCCTCACCACGAGAATGCGCGCGAATGCCTCGGTTATGCATGCCGCTTCATTACCATGAGAATCCGGCGCGCCGCTCTGCGGCTGACCTGTCAGGACAAGAACGATATCTCCCGGCTCAATGTTAACTCCAGCAAGAAGTTCGGCACCAGCCGGTGTTTTGCCGCGTGCGTCGATGAGAACACCCCGCCCATGGAATCGCTCCACAGGGATCTCGGATATGACCGGGGCTTCTTCAAACATATGCTGGGGCCCGTCAATATGGGTTCCCGCATGGAGGCTCGTTCTTAAAACCGAGACCGCATAGCCATAGGCATCGATCCGGGCATGCGAAATAAGCTCTGTGGGCGGATCGCCCGGATACACCGGAGTTTCATCATCAAGTATGCACGACAGATCAATTATGCGCATATTTAGTCCACTTTATTCATAAACTTTACGCCATCAGATAAATTTTACATACATTTCCTTGCAGTGTCTCTTTTCGAGTTGATCGATGATGCGCCGGATGATGTTTCGCCTCAGATCAAGCTCGACCGGAATATTCGGACCCTGATGCGCCTCATTGATGCGCGTTCCGACAATGCAGTAGGCGACGTCGCTGTCGAGAAGCATCGAAAAGAGCGCCGCCGCAGGGTCTTTCGGATCCTCTCTATTCATCCACAACTCGTTCAATTTAATAGAGAAATTATTCTTCATTTAAAATATTAATATTCGGCATAAGTGCTCTCGCAGCTCTGCCCCAGGCGGCCCACTTGATTCACAAAATCAGAAGAACCATCGGTGCGTAATGTCTGCAAAGTGACAATTTTCAGCCAATCACTACATTTTTGAAGCGA
>Ga0187786_10000388_pt1 | contig 12899 bp, 10 predicted proteins | sample 0815_BV2_10_20_M_FD_132449 | JGI IMG/M metagenome (GOLD analysis project Ga0187786, IMG submission 132449) | Tropical peat soil microbial communities from peatlands in Department of Meta, Colombia - 0815_BV2_10_20_MG | ecosystem: Environmental > Terrestrial > Soil > Wetlands > Peat | place...
AACAGGTCGCAAAAGGTGAGCTGTAAAAGTTCATCTCTCCTGTAGCCGTAGACTGCCGCTGCCCGGTCATTCGCTTCAATAATTTTCCCGGAATAATCAGTGATCAGGATTATGTCGTTTGCATACTTGCTCAGGTAGTCGTACCGCGTGGAAACTGATTTCAGCGCCTGTTCTGAGGCAGCATGCTGGCGTTGCTGTTCGGCAATCTGGCGGCGCCACAAAAGATAAATACCAAGCCCCGCACCTCCGATGAGCAGCAGCACGATTACAATGAGAAGGAACGCTTCCCGCCGGACCGACGAAAGGACCTCCTCCTGATCCATTTTCGCAACGAGATACCAGGAGGTGCCGGGGACCGGCTGAACTGCAGCGATTACGGGCACATCATGCTGGTCATTCATACGGATGACGCCTTTTTCTCCGCTGTCCAGCAATTGGGCAAGGGGCGGTGTTTTTTCGAGCGGGATTCGTAAAGTATGGGCGACATTGCTTCGGGAGCGCGTGTCATTGAGCAGAACGGCTTCTGCTTGTTCGCGCCTTATCGCAAAGGTCTCAGCCGATGTGCTCGTGCCGGGCCAGGTACTGATCAATGGATACAGGATGTCGGCCGGATCGATTCTAACGAGCAAAACGCCAAGGGGACGGTCTTCTTTCAGCCTCGGCCTCTTGAAAACAGGGACCAGGAGACTGAAGCGCGTTACCGGTGCGATTCTGCTCTGGTACAGGTCTGAAAGTATGATGCGGCCCGATGCAGCAGCTTCTCGGGCGAGGCGCACGCCGTCCGGCCCGACAGCGCCCTGGTCCTCCGGTTCTGAAAGGACTACTTTCCCGGCCGGCGTCATGAGAAGGATGGCCAAGTGATGCTGGCTTGTCCGAACCGTATGCAGCCAGGCACGGACGTTCTGCAGCAGGGGGTGATTGTCCTGACGCAAAGCCGTAATCGACGAGATCGGAATTGAGCCGTTGAGCAGGTCGCCGTCGTCAACCAGTTCCCTCCGCAAGGAAACAACCTGCTTGACCTTCAGATCCGCAACTGCGGACAATACGTTTTCAGCTTTACCCGTGATGCGTTGCTTCTGCTGGGAGAAGAAGAGATAACCTGTGAGACCGATCCCGAATGCCAAAGCAAGGAAGATTGAAACCAACCGGAAAAGAAGCCTGTCGGGGTCTGACCGCTGTTCCATGTGCTATGCGCGCCTCGTTGATCTGACACGACACCTGGGTGAATAAAAAAAGCAACAGTTGTGTCAAATGTATCAAAGGGCTATTGTTTTGTCAATGAATGGCAATGTGGGCGGGGGTTGACCGGTGGACGTATTTCTGATAGATTCAGTCGGCCGGAGTAAAGTGCGCATCCGGGAATTTTAATGGAAGTTGAGGGCACTACCCGCTGCTGCTGTCGGGGGCGGTTGAATACCGGATTGACTTTCGGGAGGTGAATAATGAATAAAATTATTGTCGGTTGTTTGGTATCCGTACTCGTGTTGTCCCCGCTGCTTGTCCGGGGGGATGACGATGGCATCATCGGCGTCTGGAACAACCAGGAGAAAGACGCAAAAATCGAGATATACAGGTGCGGCGAAAAAATCTGCGGCAAGATCGTCTCACTCAAAGATCCGAACTATCCTGAAGGATCCACTGACGGACCCGCCGGCACACCCAAGGTGGACAACAAGAATCCCGACCAGAAACTCAGAAAAACGCCGTTGCTGGGGCTCGATGTCGTGCGTAATTTTGTATACGACAAGAACGGTGTCTGGATTGAAGGCAAAGTATATGACCCGAAAAACGGCAAGACCTACAGCGGGAAAATAACGCTTGTTTCTCCAAACGAGCTGAAACTGCGCGGGTTTATCGGTATATCGCTCATCGGAAGGACAGCGGTCTGGACAAGGTGATGCGTCTGATAACGAAAGGCGGGATCTCATGTCCGAACGCACGACACAACTGAAGAATCGCATGAAACAGGCACGGGAGTCGCTGGAAGAGGCAAAGGATCTTCTCGTACAGGATGCTGCCGTGAATTTTGTCATGAACAGCCTGTATTATGCATTTCTTTATGCAGTGTTCGGGCTGCTGGAATTAAAGGGCATGCATTCTACCGCTCAGAGCGAGGCTATTTCTCTTTTTGAACATGCATACGTGCAGACGGGAGACATTGAGCCCAGATTTCTTGAGGCGATTCGAGCCGCCTTTGAAATCCGGCCGGTGTGCCACTGCGAGGGGAGAAAACCGGCAACGGCTGAAGATGTTGAACAACTGCTTCCCCTTGCCGACGAGTTCCTGAATATTGTTGAACGAACACCCGGCATGAATGCAGAGAGCTAAATCACGTATGGATTTTTTAACCAGCCTCTGGTATAGTATCCACTCTCCTTGGGACGAAATCCGGTCATCCTGCGATTGCAGGCGTCGCTCACTCCACGGAGAGAACACAGAGGTACGGGAAGGTTCGTATCGTGAACAGATTGAATGCAATCAGAAGGACAAAACACACAGTACGCCGCTACCGTGCCTTCGGACCGTACATGAAGGATTTGTTCGGCCAACCGGTTTACAAAGTGAATGTGGATGCAGGGTTTACCTGCCCGAACCGGGATGGATCCATCGCAACAGGCGGGTGCATCTACTGCAATAATGACAGCTTCAGACCGTCGGCGTGTTCCAGCACGGCTTCGGTGCGCGAACAGATCGACAGGGGAATCCCGTATTTACAATCGCGGTATCATGCAGAAAAGTTCCTTGTCTATTTTCAGCCGTATACGAACACCTATGCCGCTGTCGGAATTCTCGAACGTCTTTTTCGAGAAGCGCTCGATCATCCCGGTGTCGTGGGACTGGCCATCGGAACGCGGCCGGACTGTGTGGATGAGGAAAAAATCTCCTTGCTTGAGGATTTGGCCAAAGACAGTTTCATCCTTGTAGAATACGGGCTGCAATCGGTCTACGACCGGACATTGGAATTCATCAACAGGGGGCATGATTTTGCCGCATTCCGGCACGCCCTTGCCATGACGCAGGGCCGGGGGATCCGGGTCGGCGCACACATCATCCTCGGATTTCCCACGGAGACACGGGAAGACATGCTGGCCATGGCAGACACTCTTTCGCGCCTTCCCGTTGAGTTTCTGAAGATTCATCAACTGCAGGTTGTGCGGGATACGGCGCTCGCAGATATCTATGCGCTGAAACCATTTCCCACGTTCGGCTATGATGAATATCTTTCCCTTCTTGCCGATTTTCTGGAACGGCTGCGACCCGAAATTGTCTTGCAGCGGCTGTTCGCCGCTGCGCCGGACGATATCCTTGTCGCTCCCGTGTGGGATAAGACGCGGAGCGAATTTCTGAACGATCTGGACGCTGTTCTCGAAGCACGGGGGGTCATCCAGGGTGCAAAGGCGGTTGCCCGAAGGGACAGTATCGCGTTCAGCCGGAAATAAAAACGAGGAGCTTACACTATGATAGACTTGCATACGCATTCCTTGTTCAGTGACGGGGTGCTCGTTCCGTCCGAACTTGTTCGACGGGCGGCAATGAAAGGCTATGAGGTCATCGCGATCACTGATCACGCTGATGCCTCGAACCTCGATTTTGCCGTTCCCCGCGTCGCGGCGGTTTGCAAGGAGTTGAACAGGCGTTGGAAGATCACGGCCCTGCCCGGCATCGAACTTACGCATATCCCTCCCGAGACCTTCGGCGAACTGACATCACGTGCCCGTTCACTCGGGGCGGTGATTGTTGTTGCCCATGGTGAAACGCCGGTCGAACCCGTGCACCCGGGCACGAACCGCGCAGCGATTGAAGCAAAGGTTGATATTCTTGCTCATCCGGGTTTTATCACCCGGGATGAAGCAGCGCTTGCGGCCGCACAGGGAGTATTTTTGGAAATTACCTCGCGCAAAGGCCACAGCCTGACCAACGGTCATGTCGCCCGAATTGCCGGGGAGACGGGGGCCAGGCTGGTGATCGACACGGACAGCCACGAACCTGGCGATCTGATCACCGATGACTTCGCTCGGGCGGTAGTGTCAGGAGCCGGCATCCCGGCGGAACATATCGAATCCATATTCCGTAATTCAAGGGAACTTGCCGAAAAGGCAAATACTGTGTTCCGTACTCATAAGGGAGGGAAGTCATAGATGGCGATGATCAAGAGAAGAGGGAGCCCTGCTTCAAATCAGCCCGAGCAGGAAATTGTCACACTGGCTCATAAGCTGAATGAGGCTACAGCAAAGTACCGCCGCCCCCTCGTCATCGGTGCATCCCTGGCAGCGGCCTTCGTCATCCTCTGGGGGGCTTTTGATTACTATCGGTCGCTCAAGGAACAGCAGGCCGCTCCGCTCGTTGCAACGGCATACGAACTTTATAAGCCGGCCGGCGCCGTGCCCGGCGATCTCGGCAGAGCCCGGGACCTGTTCCTGGAAGTTGTCAAGAAATACCCCCGTACGGTGAGTGCTGCAGTGGCTTCCTATTACGCTGCAAATTGCCTGGCCGATGCGGGCAGGGCTGACGACGCGATCAAGGAATACCAGGAGTTTATAAAGCAGTACGGTGGAGAGAAATTCCTGCTCGGTCTCGTATATCAGCGGCTTGGATACACCTACGCGCAAACAGGAAAGCGGGACGACTCCAGGAAAGCCTTTGAACAGGCAGAGGCGCTGCTTGGCCCGGGAGTTGCGACCATGGAACTTGCGCGGCAGTATGAGGCCGCCGGCAATCAGATCGAAGCGGAAAAGAAATACAAGACAGTCCTCGATAAGCTCGCGGGAACTTCCTGGGCCATGGAGGCGATGGGCAAGGTGCAAAGATTCTCCCCCTCGCCGCTTCCCGCAGCCGGTGCTCCGATGAAATAGGGTGGAGATCCCGTGAACCAGCCGGAGAACATCAATTCACGGGTCATGGCAGGCATCGTGCTTGTCATGACTCTTTTTTTCGCTGCAGCATGCGATCGCGGTGCACCTCGAATCGGCATTGAAGGTGTGCAGGCGCAGATGTCGCCTCTCATTTCCGGATCGGCAACGGTTTCCCTTCTGATCGAAAACACGGGAAATAGTGCGGACTCACTGGAACGTGCATTCGTAGACGTCCCGGGTTCCCTCACAGAGTTGCATGCATATGAGGACGGGAAAATGCAAGCGGCCAAAAGGATCGATATCCCGGCGGGCAAAGCAGTGCATCTCAAGCTAACGGCCGACCATATTATGATTTATAAACTGCCCCCAGACATCAAGGAAGGTACGCAGAGAACGCTGACCCTTGTTTTTAAGAAAACGGGGCAGGTCAAAACCCCTCTACTGTTTTCGATTGCCCGCTGACGGCAGCCGTCATGCAAAACGCAGTTTGCGGCCATCGCCGCGATGGACTCCCCCCGTTTACAAGAACTAGCCGGTTTATTCGAATCCCGCCGATTTTCACCGATCTTATTCTTCGGTTGACAGTCTGCTGCTGATGGTATAGATTGTTTACCAATCGTCCGGCAAACGCCCCTGGTCATCTCTCACAAACTCTGGGCTGGCATGAAAGCGAAATTTGAGCAGAAAATTGTTGCTTATACGGTTGGAGGAGCTGCGCTCCTCTGGGTAGCCGACGCAGTGATCGATACAGCGGTTTTTCACCACGGGTCCTACCTCGATTCTCTCTTCCTCGATGTGTCCTTTCATGAACTCTATTTCCGCGTACTTATGGTAGCGGGTTTGCTTGTTTTCGGTTTCCTGTTTGCGCGGATGGCGCAGAAGCAACGCCGGATAGAAAACCGTTATGAGAATCTCGTGGAACTGTCGAACGACGTCATCTATGTTACGGATGCACATGACAGGATCATATTCATCAACGATGCAGGATGCCGGATACTCGGTCACTCGCAGAAGGAGATCATCGGTCGGCCCTGCACGGACCTTCTCCATCCTGATGACCGCGACATGGCGTGCAACCGCCTTCGCGAATTAGCGAAGCCGCCGCTTGAGACGGCGAGCATCGAAAACCGCTATTTAACAAAAGACGGAACAATCATTCCTGTCATGCACAGTGTCAGAGTGCTCCGCAGCGAAGGTGGGGAATTCATCGGTTTGCAGGGCATTGCACGGGATATAGCGGAATCGAAGGCGCGGGAGGAGGAGCTCCGCGGAGCGATGGCCAGGGCTGAGGACGAACGAGCGAGGTCCGAATCGATTCTGGCGGCGATCGGCGACGGGATATCGATCGTGGACCGGAACCTGATCGTTCTGTATCAGAATGCTATTCACAAAAATATGACCGGCGGGAGCTTCACCGGCAGATTCTGCTACGAAATGTTTGCACATTCGACAGCTGCCTGCGATCCGTGCCCGATCTTGGACATATTCAAGGACGGACGCATCCGCACCGTCGAAAAAAGCGTCGAATGGAACAACCAGCGCCGTACGATTGAGATCACCGCTTCCCCGCTGACAGATGCGACGGGTACGGTCATCGCGGGAGTTGAAGCGGTCAGGGACATTACGGAGAGAAAAAAGGCTGAAGAACAGCTCAAGCTGTTTTCCGCGGCGCTCGAAGAGGCCATGGACGGCATCCAGATACTTGATATGCGGGGCCGTGTGCTGTATTCCAACAAGGCGGTCAGAAACATATGCGGGTTTGCGCATGAGGATCTGGTTGGCACATTCGTAGGCGATCTGAACGCTGACCGAAATGTTGCTTCGAAGGTTATTCTTCCCGCAATACGGGAGCAGAAGGGCTGGAGCGGCGAAGTGACCATTGTTCACAAGAACGGAAAACATATTCCCGTATGGCTCGTCACTTCGGTCGTCAACAATGCCAGCGGCAATCCCATAGCGATGATCGGCATTATCCGTGATATAGCTGAGCGAAAACAGGCTGAGGAAGTCATGAAGCGTCATCATGAGCAGCTAATCAAGATTGTGGAGGAGCGGACGTTTGAGCTGACCGTCGTGAATGACAACCTCAAGCGTGAGATTGCCGATCGGGAAAAAATGGAACACGAACTGGTCAAAACGCAAAAGCTCGAATCACTCGGCATCCTGGCAGGGGGTATCGCTCACGACTTCAATAATCTGCTCGCTTCCATCATGGGCAATATCTCGCTTGCCATGCTTGACATCAATCCTGCTGCCGATACCTACCGGCAGCTCGAGGCTGCGGAACGGGCGTCGCTCAGGGCTCAGGATCTGACACGCCAACTTCTGACGTTTTCGAAGGGCGGGGAGCCGGTCAAACGGGTTACAGTCATCAGCGACCTCATTAAGGAAGCAGCTGGATTTGCTCTCAGGGGATCGCACGTGCGGCACGATTTTACGTTTTCAGACGGGCTGTGGCTCGTCGAAGTCGATGAAGGACAGATCAGCCAGGTGGTCCACAATCTCATTCTGAATGCCGACCAGGCAATGCCTGACGGCGGGACTATCGAGATCCACTGCGAAAACTGCACCCTAGCGAGCCGCAACCGGTTGCCGCTTCGGCCGGGCGACTATGTGAAAATATCCATTCGTGACCACGGCATCGGCATCGCAAAGGATCATCTGTCCAAGATATTCGATCCGTATTTCACAACGAAACAAAAAGGCAGCGGACTTGGACTCGCCACGAGCTACTCCATCGTGAAAAAACACGGGGGACACATCATAGCCGAATCCATTCTGGGGGCAGGAACGACGTTTATCATTTACCTCCCTGCATCGCGCACGGCGCTGGCGCAATCCCTGCCGGCTGCGGAACGCATCCCTATCGGATCGGGAAAAATTCTCATCATGGACGATGAAGAGGAGGTGCGGGCCACCACGGGAGAAATATTGAAACGTCTTGGGTATACGGTAGCATACGCCGAAGACGGTGTGCGGGCGATTGAAATGTATGGGGATGCGATGAGCAGCGGGGCACCTTTCGATGCTGTCATCATGGATTTGACTGTACCCGGAGGCATGGGCGGCAGGGATACGATTGTCAGGTTGCTCGATCTCGATCCCCATGTAAATGCCGTTGTTTCGAGCGGATATTCAAATGATCCTATTATGGCCGATTATCGAAAATACGGTTTCAAGGGGGTTGTTACAAAACCGTATCGCATTCGCGACCTCGGATTGACGCTGCAGGAAATTCTGAAGGACAATCAGGTGAATAAGCCCAGGGGAGGATGACTGACAACTGCGCTGGATACTGCAAAGGCCGGGGTTCTTCCCCGGCCTTTTGCTTTTCATAGGTACGGCATTAAATCTGGTCCACGTCGACGACAAGCTTGATTTTCTGGCCTGCCCGAACCGAAGCGCCTAATCCTTTATTCCACTCGCGGATATCGGCAACCGTGATATTGTGTTTTTTGGCAATCTTGACGAGCGTCTCGCCCCGGCGGACGCGATACAGTATCTGTTGCTGCTTCCCCTGGCCAGGAGTCAGATAGCTTGAATCCTGCGCCTTGCTGTTCGTATCCAGGGGGATGAGCAGGTGCTTGCCCGGTAGTACGCGATTTTTTTTGAGGCTGTTTATATCGCGGATCGCCTCCGCAGATGTATTGTAGACTTTTGCAATGGATGAAAGCGTTTCACCGCTTTGGACTTCGTGCCGTTCCCATTTAATTTTCTGATCCGGCGGTACTGCTGCGAAGTTTGCGAGGAATGCCTCCTTCTTCCCGGGGGGGATGCGAAGTACATATTTGTCGTAGTGAGGCGGAGTCGCCCAGCGTTTGAGCTCGGGATTGAGCTCCTTGATTTCTTCGTACGTGCTATCGGCACAGCGCGCAATTAAGCGGAGATCAGTACTTTCTGAAAGTACAATTTCATCGTATTTGAATGGCTTTACGTCAGTGACCGCGAACCCGTAGGATTCCGGATTTTTTGCGATGATTGTCGCTGCCATGTATTTGGGTACGTAATTCTTCGTTTCCTTCCTGATATAGCGGGACGCCTTGAGATCCCAAAAGTCATCTGAACGGGTTCTGAGAACCGCGCGCTGCACCTTGCCCGCTCCGGCATTATATGATGCAAGTGCGAGAGGCCATGATCCGAAAAGGTTATGAAGGTCTTTCAGGTGTTCGGCGGCTGCCTGTGTCGATTTGATAGGATCCTTGCGTTCATCGAGCCACCAGTCGATCTTGAGGCCGTAAAGTTTGCCCGTTGCCGGCATGAATTGCCATGGCCCGACAGCCCGTGCCCAGGAAACAGCGTACGGGTTGAAGCCGCTTTCGATCATGGCTACGTATACAAGATCTTCCGGCAGATTCTTCCCCCGGAGAATTTCCTGCATGACCGGGATATAGCGCGCTGAACGATCAAGCCAGAGTTGGAACATATCCCGACCGCGTGTCTTGAAGTATTCGATATGGTTTTCGACGCTGTCGTTCAGGATCATCGGGATCTGATAGTGCCTGATTTCCCCGGCGTCCTCCGACTCATCGAGTTTTGCAACATCTTCGGAAGGCGGTTTCAATTGCGACGGGATCGCTTTAGAATCTGGTTGCACCAACGCGGCGGGCGGAGCAGCGGTCTCCGCAATCGAGAATTGACCAAGAGAGGGGGATAGCAGCAAAAATATCAGAGAAATTAGCAGGTTCTTAAATTTCATTCCCCCTCCTCATTAAGTATTAAAAATACCTCATCCATACAATTTTGTCAAGAAAGAAAGGTGGCATATCCTTATATTTTTTGTACAGATTATTCATCGGCGGATGTCAGGAAATTCTTTAGCCAATCGATCAAACAAATAAAAATTGTCGGGGCGGTCTGCCAGCCGGCTTGTAATTCGGAGGACACTTCTGTATTATTGCGACATGCCGTCAGCGATCATCAATGAATTATTCGTTTCCCTCCAGGGTGAAGGGCCGCGGGTGGGTGAACGGCACATCTTTGTTCGTTTTCAGGGGTGCGATCAGCGCTGCTGCTTTTGCGATACTCCGGCGTCCATTGCCTCACATCCGGACACTTCTCAGCATTCCTTTCAAGCGCAGATTGCGCCGGCATATCCGCCGACGTACGAGATTCTGCAGAATCCCGTTACCATCGAGCGCCTCACCGGACTCTGTGCGCGTCTATCCCTGCGCGGGCGAGCAAGGACAACGGTGAGTCTCACGGGCGGCGAGCCGCTGCTTCAGAGTGATTTCCTCGCTGTATGGCTTTCCGAGGCCGGACAGGACTATCGTTTTTATCTCGAGACGAACGGTATTCGATATGATGACTTAAAGAAGATCGTTCATCTGATTGATCATGTGAGCATGGACATGAAACTTCCTTCATCAACGCAAATGAGGCCGTTCTGGGATGAGCACCGCCGGTTTCTCGATGCAGCTTCGGGGGGGCACGTCACGGTAAAGGCTGTTATAACCCGAGCGACCGTGACCAGCGATGTTCTGACAGCAGCCCGCATCATTGCCGAGCATGATGATCAAATCCCTTTTGTTCTCCAGCCGGCAGGCGGCATATGGGCTCCGGAACTGAAATCGCTCATGGAGCTGCAGGATGCCTCCCTTGCGCTGCTCAACGATGTACGTGTCATTCCCCAGATGCATAAGATGCTGAAGGTGCCGTGAATTACGAACTCCTCCTGCGTGTAGTTGAAGAGCTGTCACCTCTTATCTCCGGCGCGAGACTTGATCGTGTACTGCAGGGAAAGGACGGGAACATCTATCTGGTTTTCCGGAAGGACCGGAAAAACCATATGCTTTTCCTGTCCCCCGAGCGGGGGAGGCCGCGTTTGCATCTCATGGGGAAAAAACCCGTGTCCGCAGCGGATCTCCACCCGATGGTGCTGCAGCTCAGAAGCCGTCTTGTGGGCGGACGTCTTGAAAGCATTTCCCTGCTCAATGAGGATCGTGTTGCATGTCTGAAGTTTTCCAGGGAAGGAGCGGCATTCTCTCTTCTGTTCGAACTGACCGGTTCATCGGCCAACCTGTTTTTTTGCGACAGCGGAATGCGTGTGTTGGCTTTGTATTATCCCTTCAGCGGCGGCGGGCAACAGGAAAGAATTCTCACCCTCGGCAGCCGCTATGTATTACCGGAGAAGCGGAACCGCGCTGTCGCCCCTCCTGGAACTGCACCCCTCTTGGCGTCGCCGAATGAGGAAGCGGAGCGTCTGTATGAACAGATGACCTGCGATCAGAACTTCAGATCATTGCAATCTGAACTTCGTGCTGCAGCTCGGCGCGTGTTGTCCAGAATCAAACGAAAGCGCAGTGCACTGGATGCCGATCTTCAGGCGCTCGGCGACGGTGAATTGAACCGGTTTAAAGGAGAATGCGTTCTTGCAAACATCTCGGGGGAGAAAAAAATTTCCGGGCCCCTGGAAGTAACAGGCCCGCACGGTGAACACCTCACCGTCCCCATCGATCCGCGTCTGACGCTTGCTGGTAACGCAGAGCAGTACTTTAAGAAGTACAAAAAGGCAAAAGCGGGGCGTCCGCTCATCGTAGCAAACAGGGAGCGTTTGGAGAAGGATGAACAGGTATTCCAAATACGCCTTCAGGAAATCGAGCAAGCGAAGCAGATCGATCAATTGCTCCCGATTCAGACAATGCTTCGCACAGAGGGACATTTGAATGAGAAGACCGCCGCACGAGGGAGCAAAGATACCACTACTCCCACCGGGGTGCGAAAAGTAATCGTACGCGGATGGGAAATCCTGATCGGGAGGAATGCGGCAGGAAACGACCTGATAACAACGAAACTGGCGCGCCCCGATGACCTCTGGCTGCATGCGGAAGGATTGCCTGGCTCGCATGTGCTCGTAAAAAATCCGCACAGGAAGGACATTCCGCCCGCCATTTTGCTTGCTGCCGCGGGACTGGCTGCACGATACAGCAGAGGAAAAGGGGAGGGAAAGGTGCCGGTTGCTTACTGCGAGGCACGGTACGTTAGCAAGCCGAAAGGGGCAAAGCCCGGGCTGGTTGCTCTTCTGCGGCGAAAGACCGTGGTTGCCGAACCACGCGATGACAGCGAAACCGGGTAATTATCACAGGTAAGGACGTATTTTCTGCTATTATTCATTTACAAGCTCAGACAGTTTGGTTAATATTGAGAAGGTGTGTGGAAAAAACAATGATAGAATAATTCAGGTTAAACATTCAACGGACTGGATGATATTTCTGGTCGCGGCATATTCCTTATTAAGAAGTCCTGAGTCATCTCCTTCCGTAGTAACCTTCTTCACCAGAGAAGAGAATAACAGCCTGTGAGGTGTGCGGCTTGAAAAAACTGAGTATTGTTTTTCTGATCGTCTTGACGGCATCGACTCTGTACGCAGCTCCTCCCTTGAATAAATCCATCTCGGAACCTCCAGAATACCCGGGCCGGACACTTCGGCAGAGGTATGCAGAAGCGCTTTCTCCGGCGATGAGGTACTTGGCATCAGCACCCACGCTGACGATTTTTCCTGCAACTGTGAACCTCCTTTTCCTGCGGGTGGATTTCCCAGCAGATACGGATACGACTACTACAGGTACGGGTGTGTGGACCGATTATGCATCATTACCCTATACTCAAGTGACAGGAAGCGCCGATTATTGGGTAAATCGGGCGAAACAGAAATTTATCGATTACTGGACTGAGGTTTCGTACGGCGCACTTACGGTGAACATTGATATCTCGACCAGCGTATACCGTTTGCCGTCAACTATGGCTAATTACGGGACGGAAACATATGAGGCGATTCAGAATTTCATCTATGACAGTATAACAACAGCAGCATCGGATACCGTGTCCGGTCCGGTATTTTCTCAATACGACGCCATTCTCATTATTCACGCAGGAGTAGGTGAGGAATCGTACCTTGTCGACACTACTCCAAATGATTTGTGGTCCCTTTATTACAACAGCGGTACTCTTTGCCCAGCTGACACATCGAAAACATGCATATGTCAAAATGCCTCAAATCTCAACTCATGTTTAACAACGACGTTAAAAGATGGTAATCCTGTTAGCGAA
>Ga0187786_10000389_pt1 | contig 12891 bp, 12 predicted proteins | sample 0815_BV2_10_20_M_FD_132449 | JGI IMG/M metagenome (GOLD analysis project Ga0187786, IMG submission 132449) | Tropical peat soil microbial communities from peatlands in Department of Meta, Colombia - 0815_BV2_10_20_MG | ecosystem: Environmental > Terrestrial > Soil > Wetlands > Peat | place...
GGTGGCGCGTTCGCCCACCATGGAAACGACGGGATCGCCGGGCAGGGATTTCATAAGAATAAAGGTGATGAGGGTGATGCCGAGAAGCGTGGGGATGAAGAGAAGGACCCTCTTGAGCAGGTAGCGAACCATGTCGGGAAAATCTTACACAATAATGGAGGAAACTGCAACCCGGGAAAGAAAAAAAGAACGAACTGTTTCCGGCGGGGAGGGCGAACAAAGATGCTGTGCTCACTACTTCCCGCGCGAGCGGGGGACGTAATACTGGGTGCCCTGCTTCATGCTCAGGATCTGCTTGAGGAGGTCGTCGAGGTCTTCCCTGCGGTGGACGAAGTCGATCTCGGACGTGTTGATGACCAGCAGGGGCGTGTCGGTGTAGCGGAAGAAGAACTGGTTGTATGCTTCATTCACGGCCGCGATGTAGTCGTGGTTGATCGCTTTTTCAAACGGACGGGCGCGGTGCTTGATGCGCTTGAGCAGCGTATCCGTGTCGGCCTGGAGAAAGATCACGAGATCGGGCTTCACGATCTTCGGTTCGAGAATGCGGTAGAACTGCTCGTACAGCGGCAGCTCGTTCTCGTCCAGGGTGAGATAGGCGAAGATGCGGTCCTTGTCGAAGAGGTAGTCGCTGATCGTGATCCGTGTAAAGAGGTCGGGCTGGCACATCTCCTGCTGCTGGCTGTAGCGGCTCAGGAGAAAAAACATCTGGGTCTGAAAGCGGTAGCGCGCCGTGTCCTGGTAAAAAGCCGGCAGAAAGGGGTTGTCCTCGGCGCGCTCCAGGATGAGCTGCGCGCCCAGCTCGTCGGCAAGGAGGGTGGTCAGGCTGGTCTTGCCCACGCCGATGGGGCCCTCGGTCACGATGTACTTCGTATGGAGAAGGGCTGCGTTTTTAACGGTCATTGCCGCTCTCCGGCCCGGTAGGGTGCGACGCGGTGGTTGTCTTTGAGCCTGCGCAGCAACTCCGACACTTTTTTGTGCAGCACTGGATGAACTGCATCCGGCGCGATTTCGCACAGGGGAACAAGCACGAACCTGCGCTCCGCCATGAGCGGATGGGGGATGACGAGCTCATCGCTCTCGACGACCAGGTTCCCGTAGAACAGGATGTCGAGGTCGACGGTGCGCGGCCCCCAGTGCATGAGCCTGCGCCGGCCCAGCTCGTCCTCGATCACGTGACAGGCGGCGAGCAGCGCCAGGGGCGAAAGCTCCGTCTCGAGTTCCACCGCAGCGTTGATGAATTCCTCCTGGTCGGGGTAGCCGATGGGCTCGGAGGTGTAGAAGGAGGACACCGAAGTGATGTTGCCGGCCTTGGACAGCATGGCGATCGCCTTGCGGCATGATTCGACCTTATCGCCCAGATTCGAGCCCAGTCCGATATAGACGGTTTTCGGCATAACAATCCGGAGGGCTTAGAATTCGAACTGCAGCCCGCTCATTCTCTTCCTGAACTCCCCGAGCACGCGCTCTTCGTCGGCCCGGCCCCGGGATTCGAACGTTGCGGAAAAACGGATGTACGACCCCGCATCATCCCACGGAACGGTGCTGATGAGCTTTTCCGCGATGAGAAACTCGGAAAACTCCTCAGCGCTTGAAAAACGCCTTCCGTTTTTCAAGCCGTTCGGCACTTTCACGTAGAGATAGAAGGTGCCTGCCGGCATCCGGGCGCTGAAGCCCAGGTCCGCCAGCACGGCGACCATTGCCTTGAGCCTGCGCTCGTATTTTGCGGTGATTTCCGCCGTGATCTCGGGGTGGTCCAGTGCGTGAACGCCCGCTTTCTGAATGGCCTTGAACTGGCCCGAATCGTAGTTGTCCTTCACATTGCCGTAGCCTGCGATGACCCGCTCGTTGCCGGCAATGAAGGACAGGCGCCAGCCCGTCATGTTGAAGGCCTTGGACAGGGAATGGATCTCGACACCCACGTCCTTGGCGCCGGGAACGGACAGAAAAGACAGCGGCTTCACGCCGTAGGAGAGCGCTGCGTAGGCCGCATCGTTTACCACGACGAGCTCGTGCCGCTTTGCAAAGGCGACGACCTTTTCAAAAAACTCCCGTGTGGCGCCCGCTCCCGTAGGATTGTTGGGGTAGTTGATGTATAGAAGCTTGGCGCGTTTCGCCACATCTGCAGGCAGTGCACCCAGGTCGGGCAGGAAGCTGTTCTCCTCCGTGATCGGCAGGCCGACGACCTCACCGCCGTACCAGCGCGTGTGCGTGCCCATGACCGGATAGTTCGGCACGGTCATGAGCGTGACGTCGCCGGGATTGATGAATACGGCCGGAAGCATGGCAAGCACGGGCTTGCTGCCGATGCCGTGCAGCACTTCGGTCTCGGGATTGATGACGTCCACTGCATAGACCTTCCGCAGATAGCGCGCTGCCGCATCCTTGAATTCCTGGATGCCGTTGTCAGCGTAGCCGCGGTTTTCGGGCTTCTCCGCCTCCTGCTGAAGCGTGCGGACCACTCCGGGGAACGCCATTTCATCAGGTTCGCCGACGCCGAAGTCGATGATCTCGACCCCCGGGTGCGCAGCAAGCGCGGCGCGCTTCGCCCGTTTGATTTTTTCGAATTTGTAGATCTTCTGCTCCTTGCCGAACATGCTGCCTCCGAGCCGGTCGGCGAAGAGCGATTGAATATAGGTTTCCCCTGCTGTACTCACGGTGCTGTTTGTCCTCCGGGTGAAAAAGATTTAGAGGGTAAAAGCGATTTCCCTCAGCGGCGCTGAAGCGCGGAAAAATATATTTGTGACAGGATTAACAGGATTTTATCTGATAGGTATCCAGTCATCCTGTCAAAGGTTCAGTCTTCGGTTTTCTCTGCGTCCCCGAGCTTCTGCGGAGAAGGTTGAGAATTTTTTTTCATTGCCCCGAGTGCAAGCTGGCTAACGTTCTACGACTGCAGCCGCACTGAATTCTTCAGGCTCCCGATGCCCTCGATGCGCACTTCAACAGTGTCGCCCGGCTGCAGGGGGCCGATGCCCGACGGCGTGCCCGTGATAATCAGGTCCCCGGGCTCCAGCGTCATGACCTGTGAGATGAAACTCACGAGAAAGGGCACGTTGAAAATGAGCTGGCCTGTGCGCGAGGACTGCCTGCGTTCGCCGTTGAGATACGCCTCAACGAGGACGTTCGACGGATCGAGACCGGTCTCGATCCAGGGACCGATGGGACAAAAGGTGTCAAACGATTTCGCCCGCGTCCACTGAACGTCCTTTTTCTGGAGATCGCGCGCCGTGACGTCGTTGGCACAGGTATAGCCGAGGATGACCTTCCCCGCTTCTTCAGGGCCGGCGTTTTTCGTTCTGCGCCGGATAACGATTCCCAGTTCGGCCTCGTGATCGATGCGGCCCGCTGCAGGAGGGATCATGATCGCGTCATCCGGACCGATCACGGTTGTGGGCGGTTTCAGAAAAAGAACCGGCGCTTCGGGAAGGGAAAGCCCCATTTCCCGCGCGTGATCCCGGTAGTTCAGGCCGACGGCCACGATTTTCGACGGCACGCACGGGGCGAGCAGCTTTACTTCGGACACCTGCAGGCGCGGCGACAGGGGCTTGCAGTCCCCGAACACATCGCCATCGAGCCCGGCGATCATGTCGCCATCGAGAATGCCGGATTCCGGCCCGCTGCCCGCGTCAAACCTGATGATCTTCATCCCGGTCGGCCTGCTACTGTTTCTTGTCGATCCAGTCGATCAGCTTGTCCTCGGGCAAATACCCGGACAGTACCAGCCCGTCGTCACGGACCATGGTGGGCGTGCCGTTGAAGTTGAGCGACCGGGCCATGGCCATGTTCCGCTCCATCGCCTCGGTCGTGCAGCCCGCAGGCGGCTCAGGCACGGCCTTTCCCGAAAAGGCGTCGTCGAGCATCTCCGCTGATTTCGAGCATAAGATGGACTGCACTTTCCTGGGTGCGTCCTTATGCATCGGCAGGGGGATAAGGATCTCGACAAAAGCGATGTCGGTTCTCTTGGCGATGATCTGTTTGATGATCTCGTGGAGTTTCCGGCAGTACGGGCAATCGGGGTCGGTGAAGACAATGACTTTTTTCCCGGCCGTTTTGGAGCCGACCGTTACGGAGTCGGCAAGGGAAATTTTGGCTACATCGACTTTCTGCGGCGTTTTCTGGGCCTCTATCTGTTTAAGATAGCCCTCGAGCTCTACAATCTGGACCAGATATTTCCGCGAGCAGTCAAGCAGGATGGACCCGCGCTGGCCGCCTTTTTCCACGTCAATCTGCCATACGCCCTCGACCGGGGACATTTTCACGCCAACCGCATTTCCGTCGGGGATGATCTTTTTAATGATGACGTCGGCGTCTTTTTTCTCGAGTTTGGGGCATTTCGTGTTTTTATCATCCTTGCCCGCAGCCGGCACCGCCGGTGCGAAGAAGACGATGAGGAGCAGCGATGCGACAGCCGCACTGCGTTGAAACATGTTCATTGGCGTCTCCCTTCGAAATACGAATGGTTGTTTCGTTTCTGAAGCCGTTCTATCTCAAACCGAGCACGTCCTGCATATCGTAGAGCCCCGGCTGTTTGCCGACAACCCATTTCGCAGCCCGTACGGCGCCGCGGGCGAACATGTCGCGCGTATGCGCCCGGTGGGTGAGCTCGATCCGCTCGCCCATGCCGATGAAGTAGACCGTATGCTCGCCCACGATGTCTCCGCCGCGGATGGTCTGCATGCCGATCTCGTCGCGCGTCCGTTCGCCGGTCATTCCCTCGCGGTGGTATTTCGCGTTGGCGCGGTAGTCCCGCCCCAGGGCGGCGGCCACGACCTCGCCCATGCGCACGGCGGTGCCCGACGGCGCGTCCTTTTTCATGCGGTGGTGCGCCTCGACGATCTCCGCGTCGAAATCGGGCCCCAGTATCTTCGCGATGTCCGCCAGGACCTTGAAGCAGACATTGACCCCCACGCTCATGTTCGGAGACAGCACGCAGGGAACCGCCCCGACAAGCTTCCTCGCCTCGGCAAGCTGCTCTTTTGTGAAACCCGTTGAACCGATGACCGCGGGTTTGCCCTGCTCCGCGCAGATTTTAAGATTCTGGAGGCTCACTTCGGGAAAAGTAAAGTCGATGAGGACGTCGACGGCCTTGACGCCGGCGGAGAGATCATCGCTGATCCTGATCCCCGTCGGGGCGATTGCGGCCGGTCCGCCCGCATCCTGGCCGAGGAGCGGATGGCTCTTCCTCTCCAGTGCGGCTCCGAGGGTAATGCCCTCGGATGCAGCGAGGATATTAACTATGCGCGAACCCATGCGGCCGGCCGCGCCGGTGACTGCTGCTTTGATCATACGCAACTCCTTTGACGGTTTCTCGGTGAACAGCGCTGCAGCACGGGAAGCAAGTGCCTCGCGTTCTCTGCGCGGGTCATCATTTCCTCCCCCGACGTGCCCGCGGCTGAGAGATCAGCGGCGATGATTCGCCGCTCGGCCGGTTCAGATCAAACCGTAGTCCTTAAGCGCCTTCTTCAGTTTTTCCTTGTTCGCATCGGCCATGGGGCAGAGCGGGAGGCGGAACTCCTCGGCGATCCTTCCCATGAGGGCAAGCGATGTTTTCGCGGGTATCGGGTTCGTCTCGAGGAACATGGCGCCATGGAGCGGCTCCAGCTTGTAATGCAGCCGGAGCGCTTCGTCGATCTTGCCCGCGCTGTATGCGTCAAACAGGGAGGCGCAGTCGGCGGGGGCCACGTTCGCCGTGACCGAAATGCAGCCCACGCCGCCAAGGGCGAGGAGCGGCAGATTCGTAAAATCGTCGCCCGAGATCACATCGAAGTCCCTGCCGCAGAGCCGGAGCGTTTCGCTCACCTGCTTCATGTCGCCGGTCGCTTCCTTGATGCCGACGATATTCCTGTGCTCACGCAGACGAGCCGTCGTGGGCGGCAGCATGTTTATGCTCGTGCGTCCCGGCACGTTGTACAAAACAATCGGGATGTCCACGGAGTCCGCCACCTTCCTGAAGTGCTGGTACAGCCCCTCCTGCGTGGGCTTGTTGTAGTATGGCGTGATCAGGAGCACACCGTCGGCGCCCGCCTTTTTCGCATACTGCGTGAGTTCGATGGTTTCCTCCGTTGCATTCGACCCCGCGCCCGCAATCACGGGAACCCGCTTGTTCACCGTCTTCACGGTGAACTCAACGACGCGGTGATGCTCTTCATGCGAGAGCGTGGCCGATTCGCCCGTGGTGCCGCAGGGCACTATTACGTCGGTCCCGTTTTTCAAGTGAAATTCGATCAAATCGCCGAGCGCTTTCTCGTCGACCTTGCCGTTTTTAAACGGTGTGACGATTGCAACCATGGATCCCTTGAACATGACAGCCTCCTCTGCCGAAAAAAGTTTCGGGTTTCAGGTTTCCTGTTTCAGGTTTTAACTCGAAACTGCAGGCTCGCAACCCGAAACTGTTCGCTAAACGTACAACAAGCCTTCGCAAATCACTTTTGCTTCGCCCTCCAGATAAATGCCGCTGAAGCCGCCGCCGGCGCGTTCAAAGGAGACGACAAGCTTCTCATTGCTCCGGGGGATGACATCGACCGGCGAGAGAACGGCGCCGAGCGCCCCGGCCACGAGGGCGGCGGCAACGGAACCGGTGCCGCACGCGAGCGTTTCCGCCTCCACGCCGCGTTCGTACGTCCGGACCCTGATGCGGTGCTTGCTCAGGATCTGGATGAAATTCACGTTTGTTCCAGCGGGCTTGAACAGTTCATGGTACCGCGTGGTCCTGCCGATCCTTTCTACATCCTCGCCCTCGAGGTCCTTGGAAAGGTAGACAAGGTGCGGCACGCCGGTGTTGATGAAGTGCCCCATGCGGAGCCCGCTGTCGAGCGGTACGGCGATGTTCATGCGCAGACCTGCGGCCCCGGTCAGCTGGACGCGGACAGTGTCCTTCTTCACTTCGGCGCGGATGATGCCGGCCAGCGTTTCGAAGGACATGCTCCTGTCCGCAATCTTCTTGAGCTGGGCGAACCGCGCGGCACAGCGCGAACCGTTTCCGCACATCTCGGCCTCGCTTCCGTCGGCGTTGAAAAAACGCCATTTGAAGTCGGCTTTTTTCGACGGGACGATCACGATCAGGCCGTCTGCGCCAACGGAATAATGGCGATGGCACACGCGCACAGCCAGGTCCTTCAGGTTTCCGCCTTTCAGTATGTTCCTACGGTTGTCGATGAGTATGAAATCGTTGCCGCTCCCCTGCATCTTGTAAAAAGATATCTTTTTCATAGGTGCCCCGCCGACATACTGCGATATGTTCGTTTCCTTCAACCGAGTCCGTTCCCGTGCCGTCTTGCCGGCGACTGCTTCATCCTTCCAGCCACCGCGGCATTTTTTCTCCCTTGATCAGGTCGTTGAATGTCTCCCGTTCGCGCACAACGCAGAACTCGCTTCCCTTGGCCAGCACCTCCGCCACGCGGGGACGGGAATTGTAATTCGACGACATGGAAAATCCGTACGCCCCCGCGCTCATGACCGCGAGCAGATCGCCCTGTTTTACCGCGGGCAGGGGCCGGTCTTTTGCAAGAAAATCGCCGGACTCGCAGATCGGGCCGACGACATCCATGACCTCTGCTTTGGCGGAAGCAGCCTCCACCACGGGTTTGATCTCATGGTATGCTTCGTAGAGGCTCGGCCGGATCAGGTCGTTCATGCCCGCATCGACGATGAGAAATTTTTTCTGGCCGCTGTCCTTGTGGTACACGGCGCTCGTCACCAGGATGCCGGCATTGCCCACGATCGCCCTGCCCGGTTCCAGCACGAGACTGCAGCCGCTCTCCCTGAGCAGGGGCCGCACGGCGTCCGCCAGTTCGCGCGGATGAGGGGGCGTTTCATCCTTGTACGTAATGCCGAGCCCGCCGCCGATGTCGATATGCTTGATCGCGATCCCGGCACCGCGGAGTTCCTTGACGAACAGCACGACTTTCTGGAGCGCATCAACGAACGGCTGCGTCTCCGTGATCTGGGAGCCGATGTGGTGGTGGACGCCCACGATCTCGATGTTCGGCAGCGCCTTGGCCGCCTGGTAATATTCCAGGGCCTGCTCAATGGGAATCCCGAACTTGTTCTCCTTGAGGCCCGTGGAAATATAGGCGTGCGTACGGGGATCGATGTCCGGGTTCACGCGCAGCGCAATCCGCGCGGTCGTGCGCATGTCCGCAGCGGCCTGGCTCAGCGCCGCAAGCTCCTCCCCCGACTCGACGTTGAACATCAGGATGCCGATCTTGAGAGCGTATTCGATCTCATCGCGCCGCTTGCCCACGCCCGCGTATACGATCTTCGCCGGATTGATTCCCGCCCGGAGTGCGCGGAAAAGCTCGCCGCCCGAAACGATGTCCGCGCCCGCGCCTTCGCTTCCGAGCAGACGCAGCACGGCGATGTTCGAGTTCGACTTGAGCGCGTAGCAGATGAGATGGGGAACGCCCGTAAACGCGTTTGCGAACGCGCGGAAGTGGTTCGTGAGCGTGCGGCTGCTGTACAGGTAGAACGGCGTGCCGACGCGCCGCGCCACCGTCCTGACCGCCACGTCTTCGCAGAAAAGCTCGCCGTTTTTGTACTGAAAATCATTCATGGCAACCTGCCGCCCGGCCGCTGCACGATGATGCGCACCGGTCGCCCCGTCTATCTGAGCACTTCTATATACGCGCTTTTTTCGTCGGAGCGCGCGCTTTCATTTCCGCTTTTATCAACAGCGGTTACTGCGTAATGATACGTGTTGCCGCTCTTTACCGTATCGTCGGAGAAGGTCGTGCGCGTGAGCAGCTTGTCGTTCAGGCGCACGAAGTTTCTGCCGCTGCCCGTCGACCGGTAAAGGTGATAGCCCGCCAGGTCGTTTTCCCTGTTCTCATTCCAGGTGAGGAACACCCGGTTGACCCCGGCCAGTACCGTGAGGCCGGCCGGCTTCGCCGGAGGAGTCCTGTCGAGGGGCGTTGCCGAGGCAACGGCCGAGTCCGGGCTTTCATTCCAGGGCGGCGCCGATTCCGCCACGGAGCGCACCACGTAATAGTACGTATGATTGTTCAACGCCGTACCATCTTTGAACGGCGGCTCCGCAAGCGGCTGTTTGTTGAGCGGCGTTTGGTCGTATCTCCCGCGCTCCGTGCCGCGATACACATTGTATCTCGCGGCAATGCGGGCCGGCTGCCCGTCCATCCAGGTCGTCACCGTGCTCCAGGAGATGACATTGAAGTTGTCGCCGCTTACCGCTTCAACGCCCACCGGCACGGCCAGCGGATGCGCCGGCGTTACGATTATTTCATCTGAAAGCTTGCTCAGGCCGCCGCGTGCGCTGACTGCCCGGATCCGGTATGCATAGGACTGGCCGAACTTGAGGCGTTCATCGCTCCACGTGACCGTCGTGTTCCTCACCATCGCCGGCGCGGGGTTCGTCATGTCGATTTCAGCCAGAAGTTTGAAGCGTCCCCGTTTTGTATCGCGTCCGATCTCGGTCCGATAGATGCGGAACTGCACGATGTCGGCCGCGTTTATGCTTTTTCCCTCGACGTTCCTGTCCGGGATCTGCCAGCTCAGCCATGCCGTGCCCCCCCGCGCTTCCACCTTGATGCCCGAGACCATGGCCGGCCGCGGGCTGTCGGGAATCACGGGGTCCGTTTTGCGTCCGCAGGCGCCGCTGACAATGATCAGGACGCACGCCGAGGCGAGGGTCCATGGCAGGTGCTTTCTCATTTCAATTTCTTTTTGAGAGTCTCAAGACGTTTTGCCAGGCTGTGCGGCGCTGTTCCGCCCCGTGATGTCCGTCTCTTGACCGATGTGTCCACGGATATGGCGGAGAAGACATCGCCTGCGATGAGGGGCGTCAGCTTCCGGTACTCTGCGAGGGGCATGTCCCCGAGGCCGCACCCGAGCTTTGTCGCGCGCAGGACCGCGCGTCCCACGATTTCATGGGCACGGCGGAACGGCACGCCCTTGCGCACCAGATAGTCGGCGAGGTCGGTCGCCGTGATGAAGCCGTCCTCCGCCGCGCGCCGCATCGCCTCTTTATGGAGCACGACGCCCTTCAGCATGGCGGTCGTCACGGTGACGCTTTGCGAAACCGTGTCCGCAGTGTCGAAGAGCGGTTCCTTGTCCTCCTGCATGTCGCGGTTGTACGCAAGGGGGAGCCCCTTCATCAGCGTCAGCAGTGCGATGAGGTTGCCGTAGACCCTGCCCGTTTTCGCGCGCGTCAGCTCCGCGACGTCGGGATTCTTTTTCTGCGGCATGATGGACGATCCCGTGGTGAAGGCGTCGGAGATCGTGATGAACCCGAACTCCGCAGTCGACCACAGCACCAATTCCTCCGACATCCGCGAAAGGTGCATCATGATCGTTGCGGCGGCAGCGGCGAATTCGATGGCGAAGTCGCGGTCAGAAACAGCGTCCATGCTGTTTTCGCACAGGCTGCTGAAGCCGAGCCGTTTTGCGACGAAATCGCGGTCGATGGGCAGCACCGTGCCCGCGAGCGCCCCCGCTCCCAGCGGCATGACGTTTACGCGGCGGAAGCAGTCCTCAAGCCTGCCAAGGTCGCGTTCGAACATTTCATAGTACGCGAGAAGGTGGTGGCCCAGGAGCACCGGCTGGGCGCGCTGCAGGTGCGTATAGCCCGGCAGCACGACGTCACGGCCGCGTTCCGCGAGTTCGACGAGAACCTTCTGGAGCGATCGCAGCTGGTCATGCAGCGACGCGATCTCGTCGCGCAGATACATGCGGATATCCAGGGCGATCTGGTCATTGCGGCTTCGCGCCGTGTGCAGCTTGCCGCCCACGGGGCCGATCTTCTCGATCAGCCGGTGCTCGATGTTCATGTGGATGTCTTCGAGCGCCACGCTGAAGGTGAACGATCCCGCGGCGATTTCCTTCCGGATCGCTTCGAGTCCCTTTATTATCCTGGCCGATTCGCGCCTGCTGATGATCCCGGTTTTTGCGAGCATGGCCGCGTGCGCCATGCTGCCCGCGATGTCATAGGGGTAGAGACGCCAGTCGTAGGGGATCGAAGCCGTGAATTCCTCCACCAGTTGATTCGTGGCTTCGGTAAACCTGCCGCCCCAGGGCTTCTGCTCACGCACGTCCTGTTTCCGTGCACGGGGTCTTGTTTTTTTTGCAGACATGAGTGTATTCCCGCCGTATGCGCCCGCGAAAGAAGAAGACGCTCATCTGTTTCCGTCTCCCGGGGCTTCCTGCTGCACCGTCATCGTGCTTCGACTTTTTTCCCGATTCTGAGCCTGAGTGCGTTCAGCCGGATGAATCCTTCGGCATCCTTCTGGTTGTAGACGCGGTCCGCCTCGAAGGTGGCGAGTTCGGGGTTGTACAGCGAAACCGCCGACCTTCTGCCCACCGTATCGCAGTTGCCTTTATACAGCTTCAGACGCGCCGTGCCGGTCACGTTCTTCTGCGATTCGTCGACCGCGGCCTGCAGCATAATGCGCTCGGGCGCGAACCAGTATCCGTAGTAAACCAGCTCGGCATAGCGCGGGATGAAGCCGTCCCTCACGTGCATGACCTCGCGGTCCATGGTAATGGACTCCACGGCGCGGTGCGCTGCATGCAGCAGCGTTCCGCCCGGCGTCTCGTACACACCGCGCGATTTCATGCCCACATACCGGTTTTCAACGAGGTCCACGCGGCCGACGCCGTGGCTGCCCGCAATCCGGTTCGCTTCCGAGAGCAGGGCTGCGGGTGCAAGTTTCTTTCCGTTGATCGCCACGGGGTTGCCGGACTCGTATTCAACTTCAACATATTCCGGCCGGTCCGGCGCCTTCTCCAACTGAACCGCCAGCGTGTACATGTCGGGCGTCGACTCCTGCCACGGGTCCTCGAGCACACCGCCTTCATAGCTGATGTGGAGGAGGTTGCGGTCCGTGGAATACGGTTTTGCCTTCGTGGCAGTCACGGGAATGCGGTGCTTCTCCGCATACGCGATGAGCTCCTCGCGGCCTTTCATGGTCCATTCCCGCCACGGGGCGATGATCTTTACGTCCGGTTTGAGTGCAAAATACGTGAGTTCGAACCGGACCTGGTCGTTTCCCTTTCCCGTGGCGCCGTGGCAGACCGCACCGGCGTTTTCCATGACTGCGATCTCGATCTGACGTTTTGCGATGAGCGGCCGGGCAATCGATGTCCCCAGCAGGTACCTGCCTTCATACACTGCGTTCGCGCGCAGCAGGGGAAACACAAAGTCCCGCACAAATTCCTCGCGCAGGTCGTCGATATAGATCTTCGATGCGCCGGTTTTGATCGCCTTGTCGCGAAGCGGCTCCAGCTCCTCGCCCTGCCCGATGTCCGCGGTAAAGGCGATCACCTCGCAGTTGTACGTCTCCTTCAGCCAGGTGATGATGACTGACGTGTCGAGCCCGCCGGAATAGGCGACCACGATTTTGTTTATATCCTGATTCATGAAAGGTGCTCTGAAACTGAAATGCCATCCCCCGAATGGTTCTATCGGGGATAAGGTTTTAACACCGTATTCCCGATTAAATATTCGGGAATGACAGCGTTTCTATGATTACCCGTGGAGACAAAAACTGCTGTTAATACTCGACGCTACTTCGCCTCAACAATCTTCACTTTCATCTCTATGCGGTCGTTCGGGTTGTCATTACGGTCTTTGGGCTGAGAGACGATCTTGTCGGCCACATCCATGCCGCTCACGACTTCACCGAAGACCGTGTACTGCCGGTCGAGAAAAGGCGAGTCCTTGACACAGATGAAGAACTGCGAACCCGCGCTGTCGGGGCTCTGCGCCCGTGCCATGGAGAGCGTGCCTCGCTTGTGCGGCTTGTCGTTGAACTCGGCTTTGATCGTGTATCCCGGGCCCCCCGTGCCGTGCGTCCGCTTGTCCGGATTCTTCGAATTGGGGTCCCCGCCCTGGATCATGAAACCCGGAATGACGCGATGAAAGGTCGTTCCGTCGTAAAA
>Ga0187786_10000390_pt1 | contig 12870 bp, 7 predicted proteins | sample 0815_BV2_10_20_M_FD_132449 | JGI IMG/M metagenome (GOLD analysis project Ga0187786, IMG submission 132449) | Tropical peat soil microbial communities from peatlands in Department of Meta, Colombia - 0815_BV2_10_20_MG | ecosystem: Environmental > Terrestrial > Soil > Wetlands > Peat | place...
ACCACGAGATCGCCTACATCCTGCTGCGCGACGAGAACCCGGATTACATCCGCGCGCTGTCGGCGCCGGATGCGATGACCATACCGCCACGCACCGACGAAACGGGTGTCGCCCGCGCCGAGCAGCCCGGGCCGGTGTTCTCCGTCGATACCAACGGTTTCCTGCACATGCGCTATACCGCGCGCACCGTCAGCATCGCCTGGAAGGACGATGCTGCAACGCAGGCGGCCAAGTCTGCGCTGGAGCGCATCCTCGCTAAGCCGACCCCCTGGATACTTCACGGCCGAATGGAACCCGGCATGGGCCTGGTCTGCAACAACGTCTTGCACGACCGCGCCGGTTTCACCGAAACGCCCGAGCGGCGCCGGCTGCTCTACCGCGCCCGCTACTACGAGCGTGTCGGTAGCTGACGTCCCTCGGTCAAGAGCCTAAACGGCTGCCACGGCCGGTCTGCCAACTGACGCGCACAAGCTGGACACAGTTCGCGATCCAGATGTTCTTCCATTGTGCCCGGCAGACGTTGACGGATGAACTCGCGCTGGGCAGCCGTCTGCGTTGTCTCTCCGCAATGGCTGCACTTCAGTAGCGGCTGTTCCCGCACCACCGTGCCGGTGATTACCGTGCGGCGAATGCCGGCAGACGCATCATCCTCGATGCGGATGGCGCCCGTCGGGCATACTTGGGCACAAGCGCCGCAGCCGATGCAGAATCCTTCGGGTCGCGTGAAATCGAAGTAGGCCAGCCGGCCGGCCGTGGTGTCGGCCATGCGCAATGCCTCGACGCCCATCTCGCTGCAGGCCAGTTGGCACAGCCCACAACCGATGCACATATCGCAGCGCAGGCAGCGGCTGGCTTCGTCGTGGGCCATCGCATCGGTCAGCCCCTGTTCGATCTTGACGTAAGCGCCCATGCGTTCCTGGATGGCCTTTTCCGGCATCTCGGCGCGATGCAGATGGCTGCGCTCCGGCGCCGCCACGCGCAGTGGAATAACATCCGCGCGCCGCATGGGCTTGCCTGTGACGGCATCGAGCGTTGATCCGCTCAACCAGGCATCGATCGAATAAGCCGCGATCTTGCCCGAGCGGATGGCTTCGACTGCCGTGCGCGGGCCATGGGCGACATCACCGCCGGCGAATACGCCGGCAACCTTGGTCATCAGCGTTCTCGGGTCGGTGGCGATGAAACCGCGCGTGACTTCGAGGCCGCTGCCCTCAATGCTGGTCAGATCGGTGCCTTGGCCGACAGCGAGGATCACCTGGTCACTTTCGAGGGTCATCTTGCGTTGAGCGTCGAACCGCGGGCTGAAGCGCCCCGACTCGTCGAAGACGCGGTCGCAATGCTGGAACGTGACGTCGCCCTCTTCGCCGATCGCCAGCGGACCCCAACCCGCATGCAGCGCCACGCCCTCCGCAACCGCAGTCTCGATTTCATGCGGACTGGCGGGCATTTCGCGCCGCTTTTCGAGACAGGCCATGTCGACATGCTTGGCGCCCTGGCGCAAAGCCGTCAGCGCAACATCAATGGCGACGTTACCGCCGCCGATAACGACAACACGCGGTCCCACGCGAACGCCTTCGCCACCTCGCACGGCGCGCAGGAAGTCGATGCCGCCAAGTACGTGCGATTGATGCACCCCTTCGATCGGGATGAAGCGGGACAACTGCGTGCCGAGACCCAGAAAGATCGCATCGTAGTCCTTGCGGAAGTCATCGAGGCTATGAACCTTGCTGCTGGTATAGATCGGAATGCCCAGTACCTTGATTTGATCGAGTTCCCGGTCGAGCAATTCGGGCGGCAGGCGGTAGGCGGGGATACCGTAGCGAAGCATGCCGCCGGCTTCTTCCTGAGCTTCGAAGATTTCGACTTGATGACCGAGGGTGCGCAGGTAATAGGCGGCAGAAAGTCCGGCCGGCCCCGAGCCGACGATACCGATACGCTTGCCGGTGGCAGCTGCCAGTGCGGGTCGCGGATAGCCGCCCTCGGCCAGGCAGTGTTCGGCCGCCTTCGCCTTCATCGGCCGGATGAATACCGCGCCGTTGCTGCCGGCGCGTACGCAGGCCGACTCGCACGGCGCCGGACAGACCAGGCCGCAAGTAAGCGGCAGCGGGTTGTCGAGTGTGATGACTTCGATCGCCTTGGCATAGTCGCCATGGCCGATGTGCGCCATGAAGCTAGGGATATCGATGTTGGCCGGGCAGGTGCTGTGGCAGGGCGCGGCATTACGCTTGAGACACAGCCCTTCGGGGCAGGATGTCCGCCGGGCATGGGTTTCCCATTGTTCGCGGAAATAGCGTAAGGAACTGCCCAGGGGCCAGGCGGCGGCGAGTCCCTGCGTTGCCAGTTCCAGTGCCAGTTGATCCAGTTCTCCGAGATGTCGCGGCTGACCGCGACCGACGGTGATTTCGGCCACCAGTCGCGCCGCCCGCGCCAGCAGTGCGCGCACAGGTGCCGGTTCCTGTTCGGAGAGTTGCCAGTAACGGTACAGGGCGCGTCGTGTTTGTTCGACCAGACAGATGCCTTCGGCCGCGACCATCAGGCTCGAAGGCGAAGGGGCAATTCCCGCTGCGGCGAGTGCCAACGGATGAAAGGATAAATCGGCTTCCGACAGCGGCAGAAAGCCGCCCATGCCATTGTCAAACATGAGCACCGCGTCACGGCCCTCGACTTCGACACCGCCGCCCCAGTCGTAGATCAGGCGACGCAACTTGTCCTGGCGGCTGACTTCGATCAGGCCGCGCTGTCTGAGCCCTCGGCGCAGTGTCAGCAGTGCGCCGTCGAACGTGGATTTGGCGTCGCCGCCGAACAGTTGGGCAACGCGGCACCAAGTCTCGGGCATATGCGTGAGTCTTGCGCCATCAGAGGCTTGACCTTCACCCCATGGGCTCGGCAGGCTGTTGCGCTTCACCTCGACCTGGAGTCGACGTCCGCCCGTGATGCCGCTGCGGCGAATGGCGTCGAGGGCATTCAGCAAGCCGGCTTCGCGGCCAGTCAATTCGGCGGGCAGACGCAACTCGACCTTGCTCGTATCCCGCAGGCCGGCAGCAATCAGCAACCCCTCGGCCAGTCGCCATGGGGCGCTGTCGAGCACCTTGGCGGAACCTTGCGCACGACCGTCCAGGCCGGCCGCATCGACCACCAGCAGGGAGGCGCCGTGGCCACGTAGGAACTGGCGCCAGGCGTGATAAAGCGGTTCACCGGCGAAGCCGCATTCCGCAAGCCCGGATTCCTGCAATCGTTGCAGTCGTTGCAAGGGATTCAGGGCCTGAGCCTGGGTCAGCCCCGGCAATGGGCCCGCCAAAGTCAGTGCTGGCGACACGCCGCCCGCGAGGGCGGCAGCACCGGCATCGAGCCACGCCGGCAGCTTGGTGATGTCACTCATGGTATTTGCCTCAGAGCGAACCAGCGACCAACTGACGGGCGTAGCGTTCACGCCGTGGATCGGGTGCTTCGTTGGCAACGCCGAACGACAGGCAGCCGGTGACGCACTTGGTGACGCACGCCGGTTCGAGCCCGACATCGAGTCGGTCCATGCAGTAGTCGCACTTGACCACCTTGCGCGTGGCCGGGTCCCATTGCGGCGTGCCCCATGGGCAGGCCGCAATGCAACTCTTGCAGCCGACGCACAGGCTCGATTCGACGAAGACGATGCCATCTTTCTCGCGCCGCTGCATGGCGCCCGTCGGGCAGGCCTTGGCGCACCAGGCTTCCTCGCAGTGGAAGCAGGGCATGAAGACGAAGCGAAGCTGAGGCCGCTTGCCGACCATCATCGGCCCGACGCTGATGATCTTGCACGGCGCCGGTCCGGGCCCGAGTCCCTTGTTGGTCTTGCAATGGACTTCGCAGGCCTGGCAGCCGATGCAGTTGGCCTCGTCGTGGCGCAGGATGTACTTGCTCATGCTTTGGCTCCCTTGCGCTTGAGGGTGACGATGGTCTCCGTCATGGCATTACCGCCGCCGGCAGGATCGAACTCGTAGAGCTTGCCGTGCTGCAGGCGCTGGTCGGCGACGCCGAGCCCGCAGGCGCGCGTCGCCAGCGGCACCGTGGCACCGTAGCCGTGCAGCATGAACACCGCATCGGGATGGATCATGGGCGTCACCTTGGCCTTGATGTAGGCCGAGTACTTACCGCCGCCGTTGATCTCGACCTCGTCGCCGTCGGCGATGCCGAGCGGCTTGGCCCGGTCGGGATGGATCCAGAGCATCTGCTCGGGGGCGATCTCGTTGAGGATCGGGTTGTTGAGCGACTGGCCGTGCGTCAGCGTTGCCGGACGGCCAAACAGCAGGTGGAATCGATCTCCCGTCGGTGCCTGCTTGACTTCATACGGGGGCAGGCTCGGCAGCCCGGCCTTGGCCAACACTTCGCTCACAATCTCGATCTTGCCGGAAGGCGTCTTGAACTTCAGCTTGTCGCGGGGAGTAATGCTGGCTGCGTCGGCGAGGCTGACGATGCCCTTTTCGCGCATCTGCGCCACGGTGACGCCGGTGCCCTCGAGCTGGTAGTCCCAGAGTTCCTCGATGGTCTCGAAGTCCAGCGCCTCATCGATGCCCATGCGGCGCAAGATCTCGCGGAAGATCCACCAGGCTGGCCGGCTATCGAAGCGCGGCGCGATGGCTTGGTCGCGCATGCCGAAGTTGGGCCGCGGGCCGTTGTTCTGGCACAGCACGTTGGCGCGCTCGAGATAGGACGACTCGGGCAGGATGACGTCGGCGAACCAGGCGGTCTCGGAATAGCGCGTGTCGATGGACACGAGGAGCTTCAGGTTGTCGAGCGCGCGTTTGGTGGCCTCGGGATCGGGCATGCTGGTGAGCGGGTCGTGGCGGTAGGAGAAGTAGGCGCCTATGCCGTAGGGCTGGCTGGTCTCCATTGCCGCATACAACTGGTGCAGGATGCCGGAAGCCGGGTCCCACTGCGGCCGCGTCGTACCTGCGCCGTCCACGCGTGGCTCCTTGACCTTGGGCGTGCGGTCGGCGAGCTTCTTCAGGCCCTTCTGCCCCACTTCTTCTGGTGTCTTGGCCAGTATGCAGCCACCCTTGACCTCGATGCTGCCCATCAAGGCATTGAGGATCAGCGCCGTACGGCTGACATGGAACGACTGCTTGTGCCGCGCCACCATCCAGCCCGGATGGAAGATCACCTTTGGTGCGTCGGCGGCTATTTCCTGGACAAAGGTACGGATCTCGTCGGCGGCGATGCCGGTGTGCTGTTCTTGCCACTCGGGTGTGGTCTCTTTCACAGCCTCACGCAGGGCATCCATGCCGGAAACAAAAGTCTCGACAAAGGTCTTGTCGTAAACTTCCTGCTTGAGCACCTCGTGGATGATTGCCAAGTTGAGCGCGTAATCGCTATTCGGCCGCACCTGCCAGTAGCGCGTCGCCTTGCAGGCGGTAATGCTGACGCGTGGGTCGATGTAGGTGCAACGCATGCCGTTGGCCATCGCCGCCATGAAATCCTTGGCTTCCTTCACCTTCAGCGACTCGACGATATTGCGACCGTAGAGCACAAGATGCTTGGCATTCTTCAGGTCGAAGGTAATGGCAGTGCGGCCGATGCCGTAGAGGGAACGCGCAGCGTTATGAGCGTTGCGACCGCAGGCGGCGTCGTGATCGAAGTAGTTCGGCGAGCCCAGCGCCTGCACGAAGGCCTTGGTCAGGTCGGTGAAGCCGCCCCCTCGATCCGAAAGGGCGATGCCGCGTGCTCCGAACTCCTCGATGGTCTCTCGCAGCTTGTCGGCGATATGGTCAAGCGCTTCATCCCACGAGGCGCGCCGCCACTGGCCGGCGCCACGTGGACCGGTGCGGATCAGCGGCGTTTGCGGCCGCTCGTCGTCGTACTCGAAGGGAATGCCGCCGGCGCCTCGCGCGCAGAGACTGGCACCCATCGCCTTGTCGTTGGGATTGCCCTGCAGCCATACGACACGACCATCCTCGATGGTGGCCTCGATCGGGCAGCGCGTCGCGCACATGCCGCACATGCTGAACACCATGCGCCTACCCGGGCTGTCGACGCCGCACACGTTGGGGGCTTTGCCTGAACTCATTGAGCTTTCCTCAGAAGATGCCTATCAGCGACAGACCGAGCAGCGTCAGGCCGACCACCGCCACGCGCTTGACCCAGAGCGGATTGAGCTTCTTTGCAATCTTCGGACCGATCCAGCCTGCCAGCAGCGCCGCCGGAAACATGACCAGAAACAGGTCGAGATCGAAGTTGCCGAGCGAATAATGCTTGGCCGTGCTCATCAGGGTGCTGAAAAAGATTGCCAGCAGCGAGCTGCCGACCACGACATACATTGGCAGGCCGAGTACCACGGCCATCAATGGCACCATAAACGGGCCGCCGCCGAAGCCGAACATGGATGAAACAACCGCGATCAGGAAAGCGCCGATACAGCCAACCACGATATTGATCTTGAATTCGTGGCCCCAGAAAGTGATATACATGTACATAATTTACTCCAGTCGTCAGTTCGTTCGGATCAGGCCTTGGCGAGCACGGTTTCCTCAGCCCGCTTCTGGAATTCCTTGAGAATCGCCTGCTCCTTCTTGTTTCTGGCGATATAGCCGGGCGTGGTCTGCCAGAACATCAGTGCGGCGAGGACGAACAGGATCCAGCCGAAGACGAACTTGAATTCGTCGAGCGTGATCAGGTCGGTCAATGCGGGACCGATGAATGCACCCGCCAGCGTCGCCAATCCCATGGCGATCCCCACCTTCCAGCTGATGAACTTGATGCGCGAGTAGTTCGCGACGCCACTGCCTTGCGAGAACAGCACCGTCGGCGTCACTGTTCCGGCGACCACGTTGTGCGGCAGCGGGAACAGCATCAGCAGGACCGGATTGATGATGAAGCCGCCGCCCGCGCCCATCAGCACGCCGAAAGTCGCCAGTGCCAACGCGACCAGGAACGGAATGAAGATATTCACGCTCGTGCCGGCATTGCTCATGTAGCGCATCGGGAAGGCAATGTTGTTTTCCACTGTGGCGGGTAACGAACGCACCTTCTTGTCGGTCACGGCGGCAATCAGGTATTTGCCCGGAGGTGCGCCCTCGGGAATCTTCACTTGCGCCGAGAAGCTGCCGTCCTCTTTCTGGTCGATGTTCGCCACCAGCAGCTTGTCGATGCTGCGGAAGCGGCTCTTCATGATCTGCATCGAGCGCTTGCGCGTTTCCTTGTCTTCCAGCGATGGTTGCTGATCGCCGCGCTGACCGCTCATGCTCGCCGCCATCGAGGTCTGGTAGCTGTCGATGCCGGTCTTGGACGGTGCCCAGTACGCAATATCCGCTCCGGTTTCCTTGAGTGCGGCCGAGTACGACCAACCCTTGCCCTCGGCCTTGAACTTGTCGAGTTTGGCCTGTTCGGACTTGGGCAGGTAGATGCGATAGAAGGCCGGCAGTTCGCTGCTGATATAGAGCTTGTTCGGCTTTTTGCCGGTTTCCTTGTCCACCTTGTTGTCGAAGAAGGAACCGCGCACCTTGTTTTCGTTCCACACTTCCAGGAACACCGGCTTGCCAGACTCGGCGCTGCCGGTCACGGTGATGACGCCACCGTTGTCGAGGTGCGTCTTGTCGATATTGATCACCGGCCCGGTGGGCGCGGCGGGCGTCGCCTCCTGGGCCGTCGCCTGGATGACCGGCAGACCGAACAGCGCGATAGCGGCAAGCGCCGCCAGCATAGTTTTGCATGACATCTGGAACCTCCCCCAATTTCAGAAGAAAGGCTGCAACAGACCAAGGGCGATGGTGCTGCAGTGCATCACACCTTAAGGCGAGCCACCCGACAATGAAATTCGCCAAATCCAGTACCGGAATACGCGAAAGTACTTAGGCGGGCATAATTCGCTCCGAATTCGGGCCCCATCCACGACATCCCCCCCCCAACCCAATGAAGCTTCTTGTTTTTGTCCCGCCCGGCCTGTTGGCGCTGCTGGCCACCTGGGCGGCGCTGGCTACTCCACGGGAGCCGGTTCCGCCATTGACACCAGCACTTGTGCCGGTGCGGATAGGCGTGCTGGCCTACCGGGGGCCGGATGAGGTCGTGGCGAGTTGGGGGCGACTGCCGGAGAGGTTGAACATGGCTATTCCGGAACGCCGCTTCGAGTTGCTTCCTCTCGAAGGTCCCGCCTTGAGCGATGCGGTGCGTAAGCGCGAGGTTGATTTCGTGCTCACCAACAGCACCCAATACGTTTCCTTGGCGGCAGAACTCGGTATCCGCCGCATTGCCACGGTTATGCTGCCGGAAGCGGTATCGCCCGAACAGGCGCTGGGGTCGACGGTGGTTACGCTCGCCGGGCCGAAAGCACTGACTGAACTGAGCGACCTGCGGGGCAAGCGCATTGCCGCGGCGGCGGATGATGCCTTCGGGGGCTTTCTTGCCGCGGCGAGAGAGTTCCAGAAGGCCGGCGTCGACCTCGAAGCCGGCGAGGCCCCACTCCTACTCACGGGCTTCCCGATGCGGCGCGCACTCGATGCCGTGAAAAACGGCGAGGCGGAGGCCGCCATCGTCCGCACCTGCCTGCTCGAACAATTGTCGGCCAAGGGCTTGATTAGAAGCGAAGACTTCAGGGTGGTGGCGCCACACGTCGTGGCCGGCTTCCGCTGCGCCACATCGACGCCGCTCTACCCGGACTGGCCGTTCGCTGTTGTCGCCGGCGTCGATCGCGGACTGGCCAAGGCAGTGGCCGTGGCCCTGCTGTCCATGCCTGCCTCGGAAGCTGGATTGTCCTGGGACGTGCCCGCCGACTACCAAAGCGTGCACGATCTCTACCGCGACCTGATGGCGGGACCCTACGCCTACCTGCGGACGACCACCATCGAAGGTCTCTCCAAGCGCTACCGTCCCTATCTGTTGGCGTTCTTTGCCTTGCTGGCGGGCGTGATCATCCACGTCATCCGCGTCGAGTATCTGGTCACCCGCCGTACCGGGGAACTGCGGGCGGCGCAGGAACGTGCCCAGGATCTGCAACGCGAATCCGAGCACATGGCGCGACTCTCCATCCTCGGCGAAATGTCAGGCACGCTGGCGCATGAACTCAATCAGCCGCTGACCACCATTGCCACCTATGCCCAAGGGCTGGAGCGGCACTGCGCCACGGGTCAATTGAACTGTGCGTTGGTTAAGGATGCCAATAGGGAGATCATTGCCCAGACCGAGCGGGCCAGCGGCGTCATTCGCCGCGTGCGCGCATTCGCCAGGAAGCGCGTCGCGGTGCGCGAGCAGCGGCCGCTGGCAGAAACCGTACGCGAGGCTGTCAGCATGTTCTCGGCGATGCTGCCGGACCTGCCGCCTGTCCTGGTGGAAAGCCGCCTGCCTGCCGGCACCACGGTCGAGGCCGACCACCTGCAGGTGCAGCAGGTGCTGTTCAACCTGCTGAAGAACGCCGCCGATGCGACTGCCGGCCTGCCGCTTGATCGTCGAGTGATCACCGTGATCCAGGACCGTCTGGAGGGCGCCCTGTCCATCCAGGTTGCCGACCGCGGCCCGGGTGTTCCGGTCGAGACCATGAGCCACCTCTTCGAGCCCTTTTTTACCACCAAGCAGGACGGTCTCGGTCTTGGCCTGGCGATCTGCAAGAGCATCATCGAGGCGCATGGCGGCCATTTGCGCGCCGAGTTGCGTCAGCCGCCGCCGGGACTTGTCTTTCGCTTCACCCTGCCGGATTCAACGCCATGACCGCCATGACAGAGCCGCACTTGATCCATGTCGTCGATGACGATGCCTCACTGCGGCGGGCGTTGGCTTTCCTGCTCGGCTCGGCCGGCTGGAACGTCGCCACCCACGAGTCGGCTGAAGCGTTCCTCGCTGCCTGGCAACCGCCGGCGCCACCCGGCTGTCTGATCCTCGATATCCGCATGCCGCTGATGAGCGGCCTCGAACTCCAGCGCCTGCTCAAGTCGCGCGATATCCATCTGCCTGTGATCTTCCTCACCGGCCATGGCGATATCTCCATGGCGGTTCAGGCCATGAAGTTCGGGGCCTGCGATTTCATCGAGAAACCGTTCAAGGACCAGGTGCTGCTGGATGCGGTGGGCCGCGCCCTGCGGCGTGACATGGCATTGCGTGGGGAAAAGCGCGACCGGGAGGCGATCCGCGAGCGCCTGGCGCGGTTGTCGCCACGCGAATTGCAGGTGGCGCGCCTCGTCGCCGAGGGGCTGCCCAGCAAGACCATCAGCACGCAACTCGATATCAGCGAACGGACCGTGCAGGTGCACCGCCTGCACCTGATGGCCAAGCTCGAAGTCCACTCAGTGGCCGAACTGGCCAAGCTCGTGCTTCTGGGTGATGGTCAGGCGTCCGGCGACGCCTGACTTTCCGAGAGCGTCTAGCCGCAGCTGCCTACCGCGCCGCAGGCGGTGCAGAAATCGCAGCCGTCCTTGCGGATCACCGTCATGTTGCCGCATTCGCCGCACAGCGAGCCCTGGGTGACCTTGACCGCACCCTTGTCGCGGGGCGTTTCCAGGATGCCCATCTCGCGTGTCGGATAGCCGTTCTCGTCGAGGATGCCGAGCATGGTGTAGCGGTGCATTATGAGCCGCGCTATGTAGGCGACGGTCGACGGCCAGTTCTGCTGTTTCTGGCTGCCCGGCACGCGGGCCATGAAGTCGCCCAGCGGTTCGGCGTAGTTGGTCAGCTTGCGCAATTTCATGCCGATCCAGGCCGGATCGAGCACGCGCATGTCGAGCGAGAGCAGCTTGGTCAGGCCGTCCAGTGCGCGCGGATAGTTGCCCGAGAGCCACACCGAGTAGGGGCGGGTGACGCCGTCCGGCAGCGTGATCTCCTTCAGGCCGAGCACGAACTCCTCGTTGGCGGCCGGGTTCACAATGTCCACCGTCCAGGAGAGCGTGCCGTCGGTGCCGGTCTTCGGTTCGTCGCGCGAAAACATCGCGTCGAGCACCGGTGTCGCGCCTTCGCCTTCGAGGGCGCCGAGTTGTTCGCAGCGGTAGCGGATCACCTGGGCCATGGCGGCGACCGAGCCGGGCATCATCTTCTTCTCGCCCAGCGGCGGGAAGGGCATATCGAAAGGCTCTTCACCGACGGTACGAGCCAGCACGTCCAGCTTTAGCTTGAGGAAAGCCTTGTCGTTGGCGCGCATGTCCATGGAAATGGTCTTGGCGACTGCGCCGAGGCCGCGCGGCTGCTCGGTGCCGTTGACCCAGACTTCGAAGGGCACCGGCCGGGCGTGACCATTCTCGGCCTGACCGACGAAGAGGGCGAACTCGCCGTGCGGCGTCTCGATCATGTATGTCCAGGCGGTGTTGCCGTCGGTCAGGCGCGGCCGGCCGGGCCAGCGCAGGCTGGCCAGCACGGGGGCCGGCAGGGAACCGATCGACATCCGCTTGTTGGCGCCGTCGATGGTGACGTCCTGCGGCTGCTTCTGCATCGTCGGCTCGACGGAAAGGACCGAGCCGAGCACCTTGTTCGGCCGGTAGGTCGCCAGGCCCTTGAGGCCGGCCTTCCAGGCGTCGAGGTAGAGATCCTCGAAGTCGGCATAGGGGTAGTCTTCGGGTACGTTTACCGTCTTGGAAATGGCGGTGTCGATGCAGGGCGCCACGGCGGCGACCATGTCCTTGTGCGCCTGGGCGGAGATTGCCAGCGCGGTGACGAAGTAGTCCGGCAGCTTGCTGACGTCGCCGCCCATGTGCTTGTAGAAACGCCAAGCGTAGTCCTCGACCGCGTATTCCTTGTGGGTACCGTCGGCCATGCGCTTCTTGCGCGTGTAGGTCCAGGAAAACGGCGGCTCGATGCCGTTGGAGGCATTGTCGGCAAAGGCTAGCGAAATAGTGCCGGTGGGTGCGATCGACAGCAGGTGCGAGTTGCGCAGGCCATGCTTGCGGACCTGATCCTTGATCTCGTTGGGCAGCCGGGAAGCGAAGTTGCCGCCGGAGAGATAGAGATCGGCGTTGAACAGCGGAAAGGCGCCGCGCTCCTTGGCCAGTTCCACCGACGCCAGGTAGGCGCGGTCGCGCATGTATTCGGAAATCTTCGTCGCCATGGAGCGCGCCTCGGCGGTGTCGTACTTGAGGCAGAGCATGATCAGCGCGTCGCCCAGGCCGGTGAAGCCGAGGCCGATGCGGCGCTTGGCCTGCGCTTCGGCGTTTTGCTGCGGCAGCGGCCAGTGGGTGGCGTCGAGGACGTTGTCGAGCATGCGCACGGAGACGTCGACGACGCGGCCGAAGCTGGCGAAGTCGAATTCCGGCGCCGTGTCGAACGGCCGCTTGATGAACTTGGTCAGGTTGATCGATCCCAGGCAGCAGCAGCCGTAGGGCGGCAGCGGCTGTTCCGCGCAGGGGTTGGTGGCCTCAATGGTCTCGCAGTAGTTGAGGTTGTTGTCGCGGTTGATGCGGTCGAGGAACAGGATGCCCGGCTCGGCGTGGTCGTAGGTCGAGCGCATGATCTGGTCCCACAACTCGCGCGCCTGGAGCTTGCGGTAGACCCAGAGGCCGTCTTCGCGCTGGTAGGCGCCGCCTTCCTTGATGTCGGTGCAGGGTTCGGCGCGGTGGAACAACTCAACTTCACCATCGACCTCGACAGCGGACATGAAGGCATCGGTGACGCCGATGGAAATGTTGAAGTTGGTCAGGTCGCCGTGGTCCTTGGCGTGGATGAAAGCCTCGATGTCGGGGTGGTCGCAGCGCAGCACGCCCATCTGCGCGCCGCGCCGCGAGCCTGCGGACTCGACCGTCTCGCACGAGCGGTCGAAGACGCGCATGTAGGATACCGGGCCCGAGGCACGCGACTGGGTGCCCTTGACGTGGGCGCCCTGCGGGCGGATCGACGAGAAGTCGTAGCCGACGCCCCCGCCGCGCCGCATCGTCTCCGCGGCCTCGGCGAGCGCGGTGTAGATCCCCGGCTTGCCGTCGACGATCTCGGTGATCG
>Ga0187786_10000393_pt1 | contig 12789 bp, 12 predicted proteins | sample 0815_BV2_10_20_M_FD_132449 | JGI IMG/M metagenome (GOLD analysis project Ga0187786, IMG submission 132449) | Tropical peat soil microbial communities from peatlands in Department of Meta, Colombia - 0815_BV2_10_20_MG | ecosystem: Environmental > Terrestrial > Soil > Wetlands > Peat | place...
ATGGGGTATTCCGGGGTTGGATGAGGTTATTGGTGGTTTGCCTGAGAATACGGTTACTCTGGTTTATGGTCCGCCTAAGGTGGGTAAGTCTATTTTCTGCTATCAATTCGCATTACATGGTTTGGATATGGAAGAACAATGCCTATATTTGGCGGTGGATTACGGATTGCACCAACTAAAACAGAATCTCTTAAATTTTGATTGGAGCATGGATAAATATCTTGAAAATAAACAAATGTATATCATTGATGTCATATCCTCTCTTTCCGGGGCGAAATTTCCTCATTCAAGTACGCATATTTTATCTTCAGTGCACGATCCTACTGACATGATGATAAAACTGGGAATGGGGACAAAATCATTATTCCACAACTCCTCTGGTTTCAGGTCAGTTCTGGATTCTCTTACTACCTTACTTGCATTTAATCGGGATAAGATAGTGTTAAGATTAATAAATGCATACATTAGAAGGATGAAAGAAGCAAGTGGGACTTCAATCTTGACCTACACTGAAGGAGTTTCAGATCCAAAGATAGAAAACATCCTTAAATCGAGTGTGGATAACCTGATCTTTCTTGATGGAAAAACCTTATATTTAGAGGCTGTAATTGGAGAGGACCAATTTGAAGTCCCCTATGAAATAAATGAGAAAGGGATAATTGTCAAGAAGAATTGAATTTTTTAAAATAGTTTCTATCCTTGAATTGTAAGTTTCTTTAAGTGGAGATACAATGTTTTCTCAAAACATATAGAAAAGTGGTGGAAATCGTTTCTATTGTAAAAATCATTTTCTCTTGTAATCTATGGGCAGGTTTAAATTATTAGAGTAACAAATTAAGTATATAGATACTTAATATTAAAAATTTTAAGGAGCGTAATCCAATAAGGATTGTTAAAGCAAATGTCGATGCTCTGAATTATTATCTATTCTTCTCTTTGATATTCTATTTAATATCTCGACATTTTCTTCTAGACCGATTCTTTCTTTTAAATAATTTCATTACTTACTCTATTCCTGAAAATAATTTATTTCAGACATCTGGAACTTATTATGTGGGCTGGTTATCCTAAATTCTAGTATTATGAAATATTAATTGTTAATGGGGGAAAGAAATGGCAAAAACTAAAAAAGAGAGGTTAGATGACGTTCTTACATCTCTAATGCAAGTTGGGCAGATAAAAGCCAGCGGAATAGTTTCTAAAGAGGGTCTCTTAATTAATTCAAGAACACCGCCTGATGTTGATGCTCGCATCTTTTCTGCGCTATGTTCTACCATTATGGGGGCTGCCGAAGCAGCGTCAGGACAAATGACTACTGGTAATGTAAGTCAAATTTCGGTAACAACTGAAAAGGGGACAATAGTATTGATTCCTGCAGGTATAAAAGCTATTTTAACTGTTTTAACAGAGCCAGGTGCCCAACTAGGACTCATATTCTTTGAAATGGAATCTATTGCCGCTCAAGTTAACGAAATAATGGGAGGGATGTAAATGATGAAGAGAACATTCATTCCAAAACTGGATGATTTTTTGGGGGGAGGAATCCCGGAAGGATCATCAGTTTTATTTTGTGCAAATCCTGGTGTTGAGTGTGAGGCTTTTGGTTATCAAACCCTTCAAAGTCGACTGGAAGAGGGAGATCAGGGTTTCATCTTTACTAATGTAGCTGAACCTAGTTCAATTATTTATGAATTCGACAAACTGGGATGGGACTTGGAGACAAATGTAGAAAATGAAAATGCATTCTTTGTTGATGGGAGTTCTTATTTCATAGGTGCTCCAGTTACGGGTAAATATGGAGTAGAAGACTATACTCAAATTGAAGAGGTTGTTTTTAAAGCTATTGCTGATGTTCCAAATGGTGTTGGGATCATAAACAACCTTTCAACCCTTATAGATTATTTAGGGGATGAAAAGACCATAGAAATTATCAAAAATTGGAATGAATCTGCCAAAGAAAAAAACACGATACTTCTTTATATATTTACCCAGTGGGATTATGAAAAAGATGTAATAAAAAAAATTAAGGAATCTATGGACTGTTTGATTTATTTGAGTACCATCGAAGAGCGGGTGATCATTGGACAGGGATTTATGGTTACTGGGGCGTCCTGGACTACACCTTCCAGCAATATGGTGTTGTTTAATGTGATTCATCCGGGTGGGGTTAAGATATTCATACCAAAAATTCTGGTCACAGGCCCCTATAATGCAGGAAAATCAAGTTTTGTAAGAAGTATAGCTCCAGATTCTGTTTCGGTAGATCGTATGGCTTTGGGACAGGTTCCTACTACTATTGCTATGGATATAGGTCATATGGAACATAAGGGATTTGTAGCTGATGTTTTTGGAACACCGGGGCAGGAACGCTTCGATCTTATCCTGGATATCCTTGCTAAAGAGGCGGTAGGAGCGTTCATATTGGTGGATTCAACTGCTCCTAAAACTTTTGCAAGGGCCAAAGAGATGATCAAAAGATGCAAGACTGAGGCCATACCCAAAGTTATAGTTGCAAATAAACAGGATATGACTGGCGCATTGTCAACTGATCAAATTAGGGATGTAATGAAATTAGATCAAACCATACCTATTATTCCAGTTAGTATTATCCAAAATGAAGGAATAGAAGAAGCTGTAGATGGCCTTTTAGAAATGTTATACCGGTGATCCTGATGATCGTCCGCGTTGTTTCTGGAATTCCGGGCTTAGACGAATTGACCTCATCTGAAGATGAATTAGGTTTAGGTTTAGGTGGTATTCCTGAAAATACCATTACTCTTGTTTATGGGCCTCCTGGTGTCGGCAAATCAATTTTTTGCCATCAATTTGCCTATTATGGGTTAAAACAAGATGAACCATGCCTATACCTCACAACTGATGAGAATTTACAGGAACTCCAAGAAGATAAAACTAATTTTGGAGATGATTTGAAAAAATACATGGAAAGTGAGCTATTTTATGTGGTGGATGCAGCATCAGATATAGAGGAAGAACTAGAAAGTTCAGATATTTATCACATTTCATCTGTCAAAAATCCCACTGATATTTTGATTAAGGTAAGCCAGGGTGCAAATTCTATAAAACAAAAAAATCCTCGTTTTAGAGCAGTTATTGATTCGATAACTTCTATTTTAGAATCCAATAATGAAATGTTAATTGTGCGAGTTTTAAAGACTTACATCTTACGTATCAAAGAAGCAGGAGGTACTGCTGTAATTAATTATACGGAAAGGTCAGCAGATTTAAGGACTGAAATACTTATTAAATCAATGGTTGATAACATTGTAAAATTAAATGGTAATGAAATTGTTATAGAAGCAATGAGGGGGATGGGGATAAAAAATAAATCTTATGAAATAACTGAAAAGGGGATTATTGTAGAATAATAACGAATTTTAGTAAATAAAATGTGATATAATGAACTCAATAGAGTCCGGCATTTCGGGATTGGATGAGATTTCATCATCGGTAGGAAGTAAGGACGGAGTAATTCAAGAAAACAGTGCTACCTTAGTTTATGGACCTCCCAAAGTAGGAAAATCTATTCTTTGCAATCAATTCACATATCATGGGTTGAACCTGGATGAGCCTTGTCTTTATCTTACCACTGACCAGAGTATGCATGAGCTACAACAAAACATGATGGACTTTGAATGGTTCCTTCAAAATCCTATAGAAAAAGAACTTTTATATGTTATTGATACTCTTTCTCCACTTTCTGGAGAAGAAATTAATACAACCACCACATATAAGGTATCTAAAATTAATGATCCCACGGATTTAATGGTTAAAGTTGGTATTGGGACTCGTTTTGTCTTTAAAAAATCTAACAAGTTTCGTTCAGTTTTGGACTCATTGACCACACCATTTGCTTTTAATCCAGAAGCACTGGTAATTCGCTTTTTAAAGGCATATATACGGCGTTTAAAGGAAGCGGGAGCTACAGTGTTGGTAGTTTATACTGAAGGCGTTGTTGATGAGAAGACAGAAAAAATTCTAAAATCCCTCATGGATAATGTTATAATGATGGATGGAGAATATTTGACTTTTCGCTCTACTACTGGCTTGGTTGGAACTGCGGAATATAATATTACTAATAAAGGTATTTTTTTAGAAAAGGGGAAAACACTATGAAAAAAGAAGATAATAACAGAAAAATAGCTTTAGAAGAGCTTTTTTATCTCCTTATGAGTAGTTGGATATACAGTATTGAAAAGACTAGAGACGAACTTTTAGGGGAAAATATTGCTTACACTAGGAGATTAGGATGGAATGCAACAGAATATATTATGGAACATCTTAAAACCACTTGTAATGTAGATATGGCCGAAAAAACAGATTCAAAAAACATTTTAGATTTAATGGAGAATATAGTCAAGTGTCTGGAAGATATTGATTTTATAAGAAAGGATACAGTAACTATTGGTCAGAAAGGTGATAGTATTTCGATAGCTATGACCAGATGTCGTGCCGATGCATGTAAAGATTTAGTTAGTAAAGGACTTATGCCTAAAGTTTGCCTGCGTTCCATAGTTCTGGCGAATTTCTTAGAAAACATCACAGGCAGAGAATTCACTTATACTCTTGATGCAGATCCTGAAAGTCAGCCGGAAGGTACCTGTACTAGTTATTTAGGAGAAACTTAAGTAAAATTCTTAAAAGTTAGTCCTTTGTAGTTGTTAATTTGTTTATATCTGCTATATTTGAGTCAGATTATAGGGATAACTCCTGACTTGGGACAAAATTTGTGACAAATAATACAACTAGGAGTACAAGGATTTTAAGATAATCAAGATCATATTTTATATAACCTTTTGAAAATAATTTGTTAAACGATACCATGAAACACGCCATATTAGTTACTGGTCTTTTTGACAGACGCAAAACTGAGGAGAGGTCAATAGAGTCTTGTAATCGGAGATTATATGCTTTGAAAGAAGAACAAGGTAAAATATTTATTGATATGAGTTCTCTGAGTTATGCAGACGATGATGATGAGGGTGCCCTGGAATATCTTGGAAAAGCTTTGGAAACCTATCAGGATATGGAGTCCATTGAAAACCAGGCCATGGTTATTGACCTCATAGCTGATATTTATCTGAACATGCGCGAAGTAAATACGGCTCTTGAATTTTATCAGGAATCTTTTAATCTTTACAAGGCAGCAAGATCCCCTAAAAGTGCTGAAATAATGGAGAAAATTGGGGAAGTGGAGTTAATTAGGGAATCTATAGAAAAAGCTGACGAATATAAAAGGGACGAAGATGAAAGTGAAGAAGAAAAAATTCCAGAAATAGAGCTCCCTGAAGAACTGGAAATAGACTATCAAGCATTAGAAGATATTTTAGATGATGCTATATTAATATTGGATGAATCCAGAGTTTATCAGTCTTATCATCAACTGGAAGACCCATTAACGCATATTGGGCAGGCTTACCAAATGTCGAAGGATATTGGTGATTTAAAAGGAGAGGCCACGCTATTGTTAATTATGGGAGACATCTATATAGGGGCAGAAAATCCTGATCAGGCCATACACTACTTTGAAGATGCCCTTAAGATTTTCAATAAATTGGACTATGATCGGGGTGAAGCAGTGGCACGACTCATGAGCGGGTGTACCTATCTGGTGCTCGAAGATGAAGAAAACGCTTCTTACAATATGAAAATAGCATTAGATATTCTTCATAGCTTAAATGATAAGAAAGCAGAAGCAGTGGCCCGTAAATTGATCAAAAATCTTTATGGATCTATTTAGAATTTTTTTTAGATTCTCGTCATATAATTCTATTTTTCAAAAAATAAGCCATTAATATTCCTAAAATGCCAAAGGCCATTCCAATGCCCCACACCATGATAACTACATTCTTCTCTTGCATGGGACGTTTTAAGATCAGTCTTATCACGGAATTGAAACCACCATCTGGTGCTTGAAGCTTTCCATCTTCATCTACCTGAGTGGGTTTATGATCTTGTCTTTCCATTACTCCTACACTGTAGAATTTTAGCAAGCTGTCGAGGATGTTGGGTATGAGAACAATAAGTGCAATGAGTTTCACTCTACCAATAAAGGCCACCACTACAATGGTTGCTCCAATTATAAGGGTCCCCACATCTCCGGGGAAAACTCGGGATGGATGGCGGTTGTAGTATAAAAATGCCAGAAGAGCTCCTAACATGGCCATGCTAATGACAGCAACATCATATTTTCCCATTATAACACATGAAACTGAGAGAGATGTCATGGCAATAGCCCCTAATCCGGATTCTATTCCGTTAAGCCCGGCCAACATGTTGGTTAGGTTTGAGGCAATGGAAACGGCAAAAGGCATGGAAAGCATGTAGAGAATACCTACGTTAGGTGGTGTAATCCATATTAGGGGAAGTCCTGCCAACCAGAGCAAGATGAGCTTTTCTTTAGAGGAAAGCTGCACCAGATCATCGACCATCCCTACAATCCCCACCAGTAAAATAACTAGGAGGCTAACAATTAACTGTTCTTGTAGTTGGGGATAGAAATAAACACCTAAAAACATGCCGATTGCAAACCCAAATAGAATTCCAATACCTCCCATTTCTGCTACCAGGGGTTTGGAAGGTTTATGAATATCTCTCCCTACGATGTCTGCATCTTTAAGCTTCTTTATGAGACGAGGCATACTTAAAAAGGTTACCAAAAATGCTATAAATCCACAAATACCAGATACCATTATCAGGCCTTGGTACTGTGTTATAAAATTGATATCCATCCTGATTCACCGTTAAAGATTAATTTGCTTTTTTTAAAAGGAAATAAACACTTCTAAGTGGTATTTCCATTTCATCAGATATTTTCCGGGCGCCCATCCCTTTTTTATGTAGTTCTTTTACTTTTATTATAGTCTGGGGTCCATATTTTTTTCCAGGGTGTTTTAATGGGTTTTTTATTAAGTGATAAACACTTTTTAAGGGTATTCCTGTATTTTGAGCTATTTGTTGTGGAGTGTTCCCCTGGGATGACATTTGGTTGATTTGACTTATTTCTTTTTGTGTATATTTAGGAGGTCGGCCCTTTCTTTGTTCTGGTTTTACTTCGATTCCCAGGGTTTTTAGTGCATCTAGGTATTTTGGAGAAGTGCGAGCGTACAAACTGGGGGGACATTTGATCCGTTCTAGGTCGGGGTATTGTTCGAGCAGATTCATGATCCTCTGTATGGTTAAAAGTTCAGCTACATATATTTCTTTAACCATTATAACCATTCCATCTTAATTATTTTAAGCATGGCATCTATTTTATCAGCCCACTATTTTTCAGGGCCCACTATTTTTCAGGTATTAATCCCTGTAAATATTCAAGGTATTAGCCTTGTACCATTTTCAGGAACTTCTGGGCTTTAGGTGTGGATGGCTTCTGGAAAGTTTCCAGATTGGATTTTTGTTTTATAGCATCCTTAACCTCAACTTTAAATATTTTTGATGCACGTCCAATCTCTACTTCACCTTTAATATTTAAAATTGCTGCCCCCATGGCAGGGTCCATCTTGATATGTAATCCCTGGGTCTTTTTTTCCATGATGAAATTGAAGGATATCACATTCTCCAAATGAGGTATGTATTCTAAAGTTTCAGGGAGTAACTCTCTTAAAATGGTAACTGCCCTTTGGGGAAACTCCTGAAATGCTTTTAGTTGGTTTGTATCTAGAGAAGGTCTTAAATATGGAAATGGCCCAGAATGTTTACTTCGACGGTCGTAAGAAGTAGATAAATAATAACGTAAGAAGTCCCAAAGCAGTAAAACTTGTGGAATCTTTATCAAAACTCCTTTTTGCAGTTTATCTCTTTTTTGGATGTCTTCTTGAAGGGAGTGATCTAATTTTCCATTAGAATCCAACAGACCTTTTTCATGAAGTAGATTACTTAGAAGATGATCCACGATATTTTTTTCATCATCCCATTCTTCGGTATTTTTTTTGGCCAGTTTTTTTGCTTTTTTAAGTGATTCTTCGTAAATTTGAAGATTTTTGGCATTTTTCAGATTTTCTTCCAGAAGTTGAGGTAATAGGGGTGCCATTAACTTTTCTGAGTGTCGGACGTATCCCAGAGCCAGTGCAGTCTGTACCTGTTTTTCGTTGATGATAGCTGGCTTTTTGCGGTGAAATTGCATGAATTCTATACGGGCGTTGGTCCCGTAAGTTTCCCGGATCTTTTTTTCATAATTCATCTGGTCCTGAGCATCTATGTTAACCCGTTTACGCACCCAACGTCCGTCTTCAAGTGCTTTAATTACCAGAGAGAGGGTTTTAACAATTCCTCTTTTTTCCTGTTTCATGATTCGCACCATACTGCGGAAAGCTTCTCTTCCTAACGGTGAAAGTTCTGACATCTTCACCATATAATCTCCGGATAGGGGGAGATATTCTAGAATTTCCAATCGATAAATTCCATTGGGGTTGATAGTCATTTGAAAATCAGAAGATCCACATTTGCAACCATGTTCCCTGATATTACTCAATTCATGACTGCGGTAGCTGATTTGACAGGAGGGGCAGGTTAAATAAGCGTATTCCTCCAGATGTCCCAGAGCGATTTTATGAGAAGCTATGGAAGATTTAACCCGGTCCAAAATGTTTTTTTTAGCAGCAGCCCTCATACGAAAAAATTGAGTGTGGCGACTTACATCATGCATGTCATCTACTTTCATTTCGACAGATTGAGGCCGACCGTACTTGTTTAAAGACCGGTAGGGTGCTTTATAACCTTTCAGTTCCATGTTATCCCGAAAATCATAAAGAGTCTCTATGTTGTCCTGCAGATGGAAATATAACTCCATAAATTTGGGAGTATCATCTGGGATTTTCAAGTTTAACTGCTTGATTTGGGCTAAAAACTTCTCTGCCCTACCAATAAGGACCGATTCATTCATTTTATTCCTTCACCCACCTCCGCATCACTGGCGGTGAGTAAATTGAGACTGTCTCCAGTGGCCAGGACCATACCCTCTGATTTTATACCGAAAAGTTTGGCTGGTTTTAAGTTAGCCAGCACAATAACTTTCTGGTGTAATATTTCTTCTGGCGAATATTTTCGGGCTAATCCTGCTACTACTTGTATTTTTTTATCTTTAAGGTCAACAATTAATTTTAAAAGATTATCAGAACCTTTAACACTCTCTGCTCCCATAATTTTTCCCACGCGCAGGTCCATCCTGGCAAAGTCTTCAATATTGATTTGATCCATATCTTCGGTCTCCTGTAAATTTTTATAAAGTTCTTTTTTTTCTTTTTCAATTACTTCATCATCAATCTTAGGGAAAAGTGGCCGGGCCGCTGATAGTTCGTGTCCTACTGGTAAAAATCGAGCGGCATTATCCCAATTAAACACTTCTTCAGACTTAAACACTTCTTCAGATAAATTTATGATGTCAAGTATATTTTGGGCCTTCCCTGGAAGGTACGGTAGTAAAAGTATGGCCATAGTCTTGGCCAACTGATTACAAAGATAAAGACAAGTTGCTGCTTCTTGGGGATTGGTCTTAACAGTCTTCCAGGGTTCGTGGTCATTGAAGTATTTGTTACCCATTTTAGCCAGTTTGATTATTTCTCGGAGCCCTTCCCGGAAATGGTACTTCTCGATGTGTTCAGAAACAGTTTTTGGTAACTTTTTTAACTCTTCATCCATCTTTTGGTCCGCATCACTCCACTGGCCAGGTTCTGGAACACGCCCTTCAAAGAAACGGTGGGTAAAAGAGAAGGTCCGATGCAGGAAGTTTCCCAAAACATCAGCCAATTCATCGTTAATTCTTCTCTGGAAATCGTCCCAAGAGAAGTCAGTATCCCGTGATAATGGTGCATTGGCAATTAGATAATATCTTAAAAGGTTATAATCATATTTTTCCATAAATTCAGATGCCCATATCACCCAATTTTTACTGGTGGACATTTTTAATCCTTCCAGTGAGAGATATTCTCCTGCTACTATAGTTCTGGGAAGTTTACATCCATAACCCATTAAAAGGGAGGTCCAAAATATGCTATGATGGTAAATTATATCCTTACCAATGAAGTGCACGGCACCATCATTCCAGTAAGGTTCCCAAGCTTGATTTTCTCTACGGGCCCACTGGGCAGCAGAAGAGATATAACCCAGAAATGCCTCACCCCACACGTAGATGATCTTCCCTTCGGCATCTTTTAGGGGTACAGGTATTCCCCAGTCCATATCTCTGGTTAGTATCCAGTCTTTCAACCCTTCTTTTACCCACTGTAAGGCATAATTTTTAACGTTAGGTGGAAGTTCGGGGTTAGATTCAATCCAGTCTTGGACCTGATTTTGAAAATGGCTCAACTTGAAGAAGTACTGCTTAGATTCTCTAACTTCTGGTTGGGAGTCACAAATTAAGCATGCAGGGTTAATCAACTCTAATGGATCTAAGTGCCTACCACATGATTCGCAGTGATCACCACGGGCACCTTCAGCCTGGCACTGAGGACAAGTCCCTTCCACGTAACGATCTGGGAGGAACCGCTCACATTCAGAGCAGTAAAGCTGTTTAATGATCTTTTCATAGATATAATTCTTCTGGTAAAGGTCTAAAAAGAAATTTTGGGCAATTTCATAGTGTAAAGGGTCCGTAGTTCGGGAAAAATTATCAAAAGAGATATCACAGGCATCCAGATCGCTTTTAATCATCTTATAATAGCGTCCAGCAATTTCTTTAGGGGATTTACCTTCTTTTTCTGCTTTCACTGCAATGGGGGTACCGTGTTCATCGGTAGCGCAGACGAAAAGAACTTCACGTCCCTTCATTCGGTTGTAACGAGCGTAAATATCCGCAGGTATATATGTTGATCTAAGGTGTCCCAGATGACAGGGACCATTAGCATAGGGTAAAGCACAGGTGATAAAGACCTTATCCAAATCCATTCCTCCATTAATACGAGTATTAAATTAGATTAAATTCACAGAATCCATCTTATAATCTTTAAAAACTGTTAGTGTAGATTTAAAGGTAATCTCTTATTGTTCGTAATTCGTATATATAAATTTGGCACTCTATAAGATGGAGTAAAAAAATTACATAAATATTTATTGCCTGCTTCCCATATCTAATTTTATGGGTCCAGGGGCCATAGGAGAACTTGATATTATCTCATTATTAGGTTATAACTTACTTCTGGACTAGTTTTAGTACTTTGGGTATAAGTCTTGGGACATTATACTGCAGAAGAAAGCTGCTTTTAGTTATGCTCCAGACTCCAGATACTTGACTAACTTAAAAAATGATGTTTAAAAAAGAATTAGATGAATTCAATACTTTCATTATAGTTAAATTTACTTATGATAATATTTAACCAAGGAATCGATCATGGTAAGTGTTTCTTTTATAAATCCACTCTCCAATGAGGGTAGAGAGAAGGTTCGAGAACAGGGTAATCTAGAAGAACTTATAATTGATAATTCTGAGCTTATGAGTGTAGCAACTCATGATTCTGCCCAGGAAATATCCGAAGACCAAGATATACCTCGTAATTATTTAGAACTGGCCCTTAAGCGTTTAGAATGGTACATAAAAAAAAGAAATGACCGTAAATTTAACTACAAAAAATATGCATTTTTATTCAATCCACTTATAGAGCCATTTGATTTAATTTCTTTTTACTTGTTGGCTCAGGCTGTTGGTGTTAAATTTGGAGCTAACTCTCGTGAAAGTCGTCTGATGGTAGAGTCCCAGGGAAGTTTGATTGAGAACAGACTGGAAGAGTTAAACAACCAAGATAAAGAAGAACTGATCTGGAAGGCTTTGCAGGAACTTTTAAGCCTGGAAACGGTTAAATGGACATTTTTTGCTGATCTACTTAGTTCTCGGAAGATACAGCTTTCTGAGTTAATTTTAGACCAGGGGGATGTGGTAATGGATCAGGATGAATTCATCTCCCGTTTTGGCCCCTTGCTTGAACACCGGGACCCTGTAAAGATGTACCAGCTTTTAATAGGTGAAGATCTAAAGCAACTAATTTTAATAAAGATGGTAATGCAGGAAACCGAGAACTACATTTCCAAAGTTCATGAAAAGGCGCAAATGATGGTGGAACCTAATCCGATCTTACTTGAACTGGCAGAAAAACTAACAGAACTTTTAAAACAACCCACCACTAGTTACGGTTATTCTGGGGGTGCAGGTGGATTTTCCAAGATTGGACCTCTGAATAGGGAAGCCTTTCCTCCTTGTGTTAAAAGTGCCCTAGAAGGAATAAAGTCTGGGGGCCGTAATGATGCCATTGTTCTTTTCATGACTCCTTTTATATCATACGCCAGATTATGCCCAGATATTTTTAGACAAAACGTGACTGTTAGAGTTTCTGATAAAGATCCTAACTTGCAGATAGTCCAAAACGAAGTTTTACCGTTGATCTATGAGGCGGCTTTAAATTGTCACCCTCCTCTTTTTGAAGATCAGCCTCAAGAAAAGGTGAATATCAATGCTAAACTGGGTTTTGGAATGCACGCCACCCTGAAGTTGGAAAATGAGGGAGAAACCAAGTGGTACACTCCCATGAGTTGTGAGAAGATCAAACTACATTTACCTCACCTGTGTAGACCTGACCAGCACTGTAAAAAGATTGGTAATCCTTTGAGTTATTATGGCCTTAAATCGTATATTCTCCGACAAGAGGAAAGGAAATCTGGTGAATCGGCAAATGAGGGTAATGAAGATAACCAGCAAAAAGATAGCCAAACGAGGGAAGGTGGCTCATGATGGAGTTCAAAACTGCCACTCCGCAAGAAAGGCGCCAGTACTACCGAGAAGAG
>Ga0187786_10000394_pt1 | contig 12710 bp, 18 predicted proteins | sample 0815_BV2_10_20_M_FD_132449 | JGI IMG/M metagenome (GOLD analysis project Ga0187786, IMG submission 132449) | Tropical peat soil microbial communities from peatlands in Department of Meta, Colombia - 0815_BV2_10_20_MG | ecosystem: Environmental > Terrestrial > Soil > Wetlands > Peat | place...
GAGGCTTTTTTTTACAAAATCATTTCTGACTTCATCATCAGATACAATTTTCCATATGGCATCACTTAATCCATCTACATCCATAGGATCTAAAGTTATACCTGCATCTCCAACCACCTCTGGGAGAGACGAGACATTGGAGGTTATAACTGGACATCCACAAGACATGGCCTCTAGTGGGGGTAGTCCAAATCCTTCATACAAAGAAGGATAAACAAAGACGTCTGCCAGGTTGTATAATTTTACTAAATCATCTTCAGGAATATAACCTGGAAAAATTACTTCATTTTCCAGATCCAAGGTTTTTATTGTTTCAAAAATATCATCCAAGTTCCATCCCTTCATTCCTACTAATACCAGTTTGTGATTAATCCCTTTTTTCTTAAGTTTGTGGAATGCTTTAAGAATAGTTGGAATATTTTTACGTCCTTCCAGAGTACCCACAAATAGTATGAATGGATCTACAATGCCATAATTAGATCTTATTTCATCATAAATCTGATCTTTATTAATAATAGGCTTATAAATTTCATCAACCGCAATATGAACGACGGTAATCTTTTCTTCAGGAATATTCAGATATTTCATACAGTCATTCTTTGTACTATGGGAAATAGTAATGAAATGGTCCACTTTATCCTTTATGAGATTTAAAGTAAAGTTCCATCTCCACCAACGCCGATATTTAGTTGAATGAGTTTCGGGCATGATAATGGGCGTTAAATCATGGATTGTCATTATCTTAGGTACTTTATTAAAAAAAAAGGGCATTGAAAACTTATTATGGTGTTCTGGAATGTGCAAAATATCTAATTTGCTCTTTTTAATAATATATGGCACAAAAATTAATTCTCTAATTAATGGCAGATCATAGGGAATTTTAAATTCACTAACCTCATCATAAATCCAATCAGAGGTCCTATTTTCCCTTTTATAATGAAGTAATGAGATTTCAGGAGATTTACCCATTAAAATTAGATTTTTTATAAGGTGATAAATGGATTTATCTACTCCAGTTTTGTTTTCATTTAAATCCACAATCCACGATAGTAAACCGACTTTCATATTAATACCCATCTAATTTAAATGACTTCTTTATAAATTTTAAAAGTTTCATTGGCAGTTTTCTTCCAATTAAATTGTTTAGACTGCTTTAAACCTTTTTTTATTAATTCTTGTCTATAATTATCTTCATTTAATATTTCATGCATTTTAACTGCCCAACCCTCAACATCAGAAGGGTCCATCATAATTCCTCCATCACCTACTACTTCTGGCAATGATGATAGGTTGGATGTAATGACGGGGCAACCGCAAGACATAGCTTCCAGTGGAGGTAATCCAAAACCTTCGTAAAGAGATGGATATGCAAAAAGTTTCGCAGCACTATAAACCGCTTTAATATCGTTTTCATCAACATAGTCTATAAATAAAACTCTATTTTCAAGTTTTAGGTTTTTTATAAGCTCAAACGACTTTGAACGCTCCTCAATATCTATTTGAGGCCGTCCCACTTTAACTAACACCATATCATTTAGACCATACTTATTTACTAATTTAGAAAAGACTTTCACCAGGAACGGAAAGTTCTTTCGGGGTTGTTCAGACCCCAAGTAGAGTATATAATTAGCTGGTAACGAATATTTTTGTTTGACAACACTTATCTCTTCCTTGGTGGCCTTATTTAATTGTTCATCTACACCCAAATAAACGGTTTTAATTTTATCAACCGGTATTCCCAAATGTTGAATCAGATCTTTTTTAGTATGATCTGATATGGTTATTATTCTATCTGCATGTGACATAAAATCCTTATATTTTCCTTTTAAATCTTTTGATAGTCGCAAATTCCGAATTAACTTGTGCGGGAAAGGCATCGAATTATGATCTTCAAATAAAATTGGTATTATATCAAGACAAGTTAGTACCTTGGGATATTGATCTGGAATGGATTTTAAAAGATATGCTTCTTCTTGAGAAAAGATATGCACCAGATCAGAGTCTTTTCTCAGGATTTTGTTTACCATATGAGGATAACTAAAGTAATTATAAAAAGAATTTTTGAGTGGAAAGTTATATTTCCAATCACATTCTAAATAGTGAATTTCATTAAATGAAACCGTTTCATATAAATTTTCAGTAGTTTTATGGTAAACCCGGTATTTTCCATACATTTCACCGGTTTTCAAACCAAGTATAGCTTCAACCTTTAATTTTTTTCCCATAAATTTTAACTCCGATCACATATTGGGGGCTATCCTTTGGGCTATTCATTTTTTCTCCTGACTAACCCACGGAATATATCTAAATCATGCTCGTCAAAGGATTTTGTAAGATAAATAGTGGCGAAATATACTAAAGCCGAAAAGAAAATCAGTAAAATCAGATTAACATCCCTCAAAAATATGATCACCACAACCATCACTAAATTGGAGAATAATATTTTCGGTATATCTTTTAAAAGGTTATTAATTTCAGCATATTCTGTTTTCAACAAAATATAAAGATAGAACGGTAAAATAACAAGTTCAGTTACTACCGTTGCGGCTGCTGAGCCAACATAACTGAATTTAGGTATTAAAATAAGATTTAAAACTATATTCAATGTAACACCAATGGCCAATATTTTAGTAACCGATGGTTGTTTGTTAATAGAGCCCAATAAATTTCCAGAAACCCCATTTAAAAACATGAACACTACAGTCCACACTAATACTTGTAAAACCACTATAGCAGGCAAATAATCAGTACCATAAATGAACAATATAATCTTATCTGCCAGGAGAGTCGTTCCCACAGCTAGGGGGACACTGATTATGATCATATACTTGAACGACCGTTCATAAGCAAATTTTAGAGATGTTTTAGATGTTTTGAAAAACCCAGCCATTACTGGGAAAATGGAAGTAATATAAACTGCGTAAAAAGATAAAAATACAAAAATTAACTTGTAAGCTGCATTATACCATCCTACTACCTCGTTGTTAACCATGACTGAGAGCATAATCGAGTCAATCCAGTAAAATACAGTGACGAAGACTGCTGCTACTCCAAATGGTAATGCTTCCTTCATGGTTGGTTCCCAAAAACTCCAATCAATTTTTAGTTCTGAAAAAGAAAAATTCAATTTATACACAGAAACACTATAAACGAGTATAAAAAGGCTTATTATGAAATACAAAATTGCAAAAACGATTATGTCCATCTTATAATGTATGGCCAGTAAAACGCCAGCAAATAAGAGTATCGAGTTTAAAACTGTGCTCAGAGATAAATATTCCATTTTTTCATAGGCTTGGAATATAGAACTGAAAACGCTAGAAAAAGAACCAATAAGGACGGAACCGGTGATGATATATATTACAGTTGCAATGGTTTGAGGGTAACCTATAATATTAACAGTTACTACCATTAGTCCCATAGTTAAAAAGGAAAGAAGAACTTTCATTATCAAAGTATTAAAAAAATACTTATCTTTCAAACTCTTATCTCGTGCTACTTCTCTAACAGTTAAAGTACCTAATCCTAAATCAGTTATAACGCCAAAAATACCAGTAAGAGCTAAAGCTAGAGATAATACTCCAAATTCACCAGCCCCTAAATACCGGGCTGAATAAATTGTAGTAAAAAATCCTAACAAATAACTTATGATGCTAGCAATAAGCAACAGAGTTGTGTTCTTAGCTATTCTCCTTGCAACGCTCATTTCTCAATGCCATCCTATCACAAGCCCATGATATTATATTAATAATCACAAAAGAAAAGATTATCTCAAATAATATAAGTAGTTTTTAGTTAATAGGTTTGAACTAATATTTCTATATGGGCAAAATTAGTTTTATTTTCAATTATCACAATCAAAATTCATTACAAGTAGTATCTTTGCACCAGGAAGTAAAGAGCTGTTGATAAATATAGGGCTGTAAATAATATTACAGCTAAATAATGATTTTTTTCCAATTTGAAATTAATTTTTCGCCCCATTATATTCAGTTTGTCTTTTCGATTGTACACCAGTAATAAAACTAGTGGAGCTATGGGTATGAAATATCTCCCTTGAATGCCTCCAATAATACTCGAACCTGGCGGATTCCAGGTTATATACAAATAAAAGAATATGAACAAACATTCAACCACGAAAGTAATGATAAATATCAATTTAGCCTTCAAATCAATCTTTATTCTGGTTTTATCAGTGAACGCTACTATGATTAGAAAAGCTAAATAAAGATAGACCAACCATTCCGGCATAGGGGTATCTAACCATCCAAAATTACCAACAAAACTTATTAAATACTTTTCATCAAGTACCGAAAGTGTATGGAGAATCATATTCAAAAAAATCAGTACATTAGAAAATATATAACTTATCGAGAAATTAGATCCCACGTTATGGAAAAAAGGATTAACATCTTTGGATAAAAAATTCCAAATGAAAGTAGTTGCCAGTGTGGATAAAACAGCGAAAACAAAATATTTCCAGCGGATCAAGTTGTTGTTGAATTTATTCAAGGGTATAATCAAAAACAACAACAGTAAAACCGCATAACCCTGTTTGGACAGACTAAGCATCCATATTAACAGAGATAAAAGCAATATATCCTTAAATTTAATCTTTTTTCTATTTTCATCAAAAGCTAAATTTAAAAAAAATGCAATGACCAAAAAAGCTAATCCCATATTAAAACTATCGGCAGAAAGAGAACCAGCCATAAAAATAGACATTGGCATCAAAGATAGTGCGAAAAAACTCCATTTATGAATGGGCGTTATTTTTATGGCCATATAAACAAAAAAAATCCATAAAAGAAGGTTTACAATACGTCCCAGGTACATTAAAATTAAGGGGGAAATATTGAAAAATTTTAAAAATATAAAAATAAAAGCAGGTGCTGCATATGGTAATGGAGGATAGAATAATACATTTGAAATATTTAAAAGTTTTTTATCATTCTGATTAAGAGGTAAGTTAACTAAAGAAGGTATTGCTGCTATATTTACCTTACTATCAGGATTAAAAGGTAAATTAGAAAAATTAACCTCAGCCGTATCCACACTTTTAGGGAAAAGGTACCCTTGCTCTAACTGATTTTTAGTAGGAATTACCTGGCCATCACTCACATAATATGCTTTATTAAAATGTGCAGATTCATCAGGGACTTGAAAAGGAGGAGTAACAATCAAAAAAATTATTCCAAAAACAAGGCTTAACACTAAAAAAACCTTTTCTGGCCTAATTTCATTATTTAGAAGCATCAAATATTTATTATAAATTTTTTACTTATAAACATTTTATTTATTTATCTTATCAAACCACCCCATAGTGGCCTTTAAAGACTCTTCAAAATCTTTTGAAATTTCATAATCTGTAGATTCTAATTTTGAAACATCAGCAACTGAATGTTTAACATCCCCCATTCTTTCTTCAGTATACAGTGGTGGAAATGGCCTATTTGTAATTTTTTGCACATTCTCCAGGAGGTATTTAATACTAATACGGCTTCCGCTTGCCACATTAAAGACACCCGTGGCCTTTGATTCACACAGATGAAGATTGGCTCGGACCACATCTTTAACATATATAAAATCCCTGGTCTGTTCTCCGTTTCCATGTATAACTGGTCGTTCACTATTCAAAAGGGCAGATATAAATTTAGGAATCACCGCAGCATAAGAGGAGTTAGGATCCTGACGTGGGCCAAATACGTTGAAATATCTTAAAGAAACAGTTGGCAACCCATAAACTTCGGTGAATACTTGACAATATAATTCGCCAGTAGCTTTGCTAACGGCATAGGGCGATTTTGGATTTAAAGGAGCAACTTCAGATAAAGGAAAGTTTTCATTATCCCCATATACTGCTGAAGATGATGCAAAGACCACCTTTTTCACCCCTAATTTCTGGGCAGCATCCAATATCTTCAAAGTTCCTGTAACGTTAATTTCATTACATAAAAGAGGATTATCAACACTTAATGGAACACTAGCCATAGCTGCTTGATGAAAAACATAATCTACGTCTTCAAATAGGTTTAAAAGATCCACAGTATTGATATCACCCAGTTCCAGACTTATATTATCCAATTCCAGGTGTTTGATGTTTTCAACACTCCCTGAGGACTCATTATCAATAATAAGAACTCCATTATCTTGGGACAACTCTTCAACCAGGTGGGAGCCAATAAAACCTAAACCTCCGGTAATCGCCACTTTCTTATTTTTCATTAAGATCACTCATTAACTCAAATATTCACTTCATTTAAACTCATATTTCGCTCACTTAACCGAAACATTCAAAAATAACTCTCTATATATATTTTGAGTATCTGGTAATTTGTATAGAAACATTTCAATTTTTTGTTGTCCTTTTTGACTAACAGGGAAGATTAAATTCTTAGACAAATTATTCCCTCGGTTGCTGTTGACGAATTCTCTTTCCTTAAACATGAAACTCAGGGGAATTTCTTTTTTTTGCCCATCATAAAGTGTGAAATTCTCATTCCAGAAAGTCACATTATCAACCTTAAGCAAAACTGAATAATTAACGGTTTGGGATTCATGATTAACTATTCCTAATGTAACATTACCTGTTTCGTTTATGGTTAGATTTGCAGGATAATTCCCGGCTTTACCATCAGCTCCCAGCACATAAAATTCTGTGTATTTTTCACTGATAGGATTAGCTGCAATATACGCTACAAGAACAATTCCTAAAGCAATGAAAACTATTATAACCTGTGACAATTTTCGGTCCCATTCCATGTTTCACACCTTGATAATAGTGGGAAATTAATGTTTTAATGTCTTTTAAATGTTTATTTTCTTAAAACATGGTTATTCCCATTATCCACAATAGGATTTTAATATACTCCTATTAATATTAGATCATTGAACTAATTAGGAGAGATTAAAAACATTTATATACAGTAGTTAGGATAAGGTTTTATCATGATTATTCATGTCAATGTTCTCAGTTACCTCCTGGCTTTAGGCTTGGCAGTAATATTGGGACTGGCTTTAAGGCTGCCTTTACTACCGGAAAGACCCATGAGGTATTCCTGGACCATTAGCGTCATTTTTCCCACGGCAGTTCTGGCCATTGGTTTTTACGCCATGCTGGATAAGTTGGGATATCCAGGACTTATCATTGGTGCATTAGTAGGAATTATCACTGCATTATTCTGTAAATTCCTCCTGGAAAAAGTACTACCCCGACCAGTAATGGAGGATTCATCATGAATGAGATACTGGGAATCATAATAGCTGCTATTATATCTTGGTTGAACTTTGTCCTCATTGATACCTGGATGGGACTTCCTGAAAATCCGGGAGTTAGAGGTGCAGAAGTAATTGGTAGGGCCGTTCAAGCTAGAGGTGGAGATTTGGCAGGCGGATTTTTCCAGGGAAACATTGTCTGTTCACCTGATGCATCAGCAGGGACTCTCTTAGCATCCATTGCATGTTTTGCCATTGGAATCCCCGAAGGTGGACTCATAGCTGCTACATTGGTTTATTTCGGCAACCGTCTTTGTGCTGATCCTGGTTACGCTGGTACCACTGGAGCACTGAGTATAACTGTTATAATATATCTTACATCATTTATTGGAATGAAACCAGAATTTTTCATAGTAGGAATGGTACTGGCCATAGTCACCATCCAGGGATTGGCTCACCCCTCTGCTTCCCGTCTGTTAGGTAAACTGGCCGAGAAGATGGGTCGCCATACAAAAATGACTTAACGGTGAAATCATGTTAACGGAAATAATAGGCATCATTGTAGTTCTCATGGCCTTGAGGACCCTCATTGCCCAGGACCGCGCAGAGAGACTACTCTACCTGAACGTCATTGGCTTTTCAATATCTGCACTCATAGTATTGTACATACAAACGCCCTTTGGAGCCATCATAGCCATTACTTATTTCGTGACTTCCACCATCAGTTCTAATGCCATTGCTTACTCTATTGGAAGGGTTAAAAAAGAGATAACGGTGAAATAATGTTCCTGGAATGGATTACTATTACTACTGTTTCTGCGGCCGTGCTCCTGATAGGTATGGTAGGTATTATAGCTCTCCCCAAACCTATAGACAAAGTCATCATGCTCGCACTCCTCCAGGGAGGTTTTGTGGGAATGGTTGTAGCAGGAAAATATTTGGATGTGGCCATGGCCGTGGCTATCTTTGATCCGATCTCCACCGTCATATTTTTAATTGGAATAATAAAGATTAACGAGGTCAGAAAGAAGAAAGAAAAAGCTCAGGAGGCCGAAATCCTTGCTTGATGTTTACATATGGTTCTATACCGGCGTGGTACTGGTCATAGTTGGTAGTCTTGCCACCGCCTTTGGACCAGGAGTCAAAGACCCCATCGTTCGGACATTGAACACAGAAATCCCTGCGGTAGGTGTTTCTCTCATATTTTTGACCTATAATCATACTATTGCTCTTCTAACCTATATTGCAGCAACTACAATCATTAGTATGATTCTGTTGCGGGCCATTGTCCGGCTGGAAGAAATGGGGGCGAAGTTAGATGAGTAGGATAGGTAGAATATGGAATGCGCTGGCCAATCCCAAGAGGATTCCGCGGTTTTACTCGGTAATTCTGGGAATAATACTCCTGGCCGGTTTTATAGTGCCCATGGCACTTAACGATAATCAATTATATCCAAGACCAGCTCCACAGCTACAAATAAGTGAACAAGACCCATTTGCCCCCTATGATCGGGGAGGAGTTCCACTAATAGAACCTGGAATTGTTAAAGCCCAGTATCCTCAATTCTCTGAGAAGGCAGGGTTTGTAACTGGTTATCTTTCCCCTATTGCCATCGCTGTTGGTAATACCACATTATATTATGGAACATCGATCTATTCCTCTCCTGGAGGGCTTATAGATGAAATACTGTATTACAGCAGAGGATTCGACACCGTGCTGGAGTCCAGCATCTTAATGATGGCCTTTGTCATAGCTTCGTGGGTGGCACTTCACTTCACAATGAGGAGGAAAGAAGAATGAGTGCATCTGTATTGGTACCGGGCGTAGTAGCCCCCATTGTGGTTTCACTTTACCTTCCAGCCATATTCACCGGTTTAATTGTGGGATTGATAGGTCTTTTAGCCATATCATATCAGAAAAATGATTTAAGCGCCCTGATACTGACGGATATCGTTGGGATTGGTATGCTTATCCTGGTAGCTGCGGTAGGAACTGACCTGGCAGAATCTTTAATATTACCTGGCCTGGTGGTGGAACTGGCTGAGATCATGGCCATTTCTGAGATCTTGATGAGTAGAGAAATGAGAAAAACACAGAATCCAGTAGATTTAATTCCATTGCCTCTTAAAATGGATATGGAAATTTTAACCACCGCCCCCACATTCTTTGCCATTATATTAATTGCCTACGGAGCCTTCTTAAGTGGGTTTACTGGTGGAGCCATTGCCGGTGGAGGAATATTATTCTACGCTCTATCTAAAAAGGCAAGAGGAGTTCCATCCAACACCTGGGAAGGTGTAGCAGGTGTATCTGGTATTGCATGGTGCTTATGGTTGGTAGGATTTATAATCTTCTTTGCATTTCCCCAGTTCTGGCTGCTGGCATTGTTCCTAGCTGCCTTCGGAATATTTATAAAAGTAGCATTTAAAGCCAGTTTAGTGGGAGTTATGGGTAGAGAAGAATTTAAGAGGAAGTAATAGGAGTAGAAAAAATGGATATCACTATATTAGGCCAACAGTTGATAGGTTACATCCCTCTAGGGGATATTGTCCTTTACATGGCCCCCCTCAATTTATTCATGTTTGCCAGTGCACTGGCATTTACTACTCTCATTGCCATAAGCAAGACTGAAACCCAGGTCGAAGCTGAATTCGGCACCCTGAAAGACAAGGGAGTTACGGTAGATAAAGATGAATTTAAGATCCGTCGATTCCTGGCCATAGTCTGTGGACTGGCTACCGCTGGTGCCATGATCACCGGGGACCTTTTTGATTTCACATTATTCGTCTGTTTAATAGGAATCGTAAACATAGGAATTGTAGCTGCTGTTAAGCAAATAGATGTGCTGGATGCAGCATTCCAATATGGTTTAATTGCTATGATAGCAACCCTCCCCCTTTTTGGAGGTGCTGCTCTGATACTGGCATCTACTGGTACCATCAGTCTTCTTGAAATTATAGGCATACCCACCACAGCCATGATGGTCTTTGGATCCATACTCCTTTTGATAGGAGTAGCTGGAGAAACAGGAGTGGCCCCCTTTTATGCTACTAAGGCGGAAATGTTCCGAACCCCGGGTTCGCCTTTCCTCTTGATCATACACTTAAGTTCGCTGCTGGTAATTGTCAGACTAATAGAAATACTTTTAATCATAAACAAGCCGTTTTAAGAATATTAAATAGTAATGGGTGATGAACAAATGGATAAACTAAAAATATCAAGTTATTTAGCTTTCATAATATCTGTAGCGGCAATACTATACGCCCTACTATTCAATCCCCTCAGTTGGATTGTTTATGCCATCTCCATTATATTTATCCCTACCTTCATACTCTCCTTCGGACTGATAGTAATGGCCAGAAGCCGGAAAGGGGAGGAAGACGACAGAACTAAGGAACCATTTATTGGATATTGATAAAAAATTTGTGATATTAATCGGTGATCATGTTGAACCTAATGGCAAACATCCTGTTAAACGTTCTCATTGCATTTTTAGTGGGAAGCGTCCTTTTCGGGCTACAGAGGAAAGTAATGGCTAGGATACAGATGAGGCCCGGGCCTCCTGTTATTCAGCACTTGCTACACACACTGAAGTTCTTCATTAAAGAATCATCTTTTCCCCAGACTGCTGCAATGCCCTTTTACATTGCCATAACTGCCATGTTATGTGTGATATGGGTGGCGGCAGTTATTGTTGGTCCGGTAACCGAAGGATCACTTCTTCTCATCTTTGCTATCTATGCTATTCACAAGATTGTGGAGCACAATGCTGGATCTTCATCGGGTTCACCCTATGGTAAACTAAGCTGCGTACGGGCAGTTTTCTCAGCAGCAGCAGAAGTTCCCCTCTTTGCAGTTTTAATCATCATCTACTTTAAAACCGGCACCATGGTAATTAGTGATATCACCACATTTCAAACCATTAATGGACCATTACTATATAGTATACCGCTGGCAGCAGCCATGTTCTTCGTGTTAATCTTATCTAAAGCCCCTTACTCCCCCTTTGCCATAACTAAGGGTAAAGACATCATTTCTGGATATGAAACTGAGCACTTTGGACTGTTAAGGGGTTATCTGATGGTTTCAGAATCCATAGCATGGTACATGCTACTCTGGGTGTTCCTCACAGTCTTCATAGGTGCCTTAAGTCCACTCTGGTACCTGGCAGGTATGATAATTATGACCACCATCGTGGCCTTTATAAACGCCACCACCCCTATCTTAAACCCCAATCACTCTATCATGATGCAAGTCAGTTTTGCACTAATTGGAATTGTAGGTTCCCTAGTGCTTCTGTTATACTAAAAGGAAGTAAAAAAATGGAAGAACAAGAAAAAGATATATTGTTCCTCATAACTCTGGCAGCGTTTGGAGCAGTCCTGGCTAGTGCATTAGCCACTTTCTTACAATGGATAGTAGTTTTACCATTGACATTAGCCGTGTTTGTCATTATGATTCTCTCTTTCTTACTTTACAAAAAGGGAGTTATCCATTTCTCTGAAAATGCCGAGAGATGGGTTATGATTATCACATTGATATGCATCATAGCCGCCTTCATATACCTTTACCGTCCTGCTTAAAATGGTGATTTAATGAATGAAACCATCTATCTCCTGTATATACTGGCATTTGTCTTAGGATCCGTCATGGGACTGGTGCTTAGCTACAAAAAATACACCGCTCCCTATGCCCTGGGAAAAATAGATATTTTAGCCCTGATCCTGGCCATAATCGGCTGGACACTGGCTCTTAATAGCACCCTAATAACATTCATACCTTACTACCTAACCATCACCATTGGTGTGTTCTTATTCAGCCTGGTTCTGGGAATGAGACCCGGTTATGGAAGAAATGAAACTTTCATTGGCATTATCATTGCAGGAATTATCTGGATATTAAGGATGGTGCTCCTATGAGTGATAATCTAATAGACAGCAGCAAAAACGATGCCGAACTCCTCCGCACCATGAAAATGAGGATCGTGGAGAGTTATCGTTGGCAGGAAGATATAATTAAACCGTTCTCTAAAGAATTGAATATATCCACAGAAGAACTGGAGGAAATACTCATAAAAAGACTGGACATGTCCAGTTTAGAGGCCATGCACCCTCGTTATGAAAGTTCCAAAAAAAGATGCCTGGAAGAAAGAATACATGCTGATTTAAGGTTGTGCTGGCTTTGTGATGTTATGAATATTTTAAGTCCAGAAGAAGCCATCCAAATTAAGACTAAAATTGCTCGGGAGATACTCTTGAATAATAAAACTTACAAAGAAGCCCTGGAAGAGGGGTGGAAAGATCTTCTAGAATATTTAATGAGGTAAAGAAATGGTAAGATCCATTAAAGACATTATAAGAAGCAGTTCCATACATGTTTCTCTAATTAACACCGGAGGATGTAATGGCTGTGATATTGAAGTAGTAGCCCTCCTATCACCCAGATACGACCTTGAACAATATGGTATCTATGTGCACAACAACCCCCGGGAAGC
>Ga0187786_10000395_pt1 | contig 12695 bp, 11 predicted proteins | sample 0815_BV2_10_20_M_FD_132449 | JGI IMG/M metagenome (GOLD analysis project Ga0187786, IMG submission 132449) | Tropical peat soil microbial communities from peatlands in Department of Meta, Colombia - 0815_BV2_10_20_MG | ecosystem: Environmental > Terrestrial > Soil > Wetlands > Peat | place...
AAGTGCATCACGGCGTGAAGATCAAGGATTCGGCGCTCATTGCGGCTACAGTGCTTTCGAATCGCTATATCACCGACCGTTTTCTGCCCGATAAGGCTATCGATTTGATTGACGAGGCCGCGGCGCGCATCCGGATGGAAATAGACAGCATGCCGGTGGAGCTCGACGAGATCGAGCGGCGTCTGCGCCAGATAGAGATCGAAAAACAGGCGCTCATGAAAGACGGCTCGCCGGACGCCCAGGAAAAACTCGCCAAGCTTTCGCGGGACCACGCCGAATTGCAGTCGAAGCGCGACTCTCTAAAGGCGCAGTGGATGGGTGAAAAGGCGGTCATCCAGAAGATGCGTGATATCAAGGAAAAGATAGAGGCCGTGAAGATCGACAGCGAGCGTGCCGAACGTGACGGTGATCTTGCGCGGGCTGCAGAGCTGAAGTACGGCACCCTGCCGGAACTGCAGCGTCAGCTCGACGCCGAAAACAGCAAACTGAAGGAGACCCAGGCGACGCGTAAAATGCTCCGCGAAGAGGTCGATGAAGAAGACATTGCCCAGGTGGTGTCGAAATGGAGCGGCGTGCCGGTCTCCCGGATGCTCGAAGCAGAGGTGCAGAAGCTGATCACAATGGAAGAACGGCTGAAACTCCGTGTCGTCGGACAGGATGATGCCGTCACCGCGGTGGCAAATGCCGTTCGGCGCGGCCGCGCCGGATTGCAGGACCCGAACCGTCCGATCGGCTCATTCATCTTTCTCGGCCCGACCGGCGTCGGAAAGACGGAACTCGCCAAAGCGCTCGCCGAATTCATGTTCGACGACGAAGCCGCGATGGTCCGCATCGACATGTCGGAATACCAGGAGCGCCATACGGTTTCACGGCTCGTCGGGGCGCCTCCGGGCTATGTTGGCTATGAGGAAGGCGGCCAGTTGACGGAGGCGGTCAGACGGCGCCCGTACTCGGTCATCCTGTTCGACGAGGTCGAGAAGGCGCATCCCGAGGTCTTCAACATCCTGCTTCAGCTGCTGGATGACGGACGGCTGACCGACGGCCATGGCCGCACAGTCGACTTCCGCAATACGGTCGTCATCATGACTTCGAACATCGGAAGCTCCCACCTTGTCGAGCTTCTCGAGAGGAAGAAAAAGTGCGCCGAACACTGGAGCGGCGAAGACAACGCGGACATCAGGGCAAAGATTCTCGACGATCTGAAGTCCTTTTTCCGTCCGGAGTTTCTGAACCGCGTCGACGAAATCATCGTCTTCAGCCCGCTCACCTGCGAGATGCTCAAACGCATAGTCGACATCCAGGTCGCACGGATGAAGAAATATCTGCAGGATCGCAGGATCGATATTGTCCTGACTGATAAGGCGAAAGAACACATTGCCGATATCGGATACGACCCTGTCTTCGGCGCGCGCCCGCTGAAGCGCGCCATTCAGAAAGAGATCCTGAACCAGCTTGCACTGAAACTCCTCGACGGCTCGGTTCACGAAGGCGAAACCGTCGAGGTCGATTATCGGGACGGGGCAATCCGTTTCAGCACGCTTGCCGCAGCGGAAATAGTTTCGTAGTATAGAGAAGAGACGCAGAGGAGCAAACGGAATAACAATGTGGGGTCGTATCAGGAGGAACCAATGTCACTGGCAAAGTGGAGTCCGTTGAAAGAACTTGAAGACATGCGGCGCGATATGGATCGCCTGTTTGAAGAGATCGTCTCTTCGGGCCGCCGTAGATGGTCGAAGCCCGGAAGCGCTGTACTGGCACCGAACATAGAGCTGTATGATCGCCAGGATGAGCTTGTGCTGAAGGCCGAGCTGCCGGGCGTTGTCCGCGAAGACATTGACCTGACCATCGCGAAGGATTCGATCACGATCAAGGGCGAAATCAAACGGGACGCCGAGGTAAAGGCTGAGGACTATTTTCTTGCGGAACGCATGTATGGGGCGTTCTGTCGTGCCGTGCCGCTGCCGTTTGAGATTGAAGAAGAGAAAATAAGCGCCTCGTTCAAAAACGGTATCCTCGAGGTAATACTGCCGAAGCAGGAAGATGCCCGGCCGAAGGAAGTCAAAATCGAAGTAAAGTAGTAGCCGAACAGTGGTTTGCTGACCCACATTATTCACCGACATCCTCGCAGAGCGGGTGTGGGGTGTCCGTTTCAAGGCGAGGTGCCTGGGTTTTCACGGCCCGCGCAAGCGGGCAGGGCAACGTGAGACTATTGCTTTACAATGTCCATTGGTCAACCATGCGTTCCATGGCTGCACAAGGGCTAATCAGCTCGTATGAGGCGGATATCCCGCACACGCTCTGAATAATGTGGAGTAAAACAGGTACACTGGAAGAAGAGAAGAATCGCCGTCCCTGACAATACAAACGCTGCACCGGAGATGTCATGCCGCAAAGGTCATCCCAGCAGGAGCTTTACCACGAGATTTTCGGATCGGTCCTCGACAGGACCGAAATGACACCCTACCTGTTGCTCCATGCGCAGAACTATCGGGCCGCGCTTGCCAATGCAACGAAAATGATGGGCAACCGCGGGTTCGACACCCTCGGCACCAGCGACCTGCGCACAAGCGAGCGGAACAGGGCACAGACATACATCAGGCATGTCTACAGCTACTTTCTGGAATGGCTCTTCCCGTTCGTCAACGGCCAGCTGTTTCGGCTCACGGCGACTTCCTCGCCGAATGCCGTTCAATACCGCAAGGCGCTGAAACAGATGCGCATGCTGGAATCGCTGTTCCGCGACGATGCGCTCAGGTCGATTATCGATGAAGACCCGCGCCATCTCTTTCTGCTGGCCTCATCAAGAAAATATCCAGACATCTTTCTCGGATATAAAGGACTTGGTCTTCAGGTGCCCCCCGAATGGCAGCAGGCCGCATGCGCTGCACTCAAAATGGGCCATCTGATCAAGGCCATCGAAGAAGACAGCCAGGACATCAACGACTATGCCCAGCTCGGCTTCTTTCTCGAAATGGAAGGCCAGAGCCTGAACGACCTCTATCATTTCAATTGGGAGAACCCTGAGCACCTTCCCGACTCGGAAGCCGCACAGCGTGCGTTTGTAAAGGTCTCTACCTTCTTTCACAAGCTCAAGGAATCAATGTCGTATGATTCCGAAAAGGGTTGCCTCGTCTTCGACAGCGGCGACGGCGTGCGGGTCGCAATCGCCGAAGTCAAGGCGCGCCTGAAGAGTCCCGAAAGCATGTGCACCAAGCTCGGAAAAGATCTCGAAGGAGAAGCACACGAAATTCGCGATATTCTTGCTATCACCTTCCTCTTGAAAAGCCGCGAAGACACACTGACGCTCTTTCATGCCCTTCAAAAAAGGGGCGTCATTCTCCAGGAAAATACCGTGTCGCACTCCATCACCCAGACGCTCTTCGACAGTCCCGATGACATGATCGAAGCTGTCCTCAGGCTCATGATCGGTCTTGCGCAGAGCGAAGGTATCGCCCAGACCCCGACCCTGAAGCAGATACGCGCACAGGCGAGCCACTTCTTCGAAGCCTTAAGCATAAACACGCGCAAAAATCGCCATTCGTCCGACAAGCATCGAAAGATCCAGTGCAAGATAAACTTCTCGCTGCCCGTGCATCGTACTGCCGACACGAATCGTATCCTGATCCCCGGCACACCGGACTATGCCGCCAGAGACACCATGCGTATCAAGAGCAGGCAGCACACCCTAAGTGTGGAATTGCGCATCTCGGACATGCAAAGCTGGCAGGCATCGGAACAGAAAGGCGAGTCGCACCACGACGCCTATAAATTCCGCCAGCTCATTTCGCTGATGAACAGGATATTCAACCCGCTCTTTTCCTTTCCCAAAGAGGCTGTCGCACAACTCAGAAAAGACCAGGCCAAACTCTTTTCGTAACGACGCACGCTCTCCTGAAGCCTTTCCGCAGGCCTTCATCGCCTTACTGATGCCGCCCTCTCCACATCTTTTTTATTGTTTGCTATACTGTGCGGAATAACAGATAAAAAATGGGGGCGACAGTCAGCCGACACGCAAGTCAGCTTTAATAACCACGTGATGTCAGCATGGCGCGCTGAAAGATGAATTACAAAAAGACCCCGAGTGGAGCTCTCCCTCATCCACACGCGAACCGCTTATTGAAAAGCGTCCTACGGCCGGGAGATTCACCGCGTTTCCGGGGCCTATTTGCGCTTCTTACTCTTCAACAATAAACTTCCCCGTCATGTCTTCATGCCCGTCGCCGCAAAAGATGTCGCAATGAAAGTCATAGGTGCCGGCGTCGGGAAAAACAATCGTCACTCGAGTGATCTTGCCCGGCTCAATGTTCGAGCGAATATTCAGTTGCGGGACGACGAATCCGTGAAGCCTGTCGAGCGCGGTAAATTCTATTACAACCGGAACGTTCTTCTTCACATGAATCTCATTGGGTGAATATTCGAATCTCTTCGCAGTAATCTTTATTGCTTCCGACCCCTGCCTCTGAGCGTCCGCGGCATCCGCCGCCTCGGCAAGCCCGGACAACGAAACCAGCATGCACGTCATTATGAGTGCGCGCGCTATTGTTGAGATCGTCATATCATACCCCTTTGACAATCGGATATTCGGTGAGCAGATATTCTCCCTTGGCCGCCTTGGCTGTAACGCCCCGATAGCCGAGGCCTTTATAAGGTTCTGCCGGATTCCACGGTATCGGAACGCGCTTCGGGACCGACCCTGGCGCAGGCAGCGGAAGCATCATGCCCTTTGCCGCATGGTGCGGGATATGACCGGTCATATGATGATGTTCCTGATGAATGTGCCCGTAGAGGACCGTCGCGTTTTTATACGGCATCAGCATATCAACGGCCTTCGAGCCGTCTCGCGTCCACCAGTCCCATTGCGGATAGAGGTCGAACAGCGGGCGGTGCGTCAGCACAATAATCCGCGAAGCCGGATCGAGTTTCGCGAGTTCGCCCTGGAGCCACTGAAGCCCCGCGTCACCAATGCTGGATGTGGGGTCGGAAACATTGTCTACAACAATAAAGTTGACGCCTTTGTGCTGAAATGTATAGCGGGTTTTTCCGAAAATTTCCTGAAAGGCCTCTCCGTTATCCAGACCGGCGTCATGCTCTCCGGCAAGGAATTTGATGTCCCTGACCTTCAAGCCGCCGATGATCTCCTTCACCTCGGCCATGCGCCGCCGGCGCTCTTTCGGGTCGTCGGTCGTGTGCGTCAGGTCTCCGGTGAATACGACAAAGTCGGGCTGGACTGTCAGGCTGTTTGCCGCAGCGATGGCTTTCTTCAGGGTTCCCTTCGAATCCGGATTCACGGCCGGGTCATTGAATCCCCAGTGAGTATCGGATATCTGCAGAAAGAAGAAATCGTCTTTTGCCTGCTCCCCGCCTGCTGCCTGCAATAGACCACGCGAACCGAGCACCATAATCGCGCTTCCCAGACCTGCGAGCTTCAAGAATTCTCTCCTGCAAATAGGCATATTCAACTCCTTTTTCTTCTTTGTTGAGATGGGCGTGAAGAACCTATTAAAAATCTATCACCAAAAGACCCTCTTGTCAAAAGCCGGTCCCGATCGGGACAACGATTTTATCTATGGAAAAGGGGGCTGCGAACAACTCGCAGCCCCCTTCGCATAAGACTTAAAGCGATGTTCCGTTAAGAGCCTTTCAGGCACTCAACAGTCTGCCGGGCGATTTCAAGCTCTTCGTTGGTCGGGATAACCATCACCTTCACAGGGGAATTGTCCGCGGAAATTTCCCGCATATCGCGCACTCGTGCGGCATTCTTTCCCGCATCCATCACGATGCCAAGCGCCTCAAGCCCCGAGCAGATCTGCAAACGGGTCTCTACTGCGTTCTCGCCTATGCCTCCCGTGAAAATAATCGAATCAACGGTGCCGAGCACAGCGTAATACGAGCCGATATATTTCCTGATACGGTAACAGAACATGTCGATCGCAAGCTTCGCATTGAAGTTGCCACCGGCTGCCATGCGTTCTATTTCCCTCATGTCGTTGACGCCGCATATGCCTTTGAGCCCGCTCTGCTTGTTCAGGATATTCTCGACCTCGTCGAACTTCAGGTTGAGCGTGCGGGCGAGATAAAACGGAATCGCCGGATCAATGTCGCCCGATCGCGTTCCCATTACAAGTCCTTCGAGCGGCGTCATGCCCATCGTTGTATCGACGCACTGTCCCTCCCTGATCGCCGACATGCTGCCGCCGTTACCGATATGTATGGTAATCAGGTTGCATGCCATCAGCGGCTTGCGGAGATAGTGCGCGCACTGCTTTGCGACAAAGCGGTGAGACGTGCCGTGAAAGCCGTACCGCCGCACCTTCAGCTCCTTATAGAAGCGGTACGGAATGGCATAGTGATACGCGACAGGCGGCATAGTCTGGTGAAAGGCGGTATCGAAGACGGCAACCTGGGGAACGCTCGGACAGAGCGTGCGCGAAACCTCGATACCCATAAGATTCGCCGGGTTGTGCAGCGGCGCCAGTGGAATCATGTCGCGGACAACATCGAGAACCTTGCCGGTAATGAGCGTCGGCTTCCAGAATGCCTCTCCGCCGTGAACGACGCGATGCCCGATGCCGGAGAGTTCATTGAGATCGTGAAGGACGCCGAGCTGCATGGTGATGTCGAGGATCAACTTCAACCCCTCGCCGTGGTCCGCAATCCGGCCTTCCTGTGCCGCTTCACGCGGTTCGCCGCTTCCGTTTGCAATCCATTTGTATTTGAGACGGCTTGTCTGCTCCCCGATCTGCTCCATCAGGCCGGAGGTAAGGACAAGGCTGTTCTCCATATTGAATATCTGGTACTTGATTGAAGAGCTTCCTGCGTTGAGTACGAGTACTTTCATTCCTTGGCTCCCCTTTATGCCTTCTTGTCGAACTGGGCTTGTACCGCCGTGATTGCCACGGTATTGAGGATGTCCGCTACGGTACAGCCGCGGCTCAGGTCATTCACCGGTTTGTTCAAACCCTGCATGACCGGCCCGACGGCGACGGCATTCGCGGAGCGCTGGACGGCTTTATAGGTATTGTTACCGGTATTGAGGTCAGGGAAAATAAAGACCGTCGCCTTGCCCGCCACGTCGCTCGTCGGCAGCTTGACCTTTGCAACCTCGGGATCGATTGCCGCATCGAACTGCAGCGGTCCTTCGATCTTGAGATCGGGGCGGGCGGCCTTGGCGAGTTTCGTCGCCTCCTTCACCTTGTCGACGTCCTTGCCCTTGCCCGACTCTCCAGTCGAATACGAGAGCATTGCAACACGCGGCTCAATGCCGAATGCGGCAGCCGTATCGGCCGAGCTGATCGCGATGTCGGCAAGCTGCTTTTCATCGGGGTTCGGATTGACCGCGCAGTCGCCGAACACGAGAACGCGATCCGAAAGGCACATGATAAACACGCTCGATACGATGTTGACGCCTGGCTTGGTCTTCACAAATTCGAGCGAGGGGCGGATGGTATGCTGCGTGGTATTGATGGAGCCGGAAACCATGCCGTCCGCCTGCCCCTTAAAGACCATCATCGTTCCGAAGTAACTGCCGTCTGACATGATGTCGAATGCAGCCTCCTTGGTGACGCCTTTATGTTTTCTCAGCTCATAGTATGCCTCTGCATACTCCTTTCTCAGGTCGGAAGCGGACGGATCGATGATGGACACCTTTTCGATCTTCAGGCCGAGCTCCGCAATCTTGGCCCTGATCTTGTCCGGATTCCCCAAAAGCGTGATATCACAGACCTGACGAAGCATGAGCAGCTCGGCGGCGCGGAGAATGCGCGGCTCCTCGCCCTCGGGAAGGACAATATGCTGCTTGTTCGCCTTTGCGCGCTGGATGAGCGAATATTCAAACATAAGCGGCGTCACGCGGACCGATTTCGTCACGCTCAGACGTTCCTTCAATTCCGGCACGTTGATGCCTGCCTCGAAAAGACCGAGGGCGGTCTCAACCTTCCGGGTGTTTTCAGGTTGAAGCATGCCTTCAACCTTGCTCACATCGACCGCTGTTGTAAAGGTGTCGGTATCGACACTGAGGATCGGCACAACGTCTTTTGCAAAGCCGTCGATGAGCTTCTGAATCTGTCGAGAAGGCTTAAACCCTCCGCTCAGAATCAATCCCCCGACGCGGGGATAGGTCGTCGAGATGTCTGCCATTATGGTGCCGACAGTGATATCATCTCGGTCGCCGGGAGCAATGACAACCGTTCCCTCCTGAATGTGATCAAGAAAATTGGCGAGGCGCATGGCCGCGACTTTGTAATCGGTCACCTCACGGTTAAAGCAGTTTTCCTGTCCGCTCAGGAACTGTGCATCAATAGCCTTCGCTATCTCGCAGATAGTCGGCTTCCAGAGCATCGCATTTTCAGCTATCGCATAAATCGGGATCCCGGTCGGGACGGTATTCTTCAGACGGATTGGCGCATCGACGACAAGATCCGGCGCCACGCGGTTCACAATCACAGAGAGGATGGAACACTTGCGTTTCTCAAGGGATTCGACGATGGAGGTTACCGCCTCGCTGATTTCGATGAGATTCCTCCCGAAGCCTTTGGCAACGGGAACCACCAGGCAGTTCAGATTGTTCGCAACGTCGATATTGAAATCGAATTCCAGCGGGGTGGAAACACCGGTGAAATCCGTGCCGGCGATCAGAACGATGTCGCACCGGTCTTCGAGCTTCTTATATTTCTCAATGACGAGTTTCTGGAATTCATCGTAGCGATCCGCCGCAAGCATATCGCGGGCAATATCATGCGTGTACCCGTACATATCGTCATAGGTAAATTTGAGATTATAGCGGCTCTTGATCAGGTGGATCAGCGGATCCCTGTCGACCTCATCCCTGATGATAGGCCTGAAGAAGCCGATCTTCTGGCTCTGATGCCAGAGCAGCTCCATCATTCCCAAAACAACGATTGCCTTGTCGGTTCGGGGCTCTGCGCTCGCCACATAAATGCCCTGCGCCATATCCTTCTACCTCCCTAAACCATAATATTCATACCATTTCAAAACCGGTTAGTTATTGAGCACCTGTTGCCGATAGTGTAGATCAACGTGGCTCGGCACTTCATTGTGACATTTTGCATGAACCGCATATGTCCGTCTTTGTCTGATTTTCAGGTCGGCGTTTGTCCTACAAAAGAGGTGAGAGGGACTAGATATCGAAGAAGCGACGTATCGATGCCTCTCCGTCCTTGATATGTTTTACGAGACTTTCACGGTCGTCGTTTCCGAGACCGCATGCAAGCAGCAGCTCCTGATGTTGATTGGTCCATTCGCCGTCTCCGGCGAGATCCGGGCTGAGCGTTCCCATCATGCCCTCTGCAAGAAAAACAACCGGCGCCAGGCCCGTTGTCGGAAGCGGCTGCGAGGCCCCGTGATGGGTTCCGACCGGTCCGATGACATCTTTCGCAAACGAGAGGCTCTCCAGAAACCATTGGCCAGCCTGCGCGTGATCGCAAAACATCGTTTCGACTTCCGCCTTGAGCAGTTCACTGCCTCTGAGTTCGAATATCTCTCCGGAGCGCGGCACCTGGGGCTCATCCGCGTAAATCTTCATAAAAACCGCCCGTCCGACATCGTGAAGCAGCCCGGCAAGGAATGCGCTGTTTGCGTCACCGCCGATCCGTCTGCTGAGCGTTCCGGCCAAATCGGCGACCGCATATGAATGCGCCCACGTGCTGCGAAGCGCCTTCGTCTGCGGGAAGAACCCGAAGATACAGACACCGAGTGCAATGCCCTTGAGCGCATCGAAGCCGATCATCATGACCGCCTTCTCGATGCTCTCGATCTTGCCTGACTGCCCGAAAAACGGCGAGTTCGCAACGGCGACGACGCGAGCGGAAAGCGTATAGTCGTGGCGGATGAGATCAGCTATTTTTTCGACGGAGGCATCGGGATCGCTGAGGGTCTTCATGAGTTTCGACTGGATAAGAGAAAGCGTCGGCAGGTTGCTGAATTGCCGTATTTTGTTCTTGATGATTTCGTTCCCCGAACTCATATGACGCCGGCTCCCTTCTGTCGCGGTGTGAAAAGACTATACTATGATTCGGATTGGGTTTGCAACGGTTTTTTCGGTGCTTTTCTCGTCCCCTCCACATCACGTGCGATACGATCGAGAATGCCGTTGATAAAGGCCGCCGAATCGCCGGTAGAATATTTCTTTGCTATCTCTAAAGCTTCATTGATCGAAACTGCCGCAGGAATGTCGGGCCGCTTGAGCAATTCATACCCTGCCATTCTCAGGATGGTACGGTCGACGCTCGCCATACGGCCGATATCCCACTTGTCCGCAGCGCGTTGAATTTCATCATCGAGTTCGGCGAGGTGCCGAATGGTTCCTTCGATGATATTCTCGGCAAAGGAGCGCACATCATGGTCTTCTTCTTTGGCATCGGCCCAAAAGGCCGCCAATGCGGATCGCAGCGATTCGGGGGATTCCGCCACCTCCAGAAAGCCGATGCGATACAGAAATTGCAGTGCGTATTCCCGTGCGCTCCTTCTCTTCATGAAGCCTAAAGGTGTTTCATGACCTGAGCCATCTCGATGGCGGTAATCGCGGCGTCCCAACCTTTGTTGCCGGATTTGGAGCCGGCCCGCTCGACAGCCTGTTCAATAGTGTCGGTCGTTATGATGCCGAAGGCAATCGGCACGCCGGTCTCCATGGCAGCGACGGCAATTCCCTTAGACACCTCTCCGGCGACATAGTCGAAATGGGGGGTTGCGCCGCGGATGACGGTGCCCAGACAGATGACGGCATTATAGGTCCCTTTGGCTGCAAGCCTCTTCGCCACAAGAGGAATCTCAAATGCCCCCGGCACACGGACAACCTCCAGGTCGGCATCTACCGCCCCGTGGCGCACGAGTGCATCTACAGCGCCCTCAAGCAGCTTGGTCGTGATAAAGTCGTTGAAACGGCTTACGACGAGTGCAAATTTCAGCCCGCCAGCCTGCAGATCCCCTTCTATAATTTTCATGGGTTCCTCCAAGAAACAGGATTCAGTATCATGACTGCAGGAACAAGGAACAACGTCGGGCTTGCGGATAACGGATCGTCCGCATTATCACCAACTCAGCAAAACAGACATCTGTAAAGATTGCCCTGCATCCTGCCGTATGCTAGCTCATAATTTACCATATCTGCGGATAAAACAGCTCGAAACGCCGCGTTCTGATGCCGATCAGGATTCCCGCAGCGATAAAATTGCTCAGGAGCGCCGTCCCGCCGTAACTCACAAAGGGCAGCGGCACCCCGACGACCGGCATCATGCCGAGCGTCATCGAAATATTCACCGAAAAATAGATAAAGAACATTGCCGTTATGCCGGTGGCGACGAGCCGGCCATACTCGTCCTTTGCCTTCAGGGCGGTATCCACCCCCCGAAGGAAGAGAACCAGATAGAGGCTGATCAACACCAGGCTTCCCGCAAAGCCCCACTCCTCGGCAAAAACCGCGAAAATGAAGTCCGTATGCTTCTCGGGAAGAAAGCGTAGCGGTCCCTGCGTTCCCTGTTGATACCCCTTGCCGAAGAAGGCCCCCGATCCGATCGTGATTTTCGACTGGTTGATTTGATAGCCGATTCCGGCCGGGTCGACATCCGGATCGAGAAAGGCGACAAGTCTGTTTTTCTGGTACTCTTTCAGCCCTTCCCAGAAGATATGGCCAAAAAAGGGCGCGGCCAGAAGGCTGAGCACTACGAGAAGGGCTATAAGTTTACGGTTTAAGCCTTTCGCAAGACAGAGCACAACAAAAAGCGACAGCAGCAGGATTGCGGTGCCGAGATCCGGTTGCTTAATAATGAGAGCGAGCGGGACAACGGCAAATCCTATCACCCCGGGCCACGTCAGCCTGCCCTGGCTGCCGGCAAGATACGAACAGAAGCCCGCAAGAAAGGCAAGCCGGAAGAACTCCGACGGCTGAAACGATAACGGCCCGATCGTGATCCACCGCTGGGCTCCGAGACTCGACTTGCCCGCAACCAATACGAGCAAAAGCAGCACGAGCCCCAACCCGTAAATGATATAGGCGAAGCGTTGCAGCCAGATATAATCGACGGCCACCACAAGAAGCAGGGCCAGAACGCTGAAGGCAAGCCAGATGATCTGCTTGAAATAGAAATCAGGGCGTCCGGCTCCCTCGATGGCCGGGCGGGTAGCGCTCGCAATCGTCAGTATGCCGATAATCGCAAGCAGGACGACGGCGCCGAAGGTGATCCAGTCGAAATTTTTCAACAGCCGGCGATCTATTGCCATCAGTGGATCCCTCCGCCCTCCGCAGACGCAGCTTTTTCCTCCGCCGGCTTCTTTTCCGGCTGGCCCGCCCGTTTCTTCGGGCCGAAGTATGCCTCGATCGCCGCCTTTGCAATCGGCGCTGCAACGGCACCGCCGCCGCCGCCGTGCTCGACGAAAACCGCCATCGCAAGCTCAGGCTTGTCGGTCGGGGCAAAGGCGACAAACCATGCATGATCGAGGTATTGCTCTCCACTCCGGCCGTGCGCCTTGCCGACGACCTGAGCCGTGCCTGTCTTGCCGCCTACCGGGACAATTGCGGAGAAGGCGTTCTTTCCCGTGCCGCCGCCTTCATTGACAACTCCCCAGAGGCCGGAGTTGATCATGGCAATCGTCTCGGGATGAAGACCGAGTTCCCCCTTCTTTTCGGCGGGGAATTCTTTGACGATCTTTCCGTCCACCGCTTCGATCTGTTTGATGATCCG
>Ga0187786_10000396_pt1 | contig 12686 bp, 12 predicted proteins | sample 0815_BV2_10_20_M_FD_132449 | JGI IMG/M metagenome (GOLD analysis project Ga0187786, IMG submission 132449) | Tropical peat soil microbial communities from peatlands in Department of Meta, Colombia - 0815_BV2_10_20_MG | ecosystem: Environmental > Terrestrial > Soil > Wetlands > Peat | place...
CCGTAATCCATTGTATCATGTTCCTGCTCGATCGCACCCAGGGGATGGATGCCCGGTGTAAGCACCGCGGGATATCCCCAGAGTTCGTGCCTGATGTTGAGATAGCGGTGAAACGCATATCGCGCTTCCGCCCTGATGCTGAAATCACCGCGAACAGCAGCCGCGTCCATCCCGACGGAGCTCATCTTGTGGAAGTCCGGAACATATCCCGGATCAATAGTTATAGAATTTCCCTGCGGCAGGAGCGTGAAGGCTGTTCCCTTGAACACGGGATTGAGATCGTACCCGTTGTACAGGTTCAGGGCCCATTCGATGTCGCCGAGATGTTTGATGCGCAGTCCTGCATTGCCGTTTTCGAACTTCCGGTCAGGCAGGTCGGGTTCCCGCGGCGTGATCACCGCATTCGGAAGGGCGCTGTGAATGGTTGATGCGATCGACGAACCGGACCAGCGTTCATCAGGCATTGCCAGGCGATAGGGGACGAGTACGGGAATCCAGACTGCATCCAGGCTCCAATCCCCCCTGTTCAGCGTCGCGGATACGGAAGGAACGCCGATCTTTCTGTCTTCAAGCGGCTTCCTGAGGAATTGGGTGTAATCCCAGGGATTGAGCACATCGTTCGGCGGATATTCGTCCAGACGCCCCCATGCGAACCGCTGGATGCCCGCGCGCAGGTCGAGCGAGCCTGAAGTATGGGTTAGGTAGAGTTCCTTGAATTCGAGATACGGTGAGTTGCTCTGGTAGACTTCGTCGTAATTCTTGAACAGCGACCTGTCCCGCGGCGGCCGCAGGACCGTGCCGTCCCAGCCACCTTCGAGCCAGGAGTGTAAACGCCACGATGAAGCCGATGCGTCGAGCTTGAGCCTGCCCTCGAGCGAAGGATCTTCCTTGACGCTGTCTTTTTCCTGCCGTTCACCACCGCGGGCATTCAGACGGCCGGAGAGGGACAGCGCATCATCGGCATGGGCGGGAAGGGTGAAAAACAAAATGGAACAGAACAAGATGGGGAGTTTCATGTAAAAAGAGAGATGTTGAAAAAAAATAGTATGCATGTTCGTTGAGATCGACGTGTTGAGCCCCACGTCGCAGAGCGCGGGACTCGAACGACATGTTAGGCCGCTTTTTGGATTTCTTTGGCTTCGTACTCCGGGAACATGATGATAGCAGGATGGACGCTGAATGCTTTCGCAAGCTGTTCTGCGCGTTTTTTGCCGATCTCAACACGATCGTTTTCCAAAAGGCTGAGATTGGTGGCGTTAATGCCCGAGTGTTTGGCAAGTTCTGTCTGGGTCCAACCTTTTAGATCACGAAGCATTCGAATGACCTCACCGGAAGTTAATTTGGCATGAGGTTTTGCCGGTGCGAATTCACTACGTTTCCTTATCTTCATAGGGAATGGCCTCCTAATAATTATGCGGAGTTATCTCAAGAACCAGCACCGTGACGATATCTTTTTCTATGGTATAAATAACCCGATACTGCAAGCTCAACCTTGATGACCGCTGACCCGTACGGTTTCCCTTAAGCTTTTCATCGTGAAATCCGGGAAACTCGTGTAATTTGTCCGGGCCGTGCCGAAACGCAAGACTCTTCCAGAGTTCGTATTTTTTCACTACGGCTGGAGGTAGCTTACGGCAAGCTTTATCGATGTCGCGATGCTCTTGTATCCGCCACATTGCCATTCATAATAACTTATTAAAAATAATAGGTCAAGGTGATTTTAAGGCGAGAGGGGGCTGCCTGAACAACTGAGCGTGTTTTCAGCGGCCCCATTACTCACGTAGTTAGAACAATTTAGCGGTTTAGATTTAGCTCCGTAATTTGCAAACAGCCGCAGTTATAATTGCTGAGAAGACCCAAGAACTTCATGAGCTTCTGAACAGAAGGAATGTATACGATAACCGCAATGAGCTGATAATTGACCGCTCCTGGCTACCGGCTACGGAACCCTGGATCTGGTTGAAGCTGTGCATCGGCCGGACAACCTACGTTCTCACTTCCCGAAGCTGCCTGTTATGGATGATGTGCACACCGGGTGCCTCTGATCTTGCTGCCTGCACGAGCGCTGCAGCCACCTGTGTGGCTTTGACCGGACGCCACCACGGCGGGAAAAAAGACCCGAATGGTATGAGAACCACTTCGTTAAAGCGGGGAGGGTGGCGGTCTCCCAGAAGCATCGAAGGCCGTGCGATGGTTACGGAGGGATATCCTAAACCCTGAATGGCATGCTCCAACTCCCCCTTGACGCGGGGATAGAAGAACGGGGAACGTGAACTGGCGGAGAGCGCGCTTACGAAAAGGAACTGGCGCGCACCCTGCGTCCGGGCCAGCTGTGCGATAGTAAGAGGATATTCGTAATCGACTTTGCGGAATGCGGCCTGCGATTTTGCCTGTTTCATCGTTGTTCCGAGCGCGCTGAAAACAAGATCCGCCCTGAACCACTCGGGATGGTCGCGGAGCCGGTCAAAGTCTGTTTCGTACTGCTTGATCTTCGGATTCATGAACTCCCAGGGAAGGTGACGGCGCACCAGCACGCGCACTTCCCCGATGCCGTTGTCCAGGGCCAGGAGGCGCATGATTTCCCTGCCCACGAGGCCCGTTGCACCGGCAAGAAGAGCGGTTTTCGAGCTGGTATTCATAGTGGTCCTTCTTCACGAAAGGAGGAAAGAACCGGTTCTTGTTTCCCGCGCCAGGCAGCTTCCTGCTTCAAACAACCCTGCCACGGATCCAGGTGAATTCCCTATGCCGATTTTTTTGAATTCCAACATATTTTGAATCCCGCGACTTGCAATCCCCCGGCTTCTGCCGGGGGTTCGCGCCGTAGGCCGCGGGAGGTCGCGTTATTAAAGGGAGCCTCCGGCTCCTGCCGGAGGGGCTCCACGAGAATAGATACGCTCTCTTTTGCTTCACCGGAAAACCGTATCTTCTCTGCGCCTACTTTCCGGCGCGCTCCAGAGAGCGCTGCGTGAACAGATCATCCGGGAACTTGGTATGATACTGGACCTTGTCAAGCGTGAGCTCGGTCCGGTGGCCGGTTTTCCTGTTCTCCATTTCGCTGTGAAAGGGTGTCGGTATCTGGTCGATCATCCTGATGTCCCTGAACACGCCGGAGCGGTAGATGTCCTTGTCCTGGTAATAATCGATCTTGATCTGGACCCAGAGGTTTTTTGCCACCCAGGAAACATATTTCGTGTATTTCCGGTGTGTCTTCGGCGTTACTTCCACGACATAGCACGGCTTGCCATCCATATCTTCTTCTTTGAGGACACTGTACTTGTAATCGTCAAGGTTCGGGGGCCCGGTGAAATCGTCATAAGAAAGGTCCGATCCGAAGAACGAATCATCCTGGGAGCTCGTCGCAATGCGCCTGACGCGCTTGTATTCGGGGAAATAGGCCCACAGATCGCGGTCTGAAAAGGTATGCGCGTGAACGAGGAATCCGACGTTCTTGAGGTCAGGCGGCGACTGGAAAACAGCAAGCGCCTTGTAAGCCTCGGGGGCTGCATTCCTGCTGAACGAGGTGAGCGTGCGCGTCCGCTTCCCGCCTCCCTTGTCGAACAGGATCATGGTCATCTCGATCTTGTGATCCAGTGATTGTATGCTCACGTCGTGCACTTTTTCGAAGACCTCGCGGCCGGACATTGCAAAAGCAGAGGAAGGACAGTACAGCGTACAGAGTACAAAGTACACAGTAACGGCCAGAACAAAGGACGAAGCTTCATACAGGTTTCGATTCTGCAAAAAATCCGGAGCTTTGTACTCTGAACGTTGTACTCTGTACTTTTTATTCTTCATAGGGAAACGCCTCCGTTGCTCCGGTATTTGCCGCGCGCCTGGCTTGATGCCGGCCCGGGAAGGGCCTATGCCGTTCTGCGATCAGCGATCGCAATGTCCTCGGACAGCATGCCGTCCCTGAGAGTGATGATGCGCGAGCCGTAGGCCGCAGCTTTCGGATCGTGCGTAACCATCACGATTGTCTGGCCCTGTTCGTTCAGCGATTTCAGGAGAAGAAATATCTCCTCGCTCGTGCGGGAATCGAGGTTGCCTGTCGGCTCGTCCGCCAGCAGAACCGCCGGATTTGTCACGAGCGCGCGGGCGATCGCGACCCGCTGCATCTCGCCGCCCGAGAGCTGCTCAGGCCGGTGCTCGATGCGCTCAGCAAGGCCCATCTTGTTGAGCAGCTCGACCGCCTTCGGCTGAACCTGGGAAAAGGGTATGCCTTCAAGAAGCAGGGGGAGGCTGACGTTTTCGACTGCCGTGAGAATCGGAAGGAGGTTGAAGAACTGAAAGATGAAGCCGACGCGCCTGCGTCTGATGAGCGTCAGCTCGTCATCGGAAATGCCATGGAGCGGCCTGCTGTCGATGAATATCTCGCCTGAGGTGGGCTGGTCCAACCCTCCGATGAGATTCAGGAGCGTGCTTTTACCGGAACCCGAGGGCCCCATGATGGACAGGAACTCGCCTTTCCTGATGACGAGCGTTACATTGCGCAGCGCATGCACTTCCCTGCTGCCCTGCAGATATATTTTGCTGGCATTCCTCAGCTCGATCATGGATCTCTCCGGATTGAAGTTATCTATAGTAAATCAAGGGCACTGTCAAGGGAAATATCCCCCGTGGTGAAAGCGTCTTCCATAAAAAAGAGCTGTTCTGCTAGGGCTGTCATTGTTATCGCATAGCCTGCAGGGCGCTCAGAGAGAACAAGGTGAATGCCGTATGATCTTCTGCTTGAGCGTGAGCGTGATATTTGGTAGAATCTGATTGTGCATGCACGCTGATGAAGTTCAGTTGACCCGTATAATTGACCTGTGAATGATTTCAAAATAGTGTGTACGTTTTTTTACTGTCATCCCCGAATGCTACTATCGGCGATATGGTTCCCTGATAACAACATTTGAGGACAAGTTTAACACCAGATTCCCGATTAAGGCCACGGGAATGACGGCTTTTCTGTCTTTTCTCTTTTGAGACCATTCATAAATAGAAAGCAGCCGGTGCGCAAATCTCATTTTTTCAGCATCGTCACCTGAAGGGTTCAAAAATGAAATACCGTCATGCCGCAGTATCCGCCATCCTCGTCCTCCTGTTGTCTTTCACTGTGCAGACTCAGGCAACTGCAGAAACGTGCGAGGCAGCCGTGCATGGGCTGAACAGCCGCCTGTCGTCCCGGATTGATGAACAGGAGCTGGTTGGCGTGCTCCGCAGCCTGAACAGCTCGGACAACAAAAAACTTCCGTCCACGTTCGTGACCAAGAAGGAAGCGCGTTCCCGGGGATGGAAGCCCGGGAAGAATCTGTGGTCCGTGAAAACCCTCAGGGGATCGAGCATCGGGGGCGACCGGTTCTCAAACCGCGAAGGACAACTGCCCGACGGCGCGTGGCGCGAGGCCGACCTGGACTACCAAGGCGGCCACCGGGGCGGCAAACGGCTCATTTTTTCCCGTGAAGGAAGGCGGTTCGTGACCGTGGATCATTACCGGACATTCACGGAGGTCCCCTCATGCCGATGAAAAAATATATCCTGAACGGAAAGGCGATCCGTTCACTTGACGATTTTTATGACGAGCTGTCGAAGCAGCTTTCCCTGCCCGCTCATTTCGGCCGCAATCTCGACGCGCTGTGGGACGTGCTTTCCACGGATGTGGAAGGTCCGTTCGAGATCATCTGGAAACATGCCGGGGAGTCAAAAAAAACCATGTCCGGCGATTTCGAGCGCGTTCAAGGGGTTTTGCAGGACCTTAAAAAAGAGCGGGCTGATTTCATATTCCGCCTGGAGCCGTAGATCCGCAGCCTGAGCATCAGCGTATGCGCCGGAACATGCCGCGCGCGGGTTACTTCATTTCGCCAGATGTTTCCGTATTTGATCACCATGAAGCCGCACATATTCGCAGCTCGGTTCATGGCCGCATTTCCGGCACTTCAGATCGTAAGCCGAATTTATCGTCCGGCAGGCGGGACACGAATAGTGCCCGATCATCTCTGCATACCATTGCTCATACCCGGCCTCTTTGATGCGGGCATGTGATTTCCATAATTCGATCCGGTGCGGCGCCTTCGCCTGAAATTCCTTCAGATCAGGACATGGATATTCCCCGCATGCTCCGCAGAAGTCCACGCCCTTCTTCGCAGCGCATTTTGTCATGACGCACAGGGTTTCGCAGAAAAAGCACCGGTTCTCCGATCTGCAGCCGTCACACTTCAGCTCTTCAATCGTGCGGCCAAAACGCCTGGCCATCGCGGCGAGCCGCGCGGGATCCTCGCGATTCGCGATGAAAACGTGGCATGCAGGGCAGAACAAACCGCAGACCGCGGCGAGTCTTTTATCGGCAGTACCAGCCACTGTTTTTCACCTCCTTGAGCGTGAACAATATATTCAGGAACCGGCGACCGCACATGCTACTCGTATGCGAGCGCCTCGGTGATGTTCGTCTTCGCGGCCCGCTGCGCGGGATAGACGCCCGCAATCCCCGCCAGCGTCGTCGACAACAGGAGCGCCCAGAAGATGGAAGTAACGTCGATGTGGTACTGCATGCTCGCGCCGTAGTCGCCGCGCAGGAACCCTTCCAGACTCATCCATCCGATGGCCATGCCGGCAAGGGTTCCGAGGGCGCCGCCGATGAGGCCGAGGAACATGGATTCGAGCACGACAACGCGAGACACCTGGCTCCGGAGCATGCCGATGGAGCGCAGGACGCCGATCTCGCGCGTACGCTCGAGCACGGAAGCGAGCAGGGTCACGACGATGCCGAGGCAGGCGATCACAAGCGTAATGATGTTGACGGCATTGTTCACGGCAAACCCCTGGTCAATGACCTTCTGTACTTCGTTCCGGAACTCGCGGGAGGGGAGAACGAATAATTTCCGGTCGTTTCCGAACCGCTTCGTGATCTCGGACCGCACGGCTTCGACGTCCGCGCCCCGCTTGATCCTGACGGAGAATGTATCCGCGAGCCGCTCCTTCCAGTATTTGCGGTACGTGTGGACATCCATGAGGATCGAGCCCGTGTCCGAGCTGTAGTCCACGTTGATGACCGCGACGGTGAAGACCACGGGGCCTTCCGGCGTGGTGAGCGTGAGCTTGTCGCCGGGCTTGAGGTTCTCCTGCGCAGCGAACGCTTCATTCACGTCGACCGCATCCTGGCCGGGCAGCATGCGCGCCATGTCCTCCCGGCTGCCGCGCGCGATCTTGAAGGGGCTGTACGCCATGCGCTTGGCGACATCGAGCGTCAGGAGCAGCACCTGTCTTCCCCGGTAATCGATAAATATTTTGCGGAAGGGGTCGGTCGACAGCACACCGGGCACCTGCTCGATGTCGCTGCCCATCTCAACGGGCATGGGGATGTTCTGCGAGCCCGTTGTCGCGAGGGGATGGCCCGAGGTGACGATCATGTCCGCCCTCACGTAGGAATCGACCCACTCCATGACCGAGGTCTTCGTGCTGTGAATGATGCCCGCAGAGCTGACGAAGACCGATATGCCGTAAAACACTGCTGCTGCAGCAACGGAATTCCGCGTGACGTTCTTGGCGAGGTTCAGCCCGGCCAGTCTTCCGCCCGCTCCCACATGCGGTGCGATTGCTGTGCGGAAGAAGGCGAGAAAGCCCTGCAGGACCGTGGGCATGGCAAGCGACAACCCCAGCAGAAGGCAGATCGATGCCGCGAACATGGTTGATGTGGCGTGAAGCCCGGGCCATGCCCCCGAATTCAGGAAGAGCGCCAGCAGGAGGACGGATACTCCCATAAGCGACGCGGAAACGACCCGCAATTTATTGCCGGACAGGAATCCCTTTTCGGAATAGGGGATTGACCGTATTGCGGATACGGGCGTGATGCGCGTGCTGGTGAGCGATGGCAAAAACGCGGCTGCGAGGCTGGCAAGGATGCCTGCAGCGAAGCCCCGCACGAGATCACCCCAGGAAACAGCGATTTCGGAGACCGTCGTCTTGACATACAGGTCCGACACGGTCTGTCCCACCGTGCCGAGCGCGGACCGGGCGAAAAGGATGCCGATGAGCAGTCCCAGGCCTGAGCCGACGAGGGACATGACGAAGGTCTCGCCCAGGAAAAGAGAGATGATGCCGCTCCGTGTAGCGCCGAGGGCGCGAAGGATGCCGATCTCCTTTCTGCGCTGCACCACGGAGATGGACACCGCATTGTAGATCAGGTACATGCCCACGAACACTGCGATGAAGCTTATGAGATTGATGTTTTTCTGGAACCGGGATACAAGGGATTCAATCTGTCTTGTCCTGCCCTCGGGTGTCACGACATTGTATCCGTCGGGGAGGGCTTTTCGGATGCGCGCCTGCACGGCATCGATATCTTCGTTTTTGAGCAGGCTTACGTCGATCCGGTCGATCCGGCCTTCTTTGCCGAAAGCCATCTGGGCCGCGAGGTAATCCATGATCGCGACGTTGCCGGAGGCCACCTTTGCCAGCCCCTCGGGATTCAGAAGCCCGCGCACGCGGAATGTTTTGATGCCGCGCACGGTCTGGACGTTGATCGTCTGGTCAAGCTTGATGCCTTCCCGATCCGCCATCTCCCGCGTGAGCAGGATCGAATCCGGCCGGGCAAGGAACAGGAGCGGGTCCGGGATGTCGGCGTTCTCCTGCGAGAGCTTGTACTCGCGGATGTTGCTGTCCTGGAGCACATCAACGCCCAGGATCATGATCGACTGCTCACGCGCGCCCACAAGAATGCCCTGCGTGTCGATCACGGGTACTGCGTACTCCACGCCCGGCACTTTCTGGACCGCATCAAGAAGGTTCTCGGGAAATCCCGACGCCGGCCCCGTGACCTGCAGGGAGGCGCGGCCGGTCACGCGGTTGATGGTGTCCTCAAAAGAGTGCAGCACGCTCTTGTTCACAATGCCTATGGAAATGATCGCAGCCACACCCAGGCAGATGCCGGTCACGGTCATCATCGTATGGACCTTTTGATAGCGGATGCGCCGCAGGCTGATATGTCTGAGCAGGTTCGGCAGGATCATGAGGACATTGTAGTCAAATGCTTCCTTCTTGTAAAGGGGTGGAGCGGGCTTCCGGGAAAAAGAGACGTTTGCAAAATGGATGAATTGTGTTATAAAAGAGTCTGATGAGTCTCGCGATTCCGGAGAGCCTCATCAGCCACGCTCATCGGAGAGGAGAACCGACCATGAAAGTCATTGCATTCAACGGCAGCGCCCGGAAGGAGGGCAACACCGCGATCCTTCTGAATCTGGTGCTGGACGAACTCAAGGTTGAAGGGATCGAGACGGAGATCTATTCCCTGGCGGGAAAGCAGCTGGCCGGCTGCATTGCCTGCTACAAATGCTTCGAGAAGAAGAACCAGCGCTGCGCCGTGGAAAAGGACCTCATGAACGAGATCGTCGGAAAGATGGTCGAAGCGGACGGCATCCTGCTGGGCTCGCCGACCTATTTTGCTGACGTTTCCGCCAACATGAAGGCGGTCATCGAGCGGTGCGGCATGGTCGGGCGTGCGAATCCCGATCTGTACAAGCGCAAGGTGGGCGCGGCCGTCGTTGCAGTCCGCCGGGCCGGCGCCATCCACGTATTCAACTCGCTGAACTACTTCTTTACCGTGAGCGGCATGATCATTCCGGGATCGACCTATTGGAACCTCGCCATCGGCCGCAACCCCGGTGAGGTGAACAGCGACAACGAAGGCGTGCAGACCATGAAGAACCTTGGCAAGAACATGGCCTGGCTGCTCAAGAAGATCAACAGCTGATCCCCGTCTCGCCTGCATTTCTTGGCTGGTGCCGCACTCGATCGCGGCGGGAAACCGCCCGGTCGAGCTGCCGACAGCCCCGCTTCCTTCATCTTACAAACGGGTGTTCCTCTTTCTGATTGACACTTTCTGAAGGTATCTGGTATAGTACATAAATTGCTTATTTTGCAAGGAGTTTTATGATTCGTCCGACGCTGGAAGAATTCAGGGAAAAGGCGAAGAAGGGCAACCTTATCCCCGTGGTGCGCGAGATACTCGCTGACCGCGAAACACCGGTGTCGGCATTTCAGAAGATCGATGATCGGCGCCATTCCTTCCTGCTCGAAAGCATGGAAGGCGGCGAGAAGTGGGCGCGCTACTCCTTTCTCGGCAGCAAACCCTCGCTCATTGTCAGGACCTTCGGGCGGAAAGCCGAGCTGATCAGGAACAGCAAGGTCGAGAAATTCAACTTTACGCGCGACCCGCTCGAATCGATCAAGTCCGTCCTTGCGCAGTACAAACCCGTGCCGGACCCGACGCTGCCCCGCTTCTTCGGAGGAGCCGTGGGTTTCATGGGGTATGACGTCGTCCGCTTTTTCGAGCAGCTGCCCGGCAAGGAGAAGTCCGGACTGGATACACCGGACATCTTCTTCATGATCACGGACACCCTCGTCATCTTCGACAATGTGACGCACATGATCAAGGTGGTATCCAACGCCCATGTGAAAGGCCGGGGTGTGGAGGCCGCCTACCGCGATGCCGTGAAGAAGATCAATGCGCTGGTAAGAAAACTGAAAGCCGGCGCCAAGGGGCCGGCGGCACGGAGCAAGGGAAAACGAACAGCAGGGAACCATCTCCTCTCGTCCAACTTCACGCAGCCGCAGTACGAGCAGGCGGTGCTCAAGGCCAAGGAATATATCAAGGCCGGCGACATTTTCCAGGTTGTGCCGTCGCAGCGTTTCCAGACGGGAATCTCCGCGGAGCCCTTTGAAATCTACCGTGCGCTGCGGCTCATCAACCCGTCGCCGTATATGTATTTTCTCCGGTGCGGAGACACGACCGTCGTCGGAGCCTCGCCCGAGGTCATGGTCAGGCTCGAAGGCGGCAGGATCGATCTGAGGCCCATTGCGGGCACGCGCAGGCGCGGCGCAACGGAGGAGGAGGACAAGGCCCTTGCCGCGGAACTGCTCGCGGATCCCAAGGAGCGGGCCGAGCACATCATGCTCGTGGACCTGGGCAGGAACGATGTGGGCCGCGTGAGCGATGCGGGCAGCGTGAACGTGAGCGAACTGATGGTGATCGAGCGCTACTCGCATGTCATGCATATCGTGTCGAATGTACGCGGCACGCTCTCGGCGAAGAAAGACGCGTACGATGTTGTACGCGCCTGTTTCCCTGCCGGCACGGTCTCGGGAGCGCCCAAGATCCGTGCCATGGAGATCATCGACGAACTTGAACCCACGCGGCGCGGCCCCTATGCGGGCGCGGTGGGCTACTTCGGATTTTCCGGCAACATGGACACGTGCATCACGATCCGCACCCTCGTGATCAAGAATAAAACCGCCTACATCCAGGCCGGGGGCGGCGTGGTCGCCGACAGCGACCCTGCGTCAGAGTACCAGGAGACCGTGAACAAGGCCAGGGCCATGATGCGCGCGGTGGAGATGGCGGAAAAGGGGCTGGATTAAAAGATAGTACAGAGTACAAAGTACAGAGTACAAAGTGAGGTCAAAAACGAATGTGGCTTTGTACTGCGTACTCGGTATGTCGTACGTGTTCCGAGGCCTTTATATGTTATTGATGATCGACAATTACGATTCCTTCACCTATAACCTCGTCCAGTACCTGGGCGAGCTGGGGCAGGAGTTGAAGGTGTACCGGAACAATAAAATCACCATCGCGGAAATCGAAAAAATGCATCCCGACCGCATCGTGATCTCTCCGGGACCGTGCACGCCGAAAGAGGCGGGGATATCCATCGACGTGATCAAGCGCTTTACCGGCAAAATTCCCATCCTCGGCGTGTGCCTGGGGCACCAGTCCATCGGCGACGCCTTCGGCGGGGATGTGATCCGCGCGCCGTACCTCATGCACGGGAAGACTTCCCTCATCCATCACGACGGGAAAACGATTTTCGCCGGGCTCCCGAACCCCTTCGAGGCCACGCGCTACCACTCCCTTATCATCAAACGGGAGACCATGCCGTCGGTGCTCGAAATATCAGCCTGGACCGACGACGGCATCGTCATGGGCGTGCGGCACAAACAGCACAAGCTCGAAGGCGTGCAGTTTCATCCCGAATCGATCCTGACCAGCGCGGGGAAGGATTTGCTCAGGAACTTTTTGAATCTGTGATTTTTAACCGCGGATGAACACGGGTGCGGCTGCGCCGCACACGAACGGGGAATGCAAACCGTGTGAGGGAAGCAGCCGTGGTTGAATTTCCGAGGATCCGATGATCAAAGAAGCCATTGCCAAAGCCGTCTCGAAGGTGAATCTCACGGAAGCGGAAGCCGAGGCGGTGATGCGCGAGATCATGCAGGGCGAGGCAACGGACGCCCAGATTGCCGCCTACATTACGGCGCTCCGGATGAAAGGCGAGACCGTGGCAGAGATCACGGGATCGGCCCGCGTCATGCGCGAGAAGGCCGTTCCGATCAGGCTCGACGCAACGTATCAGGTCGACACCTGCGGTACGGGCGGCGACATGGCGCATACGTTCAATATTTCCACGACCGTGGCGTTCGTTGTCGCGGGCGCTGGCGTGACCGTGGCAAAGCACGGCAACCGCTCCGTCTCCAGCAAGAGCGGCAGCGCGGACGTGCTCCAGGCCCTCGGCATCAACATCGAGATCCCGTCGCACCGCGTCGAGGAGTGCATGAAGGAAACGGGCATTGCGTTCCTGTTCGCACCCCTGATGCACCAGGCCATGAAATTCGCAATCGGCCCCCGCAGGGAGATCGGCATCAGGACGATATTC
>Ga0187786_10000398_pt1 | contig 12665 bp, 12 predicted proteins | sample 0815_BV2_10_20_M_FD_132449 | JGI IMG/M metagenome (GOLD analysis project Ga0187786, IMG submission 132449) | Tropical peat soil microbial communities from peatlands in Department of Meta, Colombia - 0815_BV2_10_20_MG | ecosystem: Environmental > Terrestrial > Soil > Wetlands > Peat | place...
ACGCGAATCGCCAGCAGCCATCCTGAGATGTGGCGCGATATCTGTCTCGCCAATCGCCGTGCACTTATTCAGGAACTCGACGCCTACATGACGGAATTGCTGAAGACTCGCGTGTTGCTCGCCTCTGGCGATGCCGCCGGACTTGAGACCATGTTCGCCACGGCGCGCGCCCGGCGCGATGCCTGGCTGGATTCACTCCCCGTGGTGGGCAAGTGACCGAACACCTTGATCTACCCGCGCTGACGCGCGCAACAGGCACGGTACGCCTGCCGGGTTCCAAGAGCATTTCAAATCGCATGTTGCTGCTTTCGGCGCTGGCCGAAGGCACGACCGAAATCCACGACCTGCTCGATTCCGACGATACGCGTGTCATGCTGACGGCGCTGGCGGCGCTGGGCGTCGGACTCGACAAGCGCGGTACCAATACCTGGCGCGTGCGCGGCGTCGGCGGGCCATTTCCCGTCAAGCATGGCGACCTGTTCCTCGGTAATGCCGGCACGGCGTTCCGCCCCCTGACGGCGGCACTGGCACTTTCGGGTGGCCACTACAAGCTCTCGGGCGTACCGCGCATGCACGAGCGACCGATCGGCGACCTCGTCGACGGTCTGCGCCAGATCGGCGCCGACGTGTGCTACCTCGGCAACGATGGCTTCCCGCCGCTGGAAATCCTGCCGGCCGATGTCCGGCTCGAGGCGCCGATCCGGGTGCGCGGCGATGTTTCCTCGCAGTTTCTTACTGCACTCTTGATGGCGCTGCCGCTGACAAGAAGGCAGGCGGTGATCGAGATGAGCACGGAACTGATCTCCAAGCCTTACATCGAGATCACGCTGAACCTGATGGCACGCTTCGGCGTCAAGGTGGCGCGTGAGGGCTGGCAGCGCTTCACGATACCCGCCGGCCAGCGCTACCGCAGCCCGGGCATGGTGCACGTCGAAGGCGATGCCTCGGGCGCCTCGTATTTCCTTGCGGCCGGGGCCGTCGGCGGCGGTCCGGTGCGCGTCGAAGGCGTCGGCCGGAACAGCATCCAGGGCGACGTCAAATTCGCGGATGCCCTGGCCGCGATGGGCGCGCAGATCGTCTGGGGCGACAACTTCATCGAGGCCACCGCGCCAGCCGGCGGCAAGCTGAAAGCCTTCGACCTCGATCTCAATCACATCCCCGATGCGGCGATGACGCTCGCCGTGGCGGCGCTGTTCGCCGACGGCTCCTGCAAGCTGCGTAACATCGCCTCATGGCGGGTCAAGGAAACCGACCGCATCGCGGCCATGGCGACCGAGTTGCGCAAACTGGGTGCGAAGGTGGAGGAGGGTGCCGACTGGCTCGGCGTGTCGCCACCACTGACTTTGACGCCGGGCGCCGCCATCGATACCTACGACGACCATCGCGTGGCGATGTGTTTTTCGCTCGCCGCGCTGGGTGGCGTGCCGGTGCGCATCAACGATCCGAAATGCGTCGCCAAGACATTCCCGGACTATTTTGCGCGCTTCGGCGGCATCGCCGCCCCAGTGATCGCCATCGATGGCCCTTCGGCTTCCGGCAAGGGTACGGTGGCGCAACGGCTGGCGAAGGTCCTTGGCTATCATTTTCTCGATAGCGGCGCGCTGTATCGCCTGACCACATTGGCGGCGCTGCGTGCCGGCGTGGCGCTCGACGATGAAACGGCGGTCGCTGCCGTGGCTGCCGCGCTACCGGCTGAATTCGAGGGCGATCGCATCCTGCTGTCAGGCGAGGTCGTCACCGAGGAGATCAGGGCCGAGGAAGTCGGTGTCGGCGCCTCGAAAGTGGCGGCGATGCCGGCGGTTCGGGCCGCATTGCTGGAGCGCCAGCGTGCCTATCGGCTGCTGCCGGGCCTGGTGGCCGACGGCCGCGACATGGGCTCGGTGGTGTTTCCCGAGGCGCTGGTCAAGGTGTTCCTGACGGCTTCCGCCGAAACGCGCGCCGAGCGACGCCATAAACAGTTGATCGAAAAGGGAATGCCTGCTAATATGCGCACCCTTTTGCAGGACCTGCAAGAGCGGGATGCCCGCGATGCCGCGAGAGCTGTCGCGCCCCTCAAGCAGTGTGTCGATGCCGACCTGGTGGATACCTCGCCAATGGGCATCGACGAAGCGGTCGCCGCCGTGCTGGGCATTGTCCGGCGCAGGTTGCCGCAGAATTGAAGCAAGGACGCCCCGGCCATCGCCCGATGGCTGCGGCATTTATCAACTAACCCACCACCGGGCTTTCCAGTCCGACTGGTAAATGGAATGTCTATGTCTGCTACCGCTGCTGCTGCCGTGAATCCCAATGAATCCTTTGCCGCCCTGTTCGCGGAAAGCCTTGAACGCCAGGAAATGCGCGCCGGGGAAGTCATCACGGCTGAAGTCGTCCGTGTCGACCAGAATTTTGTGGTCGTCAACGCGGGCCTCAAGTCCGAGTCCTTCATCTCGGCCGAAGAATTCAAGAACGACCGGGGCGAACTGGAAGTGACGCCCGGCGATTTCGTCCTGGTTGCCATCGAGATGCTCGAGGACGGCTACGGCGAAACCCGTTTGAGCCGCGACAAGGCCAAGCGCATCGCCGCCTGGAACGATCTCGACAAGGCACTCACCGATCAGATCCTGGTCAAGGGCATGATTACCGGCAAGGTCAAGGGCGGTCTCACCGTCATGGTTAACGGCATCCGCGCCTTCCTGCCCGGCTCGCTGGTTGATACCCGTCCGGTCAAGGACACCACTCCCTACGAGGGCAAGGAATTCGAATTCAAGGTCATCAAGCTCGACCGCAAGCGCAACAACGTCGTGCTCTCGCGCCGTGCCGTGCTGGAAGCCAGCATGGGCGAGGAGCGCCAGAAGCTGCTGGAGAACCTGCAGGAAGGCACCATCGTCAAGGGCATCGTCAAGAACATCACCGACTACGGCGCGTTCGTCGACCTGGGCGGCATCGACGGCCTGCTGCACATCACCGACCTGGCCTGGCGCCGCGTGCGTCATCCGAGCGAAGTGCTCAACGTCGGTGACGAAGTCACGGCCAAGGTGCTCAAGTTCGACCAGGAGAAGAACCGCGTCTCCCTGGGCATGAAGCAGCTGGGCGAAGATCCGTGGGTGGGCATCGCCCGCCGCTACCCGCAAGGCACCCGCCTGTTCGGCAAGGTGACCAACCTGACCGACTACGGCGCCTTCGTCGAGATCGAGCAGGGCATCGAGGGCCTGGTGCACGTCTCCGAGATGGACTGGACCAACAAGAACATCCACCCGACTAAGGTCGTCCAGCTGGGCGACGAGGTCGAAGTGATGATCCTCGAAATCGACGAGGAGCGTCGCCGCATCTCCCTGGGCATGAAGCAGTGCGCGGCCAACCCGTGGGACGACTTCGCCATGAACCACAAGAAGGGCGACAAGGTCCGCGGTGCCATCAAGTCGATCACCGACTTCGGCATCTTCATCGGTCTGCCTGGCGGTATCGACGGCCTGGTGCACCTGTCCGACCTGTCCTGGTCCTCCACCGGCGAGGACGCCAAGCAGAACTACAAGAAAGGCGACGAGGTCGAGGCCCTGGTGCTGTCCATCGATGTCGAGAAGGAGCGCATCTCCCTCGGCATCAAGCAAATGGACGGCGACCCCTTCACCAGCTTCGTGGCCACCCACGACAAGAACAGCATCGTCCACGGCACGGTAAAGAGCGTCGACGCGCGCGGCGCCGTGATCGATCTGGGTGCCGACGTCGAAGGTTACCTGCGTGCATCCGAGGTTTCCCGCGAACGCATCGAGGATCTGCGCAGCGTGTACAAGGAAGGCGATGCCGTCGAGGCCCTGATCGTCAACGTCGATCGCAAGTCGCGCTCCCTGAGCCTGTCGATCAAGGCCAAGGACCAGGTCGAACAGAACGAGGCGATGCAGAAACTGGCTGCCACCAGCAACGCCAGCAGCGGCACGACGAACCTCGGCGCCCTGCTCAAGGCCAAGCTCAACCAGCAATAAGCGACACGGGCCCTGCTCAGGACTGTCATGACCAAATCCGAGCTGATTGCCCGGCTGGCGGAAAGGTTTCCGCAGCTTGTGGCCAAGGATGCCGATTTTGCGGTGAAGGTTATTCTCGATGCGATGACCGCGGCGCTCGCCCGCGGGGACCGCATCGAGATCCGCGGTTTCGGCAGCTTCGCGCTCAACTACCGGCCGCCGCGTACCGGACGCAATCCGAAATCCGGCGAGAAGGTGCACGTACCCGCCAAATACGTGCCGCACTTCAAGGCCGGCAAGGAATTGCGCGAGCGGGTGGACGGCCAGGAAGGCTGACCGGCCAGCCCATGGCTGTCAGACCGAGGTAGAGCGGGCGGCATCCGTGCTCACGGGTGCCGCTTATTTTTTTGCGAGGTGTGATGAGAATCCTTATGTGGCTGCTGCGCGGGATCGTGTTCATCGCGCTCTTCGGCTTGGCGGTGAAGAATAGCGATCCGGTGGCGTTGCGCTTCTACCTCGATGGCGTCTGGCAGGCGCCATTGTCGCTAGTCATTCTCGCCGCATTCGTCATCGGCGCCGCCATCGGTCTTACCGCCATGCTCGGCACGCTCGTACGTCAGGGCCGCGAACTGCGACGGCTACGCGTTGGCGCGCCGGAAAGCACGGACGGCGACAAGCCGTGATGGCGATCGAACTCTGGTGGCTGCTGGCCCTGCCGGCGTTTTTCACCCTCGGCTGGGTGGCGGCCCGGATCGATCTCAAGCATCTCTTGCGCGAGTCGCGCGCCTTGCCACGTTCCTATTTTCAGGGGCTCAACTTCCTGCTCAACGAGCAACCGGACAAGGCCATCGAAGCGTTTCTCGAAGCCGCCAAGGTCGATCCGGAAACCATCGAGCTGCATTTCGCGCTCGGCAGCCTGTTTCGCCGCCGCGGCGAAACCGACCGGGCAATCCGTGTGCACCAGAACCTGGTCGATCGTGAGGGCCTGCGTGAGGACAAGCGCCTGCACGCCTTGGCGGAACTTGGGCTCGATTATCTGAAGGCAGGGCTGCTCGACCGTGCCGAGGAGATTTTTCTCAAGCTTCGCGGTACCGTGCGCAACGAGGAAGCGCTGAAATCACTGCTGGAGATTTACCAGCAGGAGAAGGAATGGCAGAAGGCGATCGAGATTGCCGACGCCATGCCCAACCATTCCGATCACCTGTGGCAGAAGGACATTGCCGAATTCCATTGTGAGTTGGCGTCGACCGCCATTCTTCATGGCCGGCCGGCAGAGGCGCGTCAGCACCTTGATGCGGCGCTGGCCGCCAACCGCAAGTGCGTGCGGGCGACCATCCTGCTCGGCGACCTGGCTCAGAGCGAAACGAACATCGAGGATGCGATCGAGTCCTGGACGCGCGTCGAGCAGCAGAACCCCATCTATCTTTCACTGGTGGCCGACAAACTGATGGTGGCGCTGCGTCAGGCCGGCCGTGCCGACTACGGCAGCCAGCTCATGCGCGGTTACCTCGATCGGCATTCGTCGCTCGACCTGCTCGATGTCGCTTTTCAGTCCGAACTGGAAAGCGGCGGCGCCGAGTCCGCCTATACGCTGGTGCGCGACGAACTGAGACGCAATCCGACGCTGCTCGGGCTGGACAAGCTGCTCGAGGCCCAGGTGCTGGTGGCGCCGCCAGAGCGCCGACCCGATCTGGAACTTGTAAAGAACCTGATTCACACTCATACCCGCCGCGTTGCCCGCTATCGCTGCGACAATTGCGGCTTCAAGGCGCGCCAGTTCCATTGGCGTTGTCCGGCTTGCGGCGGCTGGGAGACCTATCCGCCCCGGCGTACCGAAGAATTTGATCTGACTCCTTGAGGAACCCACCATGAAAATCACCGTTGTCGGCACTGGCTATGTCGGTCTTGTTTCCGGCACCTGTCTGGCCGAGGTGGGCAATGACGTTCTTTGCCTGGACGTTGATGCCAACAAGATCCGTATTCTCAACGATGGCGGCATACCGATCTACGAGCCTGGCCTGGAGACGATGGTGGCACGCAACAAGGCCGCCGGCCGACTGCGTTTCACTACCAACGTCGAGGAAGCCGTTGCCCACGGCACGATCCAGTTCATCGCCGTAGGCACGCCGCCGGACGAGGATGGTTCCGCCGACCTCCAGTACGTCGTGGCTGCCGCGCGCAACATTGGCAAGCACATGACCGGCTACAAGGTCGTCGTCGACAAGTCCACGGTGCCGGTCGGCACGGCCCACAAGGTGCGCGCCGCCATCGCCGAGGAGCTGAAGGGACGTGGTGCCGATATTCCCTACAGCGTTGTCTCGAACCCCGAGTTCCTCAAGGAAGGTGCCGCTGTCGACGATTTCATGAAGCCCGACCGCATCGTCGTCGGCGTCGAGGACGCCAAGGCGACTGAATGTATGCGCGAGCTCTACGCGCCCTTCCAGCGCAACCACGAGCGTTTGATCGTCATGGACGTGCGTTCGGCCGAGCTGACCAAGTATGCCGCCAACGCCATGCTGGCGACGCGCATCAGCTTCATGAACGAACTGGCCAACCTGGCCGAAAAGTTGGGTGCCGACATCGAACTGGTGCGCCGCGGCATCGGTTCCGATCCGCGCATCGGCTTCCATTTCCTCTATCCGGGCTGCGGTTACGGCGGCTCCTGTTTCCCCAAGGATGTGCAGGCGCTGGCGCGTACGGCGCGCGATGCCGGCCAGCAGCTGAAGGTACTGCAAGCCGTCGAAGACGCCAACGAGGACCAGAAGCACGTTCTCACTGGCAAGATCGTCCAGCGCTTCGGCCAGAACCTCGCCGGCAAGACATTCGCCCTCTGGGGCCTGGCCTTCAAGCCGAATACGGACGACATGCGCGAGGCGGCCAGCCGGGTGCTGATCGCCGATCTGCTCGCCGCCGGCGCCAAGGTGCAGGCCTACGATCCGGTGGCCATGCACGAAGCGCAACGCGTCTTCGGCAATGAGCCACGCATTGCCTATGCCGATTCGCCGATAGCGGCGCTCGAGGGTGCCGATGCGCTGGCCATCGTCACCGAGTGGAAGGAATTCCGTAGTCCTGATTTCGCGACGATGAAGGCCAAGCTGAAGTCGGCGGTCGTCTTCGACGGCCGCAATCTCTACGAGCCGGCGCATCCGCGTGCGGCCGGCCTGGAATATCACGCCATCGGTCGCAAATGATGCAGATTCCGGACACCTACGGTGCGCGCATCCTGGTGGTCGGGGATGTGATGCTGGACCGCTACTGGTTTGGCGATGTCGCGCGCATTTCGCCCGAGGCCCCGGTGCCCGTGGTCAAGGTCGAGCGCGTCGAGGAACGGCCGGGTGGCGCCGCCAACGTTGCCCGCAACTGTGCCGCACTCGGTGCGCGCGTGGCGCTGCTGTCCGTGGTCGGAGCCGACGAGGGCGGCCAGGCGCTGGCCCGGTTGTTGGCAGCGTCGGACATCGACGCCAGTCTGCACGAGGACGCCCAGCTCAACACCACGGTCAAGCTGCGCGTCATCGGCCGCCAGCAGCAACTGCTGCGCATCGACTTCGAGAACTCGCCAGCCCACGAGGTGTTACAGGCCAAGCTGGCCGAGTTTGCGCAGCGTCTGGCTGCCTGCGATGTCGTCATCCTGTCCGATTACGGCAAGGGTGGCCTGGCCCATATCGGCGAGATGATCCGGCTGGCCCGTGCCGCCGGCAAGCCGGTGCTGGTCGATCCCAAGGGCGAGGACTATGCCCGCTATGCCGGCGTCAGCGTCATCACGCCCAACCGCGCCGAACTGCGGCAGGTGGTCGGTCGCTGGCGCGACGAGGACGACCTGCGCCAGCGCGCCGAGAAGCTGCGCGCTGAACTCGGAATCGATGCCCTGCTGCTGACCCGCTCGGAAGAAGGCATGAGCCTGTTCACTGCCGACGGCGTCAGCCATGAACCTGCGCTGGCGCGCGAGGTCTATGATGTTTCCGGCGCCGGCGACACGGTCATCGCGACCGTGGCGGTGATGATGGCCAGCGGCCTTGGTTCCGCCGATGCCATGAAACTGGCCAATCGCGCCGCGGGCGTGGTCGTTGGCAAGTTGGGTACCGCCACCTGTACCCTGGAAGAATTGCGAGCTGCATAAGGAATTGCCATGTACTACATCGTTACCGGCGCCTGCGGGTTTATCGGCGCCAACATCGTCAAGGCGCTCAACGATCGCGGCATCACGAAGATCATCGCCGTGGACAACCTCAAGAAGGCCGACAAGTTCAGGAACCTGGTCGACTGCGAGATCGCCGACTACCTCGACAAAGAGGAGTTCCTCGACCTGATCGAGGCCGGCCAGTTCGACGGCGCCGTCGATGCCATCTTCCACGAGGGCGCCTGCTCCGACACCATGGAGACCGACGGCCGCTACATGATGGCCAACAACTACCGCTATTCGTCGAGCCTGCTCGACTTCTGCCTCGACCAGGAAGCGGCCTATCTCTATGCCTCCAGCGCCTCGGTCTATGGTGGCGGCCGCATTTTCCGCGAATCGCGCGAGCACGAGGGGCCGCTCAACGTTTATGGCTACTCGAAGTTCCTGTTCGATCAGGTGGTGCGCCGGCGCATGGCGGAAGCGAATTCCCAGGCGGTCGGCTTCCGCTACTTCAACGTCTATGGCCCGCGCGAGCAGCACAAGGGCCGCATGGCCTCGGTGGCCTTCCACCACTTCAACCAGTACCGGGATTCCGGCAAGGTCAAGCTGTTCGAGGGCTGCGACGGCTACGGCAACGGCGAGCAGAGCCGCGATTTCGTCTTCATCGAGGACGTCGTCAAGGTAAACATGTTCTTCCTCGACAACCCCGGCAAGTCAGGCATCTTCAACCTCGGCAGCGGTCGCGCCCAGCCCTTCAACGATGTGGCGACGTCGACCGTCAACGCCTGCCGCGCGCTGGAAGACAAGCCGGCGCTGTCGCTGGCAGAGATGGTCAACCAGGGCCTCGTCGAGTACATCGATTTTCCCGATGCGCTCAGGGGCAAGTACCAGAGTTTCACCCAGGCCGACATCGGCAAGCTGCGCGCCGCCGGTTACAAGGACGAGTTCGCCACGGTGGAGCAGGGCGTCGCCAAGTACGTGCAGCACTTGGCGAAGAAGTAGGGTCAGGTGAACTACCGTACCCTCGACGACTTCGTCGGCAACACGCCGCTGGCGATGTTGAAGCGCATTCCCGGCGAGGACAACGCGCGTCGCAACAACGTCGTCCTGGCCAAGCTGGAGGGCAACAACCCGGCCGGCTCGGTGAAGGACCGGCCGGCGCTGTCGATGATCGTCCGTGCCGAGGCGCGCGGCAAAATCAGTCCTGGCGACACGCTGATCGAGGCCACCTCCGGCAACACCGGCATCGCCCTCGCGATGGCCGCCGCCATGCGCGGTTTCAGGATGATCCTGGTCATGCCCGAGAACCAGAGCATCGAGCGGCGGCAGACCATGCGCGCCTTCGGCGCCGAACTGGTATTGACGCCAAAGGCGGCGAGCATGGAAGGCGCGCGCGACATGGCCGAGCGGCTGGTGAAGGATGGGCGCGGCGTCATGCTCGACCAGTTCGCCAACCCCGATAACCCGCTAGCGCACTACGAGGGCACCGGGCCTGAGATCTGGCGCGACACCGAAGGGCGCATCACCCACTTCGTGTCCAGCATGGGCACCACCGGCACCATCATGGGCTGCTCGCGCTATTTCAAGGAAATGAATCCGGCCATCCAGATCGTCGGCTGTCAGCCGGCCGAGGGCTCGCAGATCCCCGGCATACGCAAGTGGGCGCCGGAATACCTGCCGAAGATCTGCGATTTTTCGCGCGTCGATCGGCTCGAATATGTCGGTCAGGCCGATGCCGAGGACATGACCCGCCGCCTGGCGCGGGAGGAGGGCATCTTCGCCGGCATCTCCTCGGGGGGCGCACTGCAGGTGGCGCTGCGCATTGCCGCCGAAGTCGAGAACGCCGTCATCGTGACCATCGTCTGCGACCGTGGCGATCGCTATCTTTCGACCGGCGTTTTCCCCGCTTAGCCTTCTCGCCGCGCTCGTACTGGCCCTGCCGGCATGGGCCGGCATGTCGCTGAGCCTCGACAGCCTGCGCCATCCATCCTTCGAGGCCGACGGCGTCCGGGTGATATTGGCGACTGGCCGCGCGGGCGAAGCCGACATCCACATCGAGCGACTGAAGCTGGCCGGCATCGAGTACCGGCAGCTGGCGCTGCACTGCACAGGCTTCGTGCTGGACCTGCGTCACATCGACTGTCCGAGCGGCGAAATTCAACGTAGCGACGCGCGCGGCCGCGACCGGCCTGCGCTGCCTTTTTCCTTCGCCTATCGCTTTGCCGATGGCCGGCTGGAGATGGCGATTACCGGTGCCGATGCGGTTTCATGGTCGCCGCTGATCAAGCGTCTGCGCGGCTGGCAGCCCGCGGGCACGGTCGATCTGAAACTCGTGGCCGATCGGCAGCGCGCCCAGTTGAACCTGGCGGTGCGCAAGCTCAAGTTCGGCAACAGGACCGGCGACATCGCCGGCGAGGGCATCGATCTGTCGCTCAATGCCACGGCTACGCGCGTCGGCGAAGGCTGGCACTGGTCTGCGCAGTTCGATTGGCCCGCAGGCGAACTCTACGTGGCGCCCTGGTATCGCCGGGCCGGGCTTAAGGCCGAGGCGACAGGCACCTTGACGGCTGTGGCCCTGACGATGGAGATGGCGCGGTTAGACATCGCCGGCATCGGCAGCGCCACCGCCGCCCTGAACTGGGACCGCCGGCAGGGCGAATTGGTCAATTGGGGGTTCGTCACCGAGCCGCTCGAACTTGCCACGGCGTTTCGCGAATGGGTTCAGCCGTGGCTCGACCAGGCTGCCGTGCCCAAGGTGCGGGCGAGCGGCCAGGTCCGCTTCGCTGGCGCCTGGTCGCATGGCGAGTGGCGATCCTTCTACGCCGGACTCGACAACGCGACCCTGGTCGACGGCACCGATTATCTGGAATTGCGCGGCATGAACGCGCACATCCCCTGGGAAAAGGGCGTCGTCAGCGAAGCGGAATTCTCCGTCGCCGGCGGACGTTTGGGCGAACTGCCACTCGGCGGCTTCCGCATTCCCGTCACCTTGCGGGACAACGAGGCCAATTTCGAAAAACTGTCGATACCGCTGCTCGATGGCCGTCTCTATGTCGATGAGCTGGTCGCCACTCGGCACGACGATGGCTGGCGCGGACAGTTCGCGGGTGGCATCGAGGGCCTGTCGATGCCCAAGCTGACATCGGCGCTCAAGCTGCCGCGCATGGACGGCAGCCTGACGGCGCGTATCCCACGGGCGATCTACGGCCAGCAGGCCCTGAGCCTCGACGGCGATCTGCTCATCGAAGTCTTCGACGGTCGCATCGTCGCGACCGGCCTCAAAGTGCTCGATCCACTGAAGCCGACGCAACGCTTCCTCGCCGACGTGACGGCCCGCAATCTTGACCTTGGCATGCTGACGCGGACGTTTTCCTTCGGCAGCATTCTCGGCCGCTTCGACGCCGACATCGTCGGGCTGGAACTGAACGGCTGGCAGCCGGTGCGTTTCGATGCCCGTGTGAGGAGTAGTGCCGGCGACTACCGGCGCAGCATCAGCCGCGGCGCGCTGCGGGACATTTCGGCCCTCGGCGGCGCGGCCGGGGCGGCGGCAGTTCAAGCCAGCCCGGCCGGATTCTTCAATACGTTCGACTACGAGCGCATCGGTTTCGGCTGCTCGTTGCGGCAGTCTGTCTGCCAGTTCGACGGCCTCGAACCGGCTGGCGAAGGCTACGTCATCGTCAAGGGCAGCGGCCTGCCGAGGGTGGAGGTCATCGGCTACAATCGTCGCATCGACTGGAACCTGCTGGTATCGCGGATTCGCGCGGTGATCGCGGGGAAGTCCAAGGCGGTGATCGAATGATGCGCTGTTCCGGAATCCTGACGTTGCTCGCTGCCCTGCTGGCGGCCGGTTGCGTCACCATCAATATCTACTTCCCGGCTTCGGCGGCTGAGAAAGCCGCCGACACCATCATCGACGAAGTCTGGAAACTTCAGGGCAAGCCGGCAGCGGTCGAGCCCAAGGAGAAGGCGCCATGAAACGCTTGTTGCTCATCCTGTGTGGCTGGCTGGTTACGGCCGCAGCGCTGGCACAAGGCAATCTGGAAATCAGCACGCCGGCCATCGGCCAGTTCAAGGCGAGCATGGGCGCGCGCCACGCCCAGTTGCTGCCCTGGTATCAATCCGGTGCGGTCGGCCTGGCCAGGGACGGCACGGTGGCATTGCGCGAGCCGGGTGCGGTGCCGCTGGCCCAGCGGCAGGCGGTGAACGCGCTGGTGGCCGGCGAGAATGCCGATCGTGCCGGTCTGTATCGCGAGATCGCCCGCGCCAACGGCAATCCCGGCTGGGAGCCGGATATCCGCGCCACCTTCGCGCAGCGCTGGGCCGACCGGGCGCCAGCCGGCTGGTGGGTGCAAAGCGCCACCGGCGTCTGGCAGCAGAAGAAATGACCCCGGTTCTCGTTTTCGACATCGAGACCATTCCCGATGTTGCCGGCCTGCGCGACCTGCACCAGCTGCCGGCTACCTTGTCGGACGCCGAGGTGGCCGAGTTGGCCTTTCAGAAGCAGCGGGCGAAAAACGGCAGCGACTTCCTGCAGCACTATCTGCAGCGCGTGGCGGTCATCTCCTGCGTGCTCCGGAGTGACGAAGGCTTCAAGGTCTGGTCGCTCGCCG
>Ga0187786_10000399_pt1 | contig 12662 bp, 13 predicted proteins | sample 0815_BV2_10_20_M_FD_132449 | JGI IMG/M metagenome (GOLD analysis project Ga0187786, IMG submission 132449) | Tropical peat soil microbial communities from peatlands in Department of Meta, Colombia - 0815_BV2_10_20_MG | ecosystem: Environmental > Terrestrial > Soil > Wetlands > Peat | place...
GCACTTTCGTGATCGATGCCGTCAACGTCGTCTTGCCATGGTCTACATGCCCGATCGTCCCCACGTTTACGTGCGGCTTCGTGCGCTCAAATTTTGCCTTCGCCATGTCTCCTCCTTATAACCCTTTTCGTATAAATAATCTGTGCTTATTCGCCCTTGATTTTTGCCACAATGCCTTCCTGGATGTTCTTCGGAACCTCTTCATATGCAGCGAACTGCATCGTATAGGTTGCCCGACCCTGAGTCTTGGAACGCAGGTCCGTTGCATAGCCGAACATCTCGGAAAGCGGCACCATCGCCTTTATGATTTGAGCCTTGCCGCGCTTTTCCATGGTCTGAACCTTGCCGCGGCGGGAATTCAGGTCTCCGATAACGTCTCCCATGTACTCATCGGGCGTAACAACCTCAACGCTCATAATCGGTTCAAGCAATGCTATTCCGGCCTTCTTAGCACCCTCTTTCAGTGCCATAGAACCGGCGATTTTGAAGGCCATTTCGGAAGAGTCGACTTCATGATAAGAACCGTCAAAGATTATAACCTTCAGGTCCACAACCGGATAGCCGGCAAGAACGCCGCCCTCCATGGCTTCCTTAACGCCTTTTTCAACCGCAGGAACATACTCCCTCGGAATGGAGCCACCGACAATCTTATTGACAAACTCAAAGCCGGTGCCGCGCTCAAGGGGTTGCAGTTCAAGCCAGACATGGCCGTACTGTCCGCGACCGCCGGACTGGCGCACAAACTTGCCTTCAATTTTCGTCGCGCCTTTAACCGACTCTTTATAGGCAACCTGAGGCTTGCCGACATTGGCGCCGACTTTGAACTCACGCATCAAACGGTCGACGATAATTTCAAGGTGCAACTCACCCATTCCCGCAATGATTGTCTGGCCGGTCTCTTCATTGAAAGAGACTTTAAATGACGGGTCTTCCTGGGCAAGCTTGCCTAATGAAATGGAGAGCCTTTCCTGATCAGCCTTTGTCTTCGGCTCAATAGCAACCGAAATAACCGGATCGGGAAACTCCATGGCTTCGAGAATAACCGGACGGTTTTCATCACACAGCGTATCGCCGGTCAGGGTGGTCTTCAGGCCGACAACAGCCGCAATATCTCCGGCACGCACTTCCTTAATCTCTTCACGCTTGTTTGCATGCATTTGCAGCAAGCGGCCGATGCGTTCTTTGGAGTCCTTTGTCGAGTTGTATACGTATGAACCGGCTGACAACACACCGGAATAAACACGAACAAAAGTCAGTTGCCCTACGAACGGATCGGTCATAATCTTGAATGCAAGCGCAGCAAAGGGCTCGTCATCAGATGCTTTACGCTCGATCTCGGTCTCTTCGCGCGGAACCAGCCCTTTTACGGACGGGACATCAAGGGGAGACGGCAGATAATCTATAACGGCATCCAAGAGGAGCTGGACACCTTTATTCTTGAATGCAGAACCGCATAGCACCGGCGTAAGCTTCATCTCGACCGTGCCCTTGCGGAGGGCAGCGGTTATCTCTTCGGCAGAAATTTCCTCGCCGCCGAGATACTTCTCCATCAAAGCTTCATCGACATCCGCAATTGCCTCAAGCATCTTGTCGCGGTATTCCTTGACCTGGGAGGCATACTCTTCGGGGACGTCGCCTTCCACAAATTTCGAACCGAGGGTTTCGTCGTCGAAGTAATACGCCTTCATGCGAACGAGATCGATCGGCCCGCGGAACTTGTCTTCCTTGCCTATCGGGATCTGCACCGGAACCGGATTAGCACCGAGTTTTTCGACCATGCTGTCCACAGCGGCAAAGAAATCGGCTCCCACACGATCCATCTTATTCATGAATGCGATGCGCGGAACGCCATACTTGTTTGCCTGACGCCAGACCGTCTCCGACTGCGGCTCAACGCCGGAAACCGCGTCAAACACGGCAACGGCTCCGTCGAGCACACGAAGGGAACGCTCCACCTCGATCGTAAAGTCAACGTGTCCAGGTGTATCAATAATATTGACGCGATGATTATTCCAAGCACACGTCGTCGCCGCGGATGTAATAGTGATACCCCGCTCCTGTTCCTGAACCATCCAGTCCATGACAGCCGTGCCGTCGTGCACTTCGCCGATTTTATACGTAACGCCTGTATAGTACAGAATGCGTTCGGTCGTAGTAGTCTTGCCGGCATCAATGTGAGCCATGATGCCGATGTTTCTTGTCTTTTCTAAAGGAAATCGTGACATGAAAAAAATTACCTTCTATCTTGCTTGATCAGATTCTGCGGCTACCACCGATAGTGCGCAAACGCCCTATTGGCTTCAGCCATCTTGTGGGTATCTTCCTTCTTCTTGATGGAGGTACCGGTATTGTTATAAGCGTCGAGGAGTTCTCCGGCGAGGCGCTCGCGCATCGTCTTTTCCTTGCGCGCACGCGCGTAGCTGATTATCCACCGGATTGCCAAAGCAATTTTTCTGTGCGGGCGCACCTCGATAGGCACCTGGTAGGTAGCGCCACCGACGCGACGGGGCTTTACCTCGACAAGCGGCTTCACATTTTCGACTGCCTGCTTGAAGACCTTCAACGGATCAGATCCGGTCTTTTCTTTCAGAATATCGAACGCGCCGTAACAGATGCGCTCGCCGGTCGCTTTCTTGCCGTCCTCAAAGAGAACGCTCACGAAACGGCTCACCAGCTTGCTGTTATACTTCGGGTCCGCCAAAATCTCGCGCTTGACTGCTTCTCTTCTTCTTGCCATTTCTTAAACTCCGACCATTCTTATTTGGGGCGCTTGGCACCGTACTTGGAGCGACCCTGCCTTCGGTCACCGACACCAGCACAATCGAGCGTGCCTCTGAGAATGTGATACCGCACGCCCGGAAGATCCTTTACCCTCCCGCCTCGGATTAGTACAATCGAGTGCTCCTGGAGGTTGTGACCAACGCCAGGAATGTAGGCGGTGACCTCCATCGCATTCGTGAGCCGCACCCTCGCAACCTTTCTCAAGGCCGAGTTCGGCTTCTTCGGCGTCGTCGTATAGACCCTGACGCAGACCCCGCGACGCTGCGGACAGCTTTTCAGTGCGGGACTCTTGGTCTTCCGCTCAATTTTTTTCCGCCCCTGCTTCACCAATTGTGCGATCGTCGGCACGTTTCCTCCAAATGCAAAACAAAAATAAATAGTTTCCCGATTCAGCGGAAAACCTGATAATTATGCCTGAATGTTTGTATTTTGTCAAGCCTTTCAACGAGGTAGTCGTCTTGCAGGCTACTATCCCAGGGGAAGTAAAATATAGCACGGCCGACAGAAAAAAATAAAGTTTTTTTTCAGCAACTTCCCTCTTCTTGCCCGGGGAAGCCGTCGCATGCTAAGGTCTAATAAATGCTGGCAATGCAAGTTCCCGATCTCAACATCCGCTTAAGGAGGGGCGCCATGCTCGACAAAATTCACTGGCTCGGTCACGACACCTTCGTCATTGCGGGGTCAAAGCGCATCTATACGGACCCGTTCAAGATCAAAAAGAAAGATACCGCCGACATCATACTCGTCACGCATGAGCATTATGATCACTGCTCGCCGGATGATATTGAGCAGCTGAGAGGCTCCGGCACGGTTATTATTGCGCCTCCGGACTGTGCTGCGAAGATAAAAGGGTCGATCATGCCGATTCAGCCGGGGCAAACCCTATCCCTTCAGGGAGTGGTGATCAAGGCCGTTCCTGCATACAACACCAATAAACAGTTTCACGTGAGGGATCGCCGGTGGGTCGGCTATGTTGTCACGATAGACGGGAAAACGCTTTATCTGGCCGGCGATACGGATTTCATCCCTGAAATGAAGACATTGAGCGGAATCGACGTCGCCCTGCTGCCAGTCTCCGGCACTTACGTGATGACCGCCGAAGAAGCCGCTCTGGCGGCCCTCGCAATCAAGCCGGCGATTGCGATTCCCATGCATTATGGAGCAATTGTCGGCAGTCGTGACGACGCACTGAAATTTGCAACCCTTTTAAAGGGGAAAATTGACGTCGCCATCCTAAACCAGGAATAGGGATATGAAGAAGGGGCCGGGATGACAGATCAGCTCAGGCAGACTGAAGTTCTGCGGATCTTCCGCGGGACGTCCACATATATATCAGGTGCAAAAATAGCGCAAACGCTCGGTATTACGCGCAGCGCAGTCTGGAAAATCATCAGCCGGCTGAGGGCAATGGGGTATGAGTTTGAATCTCTCCCAGCAAAGGGATATCGGCTCTTGACCTTGCCCGAATTCTCGTCGGAAGAGGTTCGCCACTCCCTTATCGGCCTGCACCTGTTTATGCCCGAGAACATCCATTTCTATCAGTCCTTGGAATCAACCAATATCACCGCTACTGAATTCGCAGCGCACGGGGCGCCATCCGGAACGATTGTCGTTGCAGAACAGCAGGTTGCAGGAAGGGGGCGTCTCACCAGAGTATGGGAGTCCCCTCCCGGCGTCAACATTTATATGAGCGTATTGTTGAGGCCGGACCTAGCCCTACGGGAAATTACCATTCTTACACTGCTTGCCGGCGTGGCTTGTGCCTCGGCGCTTCGCGGCTGTTGTGACTGCACAGTGCACCTGAAGTGGCCGAACGATCTTCTTGTCGGAAAGCGCAAGCTGGGAGGCATCCTCACTGAATTGCGCGCTGACCCTGATCGTGTGCAGTTCGCCGTCATCGGCATCGGCATAAACGTCAACATGCGGAAAAGAGACATGCCTCCAAGTATTCGCATGGTGGCGACATCCGTCAGTCAGGAAACAGGACAGGCGGTTTCTCGTTCTGCGATTCTTTCAGCGGTTATGCACCAGTTCGACAAATGGCTCTTGATACTCGCACAGCATGGTAAACGACCTATTCTTGACGAGTGGCAATCACTATCATCAACGATTGGCAAAACGGTTACTATTGCTTCTTCCAATCGCTCACTAACCGGAGTTGCCGAAGGAATCGATGACGACGGATTTCTGATTGTCCGGCTTCCGAACGGGACGCTCACGCAGGTGCACGCGGGAGACGTCAATCATGTTTAGCCGGGACAGTTCGTTCCTACTGGCGATAGACATTGGCAACACATCCATTGCCCTCGGCCTGTTTAAATCTGTCGATAACCCTTCGCTCCTGAAATTCGAGAAGCTGGCACTCAGTCGGGCTACGCAGGCTCGCATAGCCGACGCCTTTCGCAAAGTGCTCGGATCCGATAACCAGGGACGCGCCGTGCTTTCGTCCGTGGCGCCTGCTCAAACCCGCGCAATAGTTTCCGCATTGCGACATCTTGGTATCCCGTTTTATCAAATACGGCCTGACGGAGTGCCTGGTTTCAGCGCTCTCGTTGATAATCCGTCCAAAGTCGGTTCGGATCGGATCGCCAATGCCTTCGCCGCATGGGCCCTGCTAAAACGCCCTGTTGCCGTTGTCGATTGCGGTTCCGCCACAACCATTTCTCTGGTGGACGAGGCAGGCTTCCGCGGAGGAGCCATATTGCCTGGGCTTACCCTCATGCGCAATGCCTTGACCGAACACACTGCAAAGCTCCCGTCGGTATCCTTGACAGATACATCGTCGGCTGCTGTAGGCACGAATACAAAAGCGGCCATTTTGAGCGGCATTCTCTATGGTACGGCCGGCGCCCTGGATCGGATCATAGCGGCCAGTGAAAAGGAGCTGAAGAAACGACTGTTCTTCGTGCTCACAGGCGGGCATGCCAACCTTATTTCACCCCTCCTGCTCCGAAAGCACCGCATTATTCCTGACCTGACTTTGCAAGGGCTTCGACTCATCAGAAGACGCCTTGACCTTTCACACCAAGGCGCTATAATTAGGTAGGTGTGCTAACAGCACCACATTGAGCGTGGAGGTGTCTCATGAAGATCTCAAACATTCTTCTGGCAACTGATTTTTCCGATGGCGCATTACATGCATTGCCTTATGCGGTCGATTTTGCCAAAACCAGCGGCGCAAAGCTGCATCTTGTACATGTTATTTATGATGTTGCCCTTGCTACCGGAATGCACATTCCCCACACTTCTCTTGACGTTCTCTACAAGGAGCTAGAAGACACATCGCGCGCAAATCTTGAAGCATATGCCCTGCCGCAAAGAAAAGACATTACAAATGTTGTTTATGCGGTAGTACGCGGCGTGCCTCATGAGGAAATCCTTAAATATGCGACTTCAAAGGGCATAGACCTCATCGTTATAGGAACACACGGTCGTACCGGTGTCGACCGGCTCTTCTTCGGGAGCACGGCCGAACGCGTCGTGCGCGGCGCGTCCTGCCCGGTGCTGACAGTCCGCAAACCGGCATAACTTCTGTTTCTCCTCTTTTTCTTACTCCCGTGCGAATAGCAAGGGAGAGTGCGGCGAAAGCTGACCGGTAGAGGTGGATGTCACTGTCAGCTTATGCCGCATGAGTTTTTTTCAGGTACAATAGAATTGTTTTGAAACGCGCACTATTTTTTTCTGTAGTCCTGCATCTTTTGATCATCTGCATCATCTTCTTTCTGAAACCTGATGCACGGGAAAAAGAAAAGCGTCCTCTGATTGTGGAAATTGTCACCCCTCAGGACATGCAGCCCCCTCAGCAGCAGCGACAGCCTGAAGATACATCATATCGGCGGCTTCGTATTCCGAAAGAGACCCCTCCGCCGAAAACGCTTGCAGAACAACCCTCACGTCAGGCGCGTCAAAGGAAACAGGGCTCCGGCGTTGAAAAGCAAGCGGCTCAATCCCCACGCCCTCAGAGTCAGAGTTCTGTTCCGCGGAGCGGCGTTCAGGCGCCGTTTGCATTGCAGAAGCACTATGAAACCCCGAAGAGTGAAGCCCCTCAGACTGCTCGCAATAAATTATTCGACAGAGACGTTATCGCCAAGGCAGCCCGATCGCCGGAAGCGAAAGACGAGTCCACCATCACCTTTAACACAAAAGATTACCGCTACTACGGGTATATGCAGCGGCTGCGCGAAAAGATCGAAAATATCTGGCGTTATCCGCCGGAGGCGGCCTCGAGGGGATTAAACGGAGATTTGGAGATCAAGTTTACGATAGCAAAGAACGGCAGGCTCAGTGCCATAGAACTAACCAGAACATCGGGGCACAAAATACTTGATGATGCCGCTCTGAAGGCATTACGTGATGCGGAGCCTTTCTGGCCCCTTCCGGATGAATGGGGACGCGACGGCTTAACCATTACAGGTCATTTTGTCTATTCGTTACGCGGGTACTATCTCAGATAAAAAAGGCCCGAAATCCATTCGGACTTCGGGCCTTGCAAGAATGAACAATTACCGCTTCACAATCCTCGGCGTAATGAAGATAAGCAACTCCTGACTTTCGGTAGACACTGCGCTATTCTTGAAAAGCAGTCCGAGCAAAGGAATCTTCGATAGCCCGGGAACATTCTTTTCATTATCGCTCTCGTTCGTCTTGAGAATGCCGCCGATCACCACCGTCTCGCCGTCTTTCAGATAAAGCTGTGTTTTTGCCTGTCGAGAATTTATCGTAGGGTTGCCCAGACTATCAGTACGTGAGAAATCAGGCTCGTCTTTCGTAACCTCGATCTTCATGTAGACCGTGTTGTCGGGACTGATTTGCGGCGTGACTGTAAGTTTCAAGTTTGCATCTTTATACTGCGTAGAAAATGTGCCATCCTGAGTTCTCGTCGTAACAGGGATTTGGGCGCCATGTTTGATGATTGCTTCCTCATTATCCACGGTAAGGATCTTCGGATTCGAAACAACCTTTCCCTTACCGGTCGATTCTATCGCAGATATGCGGGCCTCAAGAGCAAAACTATTACCTCCAAAGATGCCGAACGAAATAGCTCCGGCCGGGGTATCAGAAGTGGGAAGGTTAACGGTCTTATACAGTCCAACTCCTGATGAACCCAGCGATCCAATTGTTAAACGGTTATCAGCATCGCGCGTAAATCCACCTAAAATGCCCGTTGCAGACTGGCTGCCAGTAAGATATCCTTTAGTTCCTACGCCAGCCGAACTCCATTCAATGCCCAATTCCCTTGAGAAGTTCGTATTAACTTCAACCATTCTGGCATCAATCAGGACCTGCGGCGTCGGCTTGTCGAGAAATTCAATGAGACTCCTGACTTCCTCAATTGCCGATGGAATGTCCTTGACGACGAGCGAGCGTGTTCTTGAATCCGAGCTGAGGCTGCCCCGCGGCGAAAGTATCTTGCCTTTATCGACGGCTTCTTTCACTTTTTCGAGGTTGGCGTTATTGACGACAAAAACCTTGGTCGTAACATCATCAGCCCTACCCAAAACCTCACGGGCATCTGCAATAGCCCTCTTTTCGTCCTGATACGCCTTGGCGGTCATGACACGAATGGTATTGCCTTCAACTGTCTTTTGCAGATTAAAGGTTTTCAGAATGATATCGAGCGCCTGATCCCACGGGGCATTCTTCAGTTTCATGGTAATCTGTCCCTTGACGTCGGGGTGGATCACCATGTTGTATCCGCTCACGTCGCCAAGAAGTCTCAATATCGGTACGATGTCCGCATTCTGAAAATCAAGCGAAATCGTCTTTTTCTTTACGTCAAGCGGCAGTTCGCCTTCCGAAGTCAGGCCTGATTTCCCTTTTTTCACCGCAGTTGCGGGTTTGATATCGATTATCAACTCATCATCAAGCACGGTTGCCTGCGCATCAACTACCACGGAAGGTTCGACTATGAAACGGACACGATCACGCTCCACACGGTATTTCATATCACGCACAGGGGCAAGCATTTTCGCAGGCATCGCCGCCTTCATTACGGCCGACGGCACATCGATGATAAGTTTTCCGTCAACATCATATACCACGGGTTCTTTTACTCTTCCATCAGTCTTTATGATGAGTTCAACCCCGGCGTCGGTTTTGTCGAGCAGTACATCGTTTATTTCACGCAGGGCACCGCTTGAGACTGCCGCAACAGGAGCAGGCTGGGTCGCAGATGTTTCAGTAAATACAACTTCCAGGCTGTTTCCTCTTGTCTCGGCGCCGACTTGCGCCGGACTGGAAAGTGTCATAACAAGTAATGTTGCCGGTTTCGTCGCGTTCGCCTCGCTGGCACTAATATCGACGACTATGGATTTTTCCGGACGGATAGTCCCTTTGAACTGCCCGGGACCTACTCCTTCCAACTCAATGATTGCCTTGAACGGATCGGTGTTCGCGACAACAGAATGTTTCACCATGCCGGATGCGCTGACACGCACGGTGTTGCCGGAAACATCGATCGCGGTCAGCTGGGGACCGGAGGCATCAGCGGCCAGCCCTTCGGAAGCTCCCCACATGACGAGAAAGAGGCCGAGCAGGAGCCACGTCAGCATCCTTGCCCGACAGTATCCGGAACCACGGGCTTGAATAGAAATCACTTCTGCCGAAACTCTCATTGCTGATCCCCCCTGCGGAGCTTTAATACGGTATCCTTAGAAGCAAGAACACCCTTATAGTTCTTGACCATTTCGCGAATGGTCACCGAATCGTTCGCAATCTTGACCACTTTACCTCCGTGAAGACCGACCTTCGTACCGTGGCGAACGGTGTATGATTTCCCATCGGGTAGCGTCAGAACTGCATATCCGCCTGATTTATCCCACAAAACGGCGATAAGGAGAAACTCACCGGGATCAAACCCCTCTAGCGAGCCAACTCCCGGCTTCTGTTCTGTGCTCGGTTTGACAGCAAGCGACGAGAACGGGTCTCTCTTGCTCGCTGCTGTATACGCAACCCCCTGCATAAGCTGCTCCGGATTGACTATTTTGGCCGTATCGACAGGCTGCTTCGCCGCATCACCGGCAGGTTTCTGCCCAACCGGGGCACCTGTCTGCGTAGGCGCCGGCTGTTGGGCGGGCTGACTTTTCTGTCCATCATCGCACCCCGAGACAGCAAAAACACTCAACACAAGCAGTATGCAGACTACCCTATTGGATCGTGCGCGCGTTTTCATTTCTTCTTTGCCGCCTCCTGCATGGCTTTGCGTTCTGCTTCGGGAATGAGAGAATATGTTTTTGCCGTCAAAGTCACGGCCAGATCGGCAGCACCCTGCTTTTGCGCGGCCGTCTTTATGTTGATATTATCAAGATTGACAATCCGGTTCAGCCGTGTAATTTCTCCGAAAAACTTTCCGAAATTATGATACGACCCGTTGACATTCACTTCGACCGGGACCTCGTAAACCTCCTGGCTGCTATGCACGGACCGTGCGCCCGGCTTCCAGAGGCTAATCACCAGCCCCGACTCTATCGCCTTCTCGGAAACCTGCCTCAACAGGGTCGATACCTCTTTTTCTTCCGGAAGCTGGAGATAAAGCTCCTGCAGCTTGGCCTTCAGCTGGGCATTTTGCACAATCAGCGTTTCAAGGCGCGCGGCTTTTTGTTTTGATTCGTTAATCTGCTTAGTCTGTTGCTCGATTTCCTTCAAGACAATCTCGCGCTCATCAAGCGCAGGCAACAGAAAGAGAACCAGTGCAGCGGCAACGATCAGAACGGCGGGAAGGAAAAGAATGAAGTATTGCTTGGCAGGAGAGAGCGCTTCATAATCAACCTCAGGGAGTTTCATTGAAATAGCCATTGCGTAATCCCGCCCTATATCCTGAATTTGCAGTTCAATTTGAATTTGTACACCGAAACACGATCTTGCATCGTCCTGCTGGACTCTTCCAAATAGACATCCGATGCCCTCGGAGACTTCTTGAGGCTATCGACAAAAGAGACAAGATTCTCGTTCGAAAATGCAAAACCCTCGGCATTGACCGTTTCGCCTCGATAAGAAAGCGCGGTAAGCCATACGCCGTCTGCGTTCGTCAGAACGGAACTCATCTCGTCGAGGAGTTTGACCGGAGCCGACTGGGTTTTCCGCAACCCTTCGATCAAGCCGACCTTCTGTTCAAAATCCTTGTTCATCTGTTCGTAGCGCTGCACTTCGGTAATCTTCTGCTGCAACTGCGCGATTTCCTTTTTATTCGCCTCGCTCTGATCTTTCAACCCCGACACATGCCAGAACATACCGAGAACAGCAGCAACAGCCAAAACCAATACTGCCCCGGTTACGGCAGCCAGTTTTTTGAGAAATTTCGGAACCTCTTTCTTCTGCTGCTGAACGCCTTGCTGTTTCTCGAGCAGGTTAATCTTGATCATTGACTAGTCTCCGATCCGTCGAAGCGCAAGGCCGACAGCAACAGCCGCCAGCGGTGCAAGGGCTCTTGCAGACAGCGATGCTTCTGCCTTCTCAGCAACTTTCAATTTTTTGAACGGGTCAAGCACTTCGACATCGACACCGAGGCGTTCAGCCATCGTTTCAGGAAATCCTTTCATCAACGCCGCACCGCCGCTTACGAATATCCGCTGAATTCCCTCATCGCTCACGCTGCTCCGGAAATACTCGAAAGAACGGTATATCTCGGCATAAATTTCATCAGAGGCCCCGCTGATAATCGTTTCAGCTGATTCCGGTGCCACGCCGGTGACCGATTCGCCCCGTTTTATTTTTTCGGCATCCTCTCGGGAAATCTTTAGCATTCGTTCCAATGCATCTGTTTGAAAATTCGTTCCTGATGAACTGTCCCTCGTAAATACCGGTACGCCGTTCTGGATGATGTTGATGCTCGTCTTGCTTGCACCAATGTTGACCAGTGCGACATTTTTATATTGCTGCAAATCATAATTCGCTTCAAAGACATTGCTCAACGCGAAAATATCGACATCCACCACACCGACCTCAAGCCCCGCCTCCTCCAAAACAGTGAGGCAGTCATTTACAAGCCCCTTCTTCACCGCAACAAGGATCACATCCATCTGACCGCGTTCATGAGCGGAAGGTCCGATAATCTGAAAATCGAGATTTACATCATTGATATCGAACGGGATATATTGTTCTGCTTCAAACTTGATGCTGAGCTGGAGATCCTGTTCGCTCATTTGCGGGATCGTTATGCGCTTGATGATGACCGAGGAGTGACCGGATACCCCTATTGCAACGCGGGATTTCTTGATGTTGTTCTTGGCGAAGAGCTCCTGAATTGTCCTGATAAGCGCCGGTTTGTCCACAATGGCGCCTTCGCTGACCACATCCCTCTGCAAAGGAAGCATATCGAAAAGAAGAACCTCGGGCGGCTCGCACGAGGTGTCGACGTGGGCGATTTTTACCAGGCTGGAACCGATGTCAAGTCCGACCAGAACATCATCTTTTTTCTTTCGAAAAAACATAGAGCTCATCTCGCTTTTCTTGATTTTTTGCTATAAATTCAGTCCGCAGCCTCACTCCCGCTGCAACTCCTATGCCATGCCCTATATGCTCTGAAAGGCCCTTGAGAGTGTCCTTTTTTTTGACACTTGTCAACATGGCTTCTTTTTATATCGTCACTTTGTTGACAAACTGTAGTGCCCGGCCCCAAAAGCTTCGGCACTGCCGACCCTTGTGAATCCGCATGTATCCAAGATTTCGCTGCGACAAGAATAGTAGTATCAGAAACAGCAACGCTTGTCAAGACATTTGGCCTGCAACTGCCCGAAAAATCTATTATGACGGCATATCAACCCTTAAAAACAATTCTCGCAACTGCTTTTGCTCCACCTGTGACGGGGCACCGCTCATCAGGCAAAGTGCTTTCTGAGTCTTTGGAAACGCTATGACGTCCCGGATGGATGACGCCCCGACCA
>Ga0187786_10000400_pt1 | contig 12655 bp, 15 predicted proteins | sample 0815_BV2_10_20_M_FD_132449 | JGI IMG/M metagenome (GOLD analysis project Ga0187786, IMG submission 132449) | Tropical peat soil microbial communities from peatlands in Department of Meta, Colombia - 0815_BV2_10_20_MG | ecosystem: Environmental > Terrestrial > Soil > Wetlands > Peat | place...
CACATCCCGATGCAGTGTCCGAATCCTCCGATAAATCCTGTTGCCGCAGCGAGCAGGTACCCCGTTTCCATTATTGGTCAGATAACCTCGAACGTAAAGGCAGCGATTGTGGTCTTGTCCGCGCGACGGACGACAACCGAAGCCTGCCATGTTTTTTCACCGGAGGGGCACCGCACGATAACACCGCGCCCGGTGTGAGCCCCCTCCGTCCCTTCTTTCAATTTCACGGCGTTCTTCCCCATAAACATGCCGGGCATCGTGAGATCAATCATGACGGATGCGCCCCGCACAGGTTTGTCTTTGGTGGTGAGGGTGACGGCAAAAGTCAGGTCGTTCATGACCTTTACCGGCTTCGGAGAGATGTCGAACGCTACCGTGATGCCGTCTATGGTTTTGACGCATGCCCCCGCGCTCGCCCTGCAGTCGATAGTTGCTTTTTTCGGATCCGAAGCAACTGCACGCTGTCCCGCGCCGAACAGCAGGGCGGCCGTCAGGACTGCGGTGAGCGACTTCAGTGCCATGGTTCAATCTTACCGATTTCCCGCGGAATGGTCAATATCCATTATCCGCGAGTCTTTCGCCTTCTTCTGTCCCACCTAGGAATGTCGCCTCTCTCATGGAGATTCAGCCCATGCATCTGCATCTTGATTCGAGGGTCCCGATAAGCTCCTTCAGGGTACGGCTAGCGCGGCTCCAGACCGGATGCGGCTCGTGCGGTCGGTAATATTCACACCCTCGATCGCAGCATCGATGATATTTTTAAAGCGGGTGCACAATGCACGGTGCCGTATAATCATTCGACGGGTTTTGCAGAGGAACAGGGAGAGAACTGCCAAGATGAAAGCAACTGCTGCACATATGAATCGAGAAGCCGGATGAGAGAACGGCAGCGTGATCGCCGCTTTCAGCGTGCGGCCACCGCACCACACAGACTGGAGGGCAACGCGCATAGCCATGCTTCAATGAGGTTTATCGTCATCGTCTTCGAGCATGCGATATTTCGGCTCTTCTGCCTTTTCGATGTCTTCTTTCTTTTTCGGCCGGATATAGTAAAAATAAACAACTGTTACCAAACAAATAAACAGCACGACTGTAACGATGAAATTGAACCACCCGCTGATAATCATAAGCATACATCCTTTCCACCCGTGCTCCCGACGGCACGATAAGAAATGCAGCCCCGCTTAAAAAGACCGCGGTCCGACACTGGACCGCGGTCGTATGCAAGATTGATCAATCAAAGATGAGTTTCGTAGGGCCGGAGTTATAGCTGTTGTGCTTGTTCGAGTTGTTGAACACGGCCATGCCGAAGGTATAATCGCGACGGGTGTCGAATTGGACGTCGTTTTCCTTGTCCCCTGTCTCGAGTTTTCGCTGGAACATGACCGTCCATCTGCCGTTCTCATGCTTTGAACGCGTGTGCACATCCGCCATGCTGCCGGTGAATTTGGAGAGTATCCATGCAGGCACCACGTCGTTATTCTTGAACTTGGCGTAATCCTTAATCTCTGCAACTTCACCGTCCACGAGATAGCCGGGAACGGAAGGTTTCTTGGCCGGATCCTGCATGTACTTCGGCTTGCTCTTGTCACCCGCTTCATTCTTCTTCGGCTTTCCCGTGCCCTCGTCGGATTTGCGGGAATCGTCGTCTACATACCCGTCTTCTGCATGACCCATAGGGTCGGAGGTATAGGATCTCCAGACCCACATGTCGCCGCGCTCGGTAGCTGTCTCCGTATGATACTTCCAGTCTTCCTGATTCTTCGACTCGGAATGGCACACCACAGCGCATCCCTTGGTTGCGAAATTTTTAATCCGCTTGATCTCCCAGTTGAAAGCGAGTTTGTCGTCATCGCCCTTCTGATGGGCCCACTTGCCGCCGGAGAGCTTCCAGGCATCTTTGGTCATGCTCTTGTCCGCATCGGGCCAGGACACGAGCACACTGATCATTCCGCCCTTCGTATACACTGCCTTTACCTTCACTTCGAGTTTCTTCTTTTCAAAAGGACCGCCCGAGGCGCCGTCATTCACCAGCGTCGATTCTTTTGCCGATGCCCACTCCGGGCTCGAGATATCCGTTGGATCCGATGACACCTTTTTCGCCTTGATCTCGGTATCACCCTTGTTTTCCGCCGCAAAAACCGCCGTTACGAGCGCCAATACCAAGAGTACCGCCAAAACACCTAGCCGCTTCATGTTCTTATTCCTCCTTGTATGAAATATGCTGTCCGTCCGCATCCGCCGGACGTCCAGGTCACTATTATGAAAGAATTCCCAGGACCGTAAAAACGATCGTCGAGATCACGCCCACCGCCAAGAGCATCATGGCCACCGGCCGCTTCGAAGGTCGACGTTCGGGATCCTTGTCGAAAAAGGGAAACACCATTAACAGCACGAGCAAACCGACCGGCAGAATCACCGTGGGTACGATCTCCATGCTCGAGGGGAATACTTTCAATACATAAAATGGCGCCATAAAATACCACTCCGGCCTCGGCTTGAACGCCGAGTCCGACGGATCCGCGGGATCGCCGACTTTCATGGGAAAGATCAATGCCATTGCGACGACAAGCGCCACGATGACGAGCGCAGCAACGGCTTCGCGAAACAGAAAATTCGGATAAAATACCATTTCTTTGTCTTTGGAATCATCACTCATCGGACTGTCTCCTTTTCAACCGTTACAGAGGTTTTGCTATGCCCACCCTGCGAATCATGAGAAAGTGCCCGATCAGAAATACCGCGGTGATGATCGGCAGCACCGCAACGTGGAGCGCGAAGAACCGGGAAAGCGTAAGCGAGCCGAGGTCGTCGCCGCCCATGAGCAGCTTTGACATGAAGGCGCCAATGACGGGGATGCCTTTCGGCAATAACACCCCGACGCGCGTTGCCCAGTATGCCTTCTGGTCCCACGGCAGCAGATAGCCCGTGAAACCGAATGCCAGTACGATTCCGAACAGGAGCACGCCGGTGATCCAATTGAATTCCCGCGGGTTTTTGTATGCCCCGTAAATGAACACGCGGAGCATGTGGAAGAACACAAATACGATCATGAGGTTCGCGGACCAGTGGTGGATCGCCCGGATGATGTTGCCTGCCGTGAGGTCGAAGGTAATGTATTCCACTGTCGTAAATGCATGGTCTACGGAAGGAACATAGAAGAAGAGCATCGTAATGCCGGTTACCGCGAGCAGCACATACAGTAAAAAGGTGATCCCTCCGAAGCAAAAAGTGAAGTTCACCCGCGGTGGCACCGGATGGTCAAGAACATTTTTCTTGAAATCATCATTGATTTTGAATCTGTCGTCGATTGCCTGGCTGATGCGTCGGAACATACTACGCCTCCTTCACAGCGGTGTTGATTTTCAGCTTGCCGTCCTCGATTTTTGCGGCAAGCCGGTCAAGAGGTTTCGGGGGCGGACCGCTGACGTTCTTTCCCGTAGCGTCGTACATACCCGAATGGCAGGGGCACTTGAACCCTCCGGTTTTTTCATCGTAGTTGACATTGCATCCGAGATGCGCGCATGTGGCAGACAATGCCAGTATATCGTCACCCGTCACCTTCACATAGACAAGCTGCTTTATTTTGCCTTCGAGCCATCCGTCCTTCGCGTCATACACAATGCTGATCTGGTTGAATTCGCCCTGCTTCAGGTCCGCGGCGCTGCCCACGTCGACCCACTTGCCTTGCCGCTTGTTCGTGACGGCCGGTGCCCCGATAGACGTGAGGGCGGCGGCGCCGACCCCGAGCGCAATGGCGCCAGAAATGACCCCGATGCCTGCGGCTAAAAAGCTCCGGCGGGACTGATTTTGACACTGGTCCTGTTCCGACATGATCCCCTCCTGTGTTTACTCGTTCTAACGAACGACATTGATATGATCGTCAAAGATGAGTGCGTCCTGGAGGCGGGCAACATGCACCCGCGCCTCCCAATACCCCGGCGCGTCAAAATGGACCGGGACTGAATACCGTCCTGCTTTATCAGCAACGCAATGAAATGTTCTGATATGTCTGTTTCCCATTCTGTTCAAGTCAATATCGACCGTGGCATCGTTCAAACCGGACCCAGTTCGATCCGTAACCATGACCGTTACAACCGCCGACTCTTCCTTCCCTACATGAAGACTCCTCGGGAGTTCGACGTTCCACCCTAATTCCTGCCTTCTTTTGGCAACCTCATCAAACTTGAGCCCGGCCTCGTAGGCATTGTCCACTACTTCGCCGTCGCGGACAACATACCCGATATACACCGATGCCCCGATAATGACAAACCCTCCGAGCAGTAAGCCGAATATAAGCAATCTATAATTCATCGGGAAAATTGAAATTCGCCTCCTTTTCCAGGTGAACTTGGCGTGCCGCATCATCAAGATGAATTTTAATGTGTTTCGTTTTTTGAGGGCCGGACGGTTTGTTTATGCGAATAAACAGCGGAAAACGATCCCGCTGTTCCGCGTCCAGATGAAGTGGTTCATTTTGCGATTGCACCATTGATTCATCGAACTTTTCCACACGAACCGTCAAATCGACGGGTGTGGACCGCATGTTCCGCAGCGACAGCACGTAGGCATTAATCACCCGACCGTCCTTCGTCAGGCGGGCCTCCATATTGTGGGGAAGCACCACCGCATCCACACCCGTGCGTGCTATTGTCAGGTGGATATACAATATGAAGAATGCAAGAAGAAATCCGCCGACGATATACACATTCTGCCTAAGAAGCGGTCCGCCGCCCCCGGCGCCGAAAGCATATCTGATCAGCCCTTTCTTCTTGAGTTTCTCCATAACATGCGCGCAGGCATCCATGCACGCAGCGCAGTTGATGCATGCTGCATCCAACCCATTCCGGATATCCACGCCCGTGGGGCAAGCCCGCACGCAGCTTTTGCATTCAATGCATTCCTGTGCCCTCTTGGGATCCATTTCAATGACCATCGTGCTCTTGTCGAACATGACGCTCTGAAGCTTGGCATAAGGACAGACCGTTGCGCACCACTTATGCCTGAGCAGCGCATAATTCAGGAAGATGACGATCGTCATGACGATCCAGAAGCCCCACGTCGTGGCTCCGAGATCATTCTTGATAAGATCCGCAATGAATTCATACGGCGAAATAAAATACCAGATGAGTGACGCCGAGACTGTAAGTGAAATAATAAACACGACGGAATAAGATGCTGCCTGGTAAGCAAACCCCTTCTTTGCAGCCTTGTCCATGAACGGTGTAAAATCGATAAGCACCGTCTGGGGGCAGAACCATCCGCACCAGACCCTGCCGAAAACAAGCGTTACGAACACAACAAGCAGCGTAATAAAAATCGTTGCAACAAGAACGATAAAGAACTCATGCATCCATAGTGTGCCCCCGAAGACGTGAAGCCGAAGCGTGGGGATGTCGAAGCGGAATGCGCTTTCGCCGTTGATGCGGATAAACGGGATCCCGAGGATCACAACAGCCTGGAGGATTTCCGTTATCCACCGGAAGGGTCTCATGAGCAGTGGTTTTTTAACTTGCGACATATTCCTGCCCTTTTTCACGGCGTCGATACTGGCGCTGATACTCTCTGGTGACGATCACGTTGCACGGGAAACACCACTTTGCACTGCCGCGGAGGTCAGTCTGGAAAACATTGCCGCATTTCCTGCATTCTTTATATCCAATTGAGTGTTTCATGCTGGCATACCTAAAATATGAGATGACCCCCGGGAATATAGAATTAAAGGGAGGTGGGTGGAGACCGCGACATCTTCTCCACCCACCAGGGGGGAGATCAGGCTATTTCTGTTTCAACGACTCCAGGTACTGACCCTCCTGGGTCCAGCCGCCGACCTGGGGTGTGAATGAAATGCTGTAGTAAATACCCCAGAGAATCAAGCCGACGTAAAGCAAAAGCCAGCCCAGCGGCAGTTTGGTCTTCGTATCTTCGCGCTCGAAATCTTCGAGCTTATCCATGTCTTCAGCCATCTAAGACTCCTTTCCGCGTTATTTCTCTTCCTTGGACCTGATATAGGCAATGGCCGACCAGATCTTCTTCTTACCGAAGAATTCGCCCCATGACGGCATACCGCCCTTGGCCTTACGCCCTTCGAACTCCTGATCCTTCTTTGAACCGTCAGCGATCAGGAAAAAGAGCGTATCATCGCCGATAGGTGACTGAGTGTATATCCACTCTTTGTCCGTCAAGTCAGGCCCGATGTCACCCTTCAGGTCCACACCATGGCATGCTGCACAGTTCATCTCGTAGATTTTCTTCCCCTCTGCAATAGCCGCTGCATCGCCCAGAAGCGGATTCTTGTCGCCCTTGGCAATCATGGGCGGCTTGGGTTTTCTCGGAACAGCCGCCCCAAGTGTCTGCATATAGGCTACCAGTGCATCGAGCTTGGTCTTGTCCGCGAGAGCCTCAATCTCTTCCTTTGTGAACGGGAACCCGAGTCCCTGCATATGGGCTTCGATTTCAGCAGGCTTGAGATTGATATCCGCCAGCCATCCATAGGAAGGCATGTCGGAGCCGGTGAACAGTTTCCGCGGATCGTTGAAATGCTTGTAATGCCATTTATCCGTATATTTTCCGCCTACACGGGCCAAATCCGGGCCTGTTCTCTTGGAGCCCCAGAGAAACGGCTGATCATAGGCGAATTCACCCGCCTTTGAATATTCGCCGTAACGCATCACTTCCGCTTTGAGGGGACGAACTGTCTGCGTATGGCAGTAGAAGCAGCCTTCCTGCTGATAGACATCCCTACCAGCAAGCTGCAACGCAGTATAGGGTTTCAGATTCTGCAGTTTCGGGTGCATGCTCGAGCTGAACATGGGCATAACCATCATGACGATCGTGCCGACCAGAACTGCAAGCGTAACAACAACGGTGAAGAGTATCGGTTTTTTGTAAAGTGTCCCGGCCATGATTACCTCCCCCCCGCGACGGCTGGCCTGCTGTCCGCTTGAGTAGATTTGCCGGCAGAAACGGATGTCATGACGATATTGAATGCAAAGACCACCATACCAACCACGAAGATGGCGCCGCCCACGGTCCTCATCTTCCAATAGGGATAGTTATTGATAAGTGACTCCATGAACGTGTACGTGAGACTTCCGTCCTCGGGCGAAATCGCTTTCCACATCGTTCCCTGCTGGATGCCGAGAATCCACATGGTGATCGAGAATATGAGCTGACCGATAAGCACGAGCCAGAAGTGGACGTTTGCAAGCTTTACGCTGTAAATCTCGGTCTTATAGATCTTCGGGATTGTGTAATACATAGCCGCACTGACGGTCATGGCTACCCAGCCCATGGTTCCCATATGGACATGGCCGGGCACCCAGTCAGTGTAATGCACAAGCTGGCTCACCGCGCGCAAGCTCTGGGTCGGCCCCTGAACGGTCTGCAGACCGTAGAAGGTGATCCCGAGAATGAAGAACTTGGTAAGGTAATTCGTCTTCATCTTATCCCAGTTGCCGCCCATGGTATAGTAGCCGTTCACCACGGAGCCCCATGACGGAGCAATCATGAATATTGTGAACGCGATACCGACAGTCTGGATCCAGTCCGGCAGCGGCGTGTAGACCAGATGATGGGCTCCGGTCCAGAGGTAGGCGAAGATAAGAGACCAGAAGGCCACGATCGAGAGACGATGGCTGTAAATCGGGAGACCTGTGGACTTCGGAAGATAATAGTAGAAGATCGCGAGAATAGGCGTCGTAAATACAAAACCTACAGCATTGTGACCATACCACCATTCCACGTTCGCGTCGTTTACACCGGCAAAGATCGAATAAGACTTGAAGAGACCGACGGGGATGGAGAGGTTGTTGATGATGTACAAAACGGCGACGGCTATTATTGTCGCGATCATATACCAGAGCGAAATATACATCTGCTCTTCCTTGCGTTTGATGATTGTGGCGAAAATCACTACCGCGAACATGACCCAGAGAATAACGACGCCGATGTCAAGAGGCCATTCAAGTTCGGCATATTCCTTGGATTGGGTGTAACCCATCAAGAGTGACAGCGCAGCAGCAACAATGGCGACATTGAAGATGTAGAGCTGCACCATGGCCAGTTTCGGGAACATGAGCGGCCGCTTTGTCAGGCGCTGGACCATGTAGTAACTAAGCGCAAAAATCTCAGCCACGGCGAATCCGAAAGCGAGACCATTGATATGAACCGCTCTCAGTCTTCCGTAGGTAAGAAAGGGCGGGAAGTTCAATTCCGGCATCCAGAGCTGGATCGAGATGAACAGCCCGATCACGATGGACACCGCTCCCCAGAACAACCCGGAGAGTGCGAAACCTTTGACAGGCTTCCACTCATAAACTGTTGCCTCCGACATGAGGAAACCTCCTTGCAGTGTTATATAGGATGTCATGCATCCTATTTACGGCGGACGAAAAATGCTTAAAAAATGAATTTTCCCGTTATTGCGCGGATCGTTGCATCCTATCCCCCCTCTCATCTATAAGGTTGAGATTGCAACGGCATGGCGCGGAAATGGGTGATCACAACCTCCGGCTGTCTTTGCGGACATCCGGCGCATGAAAGGTTGTACCCATGCTCGTTTCGACTGTTACCTGCTGTCTATCAGACCGGAAATCGTTTGAGAAGCGAGACGCCGTTCGATATCCCTCCTGATTTCAATCCAGATAGGATGGACCCCGCACCGCGAACTTAAATTGCAACGACGTTTGTCAATGGCACACGCGTTCACGGGCGCCACACCCTGGATAGCTGTCAACACTTCCAACAGGGTGATATGTGCAGGGTCTCTCAGAAGGCGGAACCCGCCATTCACACCGCGAATGGACTCGACTATGCCCTCACGGACCAGCCGCTGGAGAATCTTAGCCAAAAAGCTTTTTGGTATATGCATTTGGTCGGCTATTTCGCCTACACTCGCCACCTGATCTTTTTCATGTGCCAGAAACAGCACACACCGCACTGCGTAGTCGGTTTCCCTCGTTACCAGCATGATTATTTAAAGAACCTTTCCAGAAGGCCTTTCAGCATCATCGCGTGGCGAGCCTCATCACGGGAGGACTCATCGAAAAGGTCATGAGCCTCATCCACATTCACTTCTTTAGCTTTTACGGCGGCTTCGCGCTTTCCGCGGTTCGCACCGATTTCACCGTTCATCATTTTTTCCAGATTTTCCTTGGTCTGTTCGGAAATGAGACCAAGCATCTCAGCATAACGTGCTGCGTGCTCCGCTTCTTCCCACGCTATACGTTTGAACGCTTCAGCAACTTCAGGATACCCCTGACGCTGAGCCTGGCGCGCCATAGCCAGGTACAGACCTACTTCTGTCGTCTCACCGCGGAAATTTGCCATTGCAGCGTCTTCCACTGCTGTACCTTTTGCGACTCCCAGTTTGTTGACATTAACCAAATCCATTATAAATACCTCATTTCTTGTGTTATATAGGACTTTGCACGTCTGATTTAGCATAAAACAATATGCATGTCAAGTTATATTTTGAGGACTATTTTTATCCAGTTTTGTCAGAGAGTTACTGACAATATTGCTGTGTGACAAAAGGATATAGTTATTTGAGGACCATTAGCATCCTGGTTTCTTATTGTTATTTCAATAGAATTTTGAAGCCATCAAATAACTGTTTTTATTTTATCTTAAACGGGCCACTTATCTTTCTACAGTATTTATAGAGAAATGATTTTATTAAGATTATATCGGTGATACGCAATATTTTTTCCAAGATTACTGCCAAGGTGGGATATTGTGAATTGAGGGCTCAGAACAAACTAAAACAGGGTGGATAGTCTTAGACGTGCCAGCGGGGAGGAGACTTTATAAAAAAACATTCTTCCTCAGGAGAGTGCCATCAGATGCTCGTTCGGCGCGTTCAATTTTCTGCCGTATCCTATGTTTTTATTCATATACGCTAGGGTATAGTGGGACCATAGTAATTCCGTCTGTTTTAAACCTCCTCATCATACTAAGTTCTCCCCGAGGATATTGTTCGCGTAATTGAACGTATTATTTCAGAAGTAAACCCTTTCCGCTCGAGATACCCGGCGAGTCTTCGCTTTTGCACAGCCACGTCGAGATTCTTCATAGTCTGAAGTTTCTTAGCAGCGGCCTTCTGAGCGATTGACCATTCTTCATCCGTAGAGATCGCATTTCTGAGCACGTCCCGGATAATATCAGAATCGAGGCCTTTGCTTCTCAGTTCCTGTTCCAACCGCCGCCTGCCCATGCTCCGTATCTGCATCCGGCCGATCACCCACTGCTCAGCAAAACGACGGTCGTTAAGGTAACCGTATCGCTCCAGATCCTTGACTACCATCCCGATTACTGATTCACCATACTTACGTTCTTTGAGCTTCGTAACAAGTTCTGCTCGGCTTCTCGGTCGAAAAGCCAGCAACCGATATGCTGTATTTTTCGCTCGAGCCGAGGAACCGTTGTCATTCGTAGCTGCATCTGCACAATCCGAACCCGGCTCAGACAACTCCGAACTACTTATCTCCGAATCTCTCAATCTTGAACTCCGTGCCGCCCCCTGCAGGCTTTGCAGCCGGCTTTCTTTTTTCCTCTTCTTCATAGGTCAAATCACTCGTTGACTGTATGCCTTTGACCTTGAGCGCAAAATCGTCTGGATTGCTCGCAGTGAGTATTGCCTCTTCGTAGGTAATGTATCCCTTCTTGTAGAGCATCAGGAGCGATTGGTCGAAGGTCTGCATACCGTAATGCGTCAGCCCGCCCGCAATAAGAGTTGGGATCTGACGCGTCTTTGATTCATCGATGATGGCTTCGCGAACGGATAATGTCCCCAGCATGACCTCCACAGCTGGCACGCGGCCGTTGCCATCCGCACGAGCAACCAGGCGCTGGGAAACGATGCCCCGGATGACCGAGGCGAGCTGCATTCTGACTTGCTTCTGTTGATAAGGCGGAAATACGGTTATGATGCGGTTGATCGTCTCGGCCGCGTCCAGGGTGTGGAGCGTCGACAGTACGAGGTGGCCTGTTTCTGCCGCGGTGATTGCAGTGGATATCGTCTCGAAGTCGCGCATTTCACCCACAAGGATCACGTCCGGATCCTGGCGCAAGGCGCTGCGGAGTGCGTCGCTGAAGCCGAACGTGTCCGACCCGATCTCGCGCTGGTTTACAATGCTCTTTTTATCACGGTGCAGGAACTCGATGGGGTCTTCAATCGTAATGATGTTTGCTGTGCGTGATGTATTGATGAAATCGATCATGGCCGCCAAGGTAGTTGACTTGCCGCTTCCTGTCGTTCCGGTTACAAGGATGAGTCCCCGCTGCTCAGCCGCGATCTTCTGAAGCACGACAGGCATCATCAGGTCCTCAAAGTTGAGGATCTTTGCCGGGACCTGGCGGAAGACCATGCCAACGCTGCCGCGCTGCTGGAAAACATTTACGCGGAACCTGCCGAGACCGGGCACTGCATAGGCCATGTCAAGTTCATTGCGCTCCTTGAACTTGGTCTTCTGGTTCGCGTTCATGATGCTGAGCGCGACATTCAGCGCCTCCTCCTGGGTTGTGCGCTTCTCTGTTTCAAGCGGCACAAGCCTTCCGTCGATGCGCAGGATGGGAGGGACGCCGACCTTGACGTGCAGGTCCGAAGCGCGCTTCTCAAAGGTGGTCTTCAGCAGTTCGTTCAGGTTCATTTATGCCTCCGCGAGTTTTTCCGCCCGATGGGATTTTGCCGGTTTCGCACCCCGTTCGGAAGCGGATGATTCCTTTTCTTTCTCTTTGGGCGGAGCCGTCTCCCCCGCCGGAGCAGGGACTGCGGCGACCGGCAGTCCGTTCGCCTGCCGGACCCTGGCCTCGATCTCCGCGGCCATGTCCGCATGCTCGTGCAGGAACTGCTTCACGTTCTCCCTGCCCTGGCCGATCCGGGTGCCGTTGTAGGAGAACCAGGCGCCGCTCTTTTCGATAATATTCTTTTCCACGCCGATGTCAATGATTTCTCCAAGCTTGGATATCCCTTCGTTGAACATTATATCAAACTCTGCGCTGCGGAAGGGCGGCGCGATCTTATTTTTTACCACCTTTACCTTCACCCGGCCGCCGGTCACCTCATCGCCCTCCTTGATGGCCTGGACCTTGCGGATGTCGAGCCGCACCGAGGCGTAGAACTTGAGCGCGTTGCCGCCCGTGGTCGTTTCGGGATTCCCGAACATGACGCCGATCTTCATGCGGATCTGGTTGATGAAAATGAGCGTCGTGTTGGACTTGCTGATGGCGCCGGTGAGTTTTCGAAGCGCCTGGCTCATGAGCCGCGCCTGGAGCCCCATATGCGCGTCTCCCATCTCTCCCTCGATCTCAGCCCGTGGCGTGAGCGCGGCCACAGAGTCCACCACGATCACATCGATGGCGCCGCTTCGGACAAGCGTCTCGGTGATCTCGAGCGCCTGCTCGCCCGTGTCGGGCTGGGATATGAGCAGGTCGTCGGTGCGCACGCCGAGCTTGCGCGCATAAGTCACGTCAAGGGCGTGCTCCGCGTCGATGAACGCCGCCTGGCCGCCCGCTTTCTGCGCCTCGGCGATAATGTGGAGCGTGAGCGTGGTCTTGCCCGATGATTCCGGCCCGTAGACCTCAACGATCCTGCCTAGCGGCACGCCGCCGATCCCCAGCGCAATGACGAGGCCCAGAGATCCCGTCGAGACCG
>Ga0187786_10000401_pt1 | contig 12626 bp, 10 predicted proteins | sample 0815_BV2_10_20_M_FD_132449 | JGI IMG/M metagenome (GOLD analysis project Ga0187786, IMG submission 132449) | Tropical peat soil microbial communities from peatlands in Department of Meta, Colombia - 0815_BV2_10_20_MG | ecosystem: Environmental > Terrestrial > Soil > Wetlands > Peat | place...
AAGTGCCGCGAGGTATGTCCTGTCGAGGGAGCGATCGCCTTCGAAGACAGCGTTCGAATGCTCGAGAGAACCGTCGGAGCGGTGATCGTGGCAGTCGGGGCATCGCTCCTGGACTGTCGCACCCTGCCTCAGCTCGGATACGGCACGCTGCAGGGAGTTGTGACGAGTCTTGAATTCGAGCGCCTGCTTGCCGCGGACGGTCCGCTGGGAGGAGACCTGAGGACCCCTGAAGGGAAGGCGCCGTCCCGCATAGCTCTGATTCAATGTACCGGCAGCCTGGATGCATATCATGCATCGTACTGTTCTGAGATATGCTGCCGTTCCGCCCTGAAATACCGGGCAATGCTGCGCGAACGGCTGCCGGATAGCGAGATCGTTCATTTCGTGAAGGAATGGTGCTTGCCCGGCTGTCAGGCACAGGTGCTGTACGAGAGCGCCATGGAGGATAGATCGGCATTTTTTGTGCGGTACGCCGATATCGGATCCTTTTCCGTCCAGCCGTCTAAAAGCAGGCTGCGGCTGTCATGTCGGGACATGTCCGGCAGTCAGTGCGGCAATGAATTCGATATGATTATTCTCTGCCCGGCAGTTGTACCGGCCGGAGATGCCGCAACTCTGGCAAAGACGCTGAGGATGCGCCCTTCGCGATACGGCTTCGTGTATTCCGGACTGTCGGGCTTTGAGCATGAGACGAAAGCTCCGCGCGGAATACTGGCCGTCGGCTCGTGCAGCGGACCGAAGGATATCCGCACGGCAGCGACTGAAGGGGGTGCCGCCGCGGGGCGCATCCTTGCGGAATTGAAGAACACAGGCCGTCTCGAGGTAAACCCGACGAGGGCTCATATTGTGTGCGAACGCTGTTCCGGCTGCGGCATATGTGCTGCGGTATGCCCCCTGGGGGCTATTGTTGTCGATAAGGACGGCAAGAGGGCGGAAGTGATTTCCGAACTCTGTGACGGCTGCGGCGTTTGCGTTGCAGGATGTCCCGCAGCGGCAATTGTCGGCAATCATTTTACCGATGAGCAGATCAGGGCGGAATTGGACGGACTTCTTGACACCGGAATGTGACAACCTGAATGCTTTTGAGCCGAAGATCGTGGCGTTTCTCTGCTCATGGTGCTCATATGCCGGTGCGGATCGGGCCGGATCCGGACAGATTCCCTGCCCGCCCAATGTGCGTATTGTTCGGGTCATGTGCAGCGGCAGGGTTGACGCCTCCCTGGTGCTTGAGGCTTACAGAAAAGGGGCGGACGGGGTTGTCATCCTGGCATGCCACCTCGGGGATTGCCACTACAGGGACGGGAATATGGCGGCCCTGAAGAGGCACCGCCTGCTGCTCAGGATGCTCTCGGTATTCGGTATCAGTGAAGAGCGATGCAGGTTCGATTATGTTTCCGCTAATGAAGGAGAGCGTTTTGCCGATATTATTTCAAGGATGGTTCACACATTACGCCTCATGAAGCGGCTTTCCGTCGTGTGAACAGTACCGGAAGAGGAGACTGGCGTGGCAGTAAACGTGATTGATGCAAAGGGATTGAAGTGTCCGCAGCCGACGATTCAGATGACCATCAAGGCGCTCAAAATGAAGCGCGGCGACATCCTTGAGGTGGTCGCCGACTGTTCTACCTTTGAAAATGATGTCAAGAACTGGTGCCGCCGCAACAATAAACCGCTGCTTTGGCTCAGGGACGAGGGCAATGGCGTCAAGCGCTGCCAGGTGCAGTTTTAGGGTCGTTTTGTCGTACTGCTGAAATATCTGAGCACAACGGGAGTGCCTCACGGTGACGGTTTTGCAGAACGCATTCTTTGTCGCTCTTATGCTGATGGTTCTAACTCTGCCTGCTGCTGCGGATGAGACCATCGATATCGGCATGTCTGCTGCATTCAAGGGAGCGACCGGCGGTCTTGGGATTGAGCTGTACCGGGGCTCGATGGCGTATATCGAGCACATCAACAGCAGCGGAGGAATAAACGGCCGCCGTATCCGGATCATCCCTTATGACGACGGCTATAATCCGACACCTGCGATCAATAACACCATTCGTCTTATCGAGCAGGATCAGGTATTGCTTCTTTTCGATTATGTCGGAACGCCTACGGTAACACGGGTTCTGCCGATTCTCAAGAGCAACAGCGACCGCAATGTATTTCTCTTTTTCCCGTTTACGGGCGCCCAACCTCACCGCCAGCCCCCTTACGACGAGTATGTCTTTAACCTTCGGGCTTCGTACCATCAGGAAACCGGCGGCCTCGTTGATAATTATGTGAAGATCGGCCGAAAGAAGATTGCTGTCTTCTACCAGGCTGATGCTTATGGCCGCAGCGGATGGAACGGCGTTCGCATTCAGCTTGCGAAGTACCAGCTTAAAATCGTCGGCGAAGCGACGTATCGCCGCGGCACGCAGTTCAGTGACAGCCTTAGCCAGCAGGTATCTCTGCTGAGGAACTCCGGTGCCGACGCCGTAATTTCGATCGGAGCGTATGCGGCCTGCGCTGCCTTTATCAGGGATGCCAGGGATGCCGGATGGGACGTGCCGATAGCGAATGTTTCCTTTGTCGGCAGCGAATTCCTTGTCGATCTCCTTTTGTCAGCAGGGAGGACGGCGAACAAATCATATGCTGCAGACCTCATCAACTCGCAGGTAGTTCCGAGTTATGAAGATACGTCTCTTCCGGCGGTACGTCAATATCGTGAACTGATGGATCGCTACAATCCCGTGGCGCCCGTTCATCTCATGGAGCCGGGATATCGGCCGCTGCGGTATAGTTTCGTGAGCTTTGAGGGCTTCCTGAATGCGAAACTGCTGGTCGAGATCCTGCGTCAGATGGGACCGCACCTCGATAAGAGCCGGATCAGGACAGTCGTTGAAAGCATGACAAGCCGCGATATCGGCATCGACGAGCGGGTGTCATTCGGTCCTAAGCGCCATCAGGGACTCGATCACATTTATTATACGACGTACCGTGACGGCAGATTCGTTCCGATAACCGATTGGAGCAGATGGCGTAAATGATCGTCTCGAAACTTTTCAAGAAGACGCTCATTATTATCATCATCCTTTTTGCTGTTATCGCGCTGTCGACACTTTTTTCTTCAGGATATAATCTTTACAACAATCTGACCGAGGAATATAAGAGCAAAGGAACGGCAATAGCACGCAGCATTGCCGGGTCGAGCGTCGAGACACTCCTCAACCGCGATGCTTCAACGGTGCAGGCGATGATTGACCAATTTACCGAGATCATGGGCGTATCGTATGTTTTCGTCGTCGACTCGCAAGGGGAAATTGTCTCGCATACGTTTGTTCCGAACGTCCCGGCGGAGATTCTGCACGTCCAGGAAATGAAAAGCAGGGATCCGGTCGAGGTCTCGATCAAGGGCCGCGGCGATTTCATTGATATTTCGTCGCCGATAGTCGAAGGAGCGGTCGGATATGTTCATGTCGGTATGGACAAGGGCGTCATCATGTCTCAGCTGACCGCAGCAATGCTACGCCAGCTTTACGTATTGTCAGTCGTGTTTCTCGTCAGTGTGGCGGCTGCCTATGTGTTCGTCAATCGCGTTTCCCAGCCGCTCAATACGTTGACCGAATACTCTCGAAAGCTTGCCCAGCACGACTTCAGCGCGAGGGTCGAGATAAAGTCGAAAGATGAAGTCGGTCTTCTTGCCGATACGATGCAGTCGATGGCGCAGGAGTTGTCGGAGGTCTTCGAGCGTTACGAACTTGCTCTGAAGGACGCCGTGGTCGAACTCCAAAACACGTTGGCATATCTTACCGCCGTCATCGATCACATGGCTGACGGTCTGCTTGTCGGCGACATAGACGGCATCATTACGCATGTCAATCCTGCAATGTCTTCCATGATGGGGATTCGGGAAAGCGATCTCATCGGGAAGAGCTGCCGCGAGATATTCGGCGATAATCTTGCGGTCATTGTCGAAAAATGCCGGCATAATCCCGACGAGATGTATACAACGGAGATGTCGCTCGCCGGGGAAAAAACCGGCAAGGCGGTCGCCACCGGCATTCAGCAGGACTATTTCCCGCTCGAAGGCACGGAAAAGGGAATCGGGTCGGTCGTCCTGATCCGCGATATCACGTCGGAAAAGGAAGTCGATCGCATGAAGACCGATTTCATATCCACGGTGTCGCATGAACTCCGCACCCCATTGACTTCGATTCGCGGATTTACCGAGATGATCCGGAAGAAACTTGAAGAAGATATCCTCGCTCTCGTGACCGGACGCGACAAGAGGACGGAAAAGGCGATTCAGCGGGTGAGGGACAATATCAGCATCATTCTTTCGGAAAGCGAACGGCTGACGGCGCTCATTAATGACCTGCTCGATGTCGCAAAACTTGAGTCAGGGAAGGTCGAGTGGAAGGATGAGCCGGTTTCGATAGAAGAAGTTATCGGCAGGGCTCATGGTGCGACGTCGGCGCTGTTCGAGAAGAAAGGTCTGATATTTCTTAAACGCATCGACAGGGAGCTGCCTGAGATAATCGGCGATCGCGATAAACTCATCCAAGTCGTAATCAACCTGATTTCCAACGCCGTGAAGTTCACGGATTTCGGAACTATCACATGCTCTGCCGTCGCTGTGCATGGTGAAATCGTGGTGAGCGTCATCGATACCGGCATCGGCATCGCAGACGGGGATCGTGACCGTGTATTTGAGAAGTTCAAGCAGGCCGGCAATACCCTGACTGATAAGCCCAAAGGCACCGGACTCGGTCTCTCGATATGCAGACAGATCGTCACGCACCACGGTGGAAGGATCTGGGTTGAGAGCGATGTCGGCAAGGGCAGTGCGTTTGCGTTTTCACTGCCTATCCCGGGGGCCTCAAATCTTGCAGTAATCGGCGGGGATGGGTATAGTACATCAAAGGAGACTATGGTCAATGCATAAAGTGCTGATTGTGGACGACGAACCGCTTATTCGCCTCCTCCTTGAACAAACGCTTGAGGCTTTTGAGGAACGCGGGGTCGAGGTTTTTTCGGTTGAAAACGGCGTTGAGGCCGTTGAAATGATCAAGAAGGAACGCCCGGATATCGTATTCCTTGATGTCATGATGCCGAAAATGAACGGGTTCGAAGTATGTAGTATCGTCAAGCAGCAGCTCTGCATGCATGATGTCTGCATTGTGATGCTGACAGCGAAGGGGCAGGAGCAGGATAAGCAGAAGGCCATGGAAGCCGGGGCCGATCAATATATAACCAAACCTTTTAATATTGAAGAAGTCGCCGGGAAGGTTGCGGAAGTTCTCAGGATGCCGCTCTAGCATGTTGTCCCAGGGAATAGCTCTGCCGTATTCCCCCGCGTCACACGAAGCTTTACCCCTATGAAACTTGGTTCCCGCGCAAGAATTCTCTTTGACGCAATCAGCAAGCCTGCCGTTATTGTCGGGCGGGAATCCGATATTATTCTGGCAAACTCCACCTTTGCCGAACTCTCCGGTTTTCTGAAGAGGCAGCTTGAGGGGAAGAAGCGACTTTCCGCTTTCATATCGGATGATTGCAGTGTCCCTATTTGGCATCGCAAACCGTCGTCAAAAGGAAGAATCAAGCCCGTTGCGCTCACCATCCGCACGAAGACCGGCATGCTTGTTTCAACTGCTGCGACCGTATCGTGCCTGCCTGGATTGTCGCACTCCCTGATCGTGTTCGAATTGGTGCCGGCGCCCCATGATGCCGAGGGGGAGTGGGATCAATTTCGAGAGTTTTTCGAACAGAACGATGAGGCGCTGCTCATTTTCGAACTGGCGCGTTGTGCGGTTATCGACGCAAATCGTTCCGCATGGCAGCTCTTCGGCTACTCTCATGACGAACTGATAGAAGGCGGGGTCGGTCTCTTCTGTCAGCCTGCCGAACTCGATAACCTCAAACGGTTAATATGCGGACCTCCGATTGCTCAGCCTTACGTCATGACGTATATGCGTCGTGACCGGACCAAGAGCATACTCAGTTTCCGCAGCAATATCATCAGCCTGAAGCAGGGACCGCTCGTTTACTGCTCTTTTAAGGATATCGGCGAGAAGATTCGCCTGAAGGAGGAGATCAGATTTCGCCAGGCGCAGCTCATCCATGCAAACAAAATGGGAGCGCTCGGAATGCTCGTCTCAAGCGTCGCGCATGAAGTCAATAATCCCAACAATTTCATCCTGCATAACATAGAAATCATCTCCGAGGCATTCAAGGACGTCTATCCCATTCTGCAGGACTATTATCAGGAAAACGGCGATTATTATCTCGGCGGAATCCCCCTGTCGGAATTTGAGGATATCGTCCCGCGCCTCATATACGGGATTCGTGACGGATCTGAACGGATCAGAAACATTGTCGAGAATCTCCGTGATTTTGTCCGGAGTGATCGGGCGCGTCTTGACGGCATTGTAGACATGGGGGTTGTCGTCGGGAATGCCGTAGCCCTAATGCGAAGTGAAATCAGTAAGCACACGAACTCCTTTTCGGTCGAGTGTGCAGACAATGTGCCGCTGGTTAGGGGGAGCGCTCAGAAGCTCGAGCAGGTCGTCATCAATCTTCTGCTGAACGCCCTGCAGGCCCTGACCGACAGGCGTCAGGCAGTGACGGTAGGTGTGGCTGCGCCGGCGGGAACGGGCGAAGTGAAAATTACCATCGCTGACGAGGGTGTCGGCATGGATGAACCGGTGAAGATCAGGCTTCTGGAGCCCTTTTTTTCTACGAAGCTCGATCAGGGCGGCACGGGGCTTGGTCTCTATATATCGCATTCCATTGTCCGCGAGCACCACGGCAATATCGCTTTTTCATCCGAGCTGGCTCGCGGTACGGCGGTTACCGTATCGCTGCCAGCCATCTCTAAGAAGGGTTTCCGATGAAAGAAACAATGCAGTCGTTGCCGGTACTGATTGTCGACGACGAGGAGCAGATACTGATGAGCGCTCAGACAGTGCTGCATACCGCGGGGATTCGCAATGTCGTCACCGTGCGCGACAGTCTTGCCGTTCTTCCACTGCTTTCAGCGCGTGAAATAGGGGTCATCGTCCTTGATATCAGCATGCCCAAACTATCCGGTTGTGACCTCCTCGTTGATTTGACTCGTGAGTATCCGCAGATACCGGTTATCTTCATGACGGCGGCGAATGATCTTGAAACCGCCGTCTCCTGTATGCGGGGAGGGGCTTTTGATTATCTTCTCAAGCCGGTTGAAAAGGGCAGGTACATCACGACGGTGCTCCGCGCGTTGGAAATGCGTTCATTGCAGAGCGAGCTTCTGTTGCTGAAGAACCGTCTCCTGACCGACGAGCTCGAGAATGCCGGCGCTTTTTCCTCCATCCTGACGCAAAGCAAGAAGATGCGTGCGATATTCCAGTATGTCGAGGTTATCGCAGGAACCAAGCAGCCAGTGCTTATTTCCGGCGAGACGGGGGTCGGCAAAGAACTGATCGCGCGGTCGCTCCATAATGCGGCGGGTTATTCCGGGAGCTTTGTGCCGGTCAATGTTGCCGGCCTGGATGACACGATGTTTTCCGATGCATTGTTCGGTCATAGAAAAGGCGCCTTCACCGGTGCCGAACAGCGGCGTGAGGGCTTAATTGCCCAGGCAGCAGGCGGGACGCTTTTCCTTGATGAAATCGGAGATATGACCGAGGCATCCCAGGTGAAGCTCCTCCGCTTGATGCAGGAACGTACCTATTTCCCCCTCGGCTCCGATGTCCCGCGACAGACCGATGCGCGCATTCTCGTTGCAACGAACCGGGATCTTCAAAAGGGGATTAAGGCGGGGACATTCAGAAACGATCTCTATTTCAGGTTGCGGGGGCATCAGATTCATGTGCCGCCGCTGCGGGAACGAAGTGAAGACATCCCGATGTTGCTGCATCACTTCATAGAGAGAGCCGCCCTGGCTTTGGGCAAAGATAAACCGGGGTTTCCTGTAGAGCTGGTCTCGATGCTGTCGCACTATCAGTTCCCCGGCAATGTCCGGGAACTGGAACTCATGGTCTTCGATGCCGTCGCCAGATGTCGAGGGCTGCGCATCGCTCTCGAGGGGTTTCGGCAACATATCGGGGCGGCAATGGGCAGTCAGCCGCAAACTGTCGGCGCGTGTTCTTCCCGATTGTCCGTATCGACTGATGCCGCTTTGCCGACGCTCAAAGAGGCGGAGGAGGCATTAATAGCTCAGGCGCTCACTTTGGCCGGCGGCAAGCAGGGGCTTGCAGCGTCTATGCTCGGCATCAGCAGGCAAGCCTTGAACAAGCGTCTGTCGCGATTCAAAAAGCCTTAGTCGTTGATTAGGCACCACTCCCCACTGCTTATTTCAATGTGACAATCATTGCATGCGACGATAGTTGCGAAATGGCTCTATCTCGTTGAGTTTATGGAACATCGAGCCAACTTTCGCATAAAAGTGTCTTCTTTTGTCGCACAGGCTTGCTTAAACAATATTATTGATAATAGCAAGCCATCTAGCTGATAAACAAATACAATCTAATCCAGCTTCTTCCTGGAATCATTCCTGCATAGATCCTTCGGTTCAAGAAGCATTATTACATTTTCTACAGGAGGCAGGCATGGATGTTTCGAGACGGGACTTCCTGAAGATGTCCGGCGGTACGCTCGCCCTAGGGACACTAGTAGCAGGCTCGGCCGTGAAGGAGTCCGAGGCGGCAACGCCGACTTTGAGAATCAAGGACGCCAAGGTTACGACGACGATCTGTCCGTATTGCTCGGTAGGGTGCGGTATTCTCGTCTATACCAAAGACGGCAAAGTGATCAATACGGAAGGGGACCCCGACCATCCGGTCAATGAAGGCGCGCTCTGTCCGAAGGGGGCATCGCTCTTTCAGATGGCGAACAATGAAACACGTTTGACGAAGCCGATGTACCGCGCCGCCGGCGCGACCGACTGGAAAGAGGTCGAGTGGGGGTGGGCGCTTGATCAAATAGCCAGAAAGGTCAAGGATTCCCGCGATCGTTCGTTCAAGACCGTGTCAAAATCGAAGGTTAAGGAGAAACAGCCGGACGGAACCGAACTGGAAGTCGAGAAGGAATTCACCGTCAACCGCTGCAACGGCATTGCCCATATCGGCAGCGCGGCTATGGATAACGAAGAATGTTATCTCATGCAAAAGCTTGTCCGTTCATGGGGTTTGACCTGGATAGAACATCAGGCTCGAATATGACACTCCGCAACTGTGGCGGCTCTGGCAGAGTCGTACGGACGCGGTGCAATGACGAATCACTGGGTGGACCTCAAGAATGCTGATGTCATCCTCTGCATGGGAGGCAACCCGGCATCCAACCATCCACTTTCGATGAAGTGGATCATGAAGGCGAAGGAGCAGCGCGACGCAAAGCTCGTGGTTGTTGACCCTCGCTTCACGCAGACGGCTGCAAAGGCCGACATTTATGCTCCGTTGCGCTCCGGAACTGATATTGCCTTCCTTGGCGGCATGATCAAGTATATTCTCGATAATGGTCTTTATTTCCGTGAATATGTTGTCAATTATACAAATGCGTCGTTCCTTGTGAACCCTGATTTCAAGATGCCTGGACAGCTGGTCGGGGTCTTCTCCGGCTACGATGATAAGACACGCAAATATGATAAAAAGACCTGGACCTTTCAGATGGATGAAAAAGGCGTTCCAAAAAAGGATCCGACCCTGAAAGACCCAAACTGCGTATTTCAATTACTCAGAAAGCACTATGCTCGGTATAACGTCGACAAGGTATCGGCAATTACCGGCACACCGAAGGATAAGCTGCTTGAGGTATATAAAGTTATCGGGTCAACCGGAAAACCGAATCGCGTCGCCACGGTTTGTTATGCCATGGGATGGACGCAGCATACTGTCGGTGTTCAGAACATCCGCGCCTTCAGCATGATTCAGCTCCTGCTCGGCAATATAGGCATGCCGGGCGGCGGCGTGAATGCCCTGCGCGGCGAATCGAACGTTCAGGGCTCTACGGACTACGGCCTTCTCTTTCACATACTTCCGGGCTATCTGCCTTCGCCGACGGCATCTATCGAGAAACTCGAAACGTATATCGATAAGCTGACCCCGAAGACGAAGGAGCCGCGGAGCGTTAACTGGTGGGGCAACAGGCCGAAATATCTCGTCAGCTATCTGAAGGCGATTTACGGCCATGCAGCCACAAAGGACAATGACTTCGGGTATGGGTGGCTGCCGAAACTCGACGAAGGCATGAATTGTTCCTGGCTGAATCTGTTCGATGCAATGTACAAAGGCAAATTCGAAGGCTTTTTCGCCTGGGGGCAGAATCCGGCATGTTCCGGCGCGAATTCCAACAAGACCCGCGCCGCCCTCGCCAAGCTGAAATGGATGGTGAATGTCAACCTGTATGACAATGAAACCGGTTCGTTCTGGAAGGGCCCCGGCATGAAGCCCGAAGAGATCCAGACCGAGGTCTTCATGCTGCCGTGCTGCTCGTCAATAGAAAAAGAGGGCAGCCTGGCTAATTCCGGACGTCTTGCGCAATGGCGCTACAAGGCGATCGAGCCGCTCGGCGAGTCCGTGCCGGATATGGATATCATGAACGAGCTGCAGTTCCGGGTAAAGAAGCTCTACCAGAAAGAGGGCGGCAGGTTCCCTGCACCTATCGTGAATCTTACCTGGAATTACGGCGAGCGAGATGAGAGCGGCAAGGTGAAGCACATGAATCCTCATGCCGTAGCGAAGGAGATAAACGGCTATTACCTTGAAGATACCTTCGACAAGACTCAGAACCCGCCGAAACTCATCGGCAAGAAAGGCGAACTCTGCGTCAATTTCGTCAGCCTGCAGGCAGACGGCACGACCTCCTGCGGCAACTGGATCTATTCCGGAAGCTATACGCAGAAGGACGGCAAGGTAATTAACATGATGGCGAGGCGCGGCAAAGACGATCCGACCGGGCTTGGTCTTTATTCAGGATGGGCGTGGACATGGCCGGTCAACCGCCGGATTATCTATAACAGGGCATCAGTAAATGCACAGGGATTACCATGGGATCCGAAACGTGCGCTCATTAAGTGGAATCCGGTAAAGATCAACCCGTTGAACAACAAGCCCGGGGTCTGGGAAGGTGATGTTCCTGACGGGCCGGCCCCGCCGCTTGCCGATGAAAAGGCGGGTAAATTGCCGTTTATCATGAAGCCCGATGGAGTCGGCTTCTTGTTTGGTCCGGGGCTGGCAGACGGGCCGTTCCCCGAACACTATGAGCCTCTGGAGTGTCCGCTGCAGGAGAATCCGATGAATGCGAAACACCGCATCAATCCTACCATCAAGATGTTTTACACGAAGGACGGCGGCCTGAAAGAGGATGTCTACCATTCGTGAGACACGCGATTCCCTTATGTCTGTTCGACCTATCGCGTGACCGAACACTGGCAGACCGGCGTCATGACGCGACATAAGTCATGGCTGCTCGAGGCCCAGCCGCAGATGTTCGTCGAACTGAGCAGGGAGCTCGCGAAAGAAAAGGGAATCAACAATGGAGACAAGGTGACGGTTTCGTCTGCCCGCGGGAGCCTTTGGGCTGTAGCACTGGTCACGGAGCGTTTCAAGCCGTTCAGCGTCATGAACACGACGATACATCAGGTCGGTATACCGTGGCACTACGGATGGCAGTTCCCGAAGGACGGAAGCGGCGGCGAAAGCGCCAACCTGCTTACACCGACTATCGGCGATCCCAATACCATGATCCCCGAGTCCAAGGCGTTCATGGTCAATATTGAGAAAGCGAGGGGGTAAGAGACCATGGCACGAATGGGATTATTGGTATCGCCTGAATTATGCATAGGCTGTCGCGCGTGTCAGGTGGCATGCAAGGCATGGAATCAGCTTCCCGGCGACAAGACGACAAACCGGGGCGCGTATGAAAACCCCGGTGATCTGACGCCGCATCTCTTCAACAGGATCCGCTTTGTCGAGGTCCCTTCCGAGAAGGATCCTTTGCGCTGGCTGTTCGTGAATCAGCGGTGCATGCATTGCGAAGACGCGGGCTGCATGAAAATCTGTCCGGCCCCCGGCGCCCTGTACCGGACACCGGAGGGGGCCGTAGCGGTCGACAAGAATAAGTGCATCGGCTGCAAGCTTTGTCTGGCCGCCTGTCCGTTTAACGTCCCGCGTTATGACGAACAGGGGAAATGTACGAAATGCCACCTATGTTTCGACCGCATCGCGAATAATCTTCAGCCGGCCTGCGCCAAGACCTGCCCGACCGGGGCCATATCGTACGGCGACCGCCAGGAACTTCTTGCAAAGGCTCAAAAAATGGGGCATCAGAAGGTGTACGGCCAGATGGACCTCGGCGGTCTCGGGGCACTGTATGCCTTTCGGGATGCACCGAAAGTATACGGGTATGATGAGAAACCGCAGATTAACGAAATGGTGGTCTTCTGGCACAAGTATCTGAAGCCTCTTTCGTACATCGGCATCGGCGGCGTCGCGGCGGCTACATTACTGCACTATGTCGCTGTAGGTCCGCACAAGGTAAAGGAGGACGGCGATGAATAATACGAATACGATCACGATGGCAACGGGATTCGAGCGTTTCTGTCACTGGGCGCTTGCGATCAGCTGCATCCTCCTGACGGTCAGCGGATTTGGGTTTCTTTTCAAGATCGAAGAGATTGGCGC
>Ga0187786_10000402_pt1 | contig 12598 bp, 9 predicted proteins | sample 0815_BV2_10_20_M_FD_132449 | JGI IMG/M metagenome (GOLD analysis project Ga0187786, IMG submission 132449) | Tropical peat soil microbial communities from peatlands in Department of Meta, Colombia - 0815_BV2_10_20_MG | ecosystem: Environmental > Terrestrial > Soil > Wetlands > Peat | place...
AGATTTCGGCCACAACCGTGGCGCGGACCGGAGGTCCGGGCGGATCTTCCACGAGCTTGATGTTCGCGCCGTATTCCCTGCCGAGCTTCTCGATGTCAGGCCGGATCTTCAGGACGATCTTTTCGCTCGAGATCGAGCGCTCTTCCTTGTCGATCAGGTTTACGCGTATGTCCGCGAAATGGCTTGCCTCGCGGAATGCGCCGCCCCGGAGCAGGCCGTTGAAGTCCATGACCGAGCCCGTGCCCACAAAGGTTTCATAATCCTTGACTTCGGGGATGCTGCGGATATAGTCGCCCGCTGCCCGTGCCACACGGTCCGTGTTCTCGATCACCGTGCCGGGCGGCATGTCGATGCTCACGAGGAAGGTGTTCTTGTTTGCCTTCGGCAGCATGCGGAATTTCACCCACTGGAACACGGGGAAGCTCATCGTTATCACGAACACGGCGATAATCGCACTGAGCACGATTCTCCGTCTGGATGCGTTCAGGAGCAGGGGCTCCAGTATTTTCCTGTAAACGCGGTAGATCTTCGTCTCTTCCAGGGCCGGCGGATTCCCGTGGTGTTCCGTTTTCATCAGGCGGTAGCTTGCCCAGGGTGTCACGACGAAGGCCACGAGAAGCGAGGTGATCATGGCAACCGGCACGTTGAAGGGGATCGGCATCATGTAGGGCCCCATCATTCCCGTGACGAATGCCATGGGTATGAAGGCCAGCACCACGGTAAAGGTGGCCAGGATCGTCGGCATCCCAATCTCGTTCACTGCGGCGATGGCGCCCTGGAGCCGCGACTGCTGCTGCAGCTTGTAGTGCCGGTGGATGTTCTCAACCACCACGATGGCGTCATCCACCAGGAGTCCCAGCGAAAGGATCAGGGCGAAGAGCGTGATTCTGTTGATGGTCTGGCCCGCGATCATCCCGATGGCGAGCGTGATGAACAGCGTGAGCGGAATTGCCAGGGCCACGATTGCAGCCTCGCGCCAGCCCAAGGTGATGAGCAGGAGCACGATCACGACGATGATGGAAACAACGAGATGGAACACCAGCTCGTTCACCGCATCGTTCGCGGTTTTGCCGTCATTGCGCGTGACGGCGACGTTGATCCCCGAGGGGATCCGGGTCTTCCTGAGCCCATCGAGCTTTGCCAGGATCTCGTTCGAGATCTTGACCGCGTTCAGTTTCTGGCGCTTGGCAAGGGCGATGGTAACGGCGGGCCGTTCCGGGTTGCCGGCTGAAACAGCCGGGGACGCCCCGTGCGTTCCCTCCTGGCCGGCAAAGGCGATGCGCGTGAGCTTCACTGTCTCTTCAAAACCGTCGGCCACGTCGGCCACGTCGCTGAGATACACCGGTTTCCCGTTCGCGACTCCGACCACGGCATTCTTCACATCAGACGCATTCGAGAAGAAGCCGCCTGTTTCGAGGGCCAGCTTCCTGCTGCCGGATTCGAGGTCCCCTGACAACAGGTTCGCGTTCGATACATTGATCGCCCCCGCGATCTGGAGCGGGGACAGGCCGTAGCCGGCGATGCGCAGGGGATCGAGGGTCACGCGCACCTGGCGGCTTCTGCCGCCGATGATCGTCGTGTTGCCCACGCCCGGCACCTTGCGCAGCTCGTCGAGCATGTGGTCCGCGACGAGTCTCAGCTGGCCGTCGTCGTAGTTCGTTCCCGGAGCGCCGGAGAGCGTGATGGCCACAATGGGCACGTCGTCCACGTCGATGGGTTTCACCAGGGGCTGCGACGCGCCCGGAGGCGCCACGTCCATGTTCGACATGAGCTTGTCGTAGAGCTTCACCATGGAGCGCTCTTTGTCCTGGCCCACAAAGAACTTGATCGTGACCACGGACATCGAGTTCATGGAGACCGAGTACACGTCCTCGACGCCGGGAATCTCCCAGAGCTTGGCTTCGAGCGGCTTCGAGATGAGCTCCTCGACCTCTTTTGCCGAGGCGCCGGGGAGCATGACCATCACGTTCGCCGCCGGCACCGTGATCTGCGGGTTCTCCTCGCGCGGAGTGAACCAGAGGGCGAAGAGCCCCAGGATCGCCGTTGCCGCCATGAGCAGCACGGTGAGCTGGGAGTTGATGAAGTACTGGGTTATTTTGCCGCTGATGTTGAGTTTCATAGTGGTATCCTGTTTAACCAGGGGTTCTGCTTCGCGGAACACTCGGCAGAACGAAGAGAAATCAATAATATTGTTTAAACCGTGTTCATCCGCCTGCAGCCAGCGTTTATGAGTGCGCAGCGCGCGTGCGGGCCGTGGTTGTACGTTGCATTACTTCTGCACCACGACGACCTTTTTCCCGTCGATGTTCACTGCCTGTTTGCCCACGACAACACGGTCGCCGGCCTTGAGGCCGGTCACGGCCTCGACAGCGTCGCCGCGCGTTTCACCGGGCTGGATCATCTGGAAGACCGCAGTGCTCTCCCGGGACACGACATATACGCCCGTGAGGCCCGACATCTCGACCACGGCGGAGCGGGGGATGAAGATGGCCTGGCGCGTTCCCGTGTTGAAAAGCGCCTTGCCGTACATGCCCGTGATCAACCCTTTCTCGGCCGGCATATCGATCTTGACCACGAACGAATGGGTCCGGACATCCGCGGCAGGCACGACCTGGGCGATACGGGCCCTGATGTTCTTTCCCGGAAGCGCGTCGATTTGCACCGTGACGTTTTTCCCCGGCTGCACGAAGGCGATGTCCTGCTCGCGCACGGTGGCTTCAAGCCGGAGGTTGTTGTTGTCCTCGATTTTCAGGATCGGCTGTCCCGGGAGCGCCATTTCACCGAGGTTGATCCGCTTTTCCACGATCTGGCCGGAAATGGGCGCGGTGATGAGCGTGTAGCTCTCCATGGCTTTCGCCGCGTTCAGTCCCGCCTTGGCGGATTCGAACCCGAGCGTCGCCTGGTCCATCTCCATCTGCGTTGCTGCCTGCACGTCGAAGAGGCTTTTGATGCGGTCGTACTGGAGCTTTGCATTGTTATATGCTGCCTGGGCCTGGTAGAGCTGCGCGCTGATCTCGCCGCTTTCGATCCGGGCGAGCAGCTTTCCGGCGCTCACGTGGCTGCCTTCCTGCACGGTCAGCTCGACGACTTTGCCCATGATTTTGCTCGACAACACCGAGGTGTTCCGGGAGCTGAGCGTCCCGGCGGCCGAAATGACAGCGTCCACTGTTTTCGGTGCAATCGTGATCGCCGAAACCTCTACCGGCGCTTCAGACGTTGGTGCGCCCGCGTGACCGTCTTCTTTCCCCAGGAGCGCATATCCCATGGTCAGCACCCCCAGGGCGGCTGCTACCGAAACGCCGAAAATGACGTTCCTGTCCATGGATTTGATTTTGTCTTTTATGATTTTCCTATACATGTTGTTTTCCTCGGACTCTGTACTGTGAACTCTGAACGTTGAACTGTATTTATAACGTTCCTACCGCCAGCATCAATTCCGCCTGCGCAATGTTGTTGTCGTAGAGCGCCTGAACCGCATTTGTCCGGGCCCTGATCAGCGCACTCTCGGCGCCGAGCACATCAACGAAATTCGTCATGCCCGCCTCGTACCGTTTCTGCACGATGCGGAGCCCTTCCTCCGCCTCCTGAACGGATGAGGCCGTCGCGGCGATCCGGTCGAGGGATGAGGACAAATTGTAGTATGCCTGCCGCACCTGGAGCTGCACCGCGGAGCGGGTCTGCTCTTCAAGGGATTTCATCCTGCTGCTTGTCGCAACTGCTTCCTTGACCTTTGAACGCGTAACGAGACCGTCGAAGAGGTTCCACTGCAGCACGGCCATGACTGCCCAGCTTTTCGCCTCGTCGCCCGCGATGCGGTCGCTGTTCCAGTCCATCTGGCCCATGATGTTGAGCGTGGGGAAATAGTCCGCGCGCGCCGCCGAGACGGACTTCTCCGCATTCCTGCGGTTCAGCTCCATGGACAGGAGGTCGGGCCGCTTGGCTGCCGCTTCGGAAATCAGCGCATGCACCTCCGCGTTCTGCTGCTGAAGGGTCAGTGCACCCGACACTTCATATTCCGTCTGCTGCGGCACTCCCATGGAAAAATTCAGGGACGCGGCAGCAAGCCTGATGTTGTTGTCCGATTTGGTCAGCATTTCCTTCACTTCAGCGAGCTGCACCTTGGCGCGCAGCAGGTCCGACTGAAGCACGGCCCCCGCCTTGTACCGGGCTTCTGCAAGCTTCACGTTCGCTCCGCTTGTCTCGAGCGACTGGAGCGCTACCCGGTGATATTCCCGTGCGAGCAGCAGGCCGTAATACGCTTTGACCGTATTGAAGACCGTTTCCTGCCGTGTGCGCTCGCGGTCCTGGATGCTCGCGTCCTTCGCGAGCTTTGCCTGCGTGCGGCCCGTATATTCCCTGCCGCCGTTCCAGACAGGCTGCATGACGGCCAGCCGGGTGTTGTAATTTGATATTGCCGCCGGATCGTTGATCACCGCGGGATTGAAGTCCGCCGACGTGACGATTTCCCGGTTCAGTTTCGTGCCGAGGGCCATCAGGGGATTGTCTGTCCGTGACCACGTTTCCGAGAGCGTCACTTTCGGAAGGAAGCCGGATGCGGATTTAAGCACGTTCGCATCGGCTGCATCGATCTGGGAGTCCGCTGCCTTGAGAGCCGGATTGTTCGCCAGCGCCGTTGTAACAGCCTGTTCCAGTGTCAGGGGCTCGGCTGCGAAGCTGTACGTTGCCACCGCCGCCATGAGCAGCATGAGAAGGAGCAGTGCCGCACTGAAGAGCATCATTTTGCATTTCATGCTGATTGCTGTCATGGCGCTTATGCCCTTGCAAGTAAGGTGTTTCCAGTCATATTCCATAATGCGATCCCGCCTTCGAGGTTGCTGACATGGTAGCCCTGCTGTGCGAGGAAGGCGCAGGCATAGGCGCTGCGATTTCCGACGCGGCAGTAGATGACGATTTCTTTTTCCCGGGGCAGCTCATTGAGCCGGTAGCCGAGTTCCTGGAGCGGTATCAGATGGGATCCTTGTATTGCATCTTCTGCGTTCTCCCGGGGTGTCCTGACATCAAGGAGAAAGAAGTCCTCTCCTGCCGTTATTTTTGTGTTCAGTTCGTCCGGGTTGATATTTCTGCAGCCTGTAGTAGGGAAGAACATTTGGTCCTCCTGTTGGATCTTGTGCCGTTGTTCTGGTTGTTGTTGAGCCGGACAATGGAAACTGTCAGGGTATCTCACAAGGAGAGGGGAGGACGGTATCCATTGATCAGCTCTGTCACTTCCGTATTTCAACTCTCGTGCCAAATACAATTTCTTCACATTGTTGAACAGTTAGGAGCGAGGACCTAAAAAGAGCAGGGAGTCAATGCGGAAAATTTTGTCGAAGGATTGCGCGGCAGGGATATCAATCCTGTTAAATTTCCATCAATTACCTGGTTCGACATTTTTGTCACAGCTGTCGACGCGTCTCGTATGGACCGACCAGGTATGCTAATTACTATATTATATATGGAAAGCATCTCAAACATAGCACGAATTGCAAAAAAGGATTTTATTCTTGAAGAGCATATTACTTTGTGTTAAATTTTACACAGTTCCCTTCCGGAGGAATCATGAAAACGAACGCTCTGAAGACGATTTTTCTTAGTATTCTTTTAATACTGTCAGTCGCTGTCGTTGCCCGCGCAGCTTCTTCGGATTTAAAAAAGGCGGACCGGCTATTCAGCCAGGGCAAATGTTCAGAAGCTTTGCCGCTCTATCAGAAGATGCTGGCAGACCCCAAGGCACGGATATCCGCTGGTGATATCCATGCCCGCATCGGGGACTGTCATTTCCGGCTGCAGGACTACCCGAATGCGGCAACATCCTACCGCGCTGCGCTTCCGAAGCAAAAGGTTTCCCAGCAGCCCGTGACACAATACTGGATCGGCTTCAGCATTTTCGCCCAGGGCCGCGACGAAGAAGCGATCTCCGAGTTTCTGAAAATACCTCAGCTGTATCCTGCTTCAGGGATGTGGGTCAGCACCGCGTATTACTGGGCAGGCAGGGCGAGTGAACGGCTCGGAAACAAAGACCAGGCTGCCGTGTATTACCGCAAGGCGGGCGGCGCGGGCAAGGCCTCCCAGGAGCAGTTTGCGCTCAAAAGAGCGGAGGCCGTAAAAGCAAGTAGCAAGTAGCACGGGTCAAGCAGCAAGGGAAATGCGCTTGTTGTGAGGTTTTCCTTGCTGCATGCTTCTCGACCCTTGCTTCTTTTTTCTTCCATGCTAAAAGAACTCAATATCAAGAATCTGGCCATTATCGACCAGCTGCGTGTGGAATTCACGCCCGGACTGAACGTGTTCACCGGAGAAACGGGTGCAGGCAAGTCCATAGTCGTGGATGCGCTGAGCCTTGCTCTGGGTGAGCGGGCGAGTGCAGAACTGATACGCACGGGAAGCCAGGAAGCCGTCGTAGAGGCCGCCTTTGACCTGAACAGCCGGGGCAGGAAGCAGGTTTCGGCGCTGCTCGACGAGCAGGGCATCGGTATGCAGCCCGGCGAGGACCTGATTGTACGCAGGGTGCTTTCATCGGCGGGCAAGAATAAAATCTACATCAACGGGAACCTGGCCAACCTTGCGGCCCTGAACGAACTCGGTGCCTGTCTCGCGGACATTCACGGGCAGCACGAACACCAGTCGCTGCTGTCCCAGGAGCGTCAGCTGGACCTGCTTGACTCTTTCGGCGGTTGTGACAGCCTGCGGGATGAAGTGGCCGCCGCCTATGGTCAGTTGATGGCCATCCGGAAGGAGCTGGCCGGGCTCGAAGCGGGGGAGCGCAACCGCGCACAGCGCGAGGACATGCTTCGGTTCCAGAAGAACGAGATTGAAGCCGCCATGCTTAAACCGGGCGAGGACACCGCGCTGATGGAAGAGCAGAAAGTCCTGGTCAATTCGGAGAAACTGGCGGGCCTGTGCGCCCTGGTGGATGAAACGCTTTATACCTCCGATGAATCCGTGCTCGCGGGCTTGAAAAAGGTGATCAACGGGCTCGAGGAAATCCTCTCCATCGACAAGCGTCTCGCGGACGCCGTGGAACTCTGCAAATCCGGCCGTGCGCAGCTCGAAGAGTCCGCACGGGAGATATCGGCCTACTGTTCGAAGACGGAGTATGATCCGCAGAGGCTGGAGCAGATCGGCGACCGGCTCGACCTGATCCAGAAGATGAAGAAGAAATACGGCGTCACGATCGAAGAAGTGCTCGCCTTTGGTCTGCAGGCCGCAGTCGACCTTGACCAGATGGAGCGCGGGACCGAGGAGATCGGACGCCTCAAGTCGGAGATCGAGGCCGTGAAATTCGGGTTGACCGACAAGGCGAGTCAGCTCACGAAGAAGCGGACAGCCGCGGCGCGCGAGCTCGCAAAAAAGATCGAAGCTGAGCTGGGGCATCTCGGCATGAAACGAGCGGAATTCTCCGTCGCCATCATGCAGGAGCAGGGCGGCGACACGCTCGACGGCCGCAAGCTCGGGCCGCGCGGTGCGGACCGTGTTGAATTCCTTATCGCGCCCAATCCCGGTGAAGAACCGAAACCGCTTGCGAAAATCGCGTCGGGCGGCGAGCTGTCGCGCATCATGCTCGCGCTCAAGACACTGCTGGTCGAAGGTGACGGCATCCCCACGGTGGTTTTCGACGAAGTCGATGCAGGCATCGGCGGCGCCGTGGCCGAAGAGGTGGGCAAGAGGCTCAAACGCGTGGCGGCGAAGCGGCAGGTGTTCTGTATCACCCATTTGCCTCAGATCGCGAGCATGGCGGACAGTCATTTTGGTGTATCGAAAGCCGTCAAGGGCGAACGCACGGTGACCGACGTTCGCATGCTGGACGCCCGGGAACGGGTCGATGAGATTGCACGCATGCTCGGCGGCAAGACGATCACGGATGCCACCATCAAACACGCGGAGGAAATGATCGGGAACGGAACGACTAAATAAGTACCGAGTACAAAGTACAAAGGGGCAGGCTTCTCCCCCAGCGTTTTTCGTTTTTACTCTGTACTTCCTACTCTATACCTGGTCCTGGAGTTAAAACATGGGCAAAGTCGTTATTAACGTGGACTACTGCAAGGGATGCGAGCTGTGCACCGTGGCCTGCGCGAAGAAGCTCCTGAGAATCGGAACCCGGTTCAACAGGAGCGGTTATTACGCCGTTGAGTACTGCGGCGAACAAGGCGAATGCACGGGCTGCGCGCTGTGCGCGGAGATGTGCCCGGACGTAGCGATTGAAGTGTGGAAATCATAGCATCCGCAGCGCGCCTTTCAGACAACAATTCAACATCAAGCACCAGGTTCAATTTTCGTTGCGATTGCACATCATGACGGCTGAGCGAGGCCCGGCATCAACCCACGTACGAGCGGGATTCCCGTATGCAGATGACGATGTCGTGCGAGGACACTTTTTTACGGCTGACGCCGGATGTTGAAAACAATTCGTGATCCGTGGAGTGCCAGTCGGATTTTCTTACCGGAGGAAGTAGCATGCCCAAGGTTCTCATCAGCGGCAACGAGGCATTGGCCGAGGCTGCCGTACGCGCCGGCTGCAAGCGCTATTTCGGCTATCCCATAACTCCGCAGAACGAAATCCCGGAATTCATGGCGCGCCGGATGCCCGAGATCGGCGGCACCTTCATCCAGGCCGAGAGCGAGCTCGCGGCGATCAATATGGTCTATGGCGCCGTGGCGGTGGGGGAGCGGGCCATGACCTCGTCGTCCAGCCCCGGCATCAGCCTGATGCAGGAGACGCTGTCGTACATGGCGGCGGCGGAACTTCCCGCCGTGGTTGTGAATATGCAGCGCGGCGGGCCGGGCCTGGGCAACATCGCGCCGTCGCAGGCCGACTATTTCCAGGCGGTGAAGGGCGGTGGACACGGGGACTACAAGCTTCTCGTGTACGCACCGTCGACGCTTCAGGAGATCGTCGATCTCACGGTGCGGGCTTTTGACAAGGCTGACGAGTACCGCAATCCCGTGATGATTTTGGGAGACGGGATTCTGGGGCAGATGATGGAACCGGTGGAACTGCCGGAGATCACGCCCGTTGTTCCCGACAAACCCTGGGCACTGACCGGCGCCAAGGGCCGGCCGGGCAGGGTCATCCGGTCGCTGTTCATGCTTCCCGGAGAAGAATCGAGGCTTGAGGAGCAGAACTATATTTTAAAGAAGAAATACGACCTCATGGCCGAGCGCGAAGTCATGTGCGAAACGCTCCAGACCGACGACGCAGAGGTTGTTGTCGTAGCCTATGGATCGTCTGCGCGGATCGTGAAGTCGGTACTGCAGTCGGCCCGGCACGAAGGCATCAAGATGGGGCTCATCCGGCCGCTTACGCTTTTTCCTTTTCCCGTGAAGGTCATCGAACAGATCGCCCGCCGCTCGCCGCGGTTCCTTGTTGTGGAAATGAACCTGGGACAGATGATCGAGGATGTCAGGATTGCCGTGCGGGGCGCTGCGCCGGTTTCCTTCTACGGCAGGCCGGGCGGAGCGATCCTCACTGTTGACGATATCCTCTGTGCAGTAAGGAAATGCGCCTGGGGCGATGCCCGCGAAGAGGTCCATACCGGGTGCGACTGAAACGTCAATAACTGCGGTCTGCCCGTACAGTCTTTCCGCTCCCGGAGAAGTCAGCCCGGCGAGGTCTGCCGGATGAACCGCAAGAAGGAGTTCCTCATGCCGAAGAACAAAACGGTTATTGATCTCATAGGAAATACGCCGCTTATCAGGCTCTCCCGTCTTCCCCGGGAGAACAGCGCGGAAGTATGGGTGAAGCTGGAAGGCCGCAACCCCGGCGGCAGCGTCAAGGACCGGGCCGCGCTCAACATGATCGAAGATGCCGAGAAAAAGAAAAAGCTCAAGCCCGGGATGAAGATCGTGGAGCCGACAAGCGGCAATACCGGCATCGGTCTTGCCATGGTTGCGGCAGTGAAAGGGTACCGTGTCGTGCTGACCATGCCCGAATCCATGAGCATGGAGCGGCGCAGGCTGCTCGAGGCGTATGGCGCCGAACTCGTGCTCACGCCCGCGGAGAAGGGCATGCGCGGGGCCATTGCCCGCGCCGACGAAATTCTGCTGGCGTCGGGACGGGAGTATTTCAAGCCGGACCAGTTCAGCAATCCCGCGAACCCGGAGGCGCATCGCAGAACCACGGCCAAAGAAATCCTGAATCAGATGGGGACGAAGAAGATCCATGCCTTCGTTGCCGGCGTCGGGACAGGCGGCACGATCACCGGCGTGGGGGAAGTGCTGAGGAAGAGGTACAAGGACATACGGATATTCGCCGTCGAACCGTCGGGTTCTCCGGTTCTTTCCGGCGGGAAGCCCGGCCCCCACCCCATTCAGGGGATCGGCGCCGGCTTCGTGCCCGCGGTTTTGAACACGAAAATCTATAACGAAGTCATCCGGGTGGAGAACGATGCCGCCGCGGATACTGCGAGGAGGCTCGTTCGGGAAGAAGGCCTGCTCGCGGGGATCTCCTCCGGCGCAGCCTGCTGGGCCGCCCTTGAGGTGGCGGCGCGGCTCGGCAAGGGCAGGCGGGTGGTAACCATTCTGCCGGATGTCGGGGAACGGTATTTGACGACAGGATTGTTTGAATAACCAGTACTGAGTACGTTGTACTTTTTTAAAAACATGAACCCCATCTACCTTGACTATAATGCCAGCACCCCCGTTGCCCCGCAGGTGCTCGATGAAATGCTGCCCTATCTTCGCGAGAAATACGGCAACCCGTCGAGCAGCCATCCCTTCGGCGCGGCGCTTCGTGCGGGCATCGAGATGGCGCGGGAGCGCATTGCGCTGCTGCTTCGGTGCGAGGCTTCGGAAATTTACTTCACGAGCGGGGCAACGGAAGCAAATAACATGGTCATCAAGGGAATCGCGCGGGCCGTGGGCAAGGGAAAGCATTTCATCACGTCACGGATAGAGCATCCCGCCGTCCTCGAGCCGTGCCGCCATATCGAACGTTTCGGATACCGCGTAACCTATCTGCCGGTGGATCGCTACGGCATGGTCGATCCCGATGATCTGGAAAAGGCCATCACGCCTGAAACCGCGCTCGTCTCGATCATGCATTCCAACAACGAAGTCGGCACAATCCAGGATATAAAGACCCTGGCTGCGGTTGCGGCTCGGCGCGGGGTGTTGTTTCATACGGACGCGGCGCAGAGCGTGGGCAAGGTACCCGTGCAGGTGGATGACCTCGGCGTGGATTTTCTTACGGTAGCGGGCCACAAGTTCTACGCGCCGAAGGGTATCGGCGCCCTGTACCTGAAGACGGGCAGAAAACTTGAACCGCTCATGCACGGTGCGGGGCATGAGCGCGGCATGCGGCCGGGCACCGAAAATGCCGCGTTCATCGTCGGGCTGGGCGCTGCGAGCATGGTTGCTGCTGAAGTTCTCGGAACAGAAGGGCCGCGTCAGTTCGGGCTCGGAACGAAACTGTTCGAGGGGCTTCGCACGGCGGGGCTAAGCGTGCACTTGAACGGCCATCCGGAGAAAAAGCTGCCGAACACATGGAACATCAGTTTTGAAGGATACACGGCCGTTGATGTCATGGAGGCCCTTCCCGCGGTTGCCGTCTCGCCCGGCGCGGCCTGCCACGGCGACACCGTGAATCCTTCGCATGTGCTTGCGGCGATGGGGACCGATCTCGGCCTCTCGCGCGGAGCGATCCGGTTCAGCCTCGGCAGGGAAACGACGGAAGAAGAGATCGATCGGATCATAACCCAGCTGCGGACTGCGTTGAAGAGGTAGCGTATGGCGGGTGAAACCATCCTGATAGTTGACGACGAGGAAAGCGTACGCAAGAGTCTTGCCGACGTCATGCGCGATGAAGGCTATACCGTGGTGACCGCCGCGTCGGGACGGGACGGGATCGAGCTGCTGCATGAAACGCAGCCGTCGCTGGCCCTCCTCGACATCGCCATGCCCGACATGGACGGGGTCGAGACTCTCAAACGATTCCGGGAACTCAGGCCCGACATGCCGGTCATCATGGTAACAGGGCACGGCACCATCGAAACCGCGGTCAAGACGGTGAAGATGGGCGCCTACGACTTCATCCAGAAACCGCCGGAGCTGCAGCACCTGAATCTTGTTGTCCGGCACGGGCTCGAGGAAGCGCGGCTCCGTGAAGAAAATGAATCCCTGAGGCGCAGCATCGAACAGAAGGAAGAAATCGTCGGGGAGAGCGAACAAATCGTCGAGCTCAGGCAGCAAATCGCCCTTGCCGGCCCTACGAACGGATGGGTGCTGATCCACGGGGAAAGCGGCACGGGCAAGGAACTCGTGGCGCGCGCGGTCCACCGGGCCAGCAGGCGCGCTGCGGGCCCCTTCGTGGAAATCAACTGCGCGGCCATCCCGCAGGAGCTGATCGAGAGCGAACTGTTCGGCCATGAAAAAGGCTCGTTTACCGGCGCCACGGGCATGAAGCGCGGAAAATTCGAAATCGCGCACGGAGGAACGATATTTCTCGACGAGATTGCCGACATGAGCCTGGCAACACAGGCCAAGGTGCTGCGCGTCCTCGAAGGCCAGGAGTTCCAGCGCGTGGGCGGAACGAAGACGCTCAAGTCCGATATGCGGGTGGTGGCGGCGTCGAACAAGAACCTCGGCACTGAGATCAAGAAGG
>Ga0187786_10000403_pt1 | contig 12578 bp, 12 predicted proteins | sample 0815_BV2_10_20_M_FD_132449 | JGI IMG/M metagenome (GOLD analysis project Ga0187786, IMG submission 132449) | Tropical peat soil microbial communities from peatlands in Department of Meta, Colombia - 0815_BV2_10_20_MG | ecosystem: Environmental > Terrestrial > Soil > Wetlands > Peat | place...
CAACTCACCGTAATAACACCTGAGCTTTCTTCTTCAGATTCTTATGTGACCGCTGAAAGGATCGATTCTCATGCAGCTTTTTCAGAGCAACATGACGACCAGGGCATTTCGATTGATGCACTACCCGGAGTGACACCGTCAGTACCGGAAAGGTCACCGGCAAATGAATCCCTTGAAAATACTATCAGAACAGCGCTTGATTCATTGTTACTCAGTGAAGTACTCCCTGGAATTCCCTCGAACTCCAGCGAACCTGCGAATGGAGAAGATCGTTTTAGGGAATGTTCTGAACTCCCGTTCGCTCAATCTCCTGCACCCCTCGAAGAAAGTGAAGGACCTATGACAGGAATCCCTATGGATGCGCCTCTCATGCAACCTGAAACCGTCATTGATTCTCAGCGTGAGGGTTTTTCCGATACCGCAACCATTTACCCAGTTTCTCGGGAGCAGGATACCGTACAGGAATCCACAAGGGAAGAACCTGCCCTGCGGCCCCCCCTCCTCCGGATCCCTTTGTTCCGTCTGCCAGATCGGAAAAATGCAATTCTTTCAGGCACTGCCGTTATCTTCATCCTCCTCCTTGCGGCAGGAGCACTTTTTGCATCAACTTCCCTGCATAAGGAGACCTTCCAGCACCCCCTTCCCTCCGTAAATACGACGCCTGCTGTTACCCCGGAACCCACCCCGTCACCGTTACTTGTCCCCCAACAGGGCCTCTGGGTCAGGATTAACGCTTCAGGATCGTACCGGGGACTGGTAGGCAACCCGGATTTGCTGAGGTCCGTAACTGGATCCGGTGATCAGGTTTATAAGCTGGTAAACAGCGAGGGGATAGTCCAGGTATCGGTAGGAAAACAGGACGACTCGGGCAATCCGCTTTCCGTGGAGATTTATAAAGATGGCACATTGATTATCAGCCGTACGGTAACATCTCCGAGAGGATCGATCGATCTTCTTATCGACCCCCGAACAGGCCTCCCTCCAGGGCTCACAGTGACCCCCACTCCTGCGAACAACCTCTCCGGATCATCCGGCAGGCTTGAGTATTACTGAAAAGCTTATTGGTATCGTGAGGAGGGAGCAAGCTTATCGTTCAGGGGAATTTAGAAGGCTGCATGCTTTGCCTGTGTGAATTTTCCTTATCGGCTCTCTAAAAAAAATGGTTAATATCCACGTAACTCGGCTTCTACATTTTCCAGGTTGGCTATCCGCTTCTCCAGCGGGGGGTGTGTGGAGAGAAGCTCCATGAACGTGTTTCCTGATAATGCCGGAATGATGAAAAAGGCATTCGCACCTTCGACTTTCGCCTTTGCCTCAACGGGAACAACTTCCATTCTGCCGCTGATCTTGTTCAGTGCTGAGATCAGCGCCCGGGGATTTCGTGTGATCAATGCACTTCCCCGATCTGCGGCGAATTCACGATATCTCGAAAGAGCAAGAATCAGCAGCGTGCTGACGGCATAGACGATAATCGATACAATCCAGACAACGATCCAGCTTCCACCTTCCCGGTTGCGCCCCCCGAACAGAGCGGAAAAGAAGAAACTCTGCATGATCATCGACGCAATCATGGCAATAAAGCTGGCCATCGTCATGGTCAGAATATCCCGGTTTTTCACATGAGACAATTCGTGGGCAAGGACTGCCTCGAGCTCCTCCCGGTTGAGAAGCCGCATGATCGAATCCGTGCAGGCAACGACTGCGTGTTTCGGGCTCCGCCCCGTAGCAAATGCGTTGGGCACCGGACTTTGCATAATAGCAATTTTCGGAAGGGGCAGATCGGCTTCCTTGCAGAGCTTTTCCACGGTCCGGTGCAATTCCGGGTATTCGTCCTCTTCAATAATTCTCGCCCCTGTTGACCAGAGGACAAGCTTATCTGAAAAGAAGTACTGGACCAGTCCCATACCGACCGCCAGCAGAATGATCAGCCCGTAACCAGCTCCAAAGGCGAGTAAAATTGTCATGAACACGAGGTAGAGGATGAACAACAGGAACATGGTCAGCCAGACTCTTCCTGTTAAGCTCCAGTCACGTTTCCATTCCATAATTTGTACATGTTGACACCAGCCACTATTAAATCATTCGAAAATTGCAAGGATACAGCGAAATTCCTCCTGATGAGGAAATTTACCGAATACGATTTGACCTGACATATCCGGCCTCCTCCCAGCATAGGTTCAATACCAAAACTATTTTTTTCAAAACACCGGACTGGTACTCATGGCTGAAGTTGATCCCGAAGCGCTGGCTGACGTGGCATACGGCATCTTCGAGCACCACCTGAACCGGAGCCTCTATACAAGGGGCTTGTATCTTTACGCACTGGTTGAAGGGGCTGTTGACTTCAAGGAAGATCTTAAGGAGATCTTTGAAACTTTTACGGCGGAATATCCTCAGCTTGCACAGGCAATGCTCAGGCGATTCTCCGATATAGATACTATCTACACTATGCTTTTTAGCGGCGAGGGGGTCGTTCCGTCAAAAACCACGCAAATGTACTGGATTGTTCTTGATGCCCCGGGAAGCCCTCCCGAAGCGATCGAAGACGTGAACGCCGGAAAATGGCTGATCTTCCAGGAGCCTGACCAGATAGATGGTGCATGGAAAAAAATCCGCAATGCAACGGTATCCGGCGAGCTGGGAATATCTGCAAAAGTCAGTACCGCCAAACCGAATCCCGATTCCCGCGACAACCGCAAGGTAATTTATGTCTACACCAGAGACTGGTCGCTTGAAGAGGATGTGATGAAAGTCCGGGAAAAGTTGCGGGAACTGGGCTTTATCGATCGCATCGGTTATAAACGCAATATTGAGACCTTTGCGGGCGAATATGCCAAAAAAGGTAAACGTGTCACTTATTATTCAGCATGATAAGATCCGTTCCGGATTCCTGTCAGAAATGAACCTGCTGAAAATACCATTGTAATGGGCGAATAAGGAAAAAAACGAAATAGATATTGAGAGTTATGCTTTTCTTTCCTTATTCTTGGGCCGCAGGTTCTGGTAACCACATTTGCGGCAGCTTGTCGCCCGAATCGCATTCCTGGCATTGCAATGCATGCATATTTTCACGTTGAGTAAACGGGCTTCGGCCTCTGGAAACTTTGCCATTAAATACACTCCTGTCTGCCCTTATAACAAAGCTGTAACACTTCTTAACGGTTTGGATCACGAAATACCTTCTTCCATGAACCATGTATGAAAGGAGGCAAGCGCTTTTGCCCGGTGAGAGATTCGACTTTTTTCTTCAAGAGGAAGCTCGGCAAGTGTCCTGCCGCCGATATCAAAGATGGGATCATACCCAAATCCTTCACAGCCCTTAGGGAAATGGGTAATTTGACCCGGCAGCGCGCCGGTAAAAACCCGAACGCCCCGGTCAGACGCATATGCGATTGCTGTAGTAAATCTTGCAGTCCTGTTGGTTTTATCTTCCATAAGTTTCAGTATCCCCGCATTGCCGAGAGTATTCAGAACGTACGCAGCATAGGGGCCGGGAAATCCTCCCAGGGCATCGATGGAAAAACTGGTATCATCTACAATCAGGGGGGTATGGAGTTGTTCAAAAGCGAATCCGGCTTTACTTCCTGCGATCAATACGACATCATCCGACCGGATCTCCGGAATATCGATGTTGACATGGACAACTTCAAGGGCACCGTGGAAATAAACCTCCACCTCTCTTGCTTTGTTGGTGTTACTGGTCACCATGGTAATTTTCACAAGTACCTTCCCCTTTGTTCAATTTCCTGTTCCCGCCGGAGAACATCCTCGGCACCAGCGAAAGCTCCAGAATATCCGTTGACAAATGCCTTCTTGAACGAATCGGCCCTTTCAGGGCATGTACTTTCCAGGGTCTGAAACAGAACCCTCACGTCCACGCCCCTCTGTTCGAGTTCGCAGGTTATCTGAGCGAGCCCGAAGTCAATGAGCACGCATCTCTGATCCCGATCGCGGACAATGATATTGCTGGTGGTCAGATCTCCATGCATTATCCCTGTGTCATGGAGTCTGCCGATTACCTTGCCTACCTCACGCAGATGTTCTTCAGAAAGGGCTTCAGACAGCGGGGTTCCCTCGACATACTCCATATAAATCGAGTCTCTGGTAATATCGCGCAATACCGGCGTAGGAACCCCGGCTCTCCTGGCTGCCGAGATGAGTTTGCTTTCCGCACGTGTTCGCTCACTGATGAGCCGGGTGTCAAGCGGAGCTGCCCGGTAGCGCTTAGGCAAACGGCGTTTTTTTGCAACATCTTCCTGGAACGTTACTTCGGCCTCTGCCCCCTTATGGAAGTGACTTTTCTCCTTTATCGGGATCGATGGTGAGATCGTCTCTCTCCAGGTGACTTCAACGTCATCGGAGCGGAACGAGGGATTGATTCTCGAGGATTTTATGGGGAGTGGCGGGCTGCTCTGCAGCATCAGTTTGCCGGTGTAAGCAATCATTGCACCGTTATCCCCGAGATACTTTTTTTCCGGGACAAAAAATTGTGCTCCCCGTTCTTCACACATGCTGCGAAGCATTTCCTGCAAGCGCCGGTTGGCGCCAACTCCGCCGACAAGGAGGACCTCTTTTTTTCCGGTAAGCGATAATGCCCGTTCGGTCACTTCGACGCACATGGCAAATGCTGTCTCCTGCAGGCTGAAACAGACATCGGGCAGTGGGGCCCTGCTCTCCTTCGCAGCGGAAACGAGGCCGGAGAATGCCAGATCCATTCCCTTGACCGTGTAGGGAAGTTCAATATACTGTCCGTCCTGAGCGAGCTTCTCCAGGAGGGGCCCACCGGGATGCGGCAGGTTCTTCGAACGGGCGAATTTATCGAGGGCATTACCGATCCCGATATCGAGTGTCTCTCCGAAAATTCGATATCTCCCGTTCAGGTACCCTATAACCTGGGTATTAGCACCGCTGGCGTAGAGGACAACCGGATCACGGCATCCTGTGGCAAAACACCCGATTTCGATGTGGGCTACACAATGGTTGACTCCGATGAGGGGGACATTCAGTGAAAGGGCAAGGGAACGCGCAGCGGTAGCAACGGTTCTCAGGCAGGGTCCAAGCCCGGGCCCCTGGGAAAAAGCAATGCCCCCAATCTGGTCCGCATCAGAAACAACAGTATGGATGAGCTCTCCCATAACCGAAGCATGATGCTGGGCGGCCTCCCGGGGATGAATTCCTCCCTGCGGAGGACTATAGGGTCGGGAAACCATGGCGATAAGATCCTGATCAAAAAGAGCTGCACTGAGGTTCCAGGCCGTCCCTTCAATTCCTAGGATCTGCCCAAAAAAAGGCATTGGATGTTATTTTCTGAATTCAGTATATCCGCACTTGCCACAGGTTGTCCGGTCCTTGTGGTCTGCCATCATGAAACCCGGTCCGCACCGCGGACAATATTTCTTGGCAGTTGTTACCTTTGTCCCTTCGACCTTGAAGTGAGCGCTTCTCTTCGGTCCCTTCGCGGCAGCCGCTTTTTTTGCTGCCATTGTTATGCCGCTCCTTCCTCTTTGGGCTTGGGCATTCCGCGCGCTGCGAGATGGGGGCGTTCAGTCTTATTCCTGCCCTCCTCATTATCATATACCCGCGCGGATCCGGTAATTTCCGTCTTGCCAAAACTGCTGTGCAGGGTGTCAAGGGTTAACTGGTGCTCTTTTACGTTGAGCAGAGCGCAGAGTTTACCAATAATTTGCATGCGGGATGGTGTTGCTCCATCGTATTTGAGGGTAAACTGAATCTCTCTTCTGGATAAAAGCTCATTTCTTTTATCGCTGGTGATCTCAAAGTCCATCGATATCCTGTAATTATTGGAAATCAGGTTATTTAAACTATGACCCTGAAGAGCTGGGAAATGCAGAGGATAAAATTCCCTTTATTCCCGAGAAAAAAAATCAGGACTCCGTTTGAACGAAGTGACTCAGGAAACAGTTCGCGATCGTTCGTGCTTCATGGGTCACTGATCGCAGAACTACCCCTTTTCTGGGCTGTCCGTAGAGTACCACTGCCCCCTCGCGGGCGCGAAGTATGAGAGGAATCACAGCGAGATCTTCTTCGCCATCAACAATGACTGTTGCAGGGGGATTCCTGACTGCGTGTTCGAGCGCGCGGATAAGGTCGTCAGTGAGCGTTCCCGCCGGGTTACTGATTCGGGTACATTCGCCACGGATCTCCGGCAGGGTGTTGCATGGGGATCTCATGGTATGTCCGTCAACCACTGCCACAGCAGGGGTTATGCCTCTTTTATGAAGATTGTGGGTAACAACATCGCCAACTGTATAGACAATCTTTCCGCTGATCAATGGGAGAACTTCATCGAGGGACGAGTACAAAACCCCGAAGGGCTCCTTGAAGAGCTGACGCTGCTCTTCGGGAAGTCTGAGCATCAACGAACCTTCAGTGCGTATCGTCCGGGAAGTTTGATGTTCATTCTTTTTGCAACTTCAGAATTTTCCGGATCAATGATGACCAGGTATCCCGACCAGTCATCGCTTAAATTGGAAGTACCGCAGATCACACAACTTTCACCGTCAACGACCCGGTGGCAGTCCCGGCATACCTTCCCCTGTTTCTTCTTATTCGCCGGTGGCATGTTCCTTCCTCTTGCCCCTCATTTTCTCGGCTCCCCGCTCCTTTCCGGACCCTGCGGGCTGGTTTGCCTTTTCCTTCTCTCTTTCCCGATCTTCCTCGAGCCAGAGTGCCGTGCCGAGCCCGGCCTGTCGCATCGTAAGTCCGATTTTGCTGTCTCGGGGCTCACGTTCATTCAGCGAGAGAGTTACCACACGGACCCGCACAACATCTCCGACGCCGATGAAACGTTTGGACTCCTGGCAGATGAGGCGGGCATTCTTCTCATCATAATTGATGTACTCGTCCGATATCTGACTGACATGAAGCATTGCATCGATTGGACCGAGACTAATGAACGCCCCGAAACTTGTCGTCTCCACGACCATACCCTCAATCACTTCCTGAAGAGCCAGCCGCAGGACCATTGCCTCGAACTTTACGTCGTAGTAAACCCCGCCGTCACCAGGAACAAGTTCACCTTCGCCTACATCGTGGACTTTTGTCACGCAGATGAAGATGCCGATCTCCTTATCGATACTCCCTTCGAGCTGTTCCTGCAGGACTTCAAGAATCACGGTCTCGAGTTTCTCTCCAAGCCGGTGGGGGGGGACCCTCACCTTGTCCTCAAGCATCAGTTTATGATACATACCTAATCCTCCTCTACTTCCTCAATAACTCCAGTTTCTTCTGGTTTCTCATGGATATTACGCCCAGGCCCCGTTCGAACAGGGTGTCACGAACCCCCCGGTCGTTCGTCACAACAATGCAGCCCTTCTGAATTGCATACTCAATCATTTGCGCATCAATGGAATCGGACTCCAGGTCAGTACTGTCCGCAATTGTACATCTCTCACCTAACTGGATGCCAAGTCGTGCGGCTGCCCCGGCCCTTCCTTGTTTCTTTGTCAGCCCGTCAAGTTCTCTCATGACGCCGGACAGAACCACGGGCTCAAAAGCCCCAACGAGATCTCTCAGTTCATCGAAGAGATCGATATGAAACTGAGCTGGCATCATAAGGGCATTGGCATCAAGGAGGATTTTTATTCTCCCAGAATGCCCATTCCGATCAAGCGCCAGCGTGCTCCTACCTGGCGGCTGATAGCAATCCGTGATCCCACCTCTGCACATACGGGCCGTTTGAGCGCAATTTCGACACCGTCCTTCTTTGTGTTTGTGACAACGCCGACAGTTACCGCAGTACCGACAGAAAGCATCAGGGGCTCTGCGTGTTTCAGGGGCTCTATGACGAGTTCGCTCGTTGCTCCCACAACGCGTTCCATAAGGGTAACCCGGCAACGGATCTTATCCCAGACAGGTGGGATCTTGCCCTCATGTCCAAGGACCTGCCCGGCAAGGGCATCGCTTTTCGTCAGGGCGGGGTCCAGTTTTGTACCGATTCCCAACAGCCCACCCGGCGTTGCTTCATCAACTTTTTTAGACCCTGCATTGATTGACGTTATTGTTGTAAGGATTGGGATCCATTTGATCCTGTTTTCGACCTGCACCTGTCTTCCTGGACGGATCTCGATCTTTTCATCTGGGTGGAGGATGCCCCGGATAAGAGACCCCCCGACCACTCCGCCTTTCACATCCTTCCAGTTGCAGCCAGGTTTATTCACATCGAAGGAGCGGGCGATCAGCATCAGGGGCTCAGCCTCGGGATCCCGCTTCGGCTCCGGAATGGTCGTGTCGAGTGCCTGGACAAGAGCTCCGATATTGATGCTCTTTTGCGATGAGACCGGGATGATCGGAGCATTCTCGGCAATCGTTCCCTTTACAAATGCCTTGATCTCGTGATAATTGTCGACAGCCTCTTTCTGACTCACGACATCGATCTTGCTCTGGACGATAACAATTTTCTTGATGCCGACAAGTTCCAGCGCCATCAGGTGCTCCTTTGTCTGCGGCTGGGGACACCTCTCGCTCGCTGCAATAACAAGCATGGCACCATCCATCAGTGCAGATCCTGAGAGCATCGTCGCCATAAGTGTCTCGTGCCCGGGTGCATCAACAAATGATATGGAGCGAAAGGGAACCCCCTTCCCTCCACAGGCGGGACACTCCGGACTGGTCGAAAAGGCCTCCGTGCCCTGACACCGTTCACACCGGTAAAACGTGGCATCTGCATATCCGAGACGGATCGAGATTCCCCGCTTCACCTCTTCGCTGTGCCGGTCTGTCCAGGTTCCGGTAAGCGCATTGACCAGAGTGGTTTTGCCGTGGTCGACATGACCCACGACCCCGATGTTTACGCTGGGAACTGTCACATCATGCAAATGAAATCGAACCTCCTTACTCTATATATAATGGTCATACTTATACATAACCAGTGAGATAGTCGCCGGAGGCCCGCGAAGGAAGTTTTTAAGGTCTCCGTCATTAAACGCGCTTTCCTCATTTTTCGTTGGGCGGTAATTTCAGGAGTGACAGGCTGTGCGGTCCGGGACCTGTTAAAAATTCTGAAGGGGTAACTAAGGAACGAAATAAAACGAAAAGCCAATAAGATTTTTGATGAATACCTTTCCTCTCTTTGGCAGCGTCGGGAAACGGAAATAAATTTTTTTAGGGTTTTTTTGTGAAAAAACCTTGCGGAATCTTGAGTTACCCTCCTCCTTCACAGCTCTGATCAATATTCTTGAGTGCTTCCTGGAATTCTGAACCGGATGCGAACTCCCGCTCCCGTGCAATGATCGTTTTTGCGTCTTCATCTCTGGAAGTGCTTGATTTCTTCTCTGAGCCAACCATGGGAATCAGTTGATCGATCTGATAGAGGAGACCGGTACTGTCAAGCTCGGCAAAATTCGTACCTTTCATGGCTTCAATACGCCGGATTGTTCCCGTGGTTCCGGTTCGGGGGTACCGGACCTTCATTCCAACGGCAAGGTCTTCAACCGACATGATGGACGATTGGCCAATTCGACCTCTGGAGCAATAAATTTTTTTATGATCCCTAACCAACCGTCAGGCCACCAGTGACTGCGGATTCAGGAACAGCGACACGGTGCCCGGTTTCCAGAATGGTATAATCCCCTGTCGTGACTACGCCGTATGAACTTCCCGCCGTCGCATAGGGTACAATAAATTCACCATTCTCGCTTGACTGCCGGTACGTAAAGGTTCTTCCCGTATTTGTCACAACCTGCACGGCGATCGTCCCGTTACCCCTGATATGCGCACCTTTGACATACTCGAACACCTTGACGTATTTTACATCTACATCCTGGGAATTGAACACATTGCTGGGCGATTCATGGACAAGGCGATAATGCCGGAGGGCCGGAATGGTCTCTACCGGATGAACCATGTCTATCGATGATGCCGGGTTCATCACTTCAGCATGATATCCTTGCGGTGCACCGAGATTGAATGTGTCAACCCGGTTCCTGGCTGCCGATGCGTTCATGGCTTCCGCAGCCGTAATGACGGGATACGATACATTGGTGATTTCCGGGTCTGCATATTCGATGTAATACACCTGGGATGGTATTGTCATCGATCCATCGAAATTATGAAGACGCGATATCATGGTGAGATAATATGACTGGCGATTCAGTCGAACCTGTTCAAATCCGTCAGGGTTACTCTTGCTCGGGTACAGGAGAGTCATCTGGTATGGATCCGTGGCAAGGGAAGCATTGTCCCAAGTCGCCATTGCCCAGAATTTACCGTCATCCATCTCAATATCCGTCATGATGTACCTTGTTCCGTCATGGTCGAGTACGGTATCTGCCTTATCTTCCGACGTAGCCATAAAATAAGCAGCGGCACCGTCAGGGCCGGATACCCCCTGCTGGAACGGGTTTGCATTGGGGATCCGTTTTGCTATGTAGGTGATCAGATGCCCGTAATCCCACCAGGACATGACTCCATAGGAACTGGCGGGATAATGGAATGTGTCCTTGCTATACATCGTGAAGTAGTTCACGCCGGTGTCAGGAGTATTGTTTCCCATCCATTCAAGGGACTCACGCCAGTCGTCATTCATCCTCGTGGGGCTGCTGACTGCATTCACATAACTGTAGGAAACGCTTGAATACGCGAAGAGAAGCGAAAGACCGATCACTACGGCAACCAGTGCTACCAGGCCGAAATTTACACCGTCTTTTGTGGTTTTTGTTTTCTGATTCTTACTCGGCCTCTTTCCCGGCCTTTCCATACGGGAAGGTTCTTCAGAATCTCCTGCATTTTTTCCGGAGGAGGATCCGGCCATCAGATAACGGATATCGTCGAATCCCCGCGAAAAGACAAATGTAACGCAGATCGCTGCCAGGAGGGCTATGTTCACCGCAAGGTAATATTCATACCTGATATGCTGCCAGGTCGAAAAAAGAATAATTAACGACCAGACCAGGGCAAAAATCTGCTCGGGATGTTCGTCGCGGGTATTTTTATACAGCGTGACGAGAATTCCCCCGAACATGAGAAGGAGCCCGTAACCGAATGTCAGCCAGGCAAGGTCAGGGGACCACCCGCGTGCCTCCTGGACTGTGTTGGTAATAGCCTGCTGACCGAAAAATGCGAACAGGTCATAGACCAGCAAAAAGTACAATTGTGGAATCGCGATGTAGAGAAACAGCGAAAATACAATGCCGCTCCCTGCAAGAATAGTGGGAAATAAATACGGATCTTTTCCTTTCGTAAAGAGCTGGAGAAGGTACAGGAAGCCGGTCCCGATGATCAGACCGAGATACACGATAATGTGCCCCACAGAATAGGTCGACAGATCAATTCCCGGGTTCTTCAAACCAAAAAGAAGGAGGCCGGCAATAGCTATGGCAAAAATGGTACTGTTTATCAGAAGTAAGTATTCGCTGGTCCTCCCGCGGTATACGTCAATAACAAACTGGACGACCGTGAATATCCCGACGATCATGGCAAAGAGGACCATCGTCGGCATTGTCATAAGGCCGAGAAGGTAGGCAATCCCTCCCAGGCCTGAAACCAGGAGAAGGTTTTTGTGGGACCAGAACGATCTTAACGAGATTTCTGTTCCTTTCTCCGAATTGATGGCATACATATAGAACAGGCAGAACAGAGTTGAAAAAAGCACTTCCGCGATGTGGTGATCCATATACCCGTAGAGCGAACGGTAAAAGAACTGACCCGTGACAACGGCAGTGAACCCTGAAGCAAGGACACCGGTTTTCCAGTCGCCGCAGGTTTTCCCGACAAAGTACATCATCGCTACAACTGCGGCTGCCATAAGAGGGGGGATGACGAGGCCGATACTGATGATTTCTGGCCGGGTCGTTGCACCCATGATCAGGCAGCAGACTGCAATAATTGTCGGGAAGAGGGGGCCCCAGTAGATCGACGTCCCTATCGGGTAATATGACATGGGGTCAAACCAACTGTAGTTCGGGAAGTTTGCAAGGATCTGCTCTACCTGCCTGAGATTATAGAGAGGGTCATCGCTTGCCACCATTGATAATACATCTGTTTTTCCCATCGTGAACAGGGGAAGTAACCGTAACCAGAGGGCAAAAAGGGAGAACAATGCAATAAGGAAGGCAATGACGTACTGACGCCGGTTTTTAAGATCCAGGGATATCATGCGGTCAACCCAGTTTAATGAGTACGATTGGGCTTTGTGCCTTTATACATTTGACTGCCTTAACCGGCGAGGCTTGATAAAACCGATTCCATCTCGCGGGCTTTTTCTTTCCAGCTGAAATTTTCGAGATGAATATCAAACGCGGGGGCTCCATTCATCAGGCTCTTGATCACGCTGACATACTCCTCCTGTGTCCTGTATACAAACAGGTTGGCACCTCCCATTTTGAGAACATCGGGGATCGGTCGCATGACGATCGGTTTCCCGCATGCCGAATATTCGAAAAATTTGTTGGGGAGGGCAATTTCACTCCACCGGGGTGGAGAGAGTGGAATGGTACCGACATCCATACAGGCAATATACCGGGGGAGCTCATGGTAGGGTTTTATCCCGGTAAAGGTGACCTTGTCGGCTATGCCGAGATCCCTTACCAGGTTTTCCAGTTCAGCCCGGTAACCAGTAA
>Ga0187786_10000405_pt1 | contig 12564 bp, 16 predicted proteins | sample 0815_BV2_10_20_M_FD_132449 | JGI IMG/M metagenome (GOLD analysis project Ga0187786, IMG submission 132449) | Tropical peat soil microbial communities from peatlands in Department of Meta, Colombia - 0815_BV2_10_20_MG | ecosystem: Environmental > Terrestrial > Soil > Wetlands > Peat | place...
ATATAAATGAGGAAAAACTCTGAGGAAGAAGTATGGGTAGAATCTGAAAGAAGGAAAGATTCAACCTTCTACTTCACCTTACCTATAGAAAGAATTTTGATTTATATTTAAAATTATTCTATATTTTTTTTAAGTCTTTTTGAGTCATCAAAACCAATAGATTTAAACTTTATTCAGCAAAATTCATGGTTTTTTTAAATATTTAATAGATGGATCGGAGTTTTCGGGCTAGTGGGAAATGTGCAGTCCGCCAATATTTGGGATATTAGGCGGAATCGTGGACCAGGATTTTAAAATAAATTAAAGACGTATATATTGGGGCAGTTAATAGATTGGAGGAAAATAAATGGAAAAAAATGAGTTTAAGAGCAAATCTCTAATAGTTTTGTTCTCTTATCACCATAATAATACGGAAAAAATAGCTAAAACAATGGCAGAAATCCTTGATGCAGAAATAAAAATGCCAGAACAAATTAATCCTGAAGAACTTCAAGATTATGATTTAGTAGGCTTTGGATCAGGGATTTACAGTGCAAAACATGATGGATCTATCCTTGAACTTGCCGATGCGCTACCAGAAGTAAATAATAAGAATGCATTTCTTTTTTCAACCGCTGGAATGACTGGAAAATCAAAATCAGCAAAAGATCATTCTACACTCAGGGAAAAACTTGAATCTAAAGGTTATACAGTTATCGATGAGTTTCAATGTAAAGGATTCAACACCAATAGTTTCCTTAGACTGTTTGGAGGAATGAATAAGGGACGGCCTAATGCAGAAGACCTTAAAAATGCAGAAGAGTTTGCTCAGAAACTGAAACAGAGAGAATTAGCTCATAACTGAGTTTAAAGGGACAAAAATTAAATTATTTAAATTAAAACTTGATCATGATTACGATAGGTTTTTAAATGCTTTTTGAGCTTTTCCAGCCCGTTACGGGATTTTTTTTAAGTTTGATCGTGATCTTTTTAAGATTAACTTACATATAGAATATTAAGCATATTTGAATTCGATTAACAAATAATGATTTTTACTGGAAATAATTAGAGGAAATAGAATATGGTTGAGAAAAATATGGAATTTACAAAAAAACAACAATTTTATGCTCTCTGTGGTATTGTTGCGCCAATTTTATTTACGCTTCTTGTAATTGTAGAGAGTCTTCTTCGGCCTGGATACAGCCAGATTTTTAATGATGTCAGTGATCTTGGCCTTGGACCTTACTCGATAATTCAAAACATAAGTTTCATACTATTTGGTCTTTTGTCAATTGGTTTTGCTATGGGTCTTGGGGCTAATTTGCCAAATCGTGCAGGGAAAGCAACAAAGTGGCTGGTAATTGTGTTTGGATTGTGTATAATACTTGCAGGTTTGACTTTGTTTTCAGTTGGTTCTAATGTGATATATGCAAAAGATGTGGCATTACATGTTTTTGTAAGTTCCATTGCATTTTTAGTGATAATAATAGCACAATTTTTGACCTGGCTGGCGCTAAGGGGAAGTGATGATGCTATATGGGGACGTTATAGAAAATATTCTCTGCTAAGTGGATTACTTTCGATACTCGTGTTACTATTCCTCTCTTATACTCAATTTTCTTCGTTTCATGGAGCGAGCGAGCGGTTATTCATTGCAGTTTGGATGATTTGGATATTTGTGACAGGAATAAAGCTTTATTCTTTAACTAAATGAATAACTGATGATTTAAAGATTTTTATATTTTTTAATATCTTAAATATGAATTAATTCATCACTAATTCCATTAATCAACATCAAAAATATATGATCAAGATCTAAAAGATGCAGAAGAGTTTGCTTTGAAACTAAAACATAGTGAAAGCAACCCATAAATATGTTGAAAAGGACAAGAAGTCAAATTAGTTAAACTAGACTCATGAACGTGCTCTTACTATGGGCTCTTTACATGCTTTTGACCAAAAGTTTTGGTCTATCAATCAACAATTACAGTTGAGTATGTTTAACAAATTCAATCAGCATTCACTAGATTCTCACCCATCTTCTTAGTCTTTTTAAGGATGTCTTTTTTGTTTTTAACAGCTCCATGAACCAGATTTCCGGGTGCAGTCAGCATATCAACCACATTATATCCCAGAAAACCGAACAAGTTTCTGGTGTAGTTGAAATATTCTCTAAACATGTTTTCATCAGGGTTTCCCTGTGAAAATATCAATGCCATGTCTTTTTTACCATATTTCTCTTCAAATCCAGTACCCATGAATGCATAAAGTCTGTCGGTAAATATTTTGGCTTGAGCAGACATTTGCCACATGTAAACGGGTGATGCTAATATGAAAGAGTCTGTTTTTTTTATTTCTTCATAAATAATCTGCATATCATCATTAGTAGCGCATTCTCCCGCGTTTCTGCATTTCATGCATGCTTTACAGGGAGCTATGTTCATTTCGCTCAGATTATAGCTTTTTGTCTCTGCATTAGCTTCTTTTGCTCCTCTAAGTGCTTCCTCTATGAGAATTTCAGTGTTACTTCCCTTTCGGGGACTTCCTATCAATCCTAGTACCTTCATCTTTTTCCTCCTTCAGAATCCTACATTAGATTAAATTCTAAATGATCCTTTTCTATAAAACTCTTTACCTGACATAATATTTTTATATTTTAATTGAGAGAGTTTAACTAAATTGGACTTTATAATGGACTATATAGGATTTATCTTGTGGATTCCATTTTATTTTCTGTTTAGAGTCCTTTAAGTAGTTTTTGTAACTTTTTAGTCAGTGATTCAGTAACCATTTGGTAACCTGGAGATTTTATGGTGGATGAAGTAACTAACGGGAATTTCTATCATTTGAGCAAAACCTTAATGTTTATCAATAAAAAATGGAGCATTGAGCTTATCCGAGATATGTTCTTTGGTAAGAAACGCTTTAAGGAATTTAAGGAGGAGAGGCCTGATTTGAGCAGTAAGGTTTTGTCTGAATGCCTTAAAAATCTGGAAGGTAATGGTGTTATCCAGAAAGTTGTTGATTCAAAGCCTGCTTCCACTAACTACTATTTGACTCAGCGGGGGAAATCGTTAAACCGTGTTATCTATGAACTCGTGGTTTTTTCCCAGGAAAAGAATTTCTCTCCTGTAAGTGAAACTTTAGCTTTCCTCAGCAAAAAATGGAGTGTTGAAATAATCAGAGATATGTTTTTTGGTAAAAAACACTTCAAAGGATTTAAAGAAGGAAATCCTGATTTAAGCAATAAAGTTTTATCTGAATGCCTTAAAAATCTGGAAAGCAATGGAATTATTGAAAAAAAGATCACTAATTCAAAACCTTTTTCTACTGAGTATCAATTAACAGAACTTGGAAAATCATTAAATCGAGTTATGTATGAATTAGTTGTTTTTGATTTAGATAACTACGGTGAAACTTATGAAAAAGAATCTACTCGCAGAAGGATTATAGAAGATTTCAGAGAAACTTTGGAAATTAATTATTGAGATATTAATTTGAACATAATTGTGATTCATAGAAAACATAGGTATTTTTTTCTTTTATTTTATTATAGAAAAAGTAGTGCGGACACCTTCGTCTGCAGTTTAGGGTGTGTCCTGACCACGAAGTCTTAAAATAGTTTTAAACAGATTTGGATGTTATTTTATCTTTTACTTAAATTGGAGATCAGATATTTTTATAGATTAATTCTGATCGATACAGTTATATATAACGTGACACGATATACCGTAGTATGGTATAACATTGCACGATGTATAAAGTGATCAATATGGATACTGAAAAATTACAAAAAAAATATTTACCATTAACGGAAGCGGCTTATTATATTCTAATTTCTTTAAATAAGCCAAGACATGGGTATGGTATCATGCAACACGTTAACAAGATCACCAATGGGCGTATTAAGATCGGGGCGGGAACCATGTATGGAAATTTGTCCAGAATGGAAAAAGAAGGACTTATTACTTCAGTTGCTGAAGAGGATCGTAAAAAAATCTATGAAATTAGTGAAAAAGGGAAAATTATACTGAAATTTGAACTTGCACGTTTAGAAGAGCTTCTTGGTCATGGAAAAAGTGAAATGGGGGATGGAAAATGAAAGAAGTAAAAACTGTGTGGCACTGGTGGTGGGGCTGGAACACTGAAAAAGTAGAAAATTGGCTGGAAGAAATGGAGAAAAATGGGTGGAATTTGACTAAAGTCGATTTTGCCCAAATCAGGTTCAGTTTTAAGAAAGGAAAAGTGAGAAAAATGAGATACTGTTGGGATTATCCCACTTATCCTAAAGATAATTATTTTGAACTTTTCAAAGAAGATGGTTGGGAATCAATGGATAATAAAATGGGACCATGGTTTATTTGGCGTAAACCCTATGAAAATGAAAGACCCCGTATTTATACTGATACAAGATCATTAATTGAGAAAAACAACCGCCAAATCAGGACTGTCATTTTTGGAATCATAGTAACTCTAGTTATATTGTCCATACTTTCAATTGGCAATTTTGCAGGGGCTAAACTGATATCAGTACTGTTAATTTTGTCTCTTGCCTTTTATGGATATATAATAGTACAATTACGCCAGAATAATAAAAAAATAAAACAAGATGCCATTAAATGTTAAAATTAGCCCATTAATTTGAATTATAATAGTATGGGCCCCTTAAAATGAATAATAATGTAAATGGGGAATTAAACTAAGTTTGGAGGAATATTATGAAAGCGATTGTATGCACAGAATACGGACCACCAGATGTACTGCAACTTAAAGAGGTAACCAAACCTGTTCCTAAAGACAATGAAGTCCTGATAAAAGTATATGCAACAACTGTAACGACAGCAGATGGCATGATGCGAAGAGGTGAATCAATTATTAGTAGAATCATTTTAGGCCTTAGAAAACCAAGAAAGAAATTCAAAATACCTGGTCTTGAACTTGCAGGGGAAATTGAAGAAACAGGCAAAGATGTAAAACGATTTATGAAAGGTGACCAGGTCTATGGATTTACTGGTTTTGGACCTGGTGCTTATGCCGAGTACAAATGTATGCCAGAAGAAGGGTCACTAGTAACAAAACCCACCAATATGACTCACGAGGAAGCTGCTGCTGTCGTTGATGGAGCCTCAACTGCATTATTTTTCCTAAAAGATAAAGCACACATTCAAAGCGGAGAAAAAGTCCTTATCAATGGTGCTTCTGGCAGTATAGGTACTTTTGCAGTGCAACTTGCCAAATACTTTGGGGCGGAGGTCACTGGAGTATGTAGTACAGCAAATTTAGACTTGGTAAAATCTCTTGGTGCTGATAAAGTAGTTGATTACACGAAAGAAGATTTCACCAGAAATGGTGAAACCTATGATATTATTTTTGACACTGTAGGCAAGAGTTCGTTTTCACGTTGTAAAGGTTCACTGAAGGAAAATGGACGTTATATTGTAACTGTAATGGAACTGGCACCAATTTTACAAACGATATGGACTAAAGTGATAGGCAACAAGAAAGTAATATTTAATATGTCAATTGACAAAACTGAAGCTCTGGTTTTCATCAGAGAGCTTATTGAGGCAGAAAAGCTTAAACCAGTGATAGATAGACACTATCCTTTGGAACAAACTGCTGAAGCTCACAAATATGTTGAAAAAGGACACAAAAAGGGGAATGTAGTCATAAATGTAGTGGGGGGGAAATAATGAAAGAACTTGAATTTGATTTTGGCGGAAATCGTTTATTTGAGACATTTCCCTTGATTTTAGGAACATTGTTTTTAATTGCTAGTCTGGTGATATTTTTTTATTTTAAATCACCATATATTCAGATTCTATCACTGCCACTTATTTTATTAGCTGGAAATTTCTTTATAGGAACTTATGTGACCTGGAATTTTTCAAAAACTGATAATATGACTCTTCCATTTGTAGATTTGTTCCAATCCGATGAGGATCTTATCCTTGATGCTGGATGTGGTTCTGGTAGGGGCACAATTGAACTGATTAACGTTTCTAAAAATGGACAGATTGTGGCATTTGACCTATTTGATTCTTCTGAAAGTATAAGCAGCAGAGAATTGCTTGAAAAGAACCTGAAAATTGCGGGAATAACAGATAAAGTTCGGATCGTACAGGGGAATGTAACAAATCTTGAATTTGAGGATAACACCTTTGACTCGGCAATCAGCGTCCTCTTAGTGAATAATTTGGGTAAAGCAAAACTCACAGGTTTGAAAGAGCTGCTCCGCGTGCTTAAGCCTGGAGGGAAAATTTTGATTATTGTCCCAACTTTCAGCCTACAAACATTCGCAGTCATGAGTGTTTTCTCTTTAATAATGACATCAAGTAAAGAATGGAGGTCCCTATTCGAGCAAGCAGGTTTTAAGATTCTTGATGAAGGAAATATCAACTTCGGGAAGTTTTTCTTTTTACAAAAATAGTTTATAATAGAATGAAAAGATGAAAATAAAGAGAAAAAAACTGCAGAAGCTCATAGTATGTGGAAAAAGGGCACAAAAGGGAAATGTGGTTATAATTGTAGATACTTGAGGAGATGATTGAAAATGGAAGATGTGCAGATAATACTTTCAGCTTTATGGGTAACTCTAATGCTTACTTATCTCTTAGGGGATGTGCTGCGGATATGTAGCGGTGATTTTAAGGCACGAGAAAAAGAGGGCATAAAACTTACTCAAATGCAGTGGTTTGGAGTCGCAATATTAATGGTTATTCCCATTTTTATGATTATCATGTCGCTGACGTTGCCATATCCTATGAATCGCTGGGTAAACATCATCGTAGCCATATTCTTCTTTGTTTTTAATCTTATTGGATTGCCCACATACCCTTCGGCTTATGACAAATTTTTGATAGTTGTAGGGCTTGGATTTAATGTAATAACAGTTTGGTATGCGTGGAATTGGGTCTAGAAAATAGTTATTATGGATTTAACGAAGGAATATAATGGACACTGAAATTTACTATTTTTCAGGAACTGGTAATTCGCTACATGTGGCTAAAGAATTACAAAAACGAATTCCAGATACAAAAATTATACCAATTGTAAGTCTTTTAAATAAAGAGGTCATAGAAACAAAATCAGGGAGTGTAGGGTTTATTTTTCCCATTCATCTTGCAATGTCTCCGGCCCCAGTAAGAAAATTTCTTGAAAAAATTGATTTAAAATCCACTGAATACATTTTTGCAGTGGTTACACGAGCTGGTAGCCAGCATAGAGCATTTATTGACCTGGGAAAAATATTAAAAAAGAAAGGTAAGATTTTAGACTCTTGTTTTACTTTGAATATGGCCAGTAACGATCCGAAGTTTGAAGACTGGCATGCGGCAACAGAAGAAGAGATAGCAGATCTGGAATCATCAGTTCAAAATAATTTGGATGTAATCCAGAATATTGTTATAAATAAAGAAAAAAGCCGTGAAAAAGACGCTAATTTCACCGTTCCTATGCCTGCATTTTCAATTCTTTCTCTGATTCTTCCATTTCTTAATAGGTTTTATAATGTTGAGTTTTACGCTGATTCAAAATGTGAAAGATGTGGAACATGTGAAAAAGTCTGTTTATCTGGTAAAGTAAAAATGGTTGACGGAAAACCAGTCTGGCAGAAAGATGTGCAATGTTTTTCCTGTCATGCATGTCTAAATTATTGTCCAGAACATGCTGTTCAAATTAGGTCTACAAAACTTTTAAAATCATTTACAGATAAAAATGGAAGATATTCTCATCCATATGCAACAAAGGAGGATATTGTAAAACAGAAATGATTTGTAACTTGAGGAGTATATGGGTTTGCAGGCGTTTTTAAAGAAATAATAATTGGATTTTTTTTCATTGGTAAATAAATTATTTCTAAATCTGAATAGAATTTATATTGATAACATTTCTGAGAAATAGGTTAATCACAGGGTGAAAAAATGCAAAAATATGTTCTTTTAGGAAATTGGACAGACCATGCACGTAAAACTTTTTTAGAAATTCCAGAAAGAATTGAACTCACAAAAAAGATAATCGGAGAGCTTAATGGTAATATAGACTTCTTCTTCACCATGGGTGAATATGATTTCATTGCTATTATTGACATGCCAGATGAAGAGAGCATGGCTAAATATCTTCTTAAAGCTTATGAAGCACGATATATTACCATTAAAACTCTCAGGGCATGGACTGATACCGAATTTGCGAAAATGGTTTCTGAACTTTAATTAATGATGGTAGATTTTAACTAAATTTAACATTTGGATTCACATAACGTCTACGTTTCATTGTTGAATTACCATATTGAATAGCTTCTGTTGGGCAGCGATTTATACACGCACTACAATGGCTGCATTTTTCCTCTACCCATACTGGTTTTCCATCTTTTATCTGGATCACTTCTTCTGGACACATTTTTGCGCATGATCCGCAGTTATTACAATCTTGAGTTGCATAAAACTTTTTGGTATTACGATAAATCCCATAAATAGGATATACAATTGGTGTAAAAATGGATAAATAGCCATGTTTGGCGAAGTTGCCTTTTGTATTTGTTTTTAAGAGTTTGGCTATCTTTTCTATTTCTTTTTCGGCATTTTGAAGAACTATATTTTGTTTTTCTTTATCTGGCAAATTAGACATTATATTATAATTATTGGGCATGGTAACTGAAAATGAACTATTTAACTGGAGATTTTTCTTTTCTAATAATTTTCCAAGCGTTTTATCTGCGTTTCCGATGAATGCGGCACATGTAATTACCGTGTATATGAAAGGTTTTGAACTGCTTTCTATAGTTAATTTGTCTACAAATTCAGTTACAACTGTGGGCAAGCCGTAAAAATAAACTGGAAATACAAATCCTATTTTTTCAGCATCTTCCACTTTATATTCAAAGCGTTTTTCATGTGTTGCTTTAGCAATGTCTACCAGTTCGGTTCTTTCATCTCTGTACAGCTTTTGAGCAACATATAACGAATTTCCAGTTCCTGAAAAATAAAAAATCATGAAATTTTCCTCCAAAGAATATTTTTTTTACCAAAATCATTTCAAGCGTAAACTAGCGACGTAATTATATTTTTTAAGGTCGTCACGCTTTGGATCTTCAAAGATTATTTCAGTTTCCATCCCAAAATGCTCAGCAGCCACTTTTAAATGATAGAGACTAATTCCCACATCTATAGGTGGATATTTTTTAGTTAAAAGTCCCCTAGCAAAACCTGGCTCTGAGTAATAGGCATGAATCATGTTTTCATCTCCAGTGAAAAACCAGGGCTGCCCATTGCCTGCGGAAGGAGCTAAAAGTGCTGCTTCCAGTATATCATCTGCACCTCTAATGTCAGTTATTTCTGCAAGTGGCTTTCTTTTGAACTGAGAAATACTTGTTCGGTGTAATGGTTCACTGGGTTTTCCAAATGGCATTAAAATCACAAATTTAAGACTTGAACTTTCTAAACCTTCTTTTTTTAAAGTTGGGATTCCCTGCCAGCAAGTGCCAAATCCCTTAGCTGAAAGGAATAAATCCATCTGCTGCAGCATAAACCCTACATTGGTTAAATAACCCTCTTTCACTTGTGAAAATACGGCCAGATAATGTGGTGCTTTTCTCATCATCCTTCTTTTAACAAGTTCGGGTGATATAATCTTAAATTCAACTTTAATGTCATTATGTAATGGCTCTAAAGTTTGGAGATGGGTTTGAATCTCAATTAAAGTATCTTCATCTAAAGAGTTTAAATCGTACTTTCTAATGGATTTTCGCTTGAATATTGTTTCATAAAGTTTTGTTTTTTCCATTTTTTCACCTCAAAATATATTTTAGGTACAGTTCCTTCAAGGACAGTTTTTAGGGTAGGGGTAGTGATTCTCAATTTGAAAATGTATTGGGAATCTTTGTTTTCTTCTTTTTTATCCCATATTTTCCTTATTGGAAATTTTTTTCATCCCTCTCATAATAGATTCAGTTTCTTCTACCTTTTCATGGCTTTTTTCCTCATGTGGAGCTGCAGAACCACGGCGCTGAGCAGTGATACAACTGCTGAACTAATATAAGGTAATAACATGTTAATTGCATAGAGAAATCCACCTATTGCTGGCCCAAACACTCTTCCTGCACTGTTGAATGATCCAAGGAGTCCCATCATAACTCCCTGTTTATCTTCACTGGTCCTGTTTGATACGGCAGTGTTTATACTGGGCATTATAAGACCTAAAGCTATTGCTATCGCTGATGCTGAAATTATTAGAGTTATGAGGTTCCATGAGAATATCAGAATCAATGTACCTATTGTGAACATCAATAGGCCGATGACAATTGTTTTTTCTTCTCCCATCCGTTTTATAATCTTCCCAACTAACAATGCCTGAGTTATAACGCTTAAGATTCCAAAGAAAGTAAAAACAATCCCAATAACATTAGGCCCGGTGAGCATTAAGTTGGTGCCAAACACAGGCATAGCTGAGCTTATCTCACCTAACCCGAACCTGTCTATGAGGAAATACCCGAATGTGACCTCCAGGGAGGCAAGAGCTAACATTATGAAAGCCATCAGCAAGAAGAAAACTGCAATATAAGATTTAAACAAGAGTTTTAGAGCTCTTTTCACTGAAATGCTGTTTTCATCCTGGTTTGATAAACCTGGAATTCGGGATTCCTGCAACCAAAGTAATCCTATAATCATGGTGAGGAATGCCACTCCAGCACCTGCAAAGAATGGAATGTTAAGTCCCCAAAGTGCAAACACACTGGCCATACCTGGCCCAAATATCATTCCAAGCCCACCTGCAGCACCTAACATGCCCATAAGGCCGCCACGTTCTTCAGGTGAAGTGGAATCAGCAATGTATGCTGTAGCAGCAGGGTATACGCCTGCGACAAGGATTCCTGCCATGATCTGTGATGCGTAGAGCATCCATAAATGGGATGATAAGCCACCAATTATAAATGCGACTCCAAATCCACCTAATCCTAGCATTAAGACTGGTTTTCGCCCTATCTGGTCTGATACTTTGCCCCATAATGGCGCGAATATCAATTCCATTGCTGAGAAAACTGCCATCAGCATCCCAACATCGATAATGGTTCCTCCCATGTTTTTTGCAAAATAAGGCATTACCGGAACTACTATACCAAAACCTAACGTGAATATGAACATAGAAAGGAATAAAACTGATAATTGGGGTGTTTTTATTTTCATATCATCAAATTTGGATTATTTAAAACAGTTATTATGATATTTGGAATTTATTTGATGATTAATATGTTCATTAATTTGTTTATAACGTGACAAAAGAACCATTCTCAATTATTTCAATACCATTCTTTTTTAACGTTTCAACACGGGTTTCATAGTGTGAGAAGTCATCTATATGGACAGGTATAATTTTTTGGGGGTTTATTTCTTTAATGAACATGTTAAGCATTGATATGTCCATGGTTAACGGCCCACCCCATTTTTTAGATCTTACTTCGCCCATATTAGCAATTAAAACATCAATTCTGTGGTTTTTCAGGCTTTTAATAATTTTTTTATCAAACACCGTGTCAGATGTGACGTAAATCGTTTTTTTAACTTTTCCATCATTAATTGTAATGAGATAACCATTCACTTTACCTGCCAACACTCTGGTTATGTAATTTTTGCCATGAAAAGCAGGTATAGCTTCAATTTCCACTGTATAATCTTGGATTTTTATAATTTGACTTTTGTGCCAGTCCAGAATTATTATATTTTCATTTTTCGCTGTTTTTAATAAATCGTGTGAATTCTTATCACAAACAACGTAATCTTCTTTTAAAATTCTTTTAATTCCCAATTTATCAATATGATCAGCATGTTTGTGTGTTAAGAGCCATATTTTAACATTTTCGAATGTTGAATCATCATAGATTGGTGCCTTAATTCTCTTACTTTTAAAAGATGTAAAATTATATTCTGTTCCAATTGGGGCTAAAACTGGATCACATGCTATTTTAAATTTATTTTCAACATTTAATACCCAGGTTGCACCACCAACGATATTTAGTTCGAGTTTCAAAAGAAAACCTCCCAATATGTCATTAAATTTTTCCTTTTAAGCTATTTGCAAATTCTTTTACATCTTTAAGGTCTGATTCATCAGGTTTTCCTTTATTTAAACCCTTAAGACTAATTATTCCTTTAATTGAGTATGCATAATATCCTTTACAGTGGAATTCTCCAATAACTTCAAAACCCTTTTTAGATAAATTTTTCTCTAGCCAGTCGTTGTATTTTCCATCTCCACTTGTTTGAAAGTGAAACGCTTTTTTATTTTCTACATTATCCATACTTTCTACAAATTTTCTCAGGTTTTTATGTGGTTTGAAGTAATATATTCCAGAACCAAAGCCAATTAAATCATATTCTTTAATAATATCAGTGTTAATATCATCCACATCAAACAAATCTGTTTGAAGGGATTCTGCCATAGCTTCAGCTATCCTTTTTGTGTTTCCACGATGAACAGATTTGTAAATTATTGCAGTTTTCATTTTTTTTCCTCATTAACATTAAATGAATTTTTTTGCGAAAATCTCAAATTTTTCGCCATAATCTTCTTTTTCCACGTCTTTAGTTAGAA
>Ga0187786_10000406_pt1 | contig 12543 bp, 10 predicted proteins | sample 0815_BV2_10_20_M_FD_132449 | JGI IMG/M metagenome (GOLD analysis project Ga0187786, IMG submission 132449) | Tropical peat soil microbial communities from peatlands in Department of Meta, Colombia - 0815_BV2_10_20_MG | ecosystem: Environmental > Terrestrial > Soil > Wetlands > Peat | place...
GCCGAGAGCGAAATGGACCGCAACATCGACACCGTGCTCGGCGTCGTCGAGGAACTGATGGTCGATCACGGCATGCACCACATCATGCTGCACTTTTCGAGCAGCCGCGCGGTGTATTGGACAGTGGACGACCCGTTCCGCTACCACCTGCTCGACATCAAGGCGCTGACCAGCCCCGACATCTGCCTCGCCTTCCGCAAGCAGCCGTATCCCTCGAATGCGGTAGTGCCCAGGGAGCGCATCCGCGCCATCCTCGACGCGCTGCGCTCACTGCGGTTCGTCGACGAGACCTTCTACCTGCGCACCGGCACGCTGAACATCTTCAACGGTATCGTCGGCCTCACCTTCTCCTGTGATGGCTCGCACTACGTGCCCTACGACGAATTCCTGAAGATGGACGTGGCCTTCTGGCTGGGGGCGGTGTAACGAGCGCGTAGAATCCGGCGCATCGCTTTCGCATTTTCCGGCCATGAAATCCCTCTCGCCCCGCCTGCTGATCATCGTCGCCATCGTCGTCGCCATCGCGGCCGCACTCTGGTGGTTCACCCGACCGAAGCCGGTAGCCGTCGTCGTCAAGGAAGTCGATCGCGGCCGCGTCGAAGCCTCGATCGCCAACACTCGCGCCGGTTCGGTGGAAGCCTGCCAGCGCACCAAGCTCTCGACCATCCTCGGCGGCCGCATCGAATACCTCGGCGTCAAGGAGGGCGACCATGTGAAAAAGGGTCAATTGCTGCTCAAGCTCTGGAACGACGACCAGAAGGCGCAACAGGAGGTCGCGACCACCGCGCTGGAACTGTCCCGCCGGCGGGTCACTGAGGCATGCACGGTGGCGGCGAACGCCGTGCGCGAGGCGGAGCGCACCACCCGCCTGCGAAAGCAGGGCTTCGTTTCGGAATCGAAGGAAGACCAGGCACGCACCGAAGCGGACGCGAAAAATGCTTCCTGCGATACCGCCAAGGCCGATGTGAGCCAATCCCAGGCACGGCTGGCGGCGACCCGGGTCGAGCAGCGCCGCGTCGCGCTGGTGGCGCCCTTCGACGGCACGGTGGCGAAAATCGTCGGCGAACTGGGCGAGTACTCGACGCCCTCGCCGCCGGGGGTGCCGACGCCGCCGGCCATCGACCTAATCGACGAGTCCTGTCTCTACGTCAAGGCGCCGATGGACGAGATCGACGCGCCGAAGATCAAGGTCGGCCAGCCGGTGCGGATCAAGATGGACGCCTACGCCAAGCGCGACTTTCCGGGCAAGGTGAAACGCGTGGCGCCCTACGTGACGGCCGTCGAGAAGCAGGCGCGCACGGTGGACGTGGAAGTCGACTTCGTGAAGCCGGACGAAATCGGTGGCCTGCTGGTCGGCTACAGCGCCGACGTCGAGATCGTGCTGGCGGTGAAGGAAGACGCGCTGCGCGTGCCGACGGCAGCCATCCAGGAAGGCAGCAAGGTCCTGTTGCTCAACGGCGAGACCGGCAGGCTCGAGGAGCGCGTGATCAAGGCCGGCATCGCCAACTGGGAATACACGGAAGTGCTGGACGGCTTGCAGGCCGGCGACCGCGTCGTCACCTCGCTGGAGAAGGAAGGCGTCAAGACCGGCGTGCGGGCAGCGGTCGACGACAAGAAGAAATAGATGTCCCTCATCGAACTCTCCGCCATCGAGCGCGTGTTCACGCTCGGCGACAGCGAGGTGCATGCGCTGCATGCGCTCGACCTGGCGATCGAAGCGGGCGAATACGTGGCGATCATGGGGCCCTCGGGTTCAGGCAAGTCGACGCTGCTCAACCTGCTCGGCCTACTCGACCGGCCCAACGCCGGCACCTACCGGCTGGAAGGCCGCGACGTGACCACGCTCTCGGCCGAGGAGCAGGCGCGCGTGCGCCGCGAGCGCATCGGCTTCGTGTTTCAAAGCTTCCATCTCGTGCCGCGCCTCACCGCCGCCGAGAACGTCGCGCTGCCGATGATGCTGGCCGGCATCCCTGCCGCCGAACGCGCACAGCGCGTGACCACGGCGCTGGCCGACTACGGCCTGACGGATCGCGCCAGCCACCGTCCGGACCAGCTTTCCGGCGGCCAGCGGCAGCGTGTCGCCATCGCCCGCGCCACCATCATGCGGCCGGCCATGTTGCTCGCCGACGAGCCGACCGGCAACCTCGACCGCGCCACCGGCGAGGATGTCATGAGCCTGCTCGAAGGGCTCAATGCCGGCGGCGTGACCCTGATCGTCGTCACCCACGATCCCGTGCTCGGCGGCCGGGCGCGCCGGCGCGTGATGATGCAGGACGGCAGCAAGGTGGAAGACACGGGGGCCCGCTGATGCGCCCGGCCGACGTCCTGCGCTTTGCCGCCGGTTCCGCCACCGGCTATCCGCTGCGCACCTTCCTGATGGTGCTGGCGATGAGCATCGGCGTCGCCGCGGTGGTGATGCTCACGGCACTCGGCGACGGCGCGCGGCGTTATGTGGTGAATGAGTTTTCGTCGCTGGGCAGCAACCTGGTGATCGTCCTGCCGGGCCGCTCGGAGACCGGTGGCTTCAATCCTGCCAACGCCATCACCGGCACGCCGCGCGACCTGACCGTGGGCGACGCTCACGCCATCGCCCGAGCACCTTCGGTGCTGCGCACGGCGCCGCTGACCATCGGCACCTCCGAGGCAGCCTACGGCGGCAAGCTCAAGGACGTGACCGTCGTCGGCACCACCGCCGACTACTTCCTGATCCGGGGCCTCACCGTGGCGCAAGGCCGCATCCTGCCGGCCGGCGACACCGGGCTGTCGTCGTCGGTAGCCATCCTCGGCGCCAAGGTGCGCGAGGAAATGTTCGGCGCCGAGCCGGCGGTCGGCCGCATGATCCGCGTCGGCGATCGCCGCTACCGCGTCATCGGCGTCATGGCCCAATCGGGCCAGGGGCTGGGCATGAATGCCGACGAGGTGATCGTCCTGCCCGTCTCGGCCGCCCAGGCGATGTTCAACACCAACACGCTGTTCCGCATCCTGGTCGAGGCAAAGGGTCGTGAGTCGATCCTGGCGGCCAAAGCCGAGGCGGCCGAGATCATCAAGACCCGCCACGATGGCGAGGAAGACGTAACGGTCATCACCCAGGACGCCGTGCTCGCCACCTTCGACCGCATCCTCGGCGTATTGACCTACGGCGTCGCCGGCATCGCCGGCATCAGCCTGGCGGTGGCCGGCATCCTGGTGATGAACGTGATGCTGGTGGCGGTGACCCAGCGCACCGGCGAAATCGGCCTGATGAAGGCGCTCGGCGCACCGGGGCACACCATCCGCAACGCCTTCCTCACCGAGGCGGCGCTGCTCTCGACGGCGGGTGCGGTACTCGGCTACCTGATCGGCCAGGGGGGCGCCTTCGTTTTAAGGCTGACGTTCCCGACCCTGCCGGCCCATGCGCCGGTCTGGGCGGTCATCGCCGCCCTGGCCACGGCATTGGTTACTGGACTGTTGTTCGGCGTCATGCCGGCCAACCGGGCAGCACGGCTCGATCCGGTGCAGGCGCTCGCCAAACGCTGACCATGAGCTGGCAGGACCTCACCACCCTGGCGCTGCGCTCGCTGACGGCCCATCGGCTGCGCAGCTTCCTGACTCTGCTCGGCATCGCGGTCGGCATCGCCGCGGTGATCCTGCTGACCAGCATCGGCGAGGGCGTGCATCGTTTCGTGCTCGCCGAGTTTACCCAGTTCGGCACCAACGTGATCGAGATCGCGCCCGGCAAGACAGCCGCTAGCGGCGGGCCTGGCGGTTTGCAGACCACCGTGCGCCTGCTGACCATGGACGACGCACGGGCGCTAGAGAAAGTGCCCGACATCGTTGCGGTAACGCCTATCGTCTGGGGCAACTCGGAAGTCTCGGCCAATGGCCGCGTGCGGCGCACCATGGTCTACGGCACCGGCCCGGCAATGCGCGAGGTATCGAAACTGACCGTCGGCGTCGGCAATTTCCTGCCGCAGGAAGAGATGGAGAACGCCCGCGCGCTGGCCGTGCTGGGACCAAAGCTGAAGAACGAATTGTTCGGCACGGATTCCGCACAGGGACAGCGCCTGCGCATCGGCGGCATGCAGTTCCGCATCATCGGCGTGATGGAGCCCAAGGGGCAGTTCCTCGGAATCGACCTTGACGACATGGCCTATATCCCAATCGCGCGCGCGCTGGAGCTCTATAACCGCGATGGCCTGATGCGCATCAACCTTTCCTACCGCGAGGGCGTCGAGACGAAGAAGGTGGCCGACGCCGTAAAGTCAGTCCTGGCGGCACGCCACGGCCGCGAAGACTTCACGCTGACGACGCAGGAGGACATGCTGCGCACGCTGTCCAAGATCCTCGACATCCTCACCGCCGCCGTCGGCGCGCTGGGCGGCATTTCACTCCTGGTTGGTGGCGTCGGCATCGTCACCATCATGACCATCGCCGTCACCGAGCGCACCAACGAGATCGGCCTGCTCAAGGCCATCGGCGCGCCGGAACGTACCATCCTCGGCATTTTCCTCGGTGAGGCGGTGGCGCTGGCGGCCATCGGCGGCATCGCCGGCCTGCTGCTGGGCATCGGCTTTGCCCAATTGCTGCATCTGGTCTTCCCTGCGCTGCCCGTGCACACCCCGTGGTCGTTCGTGATCATCGCCGAGGCGGTGGCAGTGGTGATCGGCCTCGCGGCCGGCGTGCTGCCGGCACGGCGGGCGGCCGGTCTCGATCCGGTCGAAGCGTTGAGATCTGAATAAGGAAAAAAGAAACCGCCGCCGGTCGCAATGCCACCTGCCAGCCGCGGGACAGCGGAGGAAGGAGACGTCCCGCGTCGCATCTCGCCCTTGGCTAATATTTCCGCCCACGCCATGAACAGGTTTGAATGCGAACTGCCGACGGCCGGATACTGTGAAATCGGGGGGGATTTACGCCCGGCCAACGGCGGCTTCTGGCTGACTATATACAAGCACCGTGCCAGCCTGCCGGCAGTCCATAAGTCACTGTCTAATAAGAAATATCGCCTGAGATTGTCAGATGCTTTTCGCCATCGGATGCCATTTTCGGCATTGACGTACCGCCATGAATGACACCTTCGGCAGCGCAGGCCGTGGGATAACAGGGGTAACAACTAGGGATAGAATCCGGCCCAGCCATGAAGCTCGCTCTGGTTCGTCAGCAGTACACACCCTTCGGTGGTGCCGAGCGCTTTGTCGAACGGGCACTGGCAGCCCTGCGCGCTCAAGGTACCGACGTCACAATCATCGCCCGTAACTGGCATGATGAAGCTGGCCACGGCTTCCTGCGCTGCAATCCGTTCTTCCTGGGCCGCACCTGGCGTGACGCCGGCTTCGCGCATTGCGTGCAGCGGATCATCGGCTCCGGCCGCTTCGATCTGGTACAAAGTCACGAGCGCATTCCGGGCTGCCACGTCTACCGCGCCGGCGACGGCGTACACGCTACCTGGCTTGAGCTGCGCGCCAAGGCGCGCGGCGGCATGACGAAACTCGCAACGGCGCTTTCGCCCTGGCATCGCTACACGCAGACCGCAGAAACCGCCCTGTTCCGACATCCCGACCTCCGGGCGGTGATCTGCAACTCGCGGATGGTGCGTGACGACATCGCCGACCGCTTCGGCGTCGCCACCGAAAAGCTCCATGTGATCTACAACGGTGTCGATCTCGATGATTTCCACCCACGCTTGAGGGAAGTGCATCGCGGCGAGGTTCGGCAAATGCTCGGCATTTCCGATTCGAGTCCGGTCATCCTGTTCGTTGGCTCGGGCTTCGAGCGCAAGGGCATTCCCACTCTCCTGCATGCGCTGGCACGCATGAAACACCGGGACGCGCTGCTGCTGATTGTCGGCCGCGACCGCAAGGAAAAGGATATGCGCCTTCTGGCCAACAAGCTGGGCGTGGCAGATCGCGTGCATTTTCTCGGTGGCCGAAAGGACGTGCGGCCGTTCTATGGCGCTGCCGACTGCTTCGCCCTCCCTACCATCTACGACCCAATGCCCAATGCCGCACTCGAAGCCCTCGCATGCGGCCTGCCGGTCGTGACATCCAGCACTTGCGGCGCCGCAGAGTTGCTCCAGCCGGGCGAAAACGGCTTTGTCTGCGAGGCAATGGATCGGGAACGCCTGGCGGAACACCTGGACACCTTGACCGGCCCCGGCCGACCGGATCCTTCAGTCGTTCGGGCCAGCGTCGAGCACCTCGGGCTGGACACCATGGTCCGGCAGCTGTCGAGGCTGTACGCCACGCTGCTGGGCGCAGCCACTCTGGCAAAATAGCTCCATGGTCCCCGACCCCCTTCCCTTGCACGAGTTGCGGCGTGCGCTGGTCATCAAGTTGCGCCATCACGGCGACGTGCTGCTGGCCTCCCCTGTGCTGTCCGTGCTCAAGAATCGCGCGCCCCAGATCGAGGTCGATGCGCTAGTCTATGCCGATACCGCGGAGATGCTGTCGCTGCATCCCGCGCTTGCCCAACTGTTTGTCATCGATCGGCAATGGAAGCGCTTGGGGCTGGTTGCCCAGATCAGCCGCGAAGCCGCCCTGCTAAGGGATCTGCGGGCACGTCGCTACGACCTGGTCATTCACCTCACGGAACATTGGCGCGGCGCCTGGATCACCCGCCTGAGCGATGCGCGCTGGAGTGTCGCAGCCGAGGTGCGTGGCCGCGGCAAGTTCTGGCGCCGAAGTTTCACTCACCTGGTTCGGCAACCACGGGCCGGTGGACGCCATGTGGTCGAGACGAATCTCGATGCCTTGCGCCGCCTGGGTTTGTACCCGCAAATGGATGAACGCCGGCTGGTCATGGTGCCCGGCATCGAAGCCGAACTGGAAGTCGACGCCCTGCTCGGCCCGCTCAAGCTTTCCAGCAAAGGATTTGTCCACGTCCACCCAGCCTCGCGCTGGCAGTTCAAGTGCTGGCCCGCCGAGAAAATGGCCGAGCTGATCGGTCGTTTGCAAGCCGATGGATGGCCGGTGCTGCTGACCGCTGGGCCCGACTCCGGCGAGCTGGCGATGATCGAGGCCATTCAGGCACGGCTGACACAACCGGCCCTCAGCCTCGCCGGCCGACTATCACTCAAGCAATTGGCGGCATTGACCGCTCGGGCGAGGCTATTCGTCGGCGTCGATTCGGCGCCGATGCACATTGCGGCAGCAATGCAGACCCCGGTGGTCGCCCTCTTCGGGCCATCCGGGGACAATCTCTGGGGCCCCTGGACCGCCAGGCAGAGGGTCATCGCCAACAACGACTACGGCTGCAGACCTTGCGGCATCGACGGTTGCGGTGGCAGCAAGGTCTCCGACTGTCTGGTGACGCTGCCAGTGGAGTCGGTACTCGCGGCTTGTCGGGACCTGCTGGCCGCCTGAGGGCAAAGGAGCGGTCGGCTATAATGCCCTGTTGGCGGCGAGAAGCCGGAAGCAGCCCCATTCGATGACCCAGTCTCCTCCCACCAGCAGTCAGACCTATTGGCGCCTCGTCGGTTACGTACGGCCTTACTGGAAGGCGTTCGTGCTGGCCATGCTGGTGATGATCGGCGTCGCAGCGACCGAGCCACTGTTTCCAGCCCTGATGAAGCCGCTGCTCGACCAGGGTTTCTCCGGTCCGGCGCGCGATGACCTCTATCTCGCACCGCTGGCGGTCATCGCAATCTTCGCGGTGCGCGGGGTTCTCGGCTACTTTTCCTCCTACGCCTTTTCCTGGGTGGCCAACCGCGTGATCGCCGACCTGCGCAGCGAAATGTTCACCCGCCTGGTTCGCCTGCCTGGCGCCTACCACCTTGGCCACGCCACCAGCATCCCGGTGACCAAGATCACATACGATGTCGCGGGAGTTTCCTCGGCGGCCACGACCGTCATCACCGTCGGCGTCCGCGACACATTGAGCGTACTCGGCCTCACTGCCTGGCTGCTGTACCTCAACTGGCAACTCACTTTGATCAGCCTGGCGATCATTCCTTTCGCCGGACTGGTCATGCGCACCTTCAGCAACCGCCTGCGCGAACAGAGTCGTGCTGCCCAGGCGGGCATGGCCTCGATGAATCAGGCACTGTACGAAACGATTCACTGCCAGAAGGTCGTCAAGGTCTTCGGCGGCGAGGTTCAGGAGGTTGCCCGCTTCGGCAAGATCAACAATGCCATGCGCGGCTATGCCATGCGGCAGGCCATTGCCGCGGCGGCCGTGGTACCGATCGTGCAGATGCTGGCCGCCGTCGCGGTCGCTGTCGTGATCTGGATGGCGCTGATGCAGTCGCAGTCTTCCGGCACCACCGTCGGCGGTTTCGTTTCCTTCATCACCGCCATGCTGATGCTGATCGCCCCGCTCAAACACCTGGCTGACATCAACGCGCCGCTGCAACGCGGGCTGGCCGCCGCAGAAAGCGTTTTCCAACTGCTCGACGAGCAACCGGAAACTGATGAAGGCACCGAGTCGCTCGGTCGTACCCGGGGCGAGGTGGCGTTTGAAGGCGTCGAGTTCGCCTATCCCGGCGCGGAGCGCAAGGCATTGTCCGGCGTCGATCTTGTCATTCGCGCCGGGGAAACCGTAGCGCTGGTCGGGCCGTCCGGCGGCGGCAAGACGACCCTTGCCGGCCTGGTGCCACGATTCTTCGCCCCGACGGCAGGAGCCATTCGAATAGACGGCCACGATGTCAGTAGTCTGACCATCTCCAGCCTGCGCGCCAACATCGCCCTGGTTAGCCAGGAAGTACTCCTGTTCGACGATACGGTGGCAGCGAATATTGCTTACGGCGGCATGGCCGGCGCCACGTCCGAAGCGATCGACGCCGCAGCTCACGCTGCCCATGCACTCGAATTCATACGCGCAATGCCGCAAGGCTTCGACACCAAGATCGGCGAGCATGGCGCGCGCCTGTCGGGTGGCCAACGTCAGCGTATTGCCATCGCCCGCGCCATTCTCAAGGATGCGCCGATTCTGATCCTCGACGAAGCGACATCGGCGCTCGACAACGAATCCGAGCGACAGGTGCAGGCAGCGCTGGACGAGCTCATGACGGGCCGGACGACGCTGGTGATCGCACATCGGTTATCCACGATCGAGCGGGCCGATCGCATTGCCGTGCTGTCCCAGGGACGCATCGTCGAGATCGGCAGGCACGAGGAGCTGCTGGCCAAGAATGGCGCTTACGCACAACTCCATCGCCTGCAATTCACGGAGAACGCAGCTTGAGAATCGTGCACACGGAAGCCTCTTGTGGTTGGGGCGGTCAGGAAATCCGCATCCTCGAAGAATCGAAGGGCATGCTCGAGCGCGGCCACGAGGTGGTCATCCTTTGTCCGCCCGAGGCCCGCATCCACGCCGAGGCCCAACGCCGTGGCATCCCCGTGACCGCTCTGCCCATCGGCAGGAAGCGGCTGCCCGGCATGCTGGCCCTGCGCCGATGGCTGGCCGCCCATCCGGCCGACGTGGTCAATACCCACAGCTCCACCGATTCCTGGCTCGCTGCGCTCGCCTGCAAGACATTGCGCCAGCCGCCGCCGATCGTGCGCACGCGCCATATCTCGGCGCCGATCCCGAAGAATGCCGCCAGTCGCTGGCTCTACAATGGCGCAGTCGCTCATGTAGTCACTACCGGCGAAGTCTTGCGACAAACGCTAATCACTCATAACAGTGTCCCCGCCGAACGAATCAGCTCGGTGCCAACCGGCATCGATCCCGCCCGATTCTGCCCCGGCGACCAAGCCGCTGCCCGCAAGGACCTGGGGCTCGATCCCGACGGCCATTACCTGGGCATTGTCGCGACCCTGCGCAGCTGGAAGGGACACCTGCACCTGCTCGACGCTTTTGCCAGCCTGGACTGGCCGGATTGGAACCTCCTGATCGTCGGCGAAGGACCCATGCGCGGTCCAATCGAGGCAAAGGTGGCCGCGTTGGGTCTCGCCGGCCGCGTGCGCCTGGTGGGCCAGCAGGACCGGCCCGAGGACTGGTTGCGGGCGCTGGACATTTTCTGCCTGCCCTCCTACGCCAACGAGGGCGTCCCCCAGGCAGTGCTCCAGGCCATGTTCGCGGGTCTGCCGATCGTCACCACGCCCGTGGGCGCGATCCTCGAAGCAGTCAGCGACGGCGAGACGGCGCTGGTCGTGGCGCCGAAGAACCCGGCAGCCCTGGCCACCGCCTTGGCGCGGCTGGCGGCCGATCCCCAACTCGGCGCCCGGCTCGGCGCCGCCGCGCGACAGAAGGCCCTGGCCCGCTTTTCCCGCGAGGCCATGCTGGGCCGCATGGAAACGGTGTTCCGTGCCGTGCAGGAGACCAAATGAACTTCGACTGGACCCGCATCTCCGACGACCCCAACAACCGCGCCGCCAAGGCCGAAGCGCGTGTCCTCCTGCCTGCCTTGCGCAAGGTTCACACCGACACGGACCTGACCGGATTCGTCGAACGTGCAATCGCCGGCAAGCGGGTCCTCGACATCGGCGTCGTCTCCCATAGCGCCCGCTACTTCGACGAACCGGGCTGGCGCCACGGCCGTATCGCCAAAGCGGCCGGATATTGCCTGGGTCTGGACATCCTCGAACCCCTGGTCGCGGAGCTGAATGCCCGCGGCTTCAATGTCCGCTGCGTCGACGCGACGTCGGAACTCGATCTGGGCGAGCGTTTCGATGCCATCTTCATCGGCGACGTCATGGAGCACGTGGATAATCCCTCGGCTCTGCTCCGTTTCGCCAAGCGTCACCTGACCGCTAGCGGCCGTATTTTCGCGGCAACGCCGAATCCCTTCAGCCGCAAGTTCGTTCGTCAATTTTTCCGCCAAGGCGTCATGGTGGTGAACCTCGACCACATGGCCTGGTTTACGCCAACCATGGCGATTGAAATCGGCCGTCGCATCGGGCTGCGCCTGACTGCCTATCATCTGGTCAAGCCCATCGGCGGCATCCGTGGGGCAATCAAGAAGGTCGCCTGGCGCCTCGGCGTTTCCCCGATCGAGTATTCCTTCCCCGACTATCTGTTCGAGTTCGCCCTGCCGGAGGAGTAGGAATGGCTGTCATCGAGCCGCCGCCTGCCAACATCCTGTTCATCGCTGTCTCGCGCATCGGCGATACCCTGTTCGCCACGCCGGCAATCCGGGCCGTGGCAACGGCGTATCCTGGCGCCCGCATTACCGTGCTCGGCCACCCCAAGCGCGCCGAAGTCTTCGAGCATCTGCCCTTTGTGCATCACGTTAGCGCCATCACCAAAGGCCGCGCCAGCTGGCGCGGCTGGCTGGGTGCCAAGGCATTCGATCTGGCTTTCGTCTTCGGCTTCGACGAGGCGCTGGTCGCTTATGCGTTACGTACCGCAAAGAGAGTGGTGGCATTCGAGCAGGCGGACCAGAAACTGAATCGACAATTGTTCCGGGCGGTGCCTAAACCAGCGTTCCAGAGCGAGCACGCCGTTCGCCAGTTGCTCCGGCTGCCGGCTGCGCTGGGAATTCCTCCGGCCGGTCTGCGCATCGCCTTCCAGGTCACCGACAGCGAAACCGCCAGTGCGGTCCGCCGCCTGACGGCCGCCGGCATCGGCACCAACCGGCCGTTGGTCGGCCTGCAGGTGGCCAGTTTCGCCACCAAGTCCTACCGCGACTGGCCGATCGAGAACTTCGCCGCGCTATGCGATCACATCTCGTCCCGCTGGCCGCAAGCGCGATTTCTGATTTACGGTGGTCCGGAGGAACATGAACGCACCGGCTGGCTGAGACAACATCTCGGCCAACGCGCCGCGCTGTTTGCCGGCACGCTGAGCCTGCGGGAAACCGCGGCGCTGATGACGCTTACCGATCTCTACGTCGGCGTCGACACCGGCCCCACCCACATCATGAGCGCCTTCGACATTCCTCTCGTCGCCCTCTACCACTGTATCTCGTCTTCCGGCCTGACCGGGCCGCTTGAGCATCCCTGCGCCTATCCGATTGATCACCCGGCCACTCGCGAAGACTGCAACGAGTCGGCCGCGATGGCGGACATTCCAGTCGACACCGTCTTCGCGGCAGTGGCGCGGGCGCTGATGGACCACCCGCCCCGGCCGCGATGAGGTTCGTCTTCGTGGTCACCAACCTCGCCGGTGGCGGCGCCGAGAAGGCCGTAGTCAAACTGACGGCAGGTCTGGCGGCAAAGGGGCACGACGTCGAAATCGTGCTGCTGGAGAATCGCCTCGAACATCAACCGCCTCAAGGCGTGAAGATATCTACCCTGACTGCCAACGCGTCGACCGGCTGGCTTGGCAAGCGGTTCCTGGCGCGCCGACTCGCCCGCCACTTGTCGACGCGCCATGACCTCCTGGTATCCACCCTGCCGTTCGCCGACGAGGTCACCACGCTGGCCAACCTTCCCCGCCACTGGTGCCGGATTGCCAATACCCTCGGCGCCGAGATCGACAAGCTCGCTGCCCGCAATCCCGCCAAGGCCCGCCGACGCCTGGCCCGTTATCGCCGGCTCTACGGCGCACGACCCCTCGTCGCCGTCTCCGCCGGTGTCGCCACCGATTTGCGCAACCGGATCGGCATCGAGGGCCGCATTGAAACCATCCCCAATCCCTTCGATTTCGAGGCGATTCTCCAGCAGCACGATTTCGACGTCGTGCCCC
>Ga0187786_10000407_pt1 | contig 12522 bp, 2 predicted proteins | sample 0815_BV2_10_20_M_FD_132449 | JGI IMG/M metagenome (GOLD analysis project Ga0187786, IMG submission 132449) | Tropical peat soil microbial communities from peatlands in Department of Meta, Colombia - 0815_BV2_10_20_MG | ecosystem: Environmental > Terrestrial > Soil > Wetlands > Peat | place...
ATCGTATCATTGGTGCCGGGACGGTTATCGGGAAGCCGGTCACGGAGGTCTTTCCGGGCATTCGCGAAGCCTTCCCGCAGTTGTTCGAGATCTATGGCCGCGTAGCCAGGACCGGTGTACCGGAAACATTCGACCTTGATTTTACCCCTTCAGGCAAATGGCTGCATCTTTCTGTCTATTCTCCGGGGAAAGATCATTTTGTTGCGGTCTTTTCCGATATCACGGACCGGAAGCATATCGAGGAAGAGCTCCGCGAGAGCGAGGAACGGTTCCGCACCATTGCCGAGTCGGTGCCGGTGCTGATCTCTATTGGGGGCCTCGAAGACGGGAAGGTCCTCTACCTGAACGCAGCGTACAACAGGGCATTCGGCCTTGCCCCCGGCGAGATGATCGGGCACCCTGCGCCTGACCTGTATTATCTTCCCGAAGACCGCCAGAAGGTAGTCGACGCTATCGGGCAGCAGGGAAGGATCAACGACCTTGAGCTCCAGGTGAAAGGTGCTGACGGAACGCCGTTCTGGATCTCTTCGTCAATCAGGCAGATTGTGTACGACGGCAAGCCTGCCATCATCGGTGCGTCAGTCGACATCACCAGACGTAAAAAAGCCGAGCAAGCACTTGCGGAGAGCAGGGCCCGGCTCGATACGGCCCTCGCAAGTATGAACGACGGGATATACATCACCGATACCGGGGGTCGCCTCCTCGAGTTTAATGACGCCTTTGCCCGCTTTTACCGGTTCAGGAACAGGGAAGAGATCCTGAAGACCAATGCCGAATACTCTGGTATCACCGAGGTCTTTATGGCTGACGGGAGCCCGGCACCGTTTGAGCAGTGGGCAGTCCCGCGTGCGCTCCGGGGGGAAACGGCGACGGATGCCGAGTACATCATCCGGCGAAGAGATTCGGGAGAGAGCTGGGTGGGCAGCTATAGTTTTGCTCCGATCCACGACAGCGATGGGGAAATTACCGGAGCAGTCGTTACCGTGCGGGACATTACCGACAGGAGAAATGCCGAAAACCTCCTGCAGACAGCCTTCCAGCGGCTCAATACCCTGGTCTCGAGCATGCATGTTGGCATCCTCCTGGTGTGGGAAGACCGGATCGAGATGGCCAACCAGACATTTTGTGATTATTTCGGGCTTCGGGAGTCGCCGGACGAACTGATTGGGCTGTCTGACACCGACCTGATTGAAAAAATCGGGGGATCGTACCTGGATCGGGATGCCGAGATACGCCGGATCCGGGAGATCATAGGGCTGGGACAACCGGTGACAGGTGAGGAAATTGCCCTCCGTAACGGGAGTTCCTACATCCGGGATTTTATCCCCATAATCACCGACGGGAAGATGCTGGGCCGGCTATGGTATCACGTAGATATCACTCCGCTGAAGAGATCCGAGGATGCATTCCGGGAAAGTGAGGAACGCCTCCGGCTTGCCCTGGAAGCAGCGAACGCGGGAACATGGGAGTGGGACCTGACAACGAATGAAAATTCCTGGTCGGAGGAAGTCTTCCGGCTCTACGGGCTTGACCATGGGGTCACTGCAGCTTCCTACGATGCGTGGCTGGCATCCATCCTCCCGCGCGACCGGGACGGCACAGCAGACAGCGTGGGATCGGCAGCAACCCGCGGTGAGCCCATCCAGGCGGAGTGGCAGGTGAACCTGCCGGAGGGGGAGGAACGCTGGCTCATGTCGCGGGGCCAGCCGGTCGCGGACGGGTGGGGCAGGGTCGTGAAGTACCGCGGGATTGTCGTTGACATCACGGACCGGAAACAGGCCGAGCGGGAACGGGAGGCCCTGATCAGCAGCCTCGAGCGGAAGAATGCCGAACTCGAGCGGTTCACCTACACCGTTTCGCACGACCTGAAAAGTCCGCTCATCACGATCCGGGGATTTGCCGGCCTGCTGGAAGATGATGCCCGCAAAAACGATCCCGAACAGCTCGCAAAAGATATCCACCGGATTACCGATGCTGCCGAAACCATGCAGCAGCTCCTCACCGATGTGCTCGAGCTCTCCCGCATCGGGAGGATCGTCTCCCCGCCGGTAAAAACGTCTTTTGAAAGCATCGCCCGCGAAGCAGTGGAACTCCTTGCGGGGCCGGTTGCGGATAAGGGAATAAGAGTGTTGATCGATCCTGATTTACCGGTCGTGAACGTGGATCATGCCCGCATACGGGAAGCCCTGGTCAACCTTATCGAAAACGCAATCAAATTTTCAGCCAACCGGCCGGACCCGGAGATCAGGATCGGCGTGGACCGTTCCGGGGAGACCCCGGTATTCTTCGTGAAGGACAACGGCATCGGGATTGACCCCCGCTATCTCGACCGGATCTTCAACCTGTTCGAAAAACTCAACCCTACCATGCACGGGACCGGCATCGGCCTGACCATCGTACGGCGCATTATTGAAGTTCACGGCGGGAAGATATGGGCTGAATCGGAGGGACCCGGGAAAGGCACCACATTCCGGTTCACGTTATCCGGCGAACCGGACGAGAAAGGAGTCGCGAAATGAGAAAGGGACCGGCACCGATAAAACCCGAAAAAACGAAGGCGGGGGGCAGGGCAGGCACAGGAAAAATAAAAAAAAGTGGAGACCAAAAGAAGGGTCATCAGTCCCCGGACTGGGAGTCGGTATTCCGCGCGATCGGTTCGCCGGCTGTGATCCTTTCGCCGGACCATACCATCCTCTCAGCGAACGATATCATCTGCCGCATGAGTGGAATGACCGAACCGGAACTGCAGGGAAAAAAGTGCTGGGAGGTGTTCCATGGACCGGAGGCTGCGTGTCCCCCGGAAGGCTGCCCGATGGTCCGGGCCCTCTCTTCAAAAAACCATGAAACAGCCGAAATGAAGGTTTTTACGGATGGCAGGGTCTGCCTCGTATCCTGCACGCCGGTTCCTGACAAGCGGGGATCCATCAGGTCCGTCATCCATGTTGCCACAGATGTGACGGAACAAAAGAAGGCTGAACGCCAGAAACTGGAGACCGAGGAGCGGTTCCGGAATATCTATGAGACCAGCTCGCTCGGGATGGCCCTGATAACACCGGATTTCCGGTTCTTCTCCGTCAACCCGGCCTGGGTGTCCATGACCGGTTATTCAGAGAAAGAACTGATGCGGATGTCGTTTAAGGATATCACGCATCCCGATCACCTTGCCGGGGACCTGAAGCATATGCTGGACCTGGTGGCAGGAAAAATTCCCTTTTACACCACGGAAAAATGGTACATCCGCAAAGACCAGAGTATTCTCTGGGGACTGGTCAGGGTCACAGCGATACGGGATCCTGCGGGCTCCCTGCACTACTTCGCAGCCCAGATCGAAAATATCACCGACAGAAAAATGGCAGAACAATCCCTGCTGCAGCAGAACCAGGTACTGAAAACAGTACAGCAGCTGGCCCTTGATTTTGCCTCCCTCTCAAAAAGCGGCTCTGCTTCGGAACTGGCAGTAAAAAAACTCATGCAGTTGTCCGGGGCTGTCCTGACTTCTTTTTCTGTCTACGATCCTCGTGATAGGACACTCCGGATCACCAACCTGGAGACAGAACCGGGAATCCTTGAAAAGGTGCTCAATCTGCTGGGGAAACGGCCGGCAGATATGAAAATCCCGGTGAGTCCCGCCACCTACAAGGCCATTATCAGTACTATTGTCGGTACGAGAAAGACCCTGACCGAGGTAAGTTTTGGCGAGATCCCCCCCGTGGTCAGTACTGCTATCCAGAAGATAACCGGCATCGATCATTTCATCGGCATTGCGTATGTTATCGAGGGAGATCTGTTCGGCACCTCGATCCTTGCCATGAAGCATGGCCAGCCCGACCCTTCCGTCGAACTCCTGGAATCCTTTGCCCATATTGTCGCCGTCTCGCTCCGCAGGTACCGTGCCGAGGCAATGCTTGCCGGGAGCGAGGAGAAGTACCGCACGCTGGTGGAAAATCTCAATGATATCATATTTACCGTAGACCTGGCGGGACAGATCACCTTCGTGAGTGCGGTAGGGGAACGACAGTTCGGTTATGCCCCGGGTGATCTTCTCGGGAAACCATTCAGCCTTGTCGTCCACCCTGATGACCGCCCTGCTCTCCTCCAGCGGTTCGAGGAGATTGGCCGTGGCATTATCGTTCCTCTCGAATGGCGGCTGATAAAAAAAGATGGCAGCAGTGTCTGGGTGAGGACATCGACACGCCCGGTGGTGGACGCGGAAGGCAATCCCGGGTTCCTCGGCGTAATCTCGGAAATCTCCCGGGAGAAACAGGCGGAAATGGCCCTTCGGGAGAGCGAGGAGAAGTTCCGGGAGCTCTTTAACACCGTTCCCAGCGGGATCGCAATATATGAGGTAAGGGGAAATGGACTTTCCGGAAGAGATTATATAGTCAGAGATATGAACAGGACGGGGCTGGCGATTCAGGGAAGACAGACAGAAGAGATACTGGGGAAAACGATCGCGGAGCTGCGCCCCGGTGTTGATAAATACGGGCTGATCGAGGTATTCCACCAGGTCAGAACTACCGGGATTCCCGCATATTTCCCCCAGAAACTCTACACGGATGAACGGATCACCGGATGGTACGAGAACCGGGTTTTCCGGCTGCCGAACGGGGATGTTGTTGCAGTCTACAATGATATTACCGAACGCATAAAAGCGGAAGAAGAACTGCACTACCGGACAGCTCTTCTCACGGCTCAGAGCGAGGCCACGCTTGATGGAATTCTCATCGTCGATGAAAACCAGAAGATCCGGTTCTATAACCAGCGTTTCATCGAGATGTGGGGCGTACCCCGGGGACTTGCCGAGGCCGGTCGGGATGAACCTGTTCTTGACCACGTTGCCCGGAGGGTCGCCGATCCCAGGAGATTCCTTGAACAGATCCGGGACCTCTACAAGCATCCGGATCTGAAAAGCAGGGATGTGATCTCTCTTGCCAACGGTCAGGTCTTCGACCGTTACACTTCACCTGTAGTCGGTTCTGATCAGCGATATTATGGGCGCATCTGGACCTTCCGTGACATTACTGAGAGCAAGAACGCAGAAGAGGAGAGGCGCAGAGCGTATGAAAGAACAACAACCCTCCTGGAATCCATCAGCGACGCCTTCACGGCTGTCGGGAGGGACTGGCGGATCGTGTATATCAACCATCGGGCACTTCACTATTCGAACAAATCTCCTTCTGATGCAATAGGAAAAACGATCTGGGAAGTATTCCCGGCGATCCTCGGTACACCTCTCGAAGCAGCCTACCGTGAGGTGATGAATACCCGTAAACCACTCGTCTTTGAGAACAGGAGCTCCGTGGCGCAGGGACGTGCCTTCGAATTGCATCTGTATCCGAGTGAAGACGGAGTGACCATCTACGGCCAGGATATCACCGAACGCAATCTGGCGGAAACGGAAATGAGGGAGAGCGAGGAAAAATACCGCAACCTGTACCGCAATGCTGCCATCGGTATCTTTCACTCAACCTTCGATGGAAGGTTCATTGATGTCAACCCGGCACTGGCGAGGATGCTGGGATACCTCTCACCGGAAGAGGCGGTTCGATCAATTACCAGTATTGCAGAACAGGTGTATGCCGATCCCATCCATTACAGTACAGTCACAGCCGAGGCACTGAAAAAGGGGGAAATCATCGGCACGGAGAATCGCTATCGCCGCCGGGATGGATCGTTGTGGCATGGTCTGCTTCACCTGCGTATCGTGCCTTCCCGTGAGGGTCAGCAGAGCTACTACGAAGGATTTGTTGAGGACATCACTGAACGAAAACGGATTGAGCAGGAACTCAGGGAGAGCGAACAACGCTACCGGAACATCCTTTCCAATACCCAGTCCGGCTATTTCCAGATCGACACTCAGGGGAGGTTCACCAGGGTAAATCAGGCCTGGCTTCGCATGCACGGGTATTCAGAGGAGACTGAAGTGCTGGGAAAACATTTCTCGATGACCCAGGTAGATGAAGACCGGCAGGCAGCCGGGGTCACGGTAAAAGACCTCCTCAAGGGAGAAAAGGTTATGACCGGTGAATTCTCCCGGAAGATGAAGGATGGATCTACCGGCTATCACACGTTCTCCGCGGTTCCGGTTATCCATAACGGTGCGATCGTGGGACTGGAAGGTTTTCTCATCGATGCCACCGAACGGAGGCAGGCACAGGATGCGCTCAGGGAGAGCGAAGAAAAATACCGGCGTCTTTTCTCACGTATGGCAGAAGGAAGCGCACTTCACGAAGTTGTTTACGATACTTCGGGCACGCCGGCCGATTACCGTATTCTTGAGGTGAACCCGGCCTTTGAGGAGATCATTGGACTAAAGCGGGATGCGGTAGTCGGCAAAACCAGCAGAGAGGCATACCGGGTGGATAACCCCCCGTTTCTCGATACGTACGCGCGGGTCGTTGCCACAGGTCAGCCGGAAGAATTTGAAGTGTATTTCGATCCGATGAAAAAGCACTTCGCCATTTCTGTGTATTCTGTGGGAAAGGGGAGATTTGCCACGATATTCGAGGATATCACCGAGCGCAAACAGTCTGAAGAACTGAGGGACAGACTTATCCGTAACCTTGCGCAGAAGAATGCTGAACTCGACAAATTTACCTACACGGTTTCCCACGACCTGAAGAGTCCGCTAATAGCTATGCAGGCGTACCTCTCCCTCCTTGAGGAGGATCTAAAATCGGGCGATACCGGGCAGGTGCACACGGATATAATCCGCATCGTGGAATCTGCGGACAAGCTGGAGAACCTTATCACCACCCTCTTATCGCTTTCCCGGAGCGGGAGGACGGTCGATACGCCGGTAAGCCTTTCTTTTTCCGATATTGCCCATGAGGCAGCTGGCATCCTCAAAACAGTGATAAAAAACCGGGGCGTTACTCTCGTAATCCCGGAGACCATGCCTTTCATATCCGGCGACCGGCAACGCCTCGTGCAGGTCATGACCAACCTGCTGGATAACGCCGTCAAGTTTATGGGGGAGCAGGAGGAGCCCCGCGTAGAAGTAGGTGTCCGCTATGACACAGGCTCTCCCGTCTTCTTCGTTACTGACAATGGAACAGGAATAAAAACAGAAAACCAGCCCAACGTCTTCGGGCTCTTCGAACGGTTCAACCCGGAGGTTCCCGGCACCGGGGTCGGACTTGCGACGGTGAAAAAGATCATTGAAGCCCACGGGGGGCGGATATGGGTCGGATCGGAGGGTATAGGGAAAGGAACCACCATCAGCTTCACATTACCCACCGCCGGAGAACCCGGCACCGATAAGGATAAGAGCGGATAGATAAAAGAGAGGTTATTATGGCTGAACTAACGGGAGAACCCCTGCATATCCTGCTTGTCGAGGACAACGAGGCACATGCCGAGCTGGTTATCAGGGGTATGCGTGACCAGCAGGTAGCCAACCTGATTCACCATGTACTGGACGGGGAGCAGGCGCTTGACTACATCTTCGCCCGCGGGGCATTTGCCAATCACGGAAAAAATCCACGGCCGAACCTGATCCTCCTCGATCTCCGCCTGCCCCGTGTTGACGGGCTGGAAGTCCTTAAGACCATTAAGACAACCCCCCACCTCCTCCGGATCCCGGTTGTCATCCTCACTTCCTCCGATGCGGAGACCGATATTGCCCGGTCTTACGACTACCATGCAAACAGCTATGTGGTCAAGCCCCTTGACTTCAAAACCTTCACCAAACTGATGAAAGACCTCGGGTTCTACTGGCTCGGCTGGAATGCTAAACCCCTGAGGAAATGAAAACCTGTGTCTGCGGAGAGTGATGATCCCGTTAAACCCGGGGCCCAAACCAGCGTTTTCCATATTCTCCTTCTTGAAGACGACCGGACGCATCAGGAACTCTCCCTCCGTTCATTCAGGAATCTTCCAGAAGAGTTCCGGATCTCCGTTGCAGGAACACTCCGTGAAGCACGGGAGACTATCGGGAGCGATCCGCCCGACTTGATCATTGCAGACTGGATCATGCCCGACGGAAAGGGACTTGAGATCCTTCCGCGAAGCGATGGCAGGGTTACGACGCCCCTTATCATCATGACGAGTTATGGTGACGAGCACCTTGCCGTCGAGATCATGAAATCAGGGGCTATCGACTATATCGTCAAATCTGCGACCATGTTCCGGGACCTCCCTCATATCAGCCGCAGGGCTCTCCGGGAATGGGAAAATTTCAGCAAGCGGATGCGGGCGGAAGAGGAGGCCCGGGAATCCCAGAAACGTCTTGGCGATGTTCTTAGTCTCCTCCCGGACGCGGTACTTGCCATCGACAATGAAGGAAAGGTCATTGTATGGAACGGCGCCATAGAGAAGCTGACCGGCGTCCCGGCTGCAGAGATCACCGGGAAAGGGGATCATGAATATGGTGTTGCTCTCTATGGTGAACGACGACCCTGGCTGATCGACCTTGTTTTTGAAGATAATCCGGAGCTGGAAAAAAAATATTCCCGCATCATCCGGGAAGGGGAGAGCATCACCTCAGAGACGTACCTTTCGAAGCTCAGGGATGGAAAGGGAGCATATCTCTGGGGAACCGCTTCTCCCCTCTACGACAGTGACGGAAACCGGGTCGGTGCGATCGAAGTCATACGGGATATCACCGAGCGCAAAAAGGCGGAAGAGACCCTCAGGAAACAGAACGCAACACTTGAGACCCTCCTCAACGCTCCACTCAATGTCCTCGCAATGCTGGATCGGCAGGGAACCATTATCAATATCAACCAGGAAGGTGCCCGGCGCTACCGCGGGGACGGGCAGGTTGTCGGCAGGAGTTTCTATGATCTGCTTCCTCCGGCTCTTGCTCAAGCGCGGAAAGTACGGATAGATCGGGTCTTTGAGAGAGGAGTTCCGGACCGGTTCGAAGATGAAAATGCAGGCCGGTACTTCGACAACTCCATCTACCCGATCTTTAACCGGGACCATACGGCAGTGGATTTTGTTGCGGTCTTCGCGACGGATGATACAGAACGGAGAACGGCAGATCTGGCACTGCAGGAGAGCGAAAAGAAGTTCCGCTTCCTGGTCGATAATGTCCGGGACGTCATTTGGCAGTTGACACCGGACCTGACCTTCACGTACGTCAGCAACGCCGCAGAAAAACTGACGGGATATCTCCCTCATGAGCTGGTGGGGAGATCCCTCTTTGACATCCTGACCAAATCCTCCGCACAGGCCGTACAAGAGCGACTCCGGGAGAGGATGGCAGAGTGTGAGGAGGGCAGCCGGGATCTCGGGACGGTCTTCGAGGCCGAGCTGACACGAAAGGACGGGAGCGTCCGCTCGTTCGAGGTCAGTTCTGGCCCGGTTTTTGGCCCTGACGGGGGGCTAACCGGCTTTCAGGGAATCAGCCGCGACATCACCGAACGGAAGCAAACGGATGAAAAACTCCGCCTGAGTGAGTCCCGGCTCGGCCAGGCAATGGACCTTGCAAAGGCAGGGAACTGGGAGATGGACATTGCGACCAGTACCTTCACCTTCGATGACCGTTTCTACGGGCTGTTCGGGACGACCGCGGAACGGGAGGGTGGGACCCGGATGCCGGCAGAGGTCTATGCCCGCGAATTTGTGCATCCGGATGATGCCTGCATGGTTGCGGAGGCGATTCATAAGGCAGTGGTCTCTGGCGATCCCAACTTCAACGGACAGGCGGAGCACCGGATTATCCGCCGGGATGGGGAGATCCGTTACGTCAATGTCCACTATACTGTTGTCACGGATGATGCCGGGAAGATTGTTAAAACGCGTGGTGTTAACCAGGACATCACCGATCGCAGGAATATGGAAAATTCCCTCCGCGAGAGCGAGGAGAAGTTCAGGACTCTTGTTGACGGTGCAGCCATCGGGGTCGGGTACTGGACTACCGATGGTGTTCTCCTCTACCTCAATGAGATCTCCCTTAAGCGCCTCAAGGGCAGGGAAGAGGATTTCCTCGGTAAGTCCATGCGGGAGCTCTTCGGGGAATCCCTGTCGGAAGTGTACCTTGACCGTATTCACCATGCTGCAGCATCCCCGGTTCCGATCGAGTTTGAGGATCATGTCTCCCTGCCGTCGGGCCGCGGCTGGTTCCTTTCGGTTTTTACGCGGATCATCAAACCGGACGGAACCGTCATGGGCATCCAGGTCCTGTCGAGCGATATTACCGAGCGCAAACATGCGGAAGATCTTCGGAAAGAATATGAAACGCGCCTTGACTCCGCCATGGAGATCGGCAGCCTTGCCTGGTGGGAGATGGACCTGCCTGATGGATCCGTCCGGTTCGATGACCGGAAGGCGTCCCTCCTCGGGTTCCCCCGGGAAAAGTTCCGGCACTATACGGATTTTATGGACCTCGTGCACCCGGACGATTATGAACCCGCCATGCAGGCAATGAGGGACCACTTCAGGGGCAAAGAAGCGACCTACCACGCGGACTACCGCATCCTCGGAGCTGATGGGAACTACCGGTGGTTCCGGGATATTGGGGGGATCACCTGCCGTCATCCCGATGGGACACCCGCTGTAGTTACCGGAATAGCCATGGATATCACAGATCGGAAACGTGCCGAGAACGCCCTTGAAGAGAGCGAGGAGAAGTTCCGGACGGTTGCCGATTACACATATGACTGGGAGTACTGGACCAATCCGGAGGGAGAATACGTGTATGTATCGCCTTCCTGTGAACGGATCAGCGGTTACAAACCTGAAGATTTTTACGGCGATCCCCTTCTCCTGCAGAAGATTGTTCACCCGGAAGACCGGCGGAAGTTCCTGGAGCATATTGAATCCTTAAAGAACCAACCCGGTGAGGAGGATTTCCTGGAATTCCGCATCCTTTCCCGCAACGGCTGCATCGTCTGGCTTGGGCACATCTGCCGCCCGATCATCAGTGATGGTCATTATCTGGGCAGGCGCGGGAGTAACCGGGATATCACCCTGAGAATGGCCGCCGAGGAGAAACTCCGCGAGAGCGAGGGAAAATTCCGGCAGATCTATGAGACCGCCCGGGAAGGGATCTGGGGAGTCAACGCAGATTATTGCATCCAGTACGTTAATCCCCAGATGGCAGGGATGCTGGGATATTCCGTGGAAGAGATACTTGGCCATCGCGTGGAGGACTTTATTGCAGCCAGCGAGGAAACCGATGCAGAACAGCGCTTCGAACACCGGAGGAAAGGACAAAAAGAGCAGTTTGAACGCCGGTTTGTCCGCAAGGACGGGACAATCATCACGCTTCTCGTGTCAGCCACACCCCTCATGGGTGACGACGGGACATTCAGGGGCTCGTTTGCCATGTTCACGGACATCACCGAACGCAAGAAGATAGAAGACGCCCTCCGGGAGAGCGAGGAGAAATTCCGGGATATTTTCAATAACGTCAATGACGCTGTCCAGATCCATGAACTGGATGCAGACGGCAACCCGGGGAGGCTTATCGAAGTGAATGATATTGCCTGCCGTATGCTGCAGTATTCCCGCGAGGAGCTGCTCGGGAAGAGCCCTCTCGAGTTTGCCACCGAATACCATAACCGTCCTCTCGAAACTATCATGGAGGAACTGCATTCTGCCGGTCATGCGACCTTCGAGACCGGTCACCGGAGAAAGGATGGTATCGTCATCTCCGTGGAGATCAATGCCCATATCGCAACGCTTCTCGGGAAAGAAATGGTCGTCTCTGTTGTCCGCGACATCACTGAGCGGAAACGGGCAGAACGGGTGATGAGCCTGACCAACCGGATCTACCAGATCGCTAACAGGGCGGAATCCCTTCAGGAGATGCTTGGTAAATACGTTGAGGAATTCCAGAAGTTCTCCGGGTGCGAGGCCGTGGGGATCCGTCTTCTCGATGAAGAGGGGAATATCCCGTACCATGCTCAGGCCGGTTTCCCGCAAACATTCTATGAGAAAGAGACCCCCCTGAGCATAAAATCCGACGAATGCATGTGCATCTACGTCATCAAGGGAACAGTCGGACCTGACCTGCCGGTCGCTACCCCCGGAGGATCTTTTTACTGCAATGCCACCAGCAAATTCCTTGCCACGGTCTCCGAGGAAGAGAAAGGACATACGCGCAATGTCTGCAACCAGATGGGATACGAATCGGTTGCCCTCATCCCCATTCGTACGCCCCAGGGGATCGTGGGGCTCGTCCAGTTTAACGATCACCGCGAGGAAATGGTCCCCCTTGAGATGGTCCAGGTCATGGAGGATGTCGCACGGTCGCTCTGGGAGACGATCCGCAGGATGCAGGCCGAGGACCGGGTGCAGAGGAGCGAGACCCGTTTCCGTGCCCTCATCCAGAACTCCTCGGATATCATCCGCATTCTCGACGCTGCAGGCCGGATTGTCTTTGAATCCCCGTCATCAGAAAGAATCCTGGGGTATCCCAACGATTCGCTGATCGGCAGGAGTCCTTTGGAATTCATCCACCCGGATGATCTCGCCCGTGTGAAAAAGGACTTCGGGGATGTCATAGAAAGGACCAATTCCGGTCTGCCGACGGAATTCCGGATTCGGAAAGCTGATGGTGAGTATATATGG
>Ga0187786_10000408_pt1 | contig 12495 bp, 9 predicted proteins | sample 0815_BV2_10_20_M_FD_132449 | JGI IMG/M metagenome (GOLD analysis project Ga0187786, IMG submission 132449) | Tropical peat soil microbial communities from peatlands in Department of Meta, Colombia - 0815_BV2_10_20_MG | ecosystem: Environmental > Terrestrial > Soil > Wetlands > Peat | place...
GCACGTTCAAACTGCGTTCACAATTGATGAAAAAAGAACATGGTTTGGATTCGGCTATAATGAGTGGTTACCAATAAATGAGACGGCATTTATTATGGATAATAACTTGCCGGGGCCAATAATGAATGATTATTTGATAGGTGGATACATGATCTGGAGCATGTTCCCCAAATATAAAGTCGCTATCGACCCACGATATAACTGCTATGACCCAAATATGATTCAAGATTTTTTCAGCTTGGCGTCTAATCCGTCTTCTGATCTTCTGAATAATTTATATATAAAATATCGCTTCAAAACAGTATATTTGTATCACAATGAGAGTAAGCTTATTCATTTCTTAATCCTATCTCCGGATTGGAAGCTTGTCTTTTTTGACAAAACAGCAGCTGTTTTTTTGCATAGACCGGAATATGAGGAAAGAAGAGCTTACTTTGATTCTGTTTCGCTTTCCGCATCCAGATTTAAACAATTGTCGGACCCTGTCGCTTTGGCTCAAATATTTGACATCTACAATCGACTAAATAGAATCGATGACATGATAAATATGCGCACATATTATCTAAACAATGTTTCTAGCTACTATATGTCCCGGAACCGTAATATTGCCGACATGGATAAAATCATAGCAATTCGAGAGGGACTTTTGAATTCTAATTCACTATCAAATAACGATAATTCGGTAAGAAGAGACTAGGAAAAGTGAAATGATCACATGCAAATCTTTTCGCTTATTGATATGAAAAAAATAATAGTTGCATGTCTTTGTCTATTTTTTGTTTCAGTTGTATTCAATTTGCCTCAAGGTGTTGATTATGATCTATGGTGGCATTTGAAATATGCACAGTTATGCATCGATACTGGGAAGTTGGCTTTGGATCATTCCATATTTTCCTGGACGCCTGCTGCCAATGAATGGAGGTATGTTGCATGGCTCGGCGATGTTATCTTTTATGCTTTTTACCAGTTGGGGTTCATGCCTGTCTTTTATCTGATCAACACAGCTATACTCTGTGCAATCTTCTATGTATATAGAAACTACCTTAACACTATCGGGGACAAGATAACCCTATCCAATATTCTTGGGCTTCTCCTGTTTGTCCTCATTGTATCCCCCATGCTATACAAACCAGAAGTTTTTTCCCTTCTTTTCCTGGCAATTAGCATTTATATTTACTTTGAGGCAAAAATCCGGAATAGACCTTATTTTTACTGGTACCCGTTATTATTCTTGGTGTGGGTTAATACCCATGGTCTTTTTATTTTCGGCTATGCCCTTCTATTATTATTGTTTACTGGAGAACTACTGACATGGCTGTTTAAACGAAATGAGGCGTTGCCTATAGGGATGTTAAAAGCTTTATTTTTTAGTACGGCGTTTAGCAGTATTGCTCTTTGCATTAACCCATACGGCATTGGCTACCTTACCTATTTATTTTACATGTTTATATCGCCATCTTATTCGAAGTATTTTGACAACATGGTTGCCTACATGAACCTCTGGAGCTTCCTGACCCCTGGGAACAAGTCTGTTAATGTTATATCTGTCGCCTGGTACCTGATATTCATGTTTATTTTGTTCCTGATTGCATACACTAATGCTTATATGAAGGAGAGGAAGCTAAATATCTCTATATTATTGTGCAACAGTCTAACCTTCATACTTTCGATGCAATTTGCAAGGACCGCTTTTTTTTATCCGATCATTTGGCTTTTTTCACTTCCTTTTCTTTGTCGAGGAGGGTTGGAAAAAATTTTACCTAAACGTCTGACGATTATTATTTTTGTCTTGATCATTTCTCTTTCCTTAATAGATATTAAGACAGTAATGACGACCTATCAGAAAAAGACATGGTTTGGCATAAACTATATGGAATGGATGCCTGTAGCCGAAGCTGATTTTATAAAGAAAAATCATCTTCCGGGCCCGTTATTCAACGATTTTTTATCCGGAGGTTATCTTATCTGGAGCTTATATCCTGAATATAAAGTATTTATTGATCCACGATACGGACCATACTCGGACGAAGTTTTGGCAGATTGGGCAATAATCCGCAATAACCTGACCAAAGCCACCTTTGATCATATCGTCGAAAAATATAGATTCAGAACTGCACTTATTCACTATCGTGAGGAACCGCTTATCGATCAATTTTTTTCGTCGCCTGATTGGAGCGTAGTTTTCTTTGGGCATACCGCTGCCGTGTTCGTAAGAAAGCCCTTCGTCGACGAAATATTTTCAAAACAGGATGCTGAATTTCCAGCGGCTTCTAGATTCTCGACTCTTGATGACCCTGTGGCATTAATTGGTATTTTCAATATGTATTCGTCTACGGCTCATCTACCTGACTTATATGTAATCAGAGATATCTACATGCGAAACGTGCCTAAATATTTTTATAATAGAAATACCCATTTAAGTGCTATGAATAAAATCATCAAAATTCATGAGCAAAAACAACGGGGGACCCCTTAAAATGAAAGTTCAATTCTTTTTCCATAATATCGAAGAGGAGGACATACGGAACACCCGATCCGTTCTTGAATCAGTTTTCTTAACAACGGGTGAGACTGTATCTGACTTCGAAGAGTCTTTTGCATCATTTATCGAATCAAAACATTGCATAGGTTTGACAAGCTGTACTGCTGCACTTCATCTGGCACTTTTAGCTTGGGGAATCGGTCCAGGTGACGAAGTAATTACTACCCCTATGAGTTTCTGCGCAACCTCCAATGCGATAATGCACGCTGGGGCAAGGCCTGTCTTTGCAGACGTCGAATCTAATACCGGCAACATAAATGCCGATCTCCTAGAATCTGCCATTACAATAAAAACAAGAGCCATTCTGCCGGTGCATCTCTATGGCCAGATGTGCGACATGCAAAAGATTCATGATATTGCCCGAAAGCATAATTTGGTTGTCATTGAGGATGCTGCTCATTGCATCGAAGGACAACGTGACGGCATAAAGCCCGGACAACTCAGCCATGCAGCCTGTTTCAGCTTTTATGCAACAAAAAATATCACATCAGGCGAAGGCGGTGCCATTACTACAAACGACTCTGAAAAATCAGAATTATTTAAAATGCTCCGCAATCACGGCATAGACAGATCTGCTGCAGACCGTTACACCAAACAATACCGGCACTGGGATATGCCGATTTTAGGTTGGAAGTATAACATGGACAATATCCAGGCTTCGCTTCTTATAGGCCAGCTAGAACGTATAGAGAAGCTTTGGGAAAGACGCAATCAACTTTGGCATCTCTACGAAAATCGATTTAATGCTATCAAAGGGGTCGATATTCTTGAAACTGTTCCAAATTCCAAACATGCCAGACACCTCTTCACCATTCTTGTTGATCCTGATAAACGTGATAGTGTGCTCTGGAAGCTTCAGGAACAAGGGATCGGAGTTGCTGTTAACTATAGACCAATACATCTGCTAAAATATTACCAAAATTCTTTTGGGTATAAAGAGGGGGCTTTCCCTGTTGCGGAAGATATTGGGAGGCGAACAATTTCTCTGCCGCTATATCCCAAGTTAGAAGATCAGAAAATAGAATATGTTATTAATACTGTTATTAGAATTGTTCGAGACTGATCTGACATATGGATGAACTCAGCATGATTCCTGAAAAAGCACAGCCATTTCTATCTATTGTTATTCCAATTCTTAACGAAGAAGAAACAATTCTTGAACTATACAGGCGCCTAATGCCTGTTCTAGAAACTATCTGCCGATCAGAAGGGGAAAATTTTGAGAATTTAGAAGTTATCTTCGTAAATGATGGAAGCACAGATAGGTCCTGGTCAGTTATAAGCGAGCTCAACAACAAGGATCACAGAATTAAGGGTCTCTGCTTATCGAGAAACTTTGGCCATCATGTCGCCATAACTGCCGGACTTGACTTCTCGAAAGGACAGTCAGTCGTTCTTATGGATGGCGATTTACAAGACCCTCCGGAGGAAATCCCACAGTTATACAGCAAGCTGAAAGAAGGCTATGAACTGGTCTATGGTATTCGTCGACAGCGTCACGACCCTGTATTGAAAAAATTAACTTCCAACATTTTTTGGCATTTTCTAAGGAGATTCTCAGGGGTCGATATGCCTCAGGGTCAGACAATGCTGAGAATCCTGAGCAGACGATTGGTAGACGTTATGAAAGAGATGAAAGAGTATGCCCGATTTGTTCATGGCATGATGGCCTGGCCTGGTTTCGAATCGACGACGGTTGAAGTTAGTCACAGTCCCAGAACGAAGGGCCAAAGCAAATACAACATCTCTAAACTTTTCAAACTTGCATTTCACGCCGTCACCGCTTTTTCTATCGTTCCGTTAAGGATATCCACCTATTTTGGCATCTTTACTGCACTAATAAGTCTTGTCATCGGTATTTATTTCATCTATCTGAAGATATTCTTTGGCATTCCTCTTTTGGGATATTCATCCATTATTGTCTCAGTCTTTTTTATTGGTGGCATTCAGTTGCTGATGCTGGGCTTGTTCGGGGAATATCTAGGAAGAACCTATCAGGAAGTCCAAAAACGACCTCTCTATATTATCAAAGAATTAATTAAATGACTACCGATGGAGTTTCGGAATTATCCTGGGATAGCGCTTTTTTTGGAAAAAAAATAGGTGAGTTACATCTCGATTCTGTGAAACCTGGCAATATAAATGATTCACTGGAACAAGCTCGAAGAGACCAATATCGCTACCTTCTGTGCAAAGTTGAAAGTCACAATACTCATCTAACTAAGATGATCGAAGCAAAGGGGTTTTATCTGACCGATGTGGCAATAACATGGTTTGTCGAAACCCTCGATTTTACTCAGATAGACTTGTCAACTAGTGTTTTGTCCGAAAAACCAAGGCTGGCCTTAAGACGGGATATTGCGGCAGCAAGGGAGCTAGTTAAGTCATTGTTTCTGCACAGCAGATTCTATAATGATCCTTTCTTTAACAAAAAGGAAGCTGACAATCTATTTCAGAGTTGGATTGAGAACTCGATCAATGGAGAGGCGGCTGATGCGACGTTCCTGATTGATGACGTAGGCGTCATCACATGCAGAAGATTGGGAGAAAGAAAAGGAGAAATTATTTTGGTCGGCGTAAGAGAAGAGAAAAGGGGGCAAAAACTTGGCAAAGGACTGATAATGACTGCTTTCAATTGGTTTAATTCAAATGGCATTTCAAGAGTTAATGTCAAGACTCAACTCAGAAACGTCTCTGCAATGAACTTTTATTCGAAATTAGGTTTTTCCATTGGCGGATATTCTTTAGTTTTTGGAAAAATACTTTGACAGCGATCACCGGTGGAATGAATACCTATGATCCCGATTTTTTTGTATCGCTCAAAAAGGCTGAGCACAACCATTTTTGGTTCGATGTACGCCGAAAATGGATATTAGATACATTGAGTAATTTTGCTCCTCCACCAGCCAATGTTCTAGAAATCGGATGTGGCACTGGATATGTGAGTAGTTTCATGGCAAGTCATGGATATAAAGTTGTCGGGTGCGAGTATTACAAAGAGGCTTTGGGTATGGCATGGGCTGGTTTTGACAAGATACAGGGGAGTGCATATGAGCTTCCATTCGCTGATAAGTCATTCGATATAGTCGGTCTGTTTGACGTAGTCGAACATTTTGATGACGAATTACCTTTATTACAAGAAGCCCGCAGAGTCCTCAAGCACGGAGGTCTTCTTATTCTTGCTGTCCCTGCCAGGGATGAATTGTGGAGTTCCATAGATAACCTTTCATTTCACAAAAGACGCTATTCCCCTGAAGACATGAATAAACTACTGAGGAGATCCGGGGTTAACCCAGTCTCTATTAAGTACACTTTTATGCTTCTTTATCTGCCCATGAAATTATTGAGACGGAAACAAGCCCGGGAAGGAGAGCTGCTGAAGATCAATCAGTGCATTAATACAATAGCACGATTGATTTTTGATATGGAGCGGATCATGTCTCGCTATATCAAGTTGCCGATCGGGACATCGATAATTGCTGCCGCAAAAAAATAACTCAATTTATGTTATTCTATCAATGTGTTACATAATATTATCCATCGGAGCTACGACATGAAAACAATCCTGGTGACAGGCGGCGCGGGTTTGATCGGCAGCACATTCGTAAACTATATCTTTCGGACTCACCCGGATCACAAGATCCTAGTTCTTGACGCCCTGACTTATGCCGGAGATATCTATAACATTGAGTCCGAAGTCAGAAACTCTGATAGATTTGAATTCTGGTATGGAAACATAAACAATCTCGATCTGGTCAGCGATCTGGTGGGACGTTCAAATTACGTAGTACATTTTGCTGCCGAAACTCATGTCGCCAGATCGCTCTATTCTCACCGGGAATTTTTTGTAACTGACGTCTTAGGTACTCAGGCTATTGCAAATGCTGTACTGAAACATTCCAAGAGTGTTGAACGGTTTATTCAAATATCGACCTCCGAAGTATATGGAACAGCCGCATACGAGCCGATGGACGAGAATCATCCCCTAAACCCGACGAGTCCTTATGCATCTGCCAAGACCGGAGCTGATCGTCTTGTTTATTCATACGTAGTAGCGCACGATATACCTGCAGTAATAATCAGGCCCTTCAATAATTACGGTCCCAAGCAACATCTTGAAAAGGTTGTTCCCCGATTTATCACTAGCTGTATTTTAGAAGAACCCCTGACGGTTCATGGTGATGGTTCGGCTGCGCGGGATTGGCTGTTCGCCGAAGATACCGCACGAGGTATCAATCTGGCGATTCAGGCGCCTCTGGATAAGGTGAAAGGAGAGGTTTTCAATCTCGCCACAGGACGGTCAATCAGCGTAGCCGAAATAGCCAGAATTATATCCACTGAATTCGGAAATACATCAAAAATTGAATTCATGCTAGATCGCTTCGGCCAGGTTCAGAAACATATAGGATCTGCCGATAAAGCAAAGGCCATACTTGGTTTTAAGCCTCAGGTGACTTTTGAAGATGGCTTAAGAGAGACTATAACCTGGTATAAGGAACATCAGCATGTATGGAGAAAACAGATCGCCATGAAAAAGGTGCCTGTTAAGATGCCGGATGGGACTACTGTCTGGTATTAGTTTTTTATGGCAAACTCGATAATTCTGGATTCTTTGAAGAGATTCGTAAAGCAATATCCGTCTATTTATTCGTTCGTTTTAAATTTCATATATCCTGTCCTGGCAACCGGCAAGTCCTACAAGAAAATACTCGATATTATTCCAAGAGAAGAAATAGTTCTAAATCTGGGCTCCGGACCTACCAGATTATCGGATCGTTTCATAAATATAGATTTTCATCCATATAAAAACGTTGATCTGATTTCAGACGTCCATCACCTTCCGATAAAATCAAGTTCTGTCAGCGGAACTATTTCCATAGCCATGCTCGAACATGTCAGGAACCCTCAGTTTGTAGTAGATGAAATACATCGCATCTTAAAACCGGGAGGCTATGTATACTCGATAGTACCATTCATTTTCGGTTATCATTCAGCACCTGATGACTACTATAGATGGACTAGGGAAGGGATTAAAGAATTATTCAGTTCATTTCAGGCGATTGAAATCGGCGTATACAGCGGTCCTACATCATCGATGTTGATAATATTGCAGGAATGGCTCGCGATGTTTTTCTCATTCAGAAGCCGACTTCTATATCAATTGCTTTATATTTTTTTCATGATATTGCTTGCACCATTTAAGATCATAGACTTTTATCTGCATGGACATCCCGAAGCTCATAAAACAGCTGCGACTTTATACATCATCGGCAAGAAATGAGAATCGGCATTCGGCCAAGTCCGGTCAAGTGGTGTATAAGTTTATGCCATTCTCGGTCAGCTTATGCAGCTACCAGTATGTCCGACATTTCCTTCGTTGCCTCGATTGAGCCCAGTGTCATATAGCGTTTGCAGATCAGCCATTCTTCGTTCTGTTCAAGCAGTACCGATCCAACCAGTCTGATTCCAGTCTGATTATCGAATCTCTGTTGGGAAAGATTCCCACAACATCCGTGCGTCTCCTGATCTCCTTGTTGAGACGCTCCTGCGGATTATTAGACCACAGCTGCCGCCAGTGTCCCTGTGGAAACTCGGCAAATGCCAGCAGATCAACTTCGGCCTCCGACAACAGCTTTGCAGCATCCGGGAACTGTTGCGACAGCCTCTCTACCACATAACCAAACTGTCGAATAACTTCTTCTTTATCACTTTGTGCAAAGATAGACCTCACAAGTGTCCCGATGGCCGGCTGCGCCTTCTTGGGCACTTTGCAGAGAAGATTTCTCATAAAGTGCGTCCGGCACCTTTGCCAAGATGCTCCAGGCAATGTTTTGGCAATCGCCTTCTTCAGTCCGGGATGTGCATCAGAGATAACAACCTTTACTCCATTGAGCCCTCGGGTGACGAGATCTCTTAGCAGTCCGATCCAGCTGTCCTCTGTCTCAGAAGTAACAACTTCAAATCCCAGAATGCTCCGTCTGCCTTCTTTGTTTACTCCTGTGGCCACGACCATTACAACATTGACGACCCTGCCGACTTCTCGATTCTTCAGCACTATGGCATCCAACCACACATAGGGATAAGGTCCGTCGTCAAGAGGCCGTTTGCTGAACGCTTCTACCTGTTCATCTAACGATTTCGCCATCTCAGACACTTGAGATTTGCTGAGCTTCTGTATTCCAAGAGCCTGGGCTATGTCTTCCACTTTCCTCGTCGATACGCCCATCACGTAGCATTCCGCTACGACATTTACCAAGGCCTGTTCCGCACGCCGCCGTTGCTCCAATAACCAAGCCGGGTAATAGCTCCCTTGTCTCAATTTCGGGATCGATAAGTCCATCGTTCCAACTCGCGTGTCGAATGTCCTTTGCCGATATCCATTCCTTTGGTTCTTACGATCTTCGCTTCTCTGCCGATAATCGGCACCGCATATCGAATCCGCTTCCGCATTCATCAGCATCTCGATCATGGTTTGAAGCAATGATCTCAAAAGATCAGGCTCGGCTCCTTCAACGTATTTACGAAACTCTTCGGGAAAGGCTACACTTCTTTCTGCCATCGTTCTGTTTCCCCTTTTAGTTTATTGGTCGCGCTTTAAACTATGGAGAATGGCACGATGGCACTTTCTTTTCAAGTGCTTGCCCTTAATACACCACATCCTTGGATTCTACTGCGAGACAGCACAACCTCTGTCAAAATAGAAATTAGCGCGCTTGAAGCGGAAACATTGAGAAAAGCTTAATTGAAGGTTACTTTACATCAAGACTAAACTCGAATGTCTTTGTTGTCTTTCTACCGTCAGGGGTCGACGCCGAAGCAGTAAATTTATAGCGTCCAACCTCTCGTTTACTAAGTTGCCATGCTATCCTACCGCTTTCCCTGTCAACGGTCATGCCTGATAAAATCGGCTGTTCGAGTTCATAAGCTATCTTAGCTCCATCCGGATCATTCGCTGCAAGTTGAAGATTTATGATATCTCCCACTTTATCCTTCGTCTCCTTAAGCCTAAGAGTTATAGGCGTACTGTAAATTGATCTAAAAGCGCTTCGACAGGTAAATCCTTGCTTATCCTCTATCGATGGTGTCACATCAACGAAGACCCAATCATTCTTTTTGAATCTGCCTGCAGGCAAACTATCGCCTACCACATTTTCGACAGGCTTGTTGTTAACAAACCATTTGTAAGACAATTTGACGTCAGCCTTAGTCTCCTGGTCGAATGTAACTTTAGCCGTGATATTGTCATGCATAGTCGGCTGCTCTGGCAGCAAGGTAACTGACTTGACAGTAGGGCAGCTTGCGGTTTCCGCACCGCCGGTTTTAGTAGTCCAGCCATGTTCTGACTCCGTAGCCATTTTACCCGGAGCGGCCGATTCTATGGATGGCTTCTCAACTGCTTGTTGTGGCTTATAAATAAACTGATATGCGGAAAAAAGCAAGGCAACAGACCCCGCAAATGCAAAAATCAGTAGGTAGACCGATGCCTTGCCTTGCATTCTCAACAATCCCATTATTAAAGTCTTCTGTCCTGCCAGAAGATAATCCGGCTCGTCGGAGGTGGTACGTTAACATCTTTTTTAGAGGTAAAGACCTTATCAGTACCGGTACCATCGTTCGAGTCAGTTCCGCTGCCGCTGCTAGTCACGTAGAAATCGGGTAAATTTGTATTCTGGTTCATCGAGACGATGACTCCGGACGGTATTCCAGCTCCCAAGTCTTTAGTCCTTGAAGAACCCGTGAAAAACCCAGCAGCAGTTGTATAATTCATAACATACAATGTCCCCTTACCGGCGGGGTTACAGATACTGCCAGAGTCCGGTGTAAACGTTGTAAAGAATACCTGGCCGCCGTAAACGAGCGGATCGCTCAGGTCCTTTTCTCCCGCAGCATAAGACAGATTAATATACCAGCCCTGTTTTGTGCCGTCATCGGTGAAGGTGCTGGACGTCACGTCTTTCAGATTTGTCAGGGTATAAGTAGATACGCGATCGGTATCCTTAAGCGCGTATAGTCTGTTCTGCACTGGGGTCACCGTTGGACACTGTTTATCTCCGGACCCCCAGTAAATCCATCGATTACCGCTTGCATCGGCGGCAATGCTAGCCTTGCCGTAAATGGGCTGCCCAGATGTCGGGTTAAAGAAACGAGATCCCTGCCAGCCGCTTGTAGTGCAGCTAGTCTGGCCCCGCTTGCAGAAGGTAAAACGCCACATGTTTCCGGCCAGGTCTCCAACGTATGCCGCATCAACAAAGCCGTCGTCGTCGGTGTCCACTACAGTAGGCGTTGCGACGAGACTCTTCATATTGGAATTGTTGCTGCTTGTATATCGCCAGATGATATTCCCATTGGACAGGTCCACAACGAAAAATCCCTGCCCCTTTGTTGAAGGTGTTGGCGCAGTCGGACTCGCGCAGTTATAATTGTATCCGCCGCCGCTCAGAAATCCGACCCATTTTTCGACGCCGGATATCATGACCTTACCGATTGCCATCTTGTTCCAGGGCTCGCCAAGGTACGGGCCTTCAAGAGAGCTCGGATGAATTGTCCACTTGAAATCCGGCATATACGAAGGCGGTCCGAAATTGGTGAAATCAAACGCATAATAACCGCAGTAATTTGTGTGAGTCCCATCATAAACTGCCGAAAATCCGGTATCACAGTTCACTGTACTGCTCCAGAGATAGGGGCTGGGATTATTAGCAGTAGGAGAACCAGTTTCAACGCCCCTGCCCTCACCAACGATTACATAAGAATGCCAACTGCCCGCCAGCTTGGCGGTGTCGCTTTCCGATCCTTGGGGAATCCATATATCAGCATACACCGGAGATCCGTCAACGAAAAACTGGTGCGTCTTGGTCGGCGGCGCCGGATCTGTAGCGTGAGAAATCAGGGAAAGTTTTGAAAGCAAATTGGGCGGGATGAAACTGAAAGCCTCAGTCATCGTATTCGTTTCAAAAACATGCATCTGGCCATCATTGGCTCCCGCAACTACGGCTCTCTTTCCACTGTCGGAAGGCCGCTGGTGGCTTGACCTGAAGCTGGCAAAGGAATTATTAATATCCCTGGGATCAGAAAAATAGGGCGAAGGGCTGGCGATCACTATCGGATTTGAATGAAAAATATCGCCAAGCTTCCAGTTGTCCTCGTTATATGCAGGGTCGCCGCGGAAATAACCGACAATGGCATCTCTGCCTGCGATATCAGTGCCCGACAGACCGAAATACGCCGGCGAAATCGAAGTGGTAAACCCGGTCAGCGCGCCTCCGGTCAATGTCTGGATATTGCGGGAACCCGCAGATTTGCTCACCAGCACCACGCCGGCATCCAGGAGCATAGAACCAACCGTACCGTCGGTATTCAAGCTATACTTCTTCAGATGTCCCTGCCAGAAAGGATCGTCTTCGACGGGCTTTAAAGATGCTTCATATAAAAAGTCCTCGGTCGGAATACGGGCAGTCGAAACAGACGCAATAGAGAATGCAAAACTGGCAGCCCTGATGCTATTTATCGTTTTTACTAAAGCGGCGTCCAAATCACTCGGATTCTGGGCGATAAACGCATAACCTGACAGATTGGCATTGCCAGGATCATTGGACGCATTTCCATTGCACGGATCTGACTCTACAGTGATAGCGCTGGTTGATCCGGATTGGGTAGTCGAGGAATCCGATGTGCCGCCATAATAGGCAGCCCAGTTGAGAGTATTCTTATCGTAGTCAGCCAAACTCCCGCCGAATCCGATGAAGAAGGCCTGATATCCGGCAGCTTTGAGTGCCGCAGCCTTTGCGACTACCGACTCGGTCTGCTTATAGGTAGTGGAACTGCCATTTCCTCCGCAGGCATATGTGTCAGCACCATCTGTGATAACAATGACAAAGTTCTTGCGGCAAGACTTAGCAGGATCGGTAAGCGCGTAATTGTCGAGATATGCCTTTGCTTCATTCAATGAATCC
>Ga0187786_10000409_pt1 | contig 12494 bp, 12 predicted proteins | sample 0815_BV2_10_20_M_FD_132449 | JGI IMG/M metagenome (GOLD analysis project Ga0187786, IMG submission 132449) | Tropical peat soil microbial communities from peatlands in Department of Meta, Colombia - 0815_BV2_10_20_MG | ecosystem: Environmental > Terrestrial > Soil > Wetlands > Peat | place...
GTATAAATACACTCCTTGTTGCCGAGCAAGTAGAAAAACCTCTTGAAATCGAACGTCCCATCCCCGATGGGGTAATGCTGATCGGCGCTGCGGTCATTGTCATGCAGGTGAAGTTCGACGATATGCGGACCGAGATCCTCCAGCCACCTGTCTAACGGCACTGCCGAAAAGAGATTGCAGTGACCGGTATCGAAGCAGACGCCGAAATTGTCCGAAGACATCTCTTCCATTAAAGCCCTGAGATTTGACGGTTCATCCTCGAAGATATTCTCTATTGCAATTTTACAGCCCAGGGATTCTGCCCTGACGTTGATGGGACGCCACGTTTCGAGACTTTTTCGAAGCCATAGATCGATGCTCAGGCTGTATTTCCATTTCTCGTATCCGGAATGACAGACTATCGCGAGCGGTTTCATGATTTCGGCGATATCCAATAGCTCGTTGAATCTAGCGGTGGTCGCCTCCCTGACTTTCCGGTCGACGGCAGCGGGCGACAGGTCCATAAAAGGCGCGTGAAAAGTCAGAGCAGGCCCGTAGCTCAGAGAGGTGAGAACCTTATACAGCTGTTTATCTTCCAGGTTGTCCAGGATGTCCGCGCTGAAATATATTTCGAGATTGACTCTGTATTTCAGGATGAAGTCCAGGTATTGCCCGATCTTGTCGAAGGGCACATGCACATGCGGGGACAGCATCTACTTTGCGGCGACTTCCTCTTTCTTTGATTCCGTCTTCGACTCCGACTTGTTTTCTGTCTTCGGTTTGGGCATGCTTTCGCCTTTGCCGGTCTCGTCGGACCTTGCCTCGGGCTTATCAGAGGCATTCTTTTCGCCGGCGCCGGATTTCCCGGATGCATAATCCGTCGCGTACCATCCAGTCCCTTTTAAGACAAACGAGGTGTTTGAGATCATCTTTTTGACTTTGCCGCCGCAATCGGGGCAAACCGAAAGCGGTGCATCGCTGAATTTCTGCATTATCTCATGGGTCTTACCGCATTTCGTGCAGCCGTATTCATATATGGGCATCTCTCTGTTCCTCCGAATAAACTTCTATCTTATAATATAATAAACGTGCTGCTGTCCGGTCAATAAAGCTGTTATAATTATTGACATATTTCTTCTTTTTCTGATTAAATATTAATCTAATTCATTTGGGGGTGTAATGTATGTATGCAATCATAGAGACCGGCGGAGAGCAAATCAGGGTAACTGCCGGCGACGTAATATCCGTCGAGAAAGTCCCCGGGGAAGTCAATTCCGAGATTACACTTGACAAGGTGCTTATGATTGAAAAGGACGGCAAGGCGGTATTTGGAAGGCCTTATGTGCAGGGCGCGACGGTCAAGGCTGATATAGTGCGGACAGCAAAGGATGCGAAAGTCCTTGTGCTGAAACACCAGCCGAAGAAGGCAACCAAAAAGATAAGGGGTCACCGTCAGTATTTTACTGCATTGAAGATTAAAGAGATTATCGGAGGATAAGATGGCACATAAAAAAGGCGTAGGAAGCACACGCAACGGGCGTGACAGCGAATCACAAAGGCTGGGAGTGAAGAGATTCGGAGGCCAGCTTGTGAGGGCCGGCAATATATTGGTGAGGCAGCGCGGCACAAAATTTCACCCGGGCAATAACGTCGGAAAGGGGTCGGACGACACACTTTTCGCGCTTATCGACGGAGTGGTGAGGTTCGAGAGGAAAGACAAGGTAAGGACCAAAGTCAGCGTTTATGCGGCTGATACTGCAGCAGCGAACGCATAATAATAAATAAACTCCTAAGGAGAAATGCAAGGCGGTCTGTTGGTGCGGACTGCCTTTTTTGTTTATGCAATTTGTCGATTATGTGAAGATATATGTCAGGGCAGGGGACGGCGGCCGTGGGTGTGTGAGTTTTCGCCGCGAAAAGTACGTTCCGAAGGGAGGCCCTAACGGTGGCGATGGAGGCAGAGGTGGACATGTCATTATCCGTGCTTCCAGCGAGTTGAATACGCTTCTTGATCAGAGATATCAGAAAGAGTATAAAGCTCAGCGCGGCGAGCATGGCAAGGGCAGCAATAAGCACGGAAAGAATGGGGAAGACCTGATCATAGTCGTGCCAGTGGGCACAATGATCAAGGATGCTGAAAGCGGTACGGTTGTCGCAGATCTTGATACCAACAATGCTGAAGTGACGGCGGCCAAGGCCGGCAGAGGCGGTCTCGGAAATTCGCATTTTGCAACGCCGACCCGGCAAGTGCCGCGTTTCGCGCAACCGGGAGAAGAGGGCGAAGAAAAATGGCTCGTACTTGAGCTGAAACTACTGGCCGATGTAGGCCTGATCGGTCTTCCTAATGCAGGCAAATCAACATTGATATCCGTAATATCGTCTGCGAGGCCGAAAATTGCCGATTATCCGTTCACTACGCTTGTTCCCAATCTCGGCGTTGTAAAATTTCGTGATCATATGAGCTTTGTGGTGGCCGACATACCGGGTCTTATCGAAGGTGCCCACTCGGGGGCCGGTCTCGGCTTCCAGTTTCTTCGTCACGTGGAAAGGACCTCGATGCTGCTCCACATGGTCGACGTTTCCGATTCGGCTCCTGGAGATCCCGTTGAGGATTTTGAAAAGATAAACCGGGAATTAGTATTATACAGTCGGGATTTAGCGGATAAGCCGATGGCTGTTGTCGGGACAAAGACGGACCTGGCTTATGATAAGGCGAGGCTTGCGAGACTTGAAGATCATTGCCGCGTGGAGGGGATGGATTTTATCGGCATATCTTCAGTCACGGGCGACGGCGTAGAGCAATTGCTCGTATATCTTGCACGAAAGATAGAAGAAATGAAGGCATGCACAGAATAGTAGTAAAAATAGGCAGCAACATACTTACGCATTCCAACGGCCGGCTTAACCACAAAAGGATTCATGCCATAGCCCATGACGTTGCGCTTGCCTGCGTCGCAGGGTACGAAGTGGTGATTGTTTCATCCGGTGCGATAGCTGCAGGCATGGAAAAAATGGGTCTGACTGAAAAGCCGACAGAGGTTGTGCTCAAGCAGGCGGCTGCAGCCGCAGGCCAGTCATCGCTCATGAGGATCTATGAGAGAAGTTTCGACAGGCATAACAAAAAAGTTGCGCAGGTTCTTCTTACGCGCAACGTAGTTTCTTTCAGACCGACATATCTCAACTCGCGTAATACCTTGACTACCCTGCTTTCATACGGCCTCATCCCGATAGTCAATGAAAATGATACGGTTGCAACCGACGAGATTAAATTCGGAGACAATGATCAACTGGCGGCGATCGTTGCAGGTCTTATCGACGCCGACCGTCTGATTATACTTTCGGATGTCGACGGACTGTACTCGGCCGATCCTAAAAAGGACCGCGATGCGCGCATTATCCCATTTGTGAGAGAGATAACGCCGGCCCTTGAATCCAGGGCGGGAGGGGCCGGGAGCCGTGTCGGGACCGGCGGCATGTATTCGAAACTGCTCGCGGCCAAAAAGGCGACATCCTTCGGCATCGGAGTGAATATCATAAGCGGGAAGAAAAAGGGACTTCTGATATCACTGCTGGGCGGGACGCACCAGGGGACCGAATTCATATCCAAAAAAAGGGGCATGACTTCGCGGAAGGCCTGGATAGCTTACGCTATGAGCCCCAGGGGGAAACTCATACTGGACGATGGCGCGGTACATGCCTTGATGAAGGGCGGCAAAAGCTTGCTGCCCTCCGGAATACTCAGCATTGAAGGTATTTTCGAACATAATGAAGCGGTCTTGTGTCTGGATCAGAACGGCAACAGGATTGCAAAAGGTATAGTTAATTACTCATCTTTCGAGCTGGACCTGATCAAGGGAAGAAAAACTTCCGAGATTCAGAACATTCTCGGAATCAAACATGACGATGAGATAATACATCGCGACAATATGGTGATTCTGCAAAAATAATCGTGATCAAGTCAGCTTCGAAAAATCAGCAATCTCCAGTCCAAGGGCCTGAACGGACTTGACCAGTGCGAGACGATTCTGCTTGACCTCTTCTTTCTTGTCCATTATAAGCACCTTGTCGAAGAACATATTGATGGGGTCTTTGAGTGTGATGAGGATGTCGATAGCCTCAGACGGCTTGCTGTTGCCGAGACAGGCTGCGATCAGCGGCGTTGCATTTTCCACTGCGGCATGCAGCAATCTTTCCTCTTCATTGATGAACAATGACTTATCGAGCGCAAATGTTGCCGACTTGGGTGCTATATTATTTATCCGCTTTATCACCAGAAGGAAGCCCTCATAGTCCGCGTGAGATTTAAGATGCATGACGGCATCCATCTTTTCCTTTACCGTATATAATGGCTTGGTTCCGACAAACTGAGTTATCGACGCAATGACGTCGGCTGAATAACCAGCCGGTTGATAGATCGGATCGAAGCGCTGCTCAAAAAAGCGCACTATGCCGGAGATGACACTTTCTTTTTCCTTCAGATCGTACGGCCTGAGCGCCTCATGTAACAGATCGGTCAACGTAATATCGAAACGCTTGTCGATCAGTATGAGGAGCGCTCCGATAGTCTGCCTGCGCAATGCAAAAGGGTCTTCAGTGCCGGACGGCACCAATCCGAGCATGAAGAACGAGGCTATGTTATCAAGCTTGTCCGCCAGACTGACAATGGCTCCGGTAGTCGTATCAGGCAACGAGTCGCCGGAAAACCTGGGAAGATATTGCTCCTTTATAGCCTGTGCCACTTCTCTTCTGCGTCCTTCGTTCGCGGCATAATAATGCCCCATGATCCCCTGAAGCTCGGGAAATTCGCGCACCACGCCGGAGATCAGGTCGGCTTTTGACAGGAGGGCGGCGGTTCGGGCATCTTCTTTTCTGTCGGCGCGACATTTGCCGGCAATGAAAGCCGCCAGGGCCGACACCCTCACGCACTTCTCGTAAGTGCTTCCAAGTCGGTCATGGAAAACCACATTCTTAAGCCCTTCAAGCCTCTCAGCAAGAGGCACCTTCTTGTCCTCTTCAAAATAAAAACGGGCATCTTCGAAGCGGGCTTTTATGACCTTTTCAGCGCCTTTTCTTACTGTTTCGGAATTTTCCTGGCGCGTATTGCTCACAACTATGAAGTGATTGACCAGGCCTCCTCTGCCGTCCTCCAGCGCAAAATATTTCTGATGGTCCTTCATAACTGTCACGAGCAGTTCCTTGGGCAGGTCGAGATATTCAGGCGGAAACGAGCCAAGCATCGGTACAGGATATTCGACAAGATACATGACATGGTTCATCAGTTCTTCATCTTCAACGAGGACGCCGTTGACTGATGCGGCCAGCTTTGCAGCACCATCAGAGATCATTTTCTTCCGCTCAGCCGGATCTGCAATGACAAAATTATTTCTGAGAAGATTAATATAAGCCCTTGAGTCCTTGATTTCAAATGCTGCCGGAGATAGAAACCGGTGCCCCCTGGTGATATTGCTGCTGTTCAGCCCCTCGAATTCAAACTGCACCTTCTGGTTGTCAAAAATGGACAATATCCAGTGGACAGGCCTGACGAAACGAAATTCGCCGGAACCCCAGCGCATAGCCTTCGGAAAATGAAGAGCATTTATAATCCTGGGCAGGAGGTCCGGCAACACCTCTGCGGTCGAAGCGGAAGACTCCTTAATCGAGGCGAATATATAGCGTCCCTTGCCCTTTTCCTTTACGGCGATGTCGCCGATGTCGATCCCGTGGTTTTTTGCAAAGGACTCGGCGGCCTTTGTAGGTTTCCCTTCCTTGTCGAAAGAGGCGGTTTCGGGCGGCCCCCAAACCTCTTTTTGTGAAGCTGTCTGCAACCGGTTCAGTTCAACTATCATAACCAGCCTGCGCGGAGTAGCAAAGGCCCTGAGGTTTGCATACCCGATACGGTATTCTCCGAAGAGCCTATCTGCGTACTCCTGTATTTTGGCAGTTGCGTCCGGAAGAAATCGCGCGGGGATCTCTTCGGTCCCGATTTCGAAAATCAGAAGGGCCGTCGAATTCGCTGTTTCCGTTGACTGATTATCGCGGGTCATATTCCCTCTGTAATAGCGGGAAATTCATTGATTCCCGCTGCTGCAGGAATGCCTCTGCGCAGATCTTGGCAAGCGCCCTGACTCGCGCGATATAGCCCGTGCGTTCGGTTACCGAGATGACTCCTCTTGCATCAAGCAGATTGAACGTATGAGAGCACTTCAGGCAATATTCATATGCCGGCATCACAAGGCCGATCTCATTCATCCTCTTCGATTCGCGCTCGCAGGATTCAAACTGGCTGACGAGCATATCCGTATTTGCGTGGTCGAAGTTGAATTTTGAAAACTCGATCTCGTCCTGCTTGTGGATTTCTCCATATTTGATGCCTTTGCACCATTCGATGTCGAAGACGTTGTCTATGTCCTGAAGGTACATGGCAATCCTCTCAAGGCCATATGTGATTTCGAGTGAAACAGGTTTCAGGTCGATGCCGCCCACTTGCTGAAAATATGTAAACTGGGTGATTTCCATTCCGTCGAGCCAGATTTCCCAACCCAATCCCCAGGCGCCGAGGGTAGGCGACTCCCAGTCATCCTCTACGAAACGTATGTCGTGCCTCAATGCCTCGATCCCCAGCATCGCGAGGCTTTCGAGATATAGTTCCTGGCTTTCCATCGGGGAGGGCTTCAGAATTATCTGATACTGGTAATAATGCTGGAGCCTGTTGGGATTTTGGCCGTATCTGCCGTCTGTAGGCCGTCTGCAGGGCTCGACGTACGCGGTCTTCCATGGTTCCGGCCCAAGGACCCTGAAAAAAGTAGCCGGATGAAAAGTCCCGGCCCCGACTTCAAGGTCGTAAGGCTGGAGTATCAGGCAACCCTTGCGGGTCCAGTATTCGTTCAATCGGGCTATGAGATCTTGGAAGTACATGAAATTAAATACTAAAATATCGTTTATAAAGCGTTTATATTATACGAACAAATGGCGCTTTGTCAAACTCACTGATTGATCCTGCCCAGCGGCCACAGATATTCGTCGGTTCTTTCATTATTTCTGTCGCTGCGGGTATACTTATGTATAGTTTTTCCGGCTTCGATTTGCTGAAAAGACAATAAACGTTATGGGGTATCTATGAGGTTCGATGATTTTTCGTTGTCCAGGGAGACCATGAAGGCCCTCTCGAAAGTTGGTTTCGAGGAGCCGACGCCGATTCAGGTTGCTGCAATTCCAATTATTATGAAGGGTGGCGATGTTATCGGTCAGGCCCAGACAGGAACCGGCAAGACGGCTGCATTCGGCATTCCGATTATCGAAGCCCTTCAGCGCGGCAAGAAAACAGCGGCGCTAATTTTGGAGCCGACCCGCGAACTAGCTGTCCAGGTTGCCGAGGAGATCAGCAAGATAGGAATTTACAAAAAGGTTCAGATCCTTCCGGTTTACGGCGGCAAGTCCATCGAGAATCAGATCAGGGCCTTCAAGCGGGGAGTCGATATCGTTGTGGGCACGCCGGGACGAATTTTGGACCATATAAACCGCAGGACTTTTTCCATGTCGGACCTGAAAATTGTAGTCCTTGATGAGGCTGACGAGATGCTGGACATGGGCTTTATAGAGGATATAGAGACGATATTGAAGCAGACGCCTTCAGAAAGACAGACGCTGCTCTTTTCTGCGACCATGCCTGAGCCTATCCTTGCTATAGCCAAGAAATATATGAAGAAGCCCGAAAAAATCCGGGTGAATCCAGGCAACATGGTTGTGCCCAAGATTAAACAAGTGTTTTATGAAGTGAGAAATGAGGACAAGATAAGCGCCCTTGCCAGGCTGCTGGATGTTGAGGACCCGGCATTAGCCATTGTGTTTTGTCATACGAAGAGGGACGTCGACGAGGTCAGCCAGAAGCTGCAGCACATGGGTTACAATGCGGATGCCCTGCACGGCGATTATTCGCAGGTTCGCCGCGAAGAGGTCATGGGCAAATTCAGAACGGGGCAAATAGAGATTCTGGTGGCTACGGACGTTGCTGCCCGCGGCCTTGATATACAAAATGTATCCCATGTCTTTAATTTCAGCATCCCGCAAAACCCGGACAATTATATACACAGGATCGGCAGGACCGGAAGGGCCGGCAAATCAGGCATAGCGATTACCTTTGTGACTCCGCGGGAATACACGTTCCTGCGCCAGATAGAAAGGAAGGCCCAAACAGTAATCGGCAAGAAAAAGCTGCCTTCGCATAAAGAAGCCATAGCCGCCCTCAGGAAGAATATTGAAACCTCTCTGTCTGCAATGATAAACGAGAACAGGCATGCGGTTTATGCGGGCATAGTCGAAAAGCTTGCAGAAAGTTTCAATCCGGCTGACATTGCTGCTGCCGCTCTTTTTGCTGCTTATGGAGAGTTGCCCGGGGAAATGCCGTCGGTGGACCGTCCTGAAAGGGTCGGCGGAAGGGTAAGACTTTTCATGACCGTCGGCCGTATGGATAAAATAAATGTATCGGATATAGTCCGCTCGATCGCTTCGGAGGCAAGGATACCGGAGAGAAAGATAGCGAATGTGCGCGTGCTCGATAAATTCACCTTTGTAGAGGTGCCCGAGGAATTCGCAGACAGCATTATCGGTTCTCTTAACGACATGGTTCTGAAGGGAAGGAAGGTCAGGGTTGCTGAAGCTCGCAAATGACAGGCAGAGGTAGTTCACATGGCTCTAAAAACGGATTCCGTTGCCAAAGAATAATGGGATGAAAAGTTGGCACTATGAGAATACTTCTTGTTGAAGACGAAAAGGGAGTCGCTAATTTTGTAAGGAAAGGCCTCGAGGAGGAGCATTATACAGTTGATCATGAAATCAACGGTCTTGATGCGCTGAGTTATGTTTCGACAAATCAATACGACCTGATCATTCTGGACATCATGCTTCCGGGGCTTAACGGCATCGAGATATGCAAGAAGATCAGATCTGACGGCATTCAGACGCCCGTTATGATGCTTACTGCCCGCGAGTCTGTCGGCGACAAGGTGCTGGCCCTCGACAGCGGCGCCGATGATTATCTTACCAAGCCTTTTTCATTCGACGAATTCCTTGCCAGGGTGAGGGCTCTTCTTAGAAGGAAAAAAGACTCACTTACTGAATTGTCATGGGGCACTCTCCGTCTTGATATTGTTGCCCACAAGGCTTTTGTTGCGGACAAGGAAATTGTGCTTAGTCCTAAGGAATATTCCATCCTGCAGTATCTGCTAAGAAACAAGGGGCGGATCGTGTCCCGGACCCAGATCCTGGAAAATGTCTGGGGATACGACCATAACCCTGCCACTAATGTTGTTGATGTTCATATAAAGACGCTGCGGGAGAAACTAGGCCACTACCTCGATGGGGACATCATCAGAAGCGTGCGGGGAGTCGGTTACACAATAGATATGGAAAGCGACTGAGATTTCATCATTTATGAAGAAAATTTAATGAAAACTTTATCGTGAATTCATTAGAATGATGTACTCTTTAGCTTGATTCTAAATATCTTTGTGTTTGCGGGGCCCGGCTCTTAATGATCAAACCGACTCAACGTAAGTTGACAGTTATCTTCACTACGATCATTATCGTCTTCAATGCCCTGGTGCTTGTTATCAGCTTTGCCACGTTAAACCGCAGTCTAATCCGGAGCCTCAAAAACCATCTGAATCACGATGTCAAGGATGAATATCTGGCCTATGTCAGGAACGGCGATTTCAAAACCCTTGAAGATATGCGGGAGCACGAATATTTTCAGGTATTCGATAAGGAAGGAAGACTGATATCGGGCACTTACGGGTTTCAGTTTTTCAAGCTGCCGGTAAATAAAGATTTGATTGCGCAGGCGCTGTCCGGCAGGCAGAAATATGAAACCGTCGAATACAACAATGAGCGTTATCTTGTTTCCTATATCCCGGTAGACAGTCAGCATACAAGCAGGGTTGCAATGCCGCTGTCGGCTATTCTGGCTTATGAAAGAAACTTTATGAATCTTACCTTGCTGATGATGCCGGTAATGCTTATTGTTTCTTTTTTGGTCAGCAGGTATCTTGTAAATCAGGCCATGAAGCCGATTGCAGACGTGTTTGCCTTTCAGGAGAATTTCTCATCAAACGTGACGCATGAGCTCCGGTCTCCGCTTGCATCGCTCAAGGGCAACCTCGAAGTTACTTTGCGGAAGGAGCGGAGCATAGACGATTATAGGGAGACGCTTCGTCTGGGGCTGCGTGAAGTGGACCGCATGGTTGATATGATCAACAACCTCTACATGCTGGCCTCATCCAAGTTTCGGCCTCTTGACCTTGTAAAGAAAGAGACGAACATTAAACCCTTGATAGAGGAAATAATAGGGGCTCACCGGGCATATATTCTTTCAAAGAAAATAAACGTTGATACATCAGCTATGGGCGAGGTTAAGTGCAGCTGCGATGATGTGCTTATGCGGCGTGCCGTTGAAAATCTGATAGACAACGCAGTAAAGTATACCCCTGAAGGTGGTGTCATAAGCATAGGGCTTCACCGGGACGAACAGCGTGTGAGTCTTTCGATTTCCAACACCTGCGAGTGTTTTAATCGTGACGAGATGAAGAATTTCTTCGAGCCGTTCTATCGCGGTCAAAATGCCCTTAAGCGAGGGATCGACGGCAAGGGGTTGGGCTTGTATATTACTCGCTACATAGTCAGGTCTCACGGCGGAGATGTCACCATGAAGATGAAAGATGACAATCTCTGCACCATCGAGATAACTTATAAAACTGCTGGATCAAGCCTTCTAAAACTTATTTGACATCACAAAATCCATTATTTTATAGTTAATTACCCTGGGGGAGGCATAGCCTGAGAGTTTCCTGCTATTAGGAAAGACCCCTGAACCTGATCCGGATAATTCCGGCGTAGGAAACGGGATTGGCCAACAAGCCTCTATTCCAACCAGGGATAGGGGTTTTTTGTTTTTGTGGAGGGGCCATGAATATCAAGGTGAACGGCAAAGATATGGAGACATCCGAAGTGAATCTTGGCGGCCTTCTGGCATCTCTGCAGATCATGCCCGAAAGGGTTGCGGTAGAGGTAAACCTGAAGATCATAAGGAAGGCTGACCATCACAGCTATAAGCTGTGCGAAGGGGATGTCATAGAGATAGTTAATTTTGTAGGCGGAGGATAAGAGATGGAGAACCCAGACATCACACTTAAATTAGACATCTTACTTCTCAATAACGTGGAGGCAAAATGAAGAATGATAATCTTGTCATAAGAGGCATTGAATTCAAGTCTCGCTTCTGGATAGGAACAGGCAAGTACAAGGACTTCGAGGAGACGGCAAGGGTTATAGAGGCCTCAGGTGCCGACGTGGTTACGGTTGCAGTCAGAAGAGTAAACATAACCGACAGGAACTCCTCTAATCTTCTCGACTTCATTGACCCCAGGAAGTACAAGATACTTCCGAATACGGCCGGATGCTATAACGTCGAAGATGCCCTCAGATATTCCAGACTGGCACGCGAAGCAGGTGTATCGGACATGATCAAGCTTGAGGTCATTGGAGACGAAAGGACATTATTCCCCGACACTATCGGTCTTCTGAAGGCGACAGAGGTTCTTGCTAAGGAAGGCTTCATTGTCTTTCCATATACAAACGATGATCCTATAATGGCAAAGAGATTGGAGGATGCCGGCGCCGCTGCTGTCATGCCGCTTGGTGCCCCAATCGGGTCAGGCCTCGGCATTCGCAATCCATATAACATAAAGATCATTCTGGAATCTGCAAGGGTGCCCGTGATAGTGGACGCTGGCGTCGGTACGGCGTCGGATGCGGCAATAGCAATGGAACTTGGGTGCGATGCAGTTCTGATAAATACGGCAGTTGCTGGGGCCAGGGAACCGATAATGATGGCCGAGGCTATCAAATACGCTGTGTGGGCAGGCAGGCTGGCATTTAAGGCCGGCCGGATTTCGAAAAAATTGTATGCCACTGCGAGTAGTCCCATTGAAGGGATGCTTTAAAGGTGATGAATCAACATATTGATTTTAAGCTATATTTGATCACTGATCGAAAACTTTTTGATTCAATTGACGCCTTATACAAGGTGGTTGATGAGGCTCTCTCGGCCGGGGTTAAAGCCCTTCAACTGAGAGAAAAGGATATGATGGCGCGGGAACTTCTTGGTATTGCCTATAGGTTGCGCGATCTGACCTGGTGTCATCAGGCAAAGTTGTTTATTAACGACAGGCTGGATATTGCCTTGAGCGTCAGGGCCGATGGCATTCATGTAGGGCAGTCAGGCATTCCGGTTAGAGATCTTCGGCGTGTCGCAGGAAAGGATCTTCTGATCGGCTATTCTGCACATTCGCCTGAAGAGGCGGCGAAGGCGGATAAGGAAGGGGCTGATTTCATTACATTCGGTCCTGTTTTTTCTACCCCCTCAAAAATGAAATATGGAAGTCCCGTCGGATTGAAATCACTAAGAGAGGCGGCGGGAAAGGTGGGCTTGCCGGTGTTTGGCATCGGTGGGATCAAATCAA
>Ga0187786_10000410_pt1 | contig 12457 bp, 12 predicted proteins | sample 0815_BV2_10_20_M_FD_132449 | JGI IMG/M metagenome (GOLD analysis project Ga0187786, IMG submission 132449) | Tropical peat soil microbial communities from peatlands in Department of Meta, Colombia - 0815_BV2_10_20_MG | ecosystem: Environmental > Terrestrial > Soil > Wetlands > Peat | place...
ACCGGGTATTTATTGGTGCTCATGCACGAACAGTGTTCAGTGAGGATTAACAATGGAATTTATGCTCTATAAACAAGTATTATTAGGATTTATTGTAATTTTGCAGCTAATTTCGAGTGAACTGTTTTTCTTGACTCTTGGTTACCTTATTTTATCTTTTCCCGATATTGAATTCCACATTAGAAGCCAATATTTCGGCACACTTATAGTATTACTCTTGATCTCGCAAGCTATTCTTGCTGGAGCGGTTTGGTCAGATTTTAAGCAGAGGAGTTGGAGCGATGAAAATAAACGTGCATTATGGGCAAAAATATTTTCTTTCGGCTGCTTTAATTATGGGTATGCAATGTTCAATATAATATACTATTTGACCATCATCAAAGATAAGATGGAGTCAGGATGGTGGAACAATGAAAAAAATAGATCTCAACTTTTCAGAAAAATAACTAAGAAACGAGTTTTAAATATAATGTCAATTATCAATATTGCTGCTGTTCCAATTTTTTTCCTTGCTTTGGCGTTGATATTTATTGGCGGAGGTCTGAATTCCGATTTTATAGGTTTACTTGGTTTTAAACTTGGTGCCATTTGGATGATTGCCATCGTAAACATTGGCGGGTTATTCCAGTTCCTGGTTATGATCCATATGGTATCAAAAAAGTGGGATGACTATAGTTTTGAAAATTATTTTACTGCAAAAATAATATTTCTACCGGTAGTGTCGCTGCGAGATTATTACAACAAAATTGCATACAAAGATCTTGATGAGTAGTAGATACGCCAGGAGTTTAAAGTTTAATTAAATGAAGTCTAATAAGTTTGGCATATTGCATTTTCCCCTCTTTCCCATCCGCGATAAATCAGTTTCAAGCCAGGCTTTGTTTTGAATATCAGGCTGCACAGCTTCTAAAAAGAATGCTTGACAAAACCCCTTTTTTAGGAAAAAATTTACGCTCTGAAGCTTTAACAGACACTCTCCGCAGGAAGGGTACCAGTATGAACAAAACGATCAAGAAGCTCCTGATCGCCAACCGCGGCGTGCCCGCGGTCAGGATCATGCACACCTGCCGGGACCGCAGGATACCCACGGTCGCGGTCTACAGCGACCCCGACCGCCTCGCCCACCACGTGTTCATGGCGGATGAGGCCGTGCACATCGGCGCGGCTCCGCCCGCTGAGTCCTATCTGAATATGGACAAGATGATCGATGCCGCGCTTCGGAGCAGGTCGGATGCCATCCATCCGGGCTGGGGGTTCCTTGCCGAGAACGCGGGGTTCGCAAAAAAGGTGATCGATGCGGGGCTCACGTGGATTGGTCCGTCGCCCGAGGTCATCAGGATGCTGGGCGACAAGATCCATGCAAAAGCGCTCGCGAGAAAAGCGAACGTCCCGACGATTCCCGGCATCGACGCGGTTACCGATGTCGATCAGATCAAGACGTGGATGCGCAAGGACGACGTGGCCTACCCCATCATGATCAAAGCCGCCTCGGGCGGCGGGGGCAAGGGCATGGTCAAGGTCGAAAGCGACGCGGAGCTCGAGCAGGCCCTGTCCCGCGCCCGTTCCGAAGCAAAGAAGTCCTTCGGCGACGACACCATCCTGGTCGAGAAGTACATCGAGCGGGGCCGCCACATCGAGGTCCAGATCGTGGCTGACAGCCACGGCAACGTCGTCCACCTCTACGAGCGGGAATGCACGCTCCAGAGAAGAAACCAGAAGATCATCGAGGAGGCGCCGTCGCCGAGCCTGGACGAGAACCTGCGGAACGAGATCTGCTTCACTGCCACGCGCCTCATGCGCGAGATCGGGTACACGACGGCGGGCACGGTCGAATACATCTTCGATTCCACGACGCGCAAGTTCTATTTCCTGGAGGTGAACACGCGGCTCCAGGTCGAGCACGGCATCACGGAGCTGATCACGGGCGTCGACATCGTGGGCATCATGATTGACGTCGCCCTGGGCAGGAAGCTGCCGTTCAAGCAGTCATCCGTCCGTCCGAACCGGTGGGCGCTCGAGGTCCGGATGAACGCCGAGGACCCGAAGACCTTCAGCCCGTCGTTCGGCCCGATCACGAGGCTCCAGATCCCCATGGGCCCGAACGTGCGCGTGGCGTCCGGCGTGTATGAAGGCGCGGACATCCCCCCCTATTATGATTCGCTGTTCATGCTGCTCATGACCGCGGGCGCGGACCGCAAGGACGCGGTGCGCGTGATGGACCGCTCGCTCGGAAGGAACCTCCGCGTCGAGGGCGTGAAGACCCTGCAGCCGCTGCTGCTGTCCATCATCCGCCATCCGTCGTTCATCGAGGGCGAGTTCTCCACGCGCTTCATCGAGGAGCACATGGACGAGCTCATCTCCATGTTCCAGGAAAAGAACAGCGAGGACGAGGTCCTGAAGATCGCCCGGTATGTTGCCGAGACCTCGGCGCTCGGGCCGCAGAAGTGGATGTAGGAAGCAGGGGAACCCCGGGCGGCTCCGCCGCACACGGCACAGCGTTATGATTGCACGCAGGCCCCTGCCGGGCGTGAACGTGTTCATCCGCGGTTGACTCTTGTGAATCTGGTTCATGGATTCGAGGTAGGAATGGAAAATACCATTATCGCCAAACCCGGCATGTCGCCGAAAGAGATCGTGAAAGCGGTCCGCGCGCAGAAGGGGGTGTGCCTCACGTCCGTGGGCATGCGTGATGCGGGCCAGTCGGATTTCAAGAACCGGCATCGGATCTACGATCTGAAGACCCTTGCGCCGCATTACAACAACATGGGCCTGTTCGCCGCGGAGACGCACGGCGGTGCGCGCTGGCACGTGGGCGTCATGAACCGCAGGGAGAGCCCCTTCGAGGAAGTGGCGATGCTCCGGCAGCTCATGCCGAATGTGCTGCAGCAGACGCTCATCCGCGAGACGAACCTCTGGGGCTACCGGCCGTACCCGAAGAACGTAATCGAGTACGCGGTGTCCAAGGTCGACATCGACGTGTGGCGGTGCTTCTCGTTCCTGAACGATGTGCGGAACATGCGCACGGTCGCCGAGGTCGTAATGAAGCGCGGCCGTCTGTTCGAACCCACGATCTCGTTCACGGTGGCGGACTGGGCGACGAACGAATACTATCTCGGCGTGGTGCGGGAGATGCTCGATCTGTGCGGCGGGACGCAGGAAACCATCCTGTGCATCAAGGACATGGCCGGCGTCGGCGACGTTTCGCGCATCGCGAACCTGGTCGACGCCGTCAAGCAGCGCTATCCCGATCTCGTACTCAACTACCACCGCCACATTACGGACGGGCTCGCGATCCCGGCGTTTCTCGCCGCGGCGCGCGCGGGCGTGAAGATCTTCGACGTGGAAGAGGATTCGCTCGTCCGTTTCTACGGACATTCACCGATTCTCGGCGTGCAGGCCATTTTCGAGGAGTCGGGCATCCCCGTGCACCTGAACAGGCCGGAAGCCGAGGCAGCGGTCAGGAAAGTGCGCGAGTGGATCAACCATTACGACTGGGCGGAATCTCCCTTCAAGGGGCTGGACCACACGGTGACGCGCCACCGCATGCCGGGCGGCGCATTCCCGAGCTCCTTTGAGCAGGCGGACAAGGGCGAGTTCCTCCAGCTCATGCCCGCGATCCTCACGACCATGTCGCTCTTCAACCGCATCGTGAAGTATTTCGACGTGACGCCCGGCTCCCAGATCACCTGGGTGACGTGCAGCGGCGTCGTGAACCGCTACGCCAAGGAACAGGGCGCCCGCGGAGTGAACCATGTCATCGCACTGCTGAAGAAGTTCGTGGAAGAGCGAAATCAGCAGTTCGACGCCATGGACAAGGCGGAGCAGGAGGAACTGCTGCAGCTGTTCCGCAGCGCGCCCGGGGATTTCAAGAACCTCCTGATGGGAAACTACGGCAGGCTGCCCGTGGGCTGGCCTGCGGACTGGGTGTACCGGAGCACGTTCGGCGAGGACTGGCAGAGCAAGGTGCGGGAGCGCAAGGAAACATCCCCGCTGGAGTCCGTGCCGCAGGACGATCTCGAGCGGCTCCGCAGCGAGCTCCAGGCCAACATGGGCAGGAATGTGACCGAGGAGGAGTTCATCCTCTATCTCATGCACCCCAAGGATGCAATGGAGTTCATGGAGTTTCGCGCGAAATTCGGCGAGGCGCCGCTCGTGCTGCCCACGAACGTCTGGAGAAAGGGCCTGACCAAGCCGGGAGACCGCGTCGACTTCGAGTACGGCGGCAAGCCGCATTCCATCGAGCTCGTATCGATCGGCTCGGAGCATGAAGGCGTCATCCATGTCGTGATGCGCGTGAACAACAAAACCCGCGTCTACACGGTCATGACCCCGCGCGCCAAGCGGGCCGAGATACGGATGGCCAAAGGTCCGAACCAGGTCGGCGCCCCGATCAACGACAACCTCTGGCGCATCGGCAACCCCGCGCGCGGCCCGGTCAAGGCGGGAGACATCGTTCATAAGGGCGAGGAGATCGCGAACCTCGAGGCCATGAAGATGGAAAACGCGATTCTCGCACCCATGGAAGGCCTGATCACTGAGGTCTGCGTAAAGCTGAACGAAACAGTGCAGGAAGGGCAGCTGCTGTTTGTGATAGAAAAAGCATCACCCGCTGCAGGGGATAATTGCGCATAAACGGATTTTGATGCGCGTGAAACAATATCAGAAATGGAAGCCCGCTGATCCGAAGATCGGCGGGCTTTTTTTCATGCAGTTACAGTTATATGATTACAGCGCTCAGCCAGTTTAGCGCTTCTCGTGATATATTTCCTTATTCACGCAGTTCGGAAGCCTGCGGCCTTCGAGCCCGGCGAGCAGGTTCTCGCACGCCATCTCGGCCATGCGGCGGCGGGTGCCGTGCGTAGCCGACCCGATGTGGGGGGTGACGATGCAGTTCGGAAGGCTGTATAGCGCGTGATCCCCGGGCAGGGGCTCGGGGTCCGTCACATCGATCCCGGCTGCCGCGATCCAGCCGTCCCGGAGCGCGCGGACAAGCGCATCCGTCTCAATGACCAGGCCGCGCGCAGTATTGATCAGAACAGCAGTGCGCTTCATCTTCCTGAGCGAGGCTTCGTTGATCAGGCCGCGCGTCTGCGCATTCAGGGGGCAGTGAAGGGAAATGAAGTCGCTCTCCTGCAGCAGTTCATCAAACGTCCGGTACGATATGCCCAGCCCCGCTTCTGCGGATTCCTCGCGCGCGGGCTTGAAGTAAATGATCTTCATGCCGAACGCTTTTGCGCGCTCCACTACGGCCTTTCCGATTTTTCCCAGGCCGATAATGCCGAGCGTTGCCCCGCGAAGGTCCGAGCCCAGCCATCCCGTGGGCGTCCAGACCCGCCACAAACCGCCCCGGGCATCGTCCGCAGCCTTGAGGATGCCCCGGGCAGCGGCAAGGAGCAGCGCCATGGCAAGATCGGCGGTTGCATCCGTCAGAACGCCGGGCGTGTTTCCCACGGGAATTTTGCGCTGCGTGCAGGCGGGGATATCGATATTGTCGAAGCCGACGGCGTAATTGCTCACCACGCGCAGGTGCGGAGCCCGGGCAAGGAGCGCCTCGTCTATCCTGTCAATGAGCATGGACAGGATCCCTTCGGCGTCGCTGATCCGTTCGAGCAGCTCAGGTGCAAAGCCGGGTGATCCCGGCGGGCCGATCATCAGCCGGACACGGCCGTTGAGGGATGCGGTCCAGCCCTCGGGCAGCGGGTGGGTCATCAGCACAAGGGGCAGCGGCATGGCTCATTCCTCCTGATGAAATCCGGATGTTCACTACCGATCAAAAAGGGGCTGTGCATTGAGGGGGGCAGCGTTTTGCAGCGCGTCTGGCATCGATTCGGCATGGGGCGCGGTTACTTAAATCCGTCGTTCATAATGGCAGAACGGGCAACGCCAGGCGCCGTCCCGCTCGATCCAGTTCATCGTCTTGTGGCATACCGGGCAGGGTTTCTTTCTTACAACCGGTTGCTGGGATGGGGGTGCGGTGTTTTTTTTGATTCACCGCTGTCATCAGGGAAAATGTCCATTTCAGGCAGGGTATCAGGCGGCGCATCCGGAAGGGTTGCCTGACCGGTCCCAGTCCGCGGAGCGTCCGTTGCCGGTTCTTCATATGCGCAGGTATAGCATTGCCAAAGCTTTTCCTGCATGTGATAGTTCAGCTGGCCTCCGCACATGGGGCATTTCTTCTGCACGTCGGTACGTTCCGGATTCGGCGACGACGGGATGTCGCGTTTTTTCTCGCCGCTTTCCCGGTCCTTTGTTGTTTCTTCATATGCGCAGGAATAGCACTTCCACACCTGCTCCTGGATGTGGAAATCCATGCGCCCTCCGCACATGGGGCATCTCTTCTGCAGCTTCTCCTGTAATGCTGCGGGCTCGCCGGCTTCACCGGTCGGATGTGCTGCCGGTGCAGTATGCGGCGCCGCTGCTTCAACGGTCAAGTCCTTGACCTTCCGGGTAAGTGATGTGAGCTCCGCGCCCATGTCCGAGAAAAGCTTGGCCACCGCCTTCTCGACGAGCTCCATGTCTTTTTCCCGCGCGGCCGCTGCGCCGCGTATGCCGGCATCCTCCGCCTCGAGCTGCCCCAGCTTCGCGCGCAACTTCGTTATTTCGTTTTTTATCTCCAGCGATCTTGCCTGCATGCCTTTGATCTCATCGCGCCAGCCGGGGAGTGCGGACATCATGCCCTTTTCAAGGATTTTCAATTCGGAGAGCTGATTGTTGACGGCCTGGACGATCTCCTGCCGGCCGACTGTTTCGGTTGCTGAGAGCGCCTTCATCGCGGCCTGGAAACGCTGCTTTTCCTCGGGAATGATTTCCCGGAAGGACTCCACGAGCTTGAGGAACTTGCCGAATATGGTGTCCTCGTGCTCGATGACCTTTTTTATTCCATCGCGGAGGCTGGCGATTTTCGAGGCCAGTTCCTCGCCGCCCGCTGACTGAGCGGAAAGATCGGCAAGGAGCCGGGAAAGGATTTCGCTTCTGTTTTTTTCATCAGCATTCACGCTTCGAACTCCGATCGACAAAAACCGCCAGACGCAGTAAGTAACACACTAACACAGTTTTTCAATGTGGTCAACCGCATTCGGGGGGACCAAGGGGGAACCTAAGGGTCAGAACAGTCCGAGAAGCCAGTGAATAAACCAAAAGCGCACAAGCGCTACCGCCAGTTCGTACGGGAAGGCATCCATAAAGGTTCTCCCTGGTCAGAGCTTCAGGGACAGGTCCTTCTGGGGGAAGAGGACTTCATCGACCGGTATAAAGACCTTCTCAGCGACAAAGAGCCAGTAAAGGAAATCCCCAGACCGCAGCGATATATCAGCAGACCAAGTCTCACCAGACTTCTCTTAAAGGAAGACACGGGAGCCAGAAGAAACAAGCGCATTCACACGGCACACGTGAAACATGGCGACATACTTAAAGAGATTGCAGACCATCTCGGAATTCACTATACTACAGTCAGCAAGGCGATAAAAAGAAATGAAGAAAAGTGATATTTCAAGACCTGGCCATGAGTAGAGAGTGTAGGAAAGGAGAAATATGAAACACACTTTTATATTGATGGTGATGATGGCCTTCTGCATGGGCGGTATAGCTCATGCTGAGATGCCGAACGGCGAATACCTGGCGGGAAAGGACAGTACTTCAGCGGTGATTCTCGCCCATGGTAGAGGTCAAGGACCGGATTCTCAGGTTGTTGGCCCACTCCGCAAAGGCATCAACAAAGAACTTGGATTCCACACGCTCTCTTTGCAAATGCCGGTGTTGTCCAGTACCAACTATCTGGACTACGCTCGTACATTTCCTGAAGCATTCAAGGCGATTCAAACAGCAATCGACTACCTAACGACTGAAAAAAGTGTGAAGCGCATATATCTCATGGGTTACAGTATGGGGGCACGAATGACAACTGCCTTTATTGTTGAGAAGCCGACGCCGGTGATTGTTGGGTACATTGGCGTAGGACTTTTAGAAGGTGGAGGTGCACCATTGGACGCCAATCAGAACTTGTCGGGCATTCGTTTGCCGGTAGTTGATATCTTCGCCGACAAATCGCAACTCGACCTGAAAAGCGCTGAAAACCGACGCTCAATGGCTTCAGATACCTTTAGGCAGATCAGAATGGCCGGAGCAGAACATAGTTTTCGGGGATACGATGACCAAATCGTTCGAGCAGTCGTCGAATGGTTGAAGGAACAAGAAAGAAGGACGCCACGCTAACAAGAGGCACAACCGGACGCTCAAATATGCATCGATCAGCCTTGACCATGTCGCCATGCCCTTCGGAGAAGTATTTCATGAGAGATATAAAGAGAATCGATCGCATACACGAATTGATAAAAACCATATGGGATAAATATCCGGACATGCGCTATTTTCAGTTGATCTATAACCTGCAAAGGAAGTATTCGAATAATTCCAGTAATTACGGAAAAATCGTCGAGAGGATTGATAAAGACTTTGAGAAGGTTGGATACGATTTCTTCAATTTAGAGGACGACGATCTTATTAAATATCTGGAAACGATTGTCAGGAACGGTTTATAAAATATGACAGGTCAATCATAGGATGTCCCCCCGTGACCTCCGAGGTGACATTGATGCTTTTTGCTCAAAACACCGGCGGTCTTGTGCCTTTAAAGTAGTGGACAGGTTCAGTTGGGCACGTGAAACACAACACTCTAATCCTTCTTTTTTTAGAAATGAGGTCTTCTCTTATGCGCACGCTCCTTCTCATATCGCTCCTTTTTCTCTCCGGCTGCGATCTGTTCTCGGACAATCCCCTGTCTGATCCTGCAAAGGAGAGCATCGACAGCTCGATCATCGGCACCTGGACATGGTACGAAGAAGGAGACTGGGGCTTTGTGCATATCGGCACTGACGCTGCGCAAAAACAACTCAAGATCACGATGGTGGAGTTCAAGGCAGGCGGGAAAATGGACACCACGGAATTCACCGGCCACACGACCAAGCTTGCTTCGCACAGCTTCCTGAATCTCAGGTGGACCAGGCCGGAGGACATGGAGAAGGGGTACTTCTTCATGGAATACCGCATCGGAACGAATACGCTGGAGGGGGCCTTCCTTGCGACCGAAATTTTTGAAAAAGCGATACGTGCCGGCACTCTCAAGGGCGAGATCATTTCCCAGGGACTCGCCCGGAAAGTGCTGGTCCATGCCGGCCAGGAGGACCTGCGGCGGTTTGTGACACAGAACTTGGCAAGCCTTACGACGAACACCTTTCGACTGAAGAAACTCTCGCTCGCGAAATGAAATCATTACCACACGTCGGATCAGCCTGAAGGGAAAATATCAGCGTCCAGGATGTGATGCATCCGGCGCTCAGGACCGGAAAGCCCGGACATCCTTCTTCATTTTTTCAACAAGGGCGCGGAGCGCTTCGGCATGCGCGGGCGCGGCCTTGTTCTCATCAAGAGCCCGGTTCAGCTGCGACGATGCCACGGCGAGAGCCAGGCCGCCCTGCTTCAGGAGGACGACCTTATCGCGCAGAGCGCGCCGCATGCTGTCCACATCCGAGGCCAGGTCCTGAAATTCATCGCTTTTTCTGAGCGTCACGGGCCGTGCGAGTTCGCCGGCTGCAATCCGCGCGAGTTCGGACTTGATCTTTGCCAGGGGTTCTGCGAGCCGCCGCCAGAGCGATCGCACGGTGTAGGCGAGAATGGATGCAAAAACCGCGAGGGAGAAGAGGTGCGCTGCAAAGGTCACGGGCAGGAGAAGATCGGCAGACGCGGCATTGACGGCCGGTGAGAGGTGGGCCTGCTCCATTCTTTTGAGTGCCAGAAGTTCGAAAAGCAGCACCGTCGCGCCCGCCCATACAGTTGTCACGAGCACGAACCTCAGAATGAACCGTAGCTGAAAGTCCTTTTTGATGAAGTACGTTCTTCGGTTGTCCGGCCGCATTGCTTCCGCCTCCTCAGATGTGCATTTCCGACAGGCCCGCATCAAGCCGTTTCACGGCATCGGCGATGTCCTCGGCCGCCCTGCGCAGGTCCTGGCCCGAGGCGCCTGCCTGCATCCTCTCCTCCAGAACCCTTGTCCGCGCCTCGACAATCCCGACCGTTTCGCTGATCACTGTCATGCGGTCCCGGTAGCGGGCGGCGACGTCGTTCAGAGAATCCGCCATGTCCATGAGATCGTCTTTGTCGCGCAGCTTCACTCCGCCTTGCAGCTCGCCCTTGCCGATGCTCGCCGCTTCAAGGCCGAGGCGGTGAGCGGGGCCCGCGACGCGGTGTGCATAGAACAGATGCAGGGCGACCGTGGCGGCGATGATGAGAAACGCGATCACAACGTACAGCAGAGCGACGCGCCAGAACAGGAGGCGCGCGATGCCCTGGTGGGGGGCCTGCGACGCGAGAGAGCCCTGGCCGGCCGGCAGGGTGCGGAGCACGCCCCAGCCGGCAAGGACAGCGCCTGCGACAATGATGACGAGTGCGTAGACGTAGAGACGAAACCGGTATCTCGATCGGGCTGAGAGTTCCATGACTGCTCCTTGCGGGGCTGCTGCATACAGGACCCGGCGCTACTGTATCAGAAGACGGAAACAAGCGCAAGGGCGGTAGGCGGGGGGAGTGCGTACGACGGCGAGACTGCCCGGCCCGCCGCATGGCTGGTGGAGACGCAGTAGAATTCTCCCTGCGCGCATAAGAATAAAAGTTGGTTGCGCGTCAGGGGCCCCCCTCCGGGACTAAAGAAAATTCCAGCGGTAAAATTGAAAAGAATATTGTAATATGGGTAGCCCTGGCGTGCAGCGGCCTGCGTCTTTCGCAACCGGTGTACAGATGCTTCAAGTTGACCGGGCCTTGTTGGCACGGCACGCGCGCGTCCGCGGGCACTCTTTCATGGGGCTCTCGATTCTTTCAAGGCTGTTTCTGGGGTATGTCTTTCTGCTCGTGATCGCGGCGAACATGAGCGCGTACGCCATCGTGAAGCTGGGCGACGTGACCGATGTGGCCCAGTCGATCATCCAGGCGGACAATCCCCTGATCATGCTCCACAAGGAGCTGACGGACGCGCTGCTGTCCGAAACACGCTATGAAAAGAAATACCTGATCGTGCGGGACCAGGCGCTCTATGAAGGGTTTCTCAAATCGCGGGGGGATTTCGAGCACGAGCTCAATGAAGCGCTGCAGCTCGATATCCCGGACAGCGCGCGCGCCGCGCTGCATGCCGCGGCGGACGCCCACCTGAACTACATCAGCCTGTTCAGCAACGAGGTGGATTATCTGAAGGACGGCCAAACCTATGCCCGGTCGTGGTATGCTGATGAGAAGGAGCAGGCCGTCAATACCGCCATCGATGAGCTGATGAAGGTGCGGGTCGCGGCGCAGTCGGCCATGTTCACCAAAGTGCGCAACCTGACGAAGGCCGGCAGGGAGGCGAGAAACCTCGCCATGATCGTAAGCGCCGTGACGCTGCTCGCGGGCCTCGTACTCGCGGTCGTCATTACGAGAAGCATCACCAGGCCCCTCGCGGAGATCCGGAAGAAGACGAAAGATATTGCTGACGGCGTCCTGGAGCCCGACCTGGCTATCGGATCACCTCCCGAAATAGGCGCCCTCGCGCAGGCCATCAACTCCATGTGCGGTAAGCTCCGTGAAGTGGACAAGATGAAATATGATTTTTTTGCTCTCATGTCCCATGAACTCCGCACGCCGCTCACGGCGATCAAAGAGGGAACGAACCTGTTCCTGGAGGGCAAGGGCGGCCCGGTCACGGACCGGCAGAAGCGGCTGCTCACGATCGTGTCGGAGGAAAGCAACCGGCTGATCGCGCTCGTCAATTCCGTTCTCGACCTTTCCCGGCTCGAAGCCGGCATGCTCGTGTGGAATTTTTCCCGCGCGGACCTGACCGCGCTCATCAACCGCGTGGCTGGCGAAATGGGGCCGCTTGCCGAAGCAAAGGGGATCCGGATCGTGAAACAGCTGGGCGAGCTGCCGCACCTGAACATCGATGCGGAGCGCATGCTTCAGGCGCTGCGCAACCTCATCGGCAATGCTCTCAAGTTCACGCCGCGCAGCGGCGCGGTGACCGTTTCCGCGAGGCAGGAGGACCGGGCCGTGATTGTTTCCGTGGCGGATACCGGGCCGGGTATTCCGAAGGACCATCTCGCGGGTATATTCGACAAGTTTCATCAGGCGCCGGGGCCGGGCAGGTCGCCCGGGACAGGGCTGGGGTTGGCCATTGTCAAGAATATCATCCAGGCGCACGGAGGGGCGGTATGGGCGGAAAGCGAACCAGGAGGGGGGAGTACGTTCATTTTTCGGTTGCCTGTCTGATCCTGATGATGCTGGCTTCATGTATGCCGATGCAGAAAACGACTCCGGAATGCAGGAGCATTTTGCCGATCCGGCCGGAATGCGGCCGCGATCATCTGGCGACCGTGAAGAAGCTGATCAACAGGGGCGATTTCGACGGCGCCCTGAGGCAGAGCCAGGAAACGCTCGAACG
>Ga0187786_10000411_pt1 | contig 12445 bp, 13 predicted proteins | sample 0815_BV2_10_20_M_FD_132449 | JGI IMG/M metagenome (GOLD analysis project Ga0187786, IMG submission 132449) | Tropical peat soil microbial communities from peatlands in Department of Meta, Colombia - 0815_BV2_10_20_MG | ecosystem: Environmental > Terrestrial > Soil > Wetlands > Peat | place...
AGCGCGCGAAACTCGTTCCATTCCGTGAGAATGGCGAGCGCATCGGAACCCTCCATGGCGCTATAGGCGTTTTCGCACCACACCACGCCGGACAGGAGCTTCTTGGCTTCGCCCATTCCCTCGGGATCGAAGGCGCGCACGGTGACGCCCGCCTGCTGAAGCGCTGGAACGATATCGAGGCTCGCCGCATCGCGCATGTCGTCAGTATTCGGCTTGAATGAAAGACCGAGAATGGCTATGGTCTTGCCCTTGAGATTCGTACCTAGTGCTGCAAATATCGCTTCAGACATGCGGGCAATCTGCCGCTCGTTGGAGGCAATTGCAGCGCCGACGATCTTCAGGTCAATACCGTTGTCCTCGCCTATTTTCAGTAACGCTTTCGTATCTTTCGGGAAGCATGACCCTCCGAAGCCGGCGCCGGCATGCAGGAATTTCGAGCCGATGCGCCCGTCAAGTCCCATCCCTTTCGCCACGACGTTGATGTCAGCTCCGACCTTTTCGCAGAGGGCCGAAAGTTCGTTGATGAATGAGATTTTTACGGCAAGGAATGAGTTCGCAGCATACTTGATAAGTTCCGCTGTTTCAACTGAAGTGATCACGAACGGCGTTTCAAGGAGATAAAGCGGGCGATACAGGTCTTTCATGATGGCGATGGCTTGCTGGCCCTGCGCCCCGATGACAACCCGGTTTGGCCGCATAAAGTCTTCAATTGCCGCCCCTTCGCGCAGGAATTCCGGATTTGAGACAACATCAAAATCGACTGCCTCGGTCAGGTGTTCGGAGATGATTGCCCTGACCCGCTCGCCGGTGCCGACCGGGACCGTGCTCTTTGTCACGATGACCTTATATCCCTTGATGCACCGGGCTACTTCTCCGGCAACGTCTTCGACATGGCTGAGATCCGCCGAGCCGTCGGCGCGCGGAGGCGTGCCGACGGCAATGAAGATGACAAGTGCATCGGCAACGGCGCTCGTCAGATCGGTTGTGAACGACAGTCGCCCCTGTTTTACATTTCTTTCGACAAGTTGCTCGAGCCCCGGCTCGTAAAACGGAATGACCCCGTTGTTGAGGCTAGCAACTTTCCGGGCGTCCTTGTCGACACAGGTGACCGTGACCCCGAACTCCGAAAAACATGCCCCTGTCACAAGGCCGACATATCCGGTTCCGACAACGGCAATATGCATGGTGCCTCCAAATAACGTGCGGAAGTTCGAAGGGAGAAAGTCTGGAGGCGCAAGGGCAGTCATGACCTCTTTGTGTTTCTGCCGGGCTTCAATACTTCCTGCCTTCCGAGCCAATATTCGATACTATACCAAAGATATGCAGAATTCCCTTTATTCGGCGAAATCGCCTTGCGTATAATAATCTCACATCATGGCGCACAGCGACAAGAAACTGAAATATGATCTCGCAATTGCCCGTTACAGCAAGGCGATTCGCGAGCATCCTGACGATTACCGCGCCTACAACAACCGCGGAATCGCCTATCAAAAAACAGGTCAATACGACCTCGCGATCAGAAATTATTCAAAATCCATCGAAATACGTCCCGACTTTTTTCTCGCCTATATCAACCGCGGCAACGCATATCAGGAAATCGGCGATCTGGATGCGGCGCTTGTCGATTACGACAGGGCCATTGAGGTAAATCCCGGCAATGATATGGCCTTCAACAACCGGGGGTTTCATTTTATTCTGATGGGGCGTCTTAATGAGGCGCTTCACGACCTCCGGAAATCGCTTGAACTCAACCCCGACAACGTTTATGCGCTCAACAGCATGTGCGAATTATATGCTGCCGGGAATCAGGCGGATGAAGCCCTTCGCTGGCTGAAGGAAGCGCTGCGAAAGGGCTATACAAATTGGTACTACATCAAGACTTCAAAAACATACAACAACATTCGTTCCCATACGGAGTTTCAGAAACTTATTGCCGGGAAATAAAATGGTACGGACGAGCGGAAGCACGAAGTCCGCTAGAAAGAACTATTGTCGCTGTTTTGCTTCAATGGAAAGCGCTCAGGCGATTCAATAATTTCGTCGGTAAGGTCTATGTCGAGATCAGGCCAGTAATAGTGGCCGGCGCGTTGTTCCTCGATATGCAGGATCTTATAAACCGGCGCGTCCTTGAACCATGGAAAGTCTTCGTATGGCAGAAATAATTCTTTGCCGCCGGCCAGAATCCAGATGCCGTTTGCCGAGATATGGGTTACTTCAGCTTTTGAAGTATCGTTGCCAAGCGTTGTTGATTTCGACATAGTGCGCCTCAATAAGGGTTTCGATCTCTTTTAACTGCAATCTTGTTAGCCTGAAATTCTTTGCCAGTTCAATTTCAGGCTCTATCCAGTACTTCGCTTCTCCGTCTTGACAGGCTATGTGAACATGCACCCTTTCTTCTTCGCGTGAAAAGAAGAAAAAACGGTATCCTTTCTCTCGAAAAATCGTCGGACTCATATTCCACCAAAATTATACAGCAATGAAGGTTCTTTCACACAGCATGGTTCTGCCCCGTTCCGCGCCTCTTTTTCCGCCCGGCCATGGCGGATCAACAGACCCTTCAGAGGCTGCTTGCGACAATGCGTTGCGTATCCGCAGAGGCAAGGTGGCAGGCAGCCCGGATATCAGCAGGGGCAAGCTTTACGTCAACCTGCTTTTTTGCCCTGCGACACAGTTTCCTCAAGACATCAAGCCGTTTTGCATAATAGAGCCAAGGGAAAATATCGTCATACTCAGCGTCGCGAAAAGCCAGCATTTCAGCCGACGATATTCCCGCGTCATTCAGAAGCAGCATGATATCGCCCCATGCAACGTCCTGCCGGCCGACACAGATGTGCAGGAGCCTTCTCCATTCAACTGTGATATGAAGCTTGAGAATGGTTGCTCCGGGAGTCTTGCATGATTGGATAAAATCGTGCAATTCGGCATGTAATGCGTTCGGACCGCGACTGACGTGATACGCAGTCTCGGGCAGGCGATACAGCTCCCGGTGAGCGCGGAAAGATGCTGCACCATCACAGAGCACCACTTCAAGATGGTCATCGGCAAGGCGGAATAGCTCGGCAGACGGCATGGTTGCCTATTTTAGCACACGGCTTCCGGCAGCACTATGCCGGCAGAATGTCCTGAAACACAGCCTGCACCTCATCGAGCAGCAATCCGTGAATGAATGGATTCCCGGCGACAATATTGCCTGTTGCAAGATATCTATTGCCGCCGCCGAAATCCGTTATCACCCCACCGGCCTCTTCGATCAAGAGGCTACCTGCTGCGGCATCCCAGGCATTGAGTCCGAGTTCGAAAAATCCGTCGCATCTTCCGCCGGCGACATATGCGAGATCAAGCGCCGCTGCGCCAGCACGCCGCAGGTCGCTGACACGGACGAACACCCTGCGAAATGCTGCCAGGTAGCGATCCACCAACTCCCTTCGCTTGAAGGGGAACCCTGTTGCTATCAGCGCACGCTCCGCCGTCATAGCGGAAGAGATGTGCAGGGCCTTGCCGTTTATGTGTGCCCCCTGTCCGCGCAGCGCGGTAAAACATTCCTGCCTGACTGGATCAAGCACGACGCCGGCAATCACCGTGCCCTGATACTGGAGTGCAATAGAAACGGCGAATACCGGTAATCCGTGGATATAGTTCGTCGTGCCGTCGAGCGGATCGATGATCCAGAGAAAACCGCCCTCATCCTGCTCATGAACGGTTTCCTCGGCCAGAATCCGGTGCTCGGGGAAATGCCGTCTGAGGATGCCGACGATCACCTGTTCGGACTCGCGGTCGACAGTCGTAACAAAGTCGGCAAGCTGTTTCTGAGCGATGTCTGCTTGTCTGAGTTTCCCGAGATGCTCGAGAATAATGCCGCTTGCACTCAGCGCCGCTTCCCGGGCAATGTGCAGAAACTCGGGGCCATTCTTCGCCACGGCATTTTCCATTTAGATCATCTCCCTGTAGGCATCTTATGAAGCACCGCCATGGACTCAATGTGATATGTCTGGGGAAAGAAATCGATCATTCGAACCGAGACGATCTGATAGCCGGCCGCCAGTTTTTTCAGGTCGCGCGCCAGCGTTGTCGGATCGCACGAAATGTAGACGATGCTTTCCGGAGAGAGGCCAAGGATTTTCTCCATCACCGTCCTTGTCAGCCCGGGCCTCGGCGGATCCAGCACAAGAGTGTCGAAGCGTCCATCGGGCAGATAATTTTCGGCTGAACTCATCACAAAGTGCATGCGTTCAAGCCTGTTCAGTTCAATATTGCGTATGCCATCGGCAACAGCAGATGCATGCTCCTCGACAGCAACGACATCGGCAGCATCCGCAGCGAGCGGCAGCGAAAAGTTTCCTGCCCCGGCATATAAATCGAGAATTCTCATCCCGCTGCGTGGCTGCACGGCATCTCTCACCGCATCGACTACCCGCTGGTTAAGTCTCCAATGCCCCTGGAAAAAAGATCCGGGCGAAATCTCATAGGCAAGTTCGCCTAACGGGAGCATAATCCGCTCCGCACCGTTTTGCGCAATTACGTTCTGTCCCTGAAGGGCTCTGAATCCCGATATCCCGCTATCTGCGCAAAGCCTTTGCAGCAAATCCCCGCTGCAGGCATTTCCCGGACGGCAGAAAAATAGTGCAAGGGCCTCGTGATCATCACTGATGACGTGTATGCCGGAAAGCAGGTTGAATAGTTCTTGAGGCGCAGCGGCGAGCTGACGCCGTAGCGCTGCAAGAAATGCATTGATGCAAGAACATGCTACGGGACAGGAATCGACATCGACCACGCTTCGCGCACCGGCTCTATAGAATCCCAAGGCGTTGTCGCCGATCTTGAACTGTACGCGCCGACGATAGTGCCAAGGGTTCGAGTCAATCATCGACGGAGCCAACTCGATCTCCATGCCGCCGATTCGGCGCAAGGTGTCGCGAAGGACTTCCTCTTTTAACGAGACTTGCAGAGCATAACGAATGTGTTGGGAATGGCAGCCCCCGCAGATTTTATACATGGGGCAGTCGGGCGGAACGCGATCCGCAGACGCTTCCAGAATATCAACGACGCGAGCCCGAAGGTAATCTCGTCGTTCCTCAATAATCCGTGCGCGTATGAATTCTCCGGGCAGGGCACCTTCAAGGAACACTATCTGGTTCTCATATCGGGCGATTACTACGCCCCCGTAAACGGGTTTCTCTGCGCGCACGGTAATGAGGCGGGACGAATCCTCTCTGCCTCGCTTCCCGATTGCTGAGCCCATTGAGTCTTTCTTCCTGAATGCGGCCTTGTGACTTCCCGTTTCCCCTCGTGTGCCTCTTCGCACTACTGCTCAGGCTTTCTTGTCAAGAATCTGCTTGATCGTCGCCTTCAGCGGGCTGAGGTCCGACGATTTCACGACATACGCATCCGACACCCAGACAGAAAAATCATCCCGATAATCGTAAGCGGTCAACATGATGATAGGGATATCGGGCCGCTTCTGCTTGATTTGGCGGAGCACCTGAATCCCGTCCATTTCCGGCATCATGATATCAAGTGTTATGAGGTCCGGATTTTCCTGTTCGTAAATGCTGATTGCCTCGGCGCCGGAGTTCGCGGTTACGACCGTGTACCCTTCGTCCTCAAGTTCTGCCTTGTACAGCTTCAGAATGTTCTTCTCGTCGTCGACTATAAGTATTTTCATGCCTCCCCCTCCTTGATCGGCAAATGAACAACGAAATGAGCTCCCCGGCCAGGGGAGCTCTGAACGGAAATGGTTCCCTCATGTTCCTCGATAATGCGTTTCGTTATGGACAGGCCCAGCCCCGTTCCGACCGGCCGTGTCGTAAAAAACGGATCGAAGATACGCCCGATGTCCTCGGGGCGGATCCCGGTGCCGAAGTCTTCGACCTCGACAACCGCATCATAATGCTCCGCCGAATCGGCGCCGACGGCGGCCGCAAGCGCCGGAGTCCGATAAACGCGTACGACAATCTCGCCGCCGTCGCTGGATTGATTGGCATTGGCCAGCAGGTTCAAAAGTGCCTCCTTGAGACGATCGTAGTTGGCGAGGAGCCGAATCTCGCCATGCATATCAAGACGGATCTTGTTGCGCCGTTCCAGTACCTGCGGCTCCATGAAGAAGAGCGCATCATGCACAAGATCGGAAAGCATCACCGGTTTCTTCTCGATGTGCGCTGTGCGGACAAACCCGAGAATGCCGTTCAGGATCGCTTCGAGCCGCTGAACCTCATCGACAATAATGCGGGCCTGTTCTTTCTGGCCTCCTTCGAGCCGCTTCTGGAGACGTCCCGCAAAACCGCCTATGGAAAGCAGCGGATTCCGGATTTCATGCGCCACTTTAGCCGCCATTTCGCCAAGTGCCGCCATTCGCTCCACCGACACCATCTTTTCGCGCAGCTGTTTCAGTTCGGAGATGTCGCGCGCAATATGCACGGTGCCGAGCAGCTCGCCGGCCTTCTCGAATATTGGGGAGCTTGATATCAGATATGTGCCGCCGAGGTGCGGATCCTCTATCTCTCCGACAAGGGCAGCCTTCGTCTCGACCGTCTTCATATGCGGACAGTGCTGCCACGGCATATTGAGCCCATGAAAGATCCAGAAACAGCGTTGCCCGATAATAGAAGACTCGGGGAGGCCGATCTTGTCCACAACCGCCTTGTTCACTTTTCGGATGGTGAAATCGCGGTCGACGAAGAAGACAAGATCGGAAATCGACTCGAATATATTTTCGAGCTCCTGCTCTGCCCGCATGACCTGTTCAAAGAGCCGCGCATTCTCGATCGCCGAGGCAATCTGGTCGGTAAACCCCTGCAGAAACTCCATGTCATGTTCGGTTATCTGTTTCTGTGAATAAAGGTTATCCACCCAGAGCACGCCTATCACCTTGTCCCGCGCAATGAGCGGAACCGCGGCATATGCCATTGTGCCGAGCTGCTGGATGAGGACAGTATCCGATTGCGGATCGCCACGGGCATCCCAGACGTTGAACGCCCGCTTTTCTTTCACGGCCCTGGTAAGGATCGTGTCCGAATCAATCGCAATCTCGACACCGCAGCAGAGACGATCCATAAAGGAATCTTTCCGGAGCGGGCCAGCCTGGACATCATCGAGAATTGCCTCCAAAGACCTCTGTTCGTGGGAAAGCTTCGACCAAATCTCCCACGCCTCCTCATGGCTTGCAGGCCCGACTCCCATCGCCCCTTTGATGACACCGGCATTTTCATCAACGAGAAACAGCATCGCCCGGTTGAATCCAAGGCCGTCGCTCACCGTCACGACGGTCAGAACCATACGGAGAACGCGATCGAGTTCCAGGGTTCCGCGCATGGCCGAACTGATGAAGAACAGCCGCTGCATCTGGATGTTTTTCCGTACCAGCTCCTTCTCGACGCGTTTTTTCTCGGTGATGTCACGGGCAATCCTGCTGACGCCTATTATTATCCCTGCTGAATTCTTGATCGGCGAAAGCGTGATGCTCACATCTATCATCTTGCCCTGTTTGGTGAGACGTGCCGTATCGACCTCCCGGATTGTCTCCCCCCGCCGTACCTGCTCACTGTATCCCCGCTGGCTTCGACAAGAAAATGAGGGATGATCGGCAGCGGGGCGCCGACGACCTCGTCTGCACCGTATCCGAAGATGTTCTCCGCCCCGGTATTCCATGAAGTAACGATCTCATTCAGATCGGTCGTAACGATGGCGTCTGCAGTATTGTCGATGAGACCCTGGAGGTAATCCTTCAGTTCCTCGACTTTGTCGTAAGTGATTGCGCGATCTATGACGAGCGCCGCTGTCGATGCAAATCCCTCGACCAGCAATCTGTCGTCCTCGGTAAAAGGAATGACGGTGCCCTCATCGGATAATCGGTTGTAGAGGCTGAACGTACCGATAATGCGTTCGCCGATCAGAAGGGGAGAGCAGACGGCGGTTTGCACGTTCTTTGTCGCGGGGACGATTTCGTCTGTATTTACGCGGGAATCGAAAAGCAATGTCCGGCCCAATAGGGCGGCCTTTCCGCAGACACCTTCGCCGATGGGGATCACCTCACGTACCGGGGTGCACTCCGTATCTTCGCAGACTCCGTGAAAGGCCCTGACTCGAAGGCCGTCATCTTCTTTCAGGCGTAGGATGCATCCCTGGGCACGAAATGCGTCAGTCGTAATGTGGACAATTTTCTTCAGCAGGACATCCGGATCGTCAACAGAAAGGATCTCCCGCGTGATGTCGAACATCATCTTCAGCCGATTGCCCTCGGATGCTGAAGGACAATAGTACTGACTCATACCCGTCCGTCCATGTAAAGTCTGCAATACTCTTTCGCCGATCGTTCCCACGAGAAATCCTGATCCATCGCGGCTCGGACCATGAGTCTCCAGCTCCGCTTATCTTTCCAGGCCGCAAGGGCCGAGCGGATGCAGATCAAAAAAGCATCGGCGGAATAGTCGTCGAACAGAAAGCCGGTGACGCCGTCTTCAATGGTATCTGTGAGTCCGCCGGTCCGGCGCGCAACGGGGACAGTCCCGTAACGCATGGCAATCATCTGTCCGAGACCGCACGGCTCATACTGTGACGGCATGAGAAATATATCCGACGCCGCATACAGCGAGTGGGCAAGCTTCTCGTCAAAACCCAGCGTGAGATGCATGGCATCAGGATATCGCCCTTTGAGTGCTGCCATTGCTTCTTGCAGGCGGGCGATGCCCTTGCCGATGATAGCCACGTTGCACCCTTCTTCCTCAATGAGCGCCGGAATAACCTCTACCAGCACGTCGACGCCCTTCTGGTCCGCGAGTCGTCCGATAAAGCTCAGCAGCGGACGGTCGAGCCCGCCACCGAGCGGATGCTCTTTCACAAATGTCCGGCGGCACCATGACTTGCCTGTGAGATGAGTGCTCGAATACCGGCTGGGAATAAAAGGATCGGTGAAGGGGGTCCATTCCGCATAATCAATACCGTTTACAATGCCGAAGAGGACCTCGCTTCGTTTGCGGAGGATTCCGTCGAGGCCGAATCCCTGTTCCGGCGTGAGCATCTCGCGTGCATATGTCCTGCTTACAGTTGTAATCGCATCTGCGCCAACGATTCCGGCCTTCAGAAGATTGACCTGACCGAAGAACTCAATCCCATCCATGGTGAAGTGTTCCCACCCGAGACCGGTGAGCGGCAGGGAGTCGGCAGGGAAGAGGCCCTGATAGCCGAGATTGTGGATGGTAAAGACGGAGCGCGTATGGAAAAAAGCCGCCGCCCCGCTCCAAAGTGTCTTCAGATAGAGAGGAATGAGGCCGGTCTGCCAGTCATGGCAATGCACGACATCGAATGCCGGACCGCAGCGCTGCATTGCCTCGACCGCCGCCTTCGCAAAGAAGATGAAGCGATCGCGGTTGTCGGGATACGCACCTTCCGCGGTTGCATACAATTCATCGCGGTCAAAGAAGGCATCGTGTTCGATGAAGACAACTTGCCCGCGCTGACCCGCCGGTCTTCGTCCCGCCTTGTTCGCAAAAGGCAACTTGTCAAGCGAAAGGGCGCGGCATGTTACTGATGAGTCGCCCAGCTGGACCGAAAAAGACGGACATGCTTCGGAAAGGCTGCGGCCCCAGCGGTTTTTAACCGCTCGATAGTAAGGCAGGAAAAGCACAACGTCGTGCCCCAGATGCCAGAACTCGCGAAAGAGCGTTCCGGCAACATCGGCAAGGCCGCCTGTTTTTGCAAACGGTACCGCCTCGGAGCTGACGAGTGCAATTCTCATATCTTGGCATCGCGCATGAACTTTGCCGCTTCTTCGGGCGCAGTCGGGTTGATATAAAAACCTGACCCCCACTCGAAACCTGCCATGCGCGTCAGTTTGGGCATGATCTCGATATGCCAGTGGTAATGGTCATTTATCTCATCCTTGAACGGTGAGGTGTGCAGAATGAAATTGTACGGCGGAGAGTCCAGCACCTTGTCGAGCTGTCTCAATATGCGCTGAAGTATCTCCGCGAGGCTGCTGAAACTCTTGTCGGGTGGCATATAAGCGGACTCATGCCTCTTCGGCAGGATCCAGGTTTCAAACGGTTCGCGCGGGGCAAATGGGGCTACGGCAACGTAACGCTCATTTTCGTACACAAGCCGCTTGCCGGTCCCGAGTTCCTGATTGACGATATCGCAGAAGAGACAGCGTTCTTTTGCCTCATAGTATTTTTTCGCATTGTCCATCTCCTCGCGGACAACATTGGGAATGATCGGCAGTGCGATAAGCTGGCTGTGACTGTGCTCCAGCGACGCCCCGGCAATCTCGCCTTCATTCTTGAAGACAAGAACATATTTCAGGCGCGGATCCTTCTTCAGGTCGTTCAGCCGGAAGTAATATGACCAGAGCACGTCTTCCACGGCGCGGAGCGGCATGGTAGCCAGAGACTGTTCGTGTTCGGGTGTTTCAATGATAACCTCATGCGCACCGACGCCGTTCATCTTGTCGAAGATGCCTTCGCCCATCTTGCTCAGCTCTCCCTGAATCTGGAGCGCGGGGAATTTGTTCGGGACAACCCGGAGTGTCCAGCCGGGAGAATTGGGCGGAGTACTCGCAGGTCGGAATGCGATAATCTCCGGCGGCGCCGTATGTTCATTACCGGGACAAAACGGGCAGAAGCCGCCTGCCTTCCGCTTTGCGGACGGAGAAACAAAATCAGTGGGCCGTTTCCCGCGTTCAACCGAAATAATTACCCATCGACCCGAAACGGGGTCTTTTCTCAGCTCAGGCATAACACCTCCAGAAAGCGACGGGAGCCGGCCTCACGGCGAAAACTCCCTGAACTTCCAAGTAAATTCAGGTATAATTATAGCACCATGAAGCCTATTTTTCATGCCTTCCCGGTGAACCCGCCATTTGAGGACCCCGCGTTATATATAAGAATCCTCCGCGAAGGACGTGCTGTCCTCTTTGACGCAGGCAGCCTTCAGCGCCTTTCGCCGGGGCTCTTGATGGATGTCACCGATGTTTTTGTGACGCATATGCATATCGACCACTTTATCGGCATCGATTCGCTTCTCAGGACATTTCTGCACCGCACCGCACCACTGACTATTTACGGGCCGGAGGGCCTTACGGCTTGTATCCTGGGGAAGCTGAACGGCTATACCTGGAATCTGATCCGGGACTATCCTCTGTGCCTGCACGTGGTCGAGGCGGCAGGAGGCAGGCTGATGCGCTCCCGCTTTTCCGCCTCCGAAGGGTTCGTGCGTGAAGACCTGGGAAGCGAACCGTTCTGCGGAGCGCTGGTACGGGAGCCACTTTTTACTGTCTCGGCGATACAGCTTTCACATCGGATCCCTTCGCTCGGATACCTCCTTGCCGAGGCCTTTCATATCAATGTGCGCAAAGAAGCGGTCGAGGCACTTGGCCTTTCTGTCGGCCCGTGGCTGTCGAGCCTGAAGGATGCCGTACGGAGCGCTGCAAAAAATGGCGTGCAGCCCGATGCGGCGCTCGCCGCCGTTGGTGATCGCGGATTTGCGGTCGGCAACCGCATGCTTAATCGGGATGACATTGAGCAAATCCTGCTGATTTCCCGCGGTCAAAAACTTGCCTATATCATGGATACGGACCCGACGGAAGAAAATATCGCAGCGATCATTCAATTTGTTCACTCCGTGGATGAGCTTTACTGCGAAGCATATTTTCTTGCGGCCGATGAAGAACGCGCACGTTTGAGGGCGCATCTGACGACAGCTCATACGCGGCGTATTGCCGAGGCGGCCGGGATCGGCAAGCTTTCGATCCTGCATTTCTCACCGAAATACCGGGATTGCGCTGATCTGGTTTATAAGGAAGCCGGGGTTTCGCCGGACAATTTCCTTTCCGCCCCGACACCATCTGATTTAGAATAGAACTGAAGATATGTCCAAATACGTTGAATTCGAACTTGAACAGACCTGTACGTTGCGTGACAGAAACGGCAAATGTCTCTTCACGCTTGAACGAGCTATCCTTTGCCTCGACTGCCATTCCATTCATGCGCAGACGAGATGCCCCAATTGCCTCTCCAGAAACTGCGTTCGCCTGGTCGAACTTGCCTTCGACACCTCAGGCGGCGCCGAGCATGAACTGCATGCAATCCTGAAGAAGAAGACCGAGCAATGAGCGAACAGCGGCCGCTTATTCTTGTCAGTAATGACGACGGAGTCCATTCGCCGGGCATTCTGGCGCTTCTGCATGCAATGCAGCAGATCGGCGATGCGATAATCGTAGCGCCGGATCGCGAGCGGAGCGCCGTCAGCCATGCCCTCACTCTTCATCGCCCGCTGCGGGCGGAAACGATAGCGGAAAATATATTCAGCGTAAACGGAACGCCGACCGACTGTGTTGCAATCGCCATTCAGAAACTCCTTCCGCGGCGCCCCGATCTCGTTGCATCAGGCATCAACAAAGGGGCAAATCTCGGTGACGACGTCACTTATTCCGGTACGGTTTCCGCCGCTATAGAGG
>Ga0187786_10000412_pt1 | contig 12438 bp, 11 predicted proteins | sample 0815_BV2_10_20_M_FD_132449 | JGI IMG/M metagenome (GOLD analysis project Ga0187786, IMG submission 132449) | Tropical peat soil microbial communities from peatlands in Department of Meta, Colombia - 0815_BV2_10_20_MG | ecosystem: Environmental > Terrestrial > Soil > Wetlands > Peat | place...
CTGGCTCGCTACTGCCATAAGCGCGTAGCCCGCATGCGCAATGCTCGAATACGCCAGCATGCGCTTTATGTTGCGCTGCGGCAGGGCCGCCAGATTCCCGACCGTCATCGTGACTGCGGACATCACAGCGATCATGAGCGGCCAATCTATTGTCGTGGCCGGCGCTGCTCCTGCACCGGAACCGAATACCGAGAACAGCACGCGCACCAATGCACCGAATCCCGCCGCCTTCGATCCCACGGAAAGAAAGGCGCTGAACGGAGTGGCCGCCCCTTCGTAAACGTCGGGGCTCCAGAGGTGAAAGGGAAATGCGGCGATTTTGAACCCCAGGCCTGCAAGGATGAAAGCGAACGCGATAAGCAGCATGGGTTTCGAAACCTCTCTGTGCGCCAGGATATCGCGGATCTGGACAAAATCGAGCGCACCGGTCAGTCCGTAGAGAAGTGAAAACCCGTAGATCATGACGCCCGAGGCAACCGCGCCGTAAAGCAGATATTTCACGGCTGCTTCAGTCGTCTTTTCATCTCGGTCCACAAAGCCCGTCAACAGGTACGACATGAAGCTCAGCATCTCCATGGCAAGGTACAGCATCAGGATCGTGTTTGCGCTCACGAGCAGCATCATGCCCAGCGTCATGGTCTGTGCCAGCACCACGTACTCCATGGAGTCGTAAAAGCGCTTCACTGTTTCACGCGCAGCAAGGGAAAAGACCAGAAACAGGATGGACGAGGCCAGGCAGAGGAGCTTGAACAGATGCGCAAGGCTGTCCTCCCTGAGAAGCCCCGAGAAAATATCCACGCTCTGCACGGCGTTATTGAAAGCGGAAAGCTCAAGGGCGGATGTCACCACGAGTCCGGCAATGCCGAGCGGATAAAACCGTAACGGCGTGTTCTGCTCCTGCTTCAGAAAAAAGCTCCCTGCGAGCAGCAGGATGATGAAGCCCGACAGAAACCCTTCAGGTGCGAAATGCGTGAGACTCGTGAGATTATCCATAAAAATCAATAATTCCTTTTGTCAGGATAACGGGATAAAATCTGATCGATGTTTGTTGCAAACCTCGATCGCCTTTTATCCGGTTTGTCCTGTCATCCCGTCAGTCTTTCCTCATCCCGCTGCAAGCACAAGTGCGTTGAGCGAGCTGAGTGTTGATTTCATCAGGTTCAGCACGGGATGCGGATAGACGCCGAGCACCACCACCAGTACGCCGAGCGGGGCCAGGCTTGCGATTTCGCGCGTGTTCATGTCCGGCAGCAGTGCGTATTTCTCGTTCAGTTTGCCGAGGAACATGCGCTGCAGGGTCCAGAGGCAGTAGGCTGCCGTGATGATGACCCCCGTTGCAGCGATTGCGGTGATGATCTGGTATTTCTTGAATGCTCCGAGCAGGACCAGCGCCTCGGAAATAAAGCTGTTCAGTCCCGGAAGGCCGAGGGCTGCGAAAAAAGCAAGGAACGTGACAAAGGCATAGTTCGGGACCACGTGCGCGATGCCGCCAAACCCCTCTATCTCGCGGTGATGGGCCCGGTCGTAGACCACCCCCACGAGCAGGAACAGCATGGCCGTCACGACGCCGTGGTTGAACATCTGGAGCACGGCGCCGTTCAGGCCCTCCGCCGTCATGCTCGCCATGCCGAGCATGACGTAACCCATGTGGCTGATGCTGGAATATGCCACAAGCTTCTTCAGGTCCTTCTGCGCCATGGCGCAGAGCGCCCCGTAGATGATATTCACCGTGCCGATCACCGCCATGAAGAGCGACAGCGAGAGCGTCACATCCGGCAGCAGGCTGTAGTTGATGCGCAGGATTCCGTAGGTGCCCATCTTGAGCAGGATGCCGGCCAGGATCACGCTGATCGCGGTCGGCGCTTCCACGTGCGCATCCGGCAGCCACGTATGGAACGGGAAAAGCGGGATTTTGATCGCAAATCCGATGAAGAGCGCCCACCACAGGACGGTCCGGTACCCGAGAACCTTGTTGTTCGCGGCAAGCTCCGTGAGGTCGAAGGTGTGCGGCGTCGAGATGAGGTAAGCATAGATCATCACGAGCAGCATCAGGACCGACCCCACGAGCGTGTATATGAAGAATTTGATTGCCGCGTACTCTTTCCGCGGACCGCCCCAGATGCCGATCAGGAAGTACATGGGGAGCAGCATCACTTCCCAGAAAATAAAGAACAGGAAAAAGTCGATCGCCACGAACACGCCCATCATGCCGGTTTCGAGCAGCAGGAACAGGAAGTGGTAGCCCTTTACACCCTTCTCGATGTTCCACGACGCAAGGATGCAGAGCGGACAGATAAGCGCGCACAACAGCACCATCGGCATGCTGAGCCCGTCCACGCCCACGAAATAGCTGATGTTGAAGTCCCCGATCCATGCGGTCTTCTCAACAAACTGCAGCCCCGTGCCGGAGGAAAACCCGGCAGCTGCTGTATTGAATTCGCTGGAGAGAACCACCGCAAGCAGCAGCGGCAGAGTCGTGAATGCGAGTGCGGTCCAGCGGATTGCTGCCTGCCTGTCCTTCGGGAGGATGAGAATGCCCGCTCCTCCGAGGAGCGGGAGGAATGTAATGAGTGTCAGGATATGATGATGAATAAAATCCGTCATAGGTTTAAACTCCTTCGTTATGGACCGACCTCTGCGAAAATGACGATAAAACTAAAAAGCCATTTTGCTATGGTCCACACGGATTGACGCGGATCGAAGGAAGCTGACGCTTTGATTTCTATCCGTGGGCACCCTGCCAGTCGTTGTCTTCGGTTCTGCCTTTCAACCCGCTATGCTGAAAATATTGTCAGTACGATTCCTACTGCCGCAGCGAGCACCAGCACCAGCACGAGGATGTACACCTGCACCCTGCCGGTCTGGACCTTCCGTACGTTCTCTCCGAGCGCAAGCGTCGAATCGGCTACCAGGTTCACAGCCCCATCCACGAATGTGTTGTCGAACCATCCTGCGATGCGCGCCTGCGTACGGAGAATGAGCCCGCTTGCGTTCACGGCAAGGTCGATAACGTATTTGTCAAAAAAGGCCAGTGCTTTCGATGCTGTCTTGGTGCCTGATACAAAGATGAATCCATATATTTCATCCACATAATATTTATTCACAACGAGCGCATATACATACTTCATTTTCGCTGTCAGCATCCCCGGCAATTCAGGCCTGCGAATGTAGAAAAGATATGCCGTGCCGATTCCCGCGCCGGCTGCTCCGACGGAGGCAGCCATGAGAACATACTCGAGAAGATTGTGCTCGTTGTGCGGTCCGTGATGGCCGAACAGGGGGCTGAGGTACGAGGCAAACCGGTCCGAACCGCCCAATGCTTCAGGCACGCCGGCAAGTCCCGCGACGAGCGAGAAGAACGCCAGAATGAGCAGCGGCACGGTGATTGCCGCGGGCGACTCGTGCACTGCGTGCTCATCCCGATGACCGTGCGTCTCGTGTTCGACTGCCGTGTCGTGATGAGCGCATGTGCCGCCCCTGCGCTCGCCGAAAAACGTGAGGAATGCAAGCCGCGACATATAGAACGCCGTGATGCCTGCGGTCAGGAAGCCCGCGAACCAGAGCACGGGATGGCCGTGCTCGCTGCTGAATGCCTGCCACAGGATTTCGTCCTTGCTGAAGAACCCGGAAAAAGGCGGGATGCCTGCGATTGCAGCAGTTGCGACGGCGAAGGTCGCGAAGGTGCGCGGCATGTGTTTGCGCAGTCCGCCCATGTTTCTGATGTCCTGTTCGTGGTGCATGCCGAGGATCACGCTGCCGGCGCCGAGGAACAAACAGGCTTTGAAGAATGCATGCGTCATGACATGGAAGAGCCCCGCGGAAAACGCTCCCACGCCCATGCCGAGGAACATATAACCAAGCTGGCTCACCGTGGAATAGGCGAGCACCTTTTTGATATCGTTCTGCACGCACCCCATGGTCGCGGCAAACAGCGCCGTCGCCGCGCCGATTACCGCGATGACCCCCAGTGCAATGCTGCTCATGGAGAAAAGGAAGTGAAGCCTGCCGATCATATACACGCCCGCGGTCACCATGGTCGCCGCGTGGATGAGCGCGCTCACCGGTGTCGGGCCTGCCATGGCATCCGGCAGCCAGACATAAAGCGGGATCTGGGCTGACTTGCCCGTGGCGCCCACGAACAGGCAGAGGCAGATGATGGTTACGACGCTGACGTTGAAGAGAGTTTTTCCGCCAAGCAGATGTGCGTGCTCCGCGAGGAACGGAAAGCTCAGGATCGACTTCACCTGACCGAATGGCCCCACAGCCCCGGACAGGCACCAAAAGAGCAGGAACAGGCCGACGATGAATCCGAAGTCTCCAACGCGGTTCACAATGAACGCCTTGTTCGCGGCAGAGGCGTTCGCTTTTTCGTGGAACCAGAACCCGATGAGGAGGTAGGAGCAGAGCCCCACGCCTTCCCAGCCCACGAACATGAGCAGCGCGTTCTCTGCGAGTACAAGGACCAGCATGGAGAACACAAACAGGTTGAGATAGGCGAAATAGCGCGCATACCCCGGATCGCCCTTCATGTATCCGGTGGAATACACATGAATCAGAAAACCGATGCCCGTGATAATGAGCAGCATGACGGCGCTCAGCTGATCGAACAGGAACGCGACATCCGCCTTCAGATTTCCCACTGCAAGCCACGTATAGACGCTGTTCACCACGGTGTTGCCGCCGCTGTTCAGGACCGTAAAGAATGCTGCGAGCGAAAGCACGAACGACAGCAGCACAGCCCCGCTCGCCGTATACCCGACAAGTTTCTCCCCATAGCGCGCCTTCAGCCGGTTGCCAAGAAAGCCGCTTACAGCCGCGCCCAGGAGCGGGAAAAGAACGATCAGAAAGCCGTATGTCTGGATGAACGAGGTCATGTTTATGTACTGTGACGTTGAAATAAATTGTCATCCCGTTTGATGTCACCGTGCGCGAAGCAAAGGATCTGAGAAGATGTGGCTTGAACTATTCACGGGCATCACAAATCGTGCATGAACACTATCCGATCAAGGTCCTTCGGTCGTTTTATTCCTTCAGCATGACACGCTTCCCTTATAACTTCAGCGTCGTCAGATTATCCGCATCAATGTCCCGATACCGCTTATAAATCGCGAGCAGCAATGCAAGGGCAATGGCCGCTTCCGCGGCAGCCAGTACGATCACGAACAGGGACACCATCTGCCCCTCGAGGTTCCCCGCCGTCAGCCTGCTGAAGGCCGCGAAATTGAGCGCAGCCGAATTCAGGATCAGCTCGACACCCATAAAGATGCCGATGATGTTTCTTTTCGACACCACCGTCATAAGCCCCGCGAGAAACAGGATGAAGCTGATTCCCAGATAACTTGGTATGCCCGTCAGATCCATGCGATTTCCCACTCCGGACTGTTATTACTTCACCGATCTCCGCGCGATCACCAGGCTCCCGATGAGAACCGCGAGCAGCAGAACGGAAATAATCTCGAAGGGCATCAAGTACTTGGACATGAGCAGATCTCCGAGCCCGTTGATCGTGGTTGCAGGATACGCGCTGCTGCCGCTGTGCACCCAGACCGCGCTTTTAAGTGCGTAGCCAAACGAGCCAAGCAGGACAATTGCCGCGGCGGCGACAAGCGCCATTCTCCCTCCGGACATCATGTTCGTTTTCCGAATCGCGTCCACGTTCTTCGTGAGCAGGATCGCGAAGAGAAGCAGCACCGATACGCCCCCGATGTACACGACCACCTGCGTAATCGCCAGGAACTCCGCATCGAGAAAGAAGTACAGCCCCGACGTCCCGAGGAAAGTGAAGAACAGCGCAAATGCCGAATACAGGATGTTCCGCGAGAACACCACGACCAGGCACGGCACCGTGGTCAGCAGCGCGACGCACAGAAAGACTATGTTGTTCAGACCCGATGTCATAGCAGTGACCTATTCCTGATCATTAAGAGAATCCCTTAGACAGGATAACTTCCGATACGACCGTCGTCATCGATATTCTGTCAATCCTGTTGTCCTGTCAGGAGGTTTTCATCTTCTTCACGGCAAAATCACTTCTTCAACTTTGCAACGGGGACAGGGTCGACAACATGCCGAACGCGAAGCTCGCTCATATCAAAACAGGCGCCTTCGAAACGTTTGGTCATGGCAAGCGCCTGTGACGGACATGCTTCGACGCACAAACCGCAGTACATGCATTTTGCCTGGTTCACATCGAATCGCGAGATCATCCTGACTTCCGCTGTTTTCTCCACGACAATCCTGATACAGTTGATCGGACATGCCCGCATACACTGCATGCACCCGATGCACTTATCCGAGAAGAGCTTTAAATAGCCCCGGTAGCGCTCGGAGACAATGTCATCCACGGTCTCCCCAGGGCCAAGGCGGTCGGGATACTCCACCGTGATCGCCGGTTCCTTCATCCAGTACCGGAGCGTAATCCTCATGCCCGCGAGTGTCGTCACGACCGCGTCCCGAATGTTCCTGAAATACTGTGCCACCGCGTTCATCGCTGCGCCATCCTCCAGAACATGCCGTTCCCGTCAAACACAAGCATCCATGCCGCAGTCATCACGAGGCATGCAAAGGAAAGAGGAATGAAATACTTCCAGCACATGGCCATCATCTGGTCGATCCTGAGGCGCGGCAGGGTCCAGCGCACCCAGATCGTGACCAGACAGAGCACAAAGGTCTTGGCAAAAAAAACGAGCACCATCACGAGCTGCCATCCAAGGGGGCTTTCATAGGGATGCATGCCGATGTTCCCGCCGCCCAGGAAGACCGCTGTGGCAAGCGACGCGGTTATGAAGATGCTCGCGAATTCTGCCGCGAAAAAGAGCGCAAACCGCATGCCCGAGTATTCCACATTGTATCCCGATACAAGCTCTGATTCGGCTTCCGGAAAGTCGAAAGGCGTCCTGTTCATTTCAGCAAGACTCGAGATGAAAAAGATAAAAAACGCAACTATCGTAAAGGGATTGTAGAACATAAACCACTGCCAGGGCCAAGGCCCCTGCGCCCGCACGATCTCCTGCAGGGAGAACGTCCCTGTGATCAGAATGACCGTGAGCAGCGAAAGAGCCGTCGGAATCTCGTAGCTGATGATCTGAGCAGCGGAGCGGATGCCGCCCAGGAGCGCCCACTTGTTGTTCGACGCCCACCCGGACATGAGGAAACCGACGACGAGAAGCGAACTCACGACGATGATGAAGATGAGCCCGATGTTCAGGTCCGCCACGATGAACGACCCGCCGAAGGGGATCACCATGGATGCGAGCACGGTGGAGGAGAACACGAGATACGGCGCAAGTTTGAAGAGCTTCTTGTCCACCGCATCCGGGATGATGTCCTCTTTGAGCAGCAGTTTAATCCCGTCAACCGGGAACTGCAGCAGCCCGTACGGCCCCACCCGGTTCGGCCCCACGCGGTTTTGGATGTCCGCGGAGATCTTGCGCTCGGCATACGTGAGCATTCCTGCGATCACGCTGATGATCGATATGACGGCGACACAGGGAACTGCATACGCCGCAATAATGATCGCCGTATCCGGCATGCCGTAGGCCGCGAGATGCGGTTGGAAGAGTTCGTATACTTTGCTGGCTGCGCTGTACATAAGTTTCTCGCAAGTAACCACGGGCGACTTCGTCGCGCGCGACAAAGATAATTCAACATCACAACCTGCGTATCGGCAATTGCCCGGCTCCTTGCCGTTCTGCTTGCTATTCGTTCCGCATTTTATCTATCAATTTCAGGAGCAACAACATCGAGACTGCCGATGATCGCCACGAGGTCCGCGACCATCACGCCCTGACTGATATGCTCAATGATCGTCATCGCGGAGAACGATCCCGTCCTGATCTTGACCCGGAAGGGCTGTTTCCCGCCGTCACTGACGAGGTAGAAGCCCAACTCACCGCGGGGCGCTTCAGTCCTGACGTAGACCTCGCCGGCGGGAACGGTAAAGGGCTTCGGCAGTCTGGTTCTGATGTCACCCGATTTCGGCATCTTTCGCAGGGCTTCGCGGATGATTCTGCATGACTGCGTGACTTCCTCGATCCTGACCCAGTACCGGTCATAGGAATCACCGAGCGATCCGAATTTGCCCGTGCCCTTGGGAACGTCGAAGTTGAACCGGTTATACACGGAATAGGGCTCGTCTCTCCGCAGATCGAAATCCGCGCCCGACCCGCGCAGGTTCGGGCCGGACAGCGTAAAATCGTTCGCCGTCGCCGCGCTGATCACCCCCACGTTCGCCAGCCGGTTGATCAGTATTGTGTTGAACGAGATCATGTTGTTGAACTCGCCGATGAACTCGTACTCAAGGTGGTCCACGAAGGAAAGGCACTTCTCCGCGAATCCGTCGGGAGCATCCTGGGCCACGCCGCCGATGCGAACGTAATTGTGCGTGAGCCGGGCTCCACAGAGCATCTCCATGAGGTCGTTGTACCGCTCGCGCTCGCGCAGAGCGTGCACGAACGGCGTCACCGCGCCGAGATCGAGCAGAAGCGCCCCGAAGCCGATAAAGTGACTGCCGATGCGCGACAGCTCCGCTGCGATCACGCGCAGATACTCTGCGCGCTCCGGCACGGTGATATCCGCGAGCCGCTCTACTGCCACGGCGTACCCCAGGTTGCAGTTCACCGAAGCAACATAATCAACGCGGTCCGTATAGGGCATGAACGCCTGCCAGGGCAGCCGCTCGGCGATTTTCTCAATGCCCCGATGCAGGAACCCGATGTCCGGTGTTGCTTTCACCATCATCTCTCCATCCGTCTGGAGAATGAATCGGATCACGCCGTGCGTGCTCGGATGATGCGGCCCCATGTTTAAGACCATTTCCTGGGAGGAGTACTTAGACATGCGCCTCCCCTGCTGCGTCCACGTCGAGAAGATCGGCCCGTCCCGTTTCCATGCCGTTGTAGGAATGGGGGTACACGTAGTCCTTCCTGAGCGGATACCCCTCCCAGTCATCAGGCAGGAGCAGCCGTTTGAGGTTCGGGTGGCCGAGGAAACGGATACCGAACATGTCGAATGTTTCCCGCTCGTACCAGTCGATCCCCCGGAACAAGGGTACCAGGGAATCGATCTCCGGATTTTCACGCTGAAGAAACGCTTTGACAGTAACCTTGCGCCGCAAAAAGCCGGAATAGAGGTTCACCATCACTGCAAGCGTATCTGTATAGTCCGCTCCCGACTGGTTCATGAGCGTGCTGAAACGAAAGCTGCTGTTGTTTTTGAGGATCGCCACAACCTCGGCAAAATGTTCACGGTCCGTTGTTATCATGACGTCGTCGTTTTTCATCTCGGCAACGGACAGCACCTTGCCGGCCAGGCGCTCCTGGATGAGAGTAATGAAATTGTGTAGTTCCATGGTTGCTTTTCCTAGTATCGAGAAGAACCCTGAAAAGGAATACCGCTGCCATCTTTTCCGCGCTTTTCCTGTTCCGTTTTCCGCTGCTGCGAGGCCTCCTGTTTCAGGAAGAAGCGTTCCTTCTTTATCTTTTCCTGCACCTTGATGAGTGCTTCAGTAAGTGCCTCTGGCCTCGGCGGGCATCCCGGCAGGTATACATCAACGGGAATGATCTTATCTATGCCGCGCACCACGGAATAGCTCAAGTCGAACGGACCGCCGCAGTTCGCGCAGCTTCCCATGGCGATCACATATTTGGGTTCCGCCATCTGGTCATACAGCCTGCGCAGGCGCGGTGCCATCTTGAGCGTAACCGTGCCTGCAACAATCATGAGGTCCGACTGACGCGGCGTTGCCCGGAACAGGGACCCGAACCGGTCGATATCCGCGCGCGGCCCGCCGGTCTGCATAAGTTCGATGGAGCAGCACGCAAGCCCCATCAGCAGGTACCACAGGGAATTTGCACGCGCCAAGTTCACAGCAGTGTCCACGGTCGTCAGGATAAGATCCCGGTCCGGAGAGAGACGGTTGACAATATTGAAGCGATCAAGCATTTTTCCCCTCCTTCTGCTGTGCCTGTTCCGCGAGCCAGTCTTTGAGCCTCGTTACGTGGCCTTCGACGCGAAGTTGTTTGCGAACGCCGCGAAGCCATTCGAGATAACCATTCTTCCATGCGTATATCAATCCCATGAAGAGAACCCCGGCGAATACAAAAATATCAATAAAAGCAATGACACCGTTCCCGCCCAAAAGTGCGTCGCGGAACCGTACGATCACGGGAAACACCAAGACTACCTCGACATCGAAGATGATGAAGAGGATAGCGATCAAATAGAATCGGGCATTGAAATTGAGCCATCCCGAGCCAACCGGCTCCTCCCCGCACTCGTAGGTCGAGTTTTTCTCACGGCTTGGTCTCCGGGGCGCTACAATGCGCACCACAGCCATGTTCATAAAAACGAACAGAAGTCCCGCTGTAAAAAAAACGAAAATATTTCCGTATATATTCAGCATGATAGAACTCTTCCTGTGAACCGACCATCTTTATACAGGACGTTAATACTCCTGTCTTGTGCCGAAATAGTACCAAAACCGTCCTTTATGTGCAATTTGATTTTTTTAATATAAGAATAAAAGTTTTTTACTGTAAAACAGGCGTTTCGGTGTGATCGTGGCCGTCAGGAAAGAGAGGAGACAGTAATACAACCACCATGGATAATCATTTAGCTCCGCGATGGGCGCAGGGAAAAAACGCGGCTATTTTCGTTCTTCACGCTGCCCGGAGTTCTTTTTTTTGGGTGCATCCGGGTCCGCGTCGTCATCGTCTTCAAGCATTCGGTATTTCGGCCCTTCTGTATCGTCGTATTGTCCGCTTTTGACCGCCCAGATGAACAGCAGCCAGGCTGCGATGCCGACGAGCAGAGAAATGGTAATGAGCAAATACATGGTCGACATCAGCGCACCCTCGCACGCAGGGAATTGCCCACAACCGTGAGCGAACTGAGGGCCATGGCCCCTGCCGCCACGATCGGATGCAGAATACCCGCAACCGCAAGCGGGATCGCCACGGCGTTGTAGAAGAAGGCCCAGAACAGGTTCTGCTTAATCACGGAAAATGTTTTCTTGGCCAGCCTGATCGCCCGCGGCACAAGCGACAGATCGTTTCGCATGAGCACCATGTCCGCACTTTCCAGCGCAATGTCTGTGGCCCTGCCCATGGCAATGCCAACCTCGGCTTCGACGAGTGCCGGAGCGTCGTTGATCCCGTCGCCGATCATGATGCAGCGCTTTCCCTTGCCGCGCATGGATCTGATTTCTTCCGCCTTGTTGAGGGGCGATTGCTTTGCGCGGACTAAGTTGATCCCCACTGTCTTGGCCACAGCCTCAGCTGTGGCGAGTGAGTCTCCCGTCATCATGACGACTTCATTCCTCCTGCGTTTGAGTTCCGCAACGGCTTTCGCTGCCTCCTTCCGGGGCGGATCGGAAACGGCAAACATACCGGCAAGCTCGCCGCCATAGGACAAATATATCACTGTTGCTCCGTTCGCTTCGTGTTCGTTTGCGAACGCAGCGGCTTGTGCGTCGAGACACGCGCCTGTTCCTTCGCGCTCGATGAACTCCCTGCTGCCGATGTGAGCTGCTTTTCCGGCAATGATACCCCTCACGCCTTTTCCCGGAACGGCGGTGAACGATTGGACCTCGGCGTACGTGTACGTTCCTTGGGCCGCGTCAACGGCTTTGCCGATCGAGTGTTCGGAAAACCGCTCGAGCGATGCTGCAAGCCGAAGCGCTTCCCCATCCGCCCTGTTGACGCCGTGACAGGCGATCAGTGCCGGCCTTCCTTCGGTTATGGTACCGGTCTTGTCGAAGACGACCGTAGTAATGTTTTTTGTCCGTTCGATGACATCTCCACCCTTGATCAGGATTCCCTGCGATGCTCCGTAGGTCGTTCCGATGAGGATCGCGAGCGGCGTAGCAAGACCGAGGGCACAGGGGCAGGCGATAACCAGAACGGATACGGCGCTCATCACCGCAGTGGTCGCGGGAGCGCCGCGGAAGAGCCAGAAGCCAGCTGTTGCCAGGCTGAACAACAGCACCGTGGGGACGAACACAGCCACCACCCGGTCGGCAAGTGTTTGAACAGGCGCGCGCCTGCTCTGGGCGTCCTCCACAGCCCTGATGATGCGCGAAAGCACGGTGTCGCCCCCCGTCCGGGTGACTTTGAAGATAAACGTGCCGAACAGATTGACGGTTCCGCTGAAAACCTCAGCTCCGGCCTGCTTTCCCGCAGGCCGGGACTCGCCGGTGAGCATGGATTCGTCGAGCTCGGACCGGCCTTCCTGAACAACCCCGTCGAGCGGCAGCTTCTCGCCGGGCAGCACTTCGATAAGATCGCCGGGCCGCACCGATTCCACAGCCACCATTTTTCGTTCTGCCTGCGCTAACGTGCTGTCGGTCGAACCTTCGGAAAACAACTTTCTGGCCTGACGAGGTGCGAGCGAGATCAGACGCATGATAGCTTCTGAGGCTTTTCGCTTCGCCCCCGCTTC
>Ga0187786_10000413_pt1 | contig 12433 bp, 9 predicted proteins | sample 0815_BV2_10_20_M_FD_132449 | JGI IMG/M metagenome (GOLD analysis project Ga0187786, IMG submission 132449) | Tropical peat soil microbial communities from peatlands in Department of Meta, Colombia - 0815_BV2_10_20_MG | ecosystem: Environmental > Terrestrial > Soil > Wetlands > Peat | place...
ATCATGGCATGGATCCTCGACGAGTACGAGCGCATCAAGCGCGAGCATGTTCCCGCCGTGGTCACGGGCAAGCCGCCGGATCTGGGCGGCATCACGGCGCGGCGGTACTCCACGGCGCTGGGCGGCATCCACGTCCTCGAACGCGCGTTGCAGGAGCGCGGCGGGGATCTTCGCGGCCTGCGCGTTGCAGTGCAGGGATTCGGCAACGTGGGGGAAAACACGGCGCGCCTGCTTGCCGAACGGGGCTCTGCGGTCGTTGCCGTGAGCGATGTCAACGGCGGCCTCCTGCATCCGGGAGGGCTTGATATCGCAGCGCTGCGGGATCATAAGAAAGAAACAGGGTCGCTGTCAGGATACCCCGGCGCGCGGGCCATCACCAATGCCGAATTGCTCGCAGCGGACTGCGATGTGCTCATTCCCGCCGCGCTTTCGAACCAGCTCGACGCGCAGAACGCGAATGACGTCAAAGCGAAAATTGTCCTTGAACTGGCGAACGCGCCCGTGACCGCTGCTGCGGATGACGTTCTTTTCAGCCGCGGCGTTCTGCTGATCCCCGACATCCTGGCAAACGCCGGCGGCGTGGTCGTGAGCTACTTCGAATGGAGCCAGAACCTGACGGGCGACCGGTGGCCGGAAGAACGCGTGCTTGCTCGGTTGAAGCAGGTCATGACGACGGCGTTCGACGACGTTTACGGCCGCTGCCGCGAGCCGCGCTGCAGGATGCGGAAAGGCGCGTACGAACTTGCAGTGAAGCGGATTCTCCAGGCGGAGCGGTTGAGGGGGAATCTTTAGCCGAGCATCGCCAGGGAGTTCGCGGCATCAATGCGGAGGAATAAAAGTTGACAGGATAACAGAGTTCCTCAGGGCGAGGCCCTGCTATCCTGTCGTGAGGAGAAGCATTTCACGAGTGATATGCTTCTCCGTAGGGGGCAGGGGGTCACTTCTTGTCAGACAGGGCCGATGATTTCCGATTGTTCTTCTTTCCGGTCAGATACGCTTCTGCAGGCCTCCAGGTGAAGGCAGCTTCTCTTCCAGCAAGTCCCGCATACACAGCGTATGCAACTGCGCCTGCCATGGTAAAAGGCAGGGAAACGATATAGAACAAGCCGACGAACGGCGCTGATACGATCCTTCCCAGTTGCTTCACGGCCGCAGGCACGCCGCTGCGCTTGAAATGTGCAAGATCATCCCTTCCGGCTTCCCTGATCGCGTGGAACGGCCTGGGCTTGAGCACCTCCCAGACAAGAAGATATCCGGCGATCAAGACGAGGGAAAGCAGGTACTCGACTCCCTTCACATGGGTTATGAAATCGAACATCGTATTCATGGTCACATCCTCCTTCTGTTTTAGGTTGAGTAGATTTTCTCCAGTTTCCGGGCAACGTTTTTCTTAAGGATTGCCCGTGCCGCCATAAGCCGTCTAACGGGTGTCCGGTTTTCCGTTCGCATCGCCTGCATTGCCTTTCTTCTTGTTCTTGCCGCCCAGATAGGACTCGGCAGGCCTCCAGTCGAAATAAATGATATGCCTGCCGAGGCCGAGCGCGCTGGCCGCGATCCGCTGCAGCAGAAGCCCCAGAAACGCAGCCACTCCCGTAACGGGCATGGCAATGATATACACGAGCCCCAGGATCGGACCTGCAACAAGGATTGCCCCTGAGGAAGCTTTCAAATATTTTGTGCTGCTGTCACCCGGCAGGACGCCTTCCTTGTCCAGATCGACCCGGTATCCGGTCGTGATGTCCCAGTACGTGCCGCCTGCAACTGTCTGTCCTCCGCTCTGAGTAAACATGGTGAATACCTCCTGTCGGTGCGAATCGATTTCATCTTTATTGTTGAGAAAATCTTACCAAACGAGCGGCGCCCGGTAAATCCTCAGAAGTTCCTATGGGGGAGGGAAATACTTCTGAGAGGGAGGGGGAAGCTTGTAGGAGGGCGGCAAGGGGGAGTGAACAGGCAGCACGGATATGCAGCTTCCGTCGAGAGGACAACCTGCCCGCAGCGAGGCGAATGCGGCAGGAGGCCCCTGATTTTATTGCATAAATTGCTTTGCTTCTTTTTCCCATAAATTTTGTTTGTTCCTCTTGACCGCGTCACCTCAATTCTGTATTATTCCAGGTACCGCAGCACATCAGTTTCCGGAAGTTCGCAGGATCGCCATGAGTCATGACCAATCCATATTCGCACCCCGTCGCAGTTCCAACGAGCGCATCAGGCCGACACAGGAATCACTGGATATTTTTCTGGCGCATACGGAGAAGGTGTGCGGCCGGGAACTGCATCTGAGCGACGTTTCGGAGTTCCGCAGGATGCTCAAGGTGTCTGCCGGAACCGCGGAGAAAACAGCGAAGAGTGCGCTGGACCTCGGTGCCTTGATGCATATGGGGGTTCTGGGCAAGTCCGGCTACCTGAGCGCGGAGCTGCCCAGGGCAGTGGAGGAGTTCAAATACCACCTGGAAGCGCTTCATGCTCTTGATTTTCGAAGCCCCATGACCCTTCTCAAGTCCCTTGAACTGGAAATGAGCAGGCTCAATGTCAACAAGGCGCGCGATCTGATCCTGATGGTCAAATTCCAGGAAATGATCGCCGGACAGAAAAAGATCCGGTCGGGCCTCATGCGACGCTATCTCCAGATTGCCACGGAACTGTTCGACATCGCCCTGTATGTCCGGGGCAACCTGATCAGGATCGAAGAACGGTGCGAGGCCGCCATGTCCATGCTTGCGACGTTCGAGATCGGACGGGAGAAGGAGCAGCAGCTGCTTGACGAGATCAAGAACAAATTAAAGGCCCAGCTGAAGGCCGGCTTGAGCCGCGGGCTGGTTTCGAAAGTGCGTCTCGCGAGCGCACGCAGCGAATATACCGCCCTTACGCAGGAGATCGCGCAGTGTGTGCGCGCGGATACCGCGACCCTGCGCGGTTTGTACCAGAAGCTCGGAAACCGCATGAAGAAGGCGACACAGGAAATCGACAACCTGCTTCGAGAGATCGAAAACAAGAAAAGCGGCACTGTCAAGGAAAACCGCGGGCTGTTCCGGCTGGTGGGAGACGAACTCGTATTGCTTCTGTCGATCCGCGGCTTTGAAGCCGGTTCGGTCTATATATCGCAGGAAACGACGCATCATTCTCTCCTTGAGGCAGTTCGGAAGCGGATGGTTGGTCACCTGCTCGATGCGGTCACCAGGGGACGCAGAGGCCGGGCCGACCGCCGCTCCCGTCCCGACCGGCGCACGTCCGCAGCCGCACGCTACAAGGGGCCGGAGAGAAGAAGCGGCACGTCCCGGCGTTCCAGCGCCGGCCGCAGGCGGCAGGAAAACCACAACCACGCATCAACGACCGCCCAGAAACCCCTGGTGCATATCTTGTGAAAACGAAGAAGAACCTCATCATCGTCGGTGACCGCGTACTCGTCAATCCTGACGAACTCATGGACAAAACCACCTCCGGCCTGTACCTGCCGCCGTCGGTCAAGGAAAAAGGAAAGGTGCTCGGCGGTCATGTGGTAAAAGTGGGGCCCGGATACGCTATTCCCGATTCAACACCCGACGAGTCCTGGCAATCAGGCAGGAAGGAAGTCAAGTATATTCCGCTCCAGGCGGCGGAAGGGGATTACGCCATTTTCCTGAAGGATGCCGCCATGGAGATCGAGTTCGAGGAAAAGAAGTACCTCATCGTCCCCCATTCGGCGATCCTGGCGCTGGTTCGCACCGAGCTTTTAGAGGAGACTGAACCGGCCTGAGCCTACTGGTTCGTGGAGAGAAGATCTGCGGAAGACACCGGTATCGCGGGCAGCGCCTCGGCCATGAGGGCATCGGACAAATCCCACACATAGCGTCTGCATTCGGGGCAGAGCTCCCATACGAGCGAACGGGGTGATTCCGTGATCACGCTCGCCCCGCAGTTCGGGCAGACCACCCTGAATTTCGTTACACGGCGCACTCTGTCATGCCTGTCGATGCTGCCGTGATGTTTGATTTTCGGGATCGCTTTCATGTTTTTTCTCCGCCTCCTGCTGTATATATTCATCGGTTATTCCCAAAAAGAACTTTAGTTTTTTTTCAGGCCGGCCGGTCAGACCGGGGAAAATGCAATACTTTTGTCCCGCGGCACGCATGCTGACCGCGGAGCCGTTGACACCGACTAATTCCAAGGTAAACTCAGAATGAGGTTTGTATTTGTCTCATTGTGCCGGAGGATCGGAATGAACAAGCGTTGCTTTGCTGCATATATTGTGCTGATGGCCGTTGCAGCGCTCCTGGGTGCTCCCGGCCAGGCAGCGGCTGCAAACGGGAATGTGCTGCGCGCCACGCTCGCGAACGGCATGCGCGTCGTGATCGTGGAGAATGCGCTCGCACCCGTTGTGACAACGGAGATGAATTATCTTGTCGGATCGAACGAGGCGCCCGACGGTTTCCCGGGCATGGCCCACGCGCAGGAGCACATGATGTTCCGCGGCAGCCCCGGCCTGACGGCGGCGCAGCTTTCGAACATCACCGCGCTCATGGGCGGTGAATTCAACGCGGACACGCAGCAGACGGTGACGCAGTACTTTTTCACGGTTCCCAAGGAAGCGCTCGACATTGCATTGAACATAGAGGCCGCGCGCATGCGCGCAGTGCTCGACACGCAGGAGCTGTGGGATCTTGAACGCGGAGCAATCGAGCAGGAGGTTGCCCAGGATCTCTCGAGCCCGGATTACATTCTCTTTACACGGATACTCGAATATCTATTCGCGGGCACTCCGTACGCCCACGATGCCCTTGGAACGCGGGAGTCCTTTCAAAAAACCACGGGCGCCATGCTGAAGCGGTTTCACGATGACTGGTACGCGCCGAACAACGCCGTCCTGGTCATCGCCGGCGATGTAGACCCGCGGGCAGCGCTGGCCAAGGTCAGGGAGCTGTTCGAACCGGTTCCCCGGCGCGTCCTGCCCCGCCGGCCGGCGGTCGGCCTGCAGCCCGTCAAGCCGCCCGCGGCCCCGCTGGAGCTTGAAACAGACATGCCCTACGGCCTTGCAGTGGTCGCATACCGTCTCCCGGGGTCGGACGATCCGGACTTTGCCGCCGGACAGATCCTTGCAGACGTTCTCGACAGCAGGCGGGGAGACCTGTACGCGCTCGTGCCCCGGGGCAAGGCGCTGTTCACCGGATTCGAAGGAGGAGCGCTGCCGAAGGCATCCTACGGGTATGCCGTTGCCGCGTTCCCGCCGGGAAGCGACGGCGCGGGCCTCCTGGCCGACCTCAAGAAGATCATGGATGCATACATGAAGAACGGCGTGCCCGCGGACCTGGTCGAAGCATCGAAGCGCCACGAGACAGCGGATGCGGAGTTCGCCATGAATTCCGTGGAGGGGCTTGCTTCGGTCTGGTCGCAGGCGGTCGCGGTGGAAGGAAGGAGTTCGCCGGAGGACGACGTTTCCGCGATCAGGCGGGTAACCGTGGAAGATGTGAACCGCGCGGCCCGGAAGTACCTGCGGCCCGAAACCGCGGTTGCGGCCGTGCTGACACCGAAACCGTCGGGAAAGGCCGTTGCCGCGAAAGGCTTCGGCGGCAAGGAGTCCTTCGCCCCGAACGATGCAAAGCCCGTGGAACTGCCCGCATGGGCGAGCACGGCCAAAAATCTGCCCCCGGTGCCCCGCTCCCGCGTGCAGCCTGTCGTATCGACGCTTTCCAACGGCATAACCCTGATCGTGCAGCCCGAAAACGTGAGCTCCACGGTCACCGTGATCGGCCAGGTAAAGAACAACGACGACCTCGAGGAGCCCGCGGGGAAGGAAGGCGTGTCCGATCTCCTGAGCAGCCTGTTCTCCTACGGGACCGTGTCGTTCGACCGGATCGCATTCCAGAAGGCGCAGGACGACATCGCGGCCGATATCGGCGCAGGCACGTCATTTTCCCTGAAGGTTCTTGCCGGCAATTTCGACCGCGGCATGGAGCTCCTGTCGGACAACCTGCTCCGGCCGGCCCTGCCCCCGGCCGCATTCGACGTGGCGCGATCCGAACTCGCGGGTTCACTCAAGGGGCAGGTTCAGAGCCCGGCCTATCTTTCCCGCCGCGCGCTCCGCGAGGCGCTGTATCCGCGGCACGACCCCATCCTGCGCGACGCCCTGCCCGAGACGGTGGAGAAGCTGACGCTCGAAGACGTCAAATCCTATTACGCGAAGGCGTTCCGGCCCGATATGACGACGATCGTGATCATCGGCAGCATGAACCCCGACGCAGCACGCAGGACGGTCGAGAAATATTTCGGCGCCTGGAAGGCATCGGGGCCGAAGCCTCCCACGGATCTTCCCGCCGTACCGCCGAACAAACCGTCGGCGTCCACCGTGCCGGACACAAGCCGCGTGCAGGACGAAGTGACGCTCGCCCAGACCGTGGGCGTGACGAGGAACGACCCCGATTACTACAAGCTGCAGCTGGGCAACCATGTGCTGTCCGGCGCTTTTTATGCCACGCGCCTTTACCGCGACCTGCGGGAGAACGCGGGCCTTGTCTACAGCGTTGAATCGTTCATCGAGGCCAGAAAGAACCGCTCCCTCTTCGGCGTAGTATATGCCTGCGATCCGCCGAACGTTGGCAAGGCGCGCGATCTCGTGCTGAAAAACCTCCGCAGGATGCAGACGGCGCCCGTCACGGACGAGGAACTGCGGCTCGCCAAGACGCTGCTCGTCCGGAGGGTCACGCTCGCCGAGGCGAGCATTGACGGCATTGCCGGCGCGCTGCTGAGCCGCTCCCTTGAAGATCTGCCGCTCGACGAGCCCGTGCTCGCGGCGCGGCAGTACCTGGGCATCTCTGCGGAGGAGGTGCGCCAGGCCTTTGCAAAGTGGATCCGGCCCGATGATTTCGTGCAGGTGGCCGTCGGCCCTTCGCCGGACTAGTTCGTGAGCGCCAGAAGTTCTGCCTTGTCCTGATATTCCGTCGGAGTTTCCCGCCCTTCCTTCACTTGGGCTGTTCAGCGTGCTACACTTATTTATAGGAGAGAGGCAGGAGCAACCGCATCTCTCCATTTTCACGTGAAATGTATCCGAAAAGGTGTGTTTCCCATGAGACAAAGCCTTACGCATAAAATCCTGCAGGCCCATCTTGTTGAGGGCGCGCTCGTTCCGGGAACGGAGATCGGCATAAGGATCGACCATACGCTGCTCCAGGACGCGACAGGAACGCTCGCCATGCTCGAGTTCGAGGCACTGGGCCTGGCTGCGGTCCGGGCGGAGCTCTCGGCGCAATACGTGGACCACAACCTGCTCCAGACGGACAACAAGAACGCGGACGACCATAAATTCCTCCAGACCGCGGCAGCGCACTTCGGCCTGCATTTCAGCATGCCCGGCAACGGCGTGTCCCACCAGGTGCATATGGAGCGTTTCGGCGCTCCCGGAAAGACGCTTCTGGGCTCGGACAGCCACACCCCGGGCGCAGCAGGCGTCTCCATGCTCGGCATCGGCGCCGGCGGACTCGATGTGGCGCTTGCCATGGCCGGTTTTCCTTATCATCTTCCGTGCCCCCGGGTCCTCGGTGTGAAACTCACGGGAAAGCTGCCGGACTGGGTGAGCGCCAAGGACGTTATCCTTGAAATGCTGCGACGGTACAATGTGAAGGGCTGCGTGGGGAAGATCATCGAGTACTACGGCCCCGGCGTTGCGACCCTCTCCGCAACGGACCGCGAGACCATCGGCAACATGGGCACGGAGACGGGCGCCACGACATCGCTGTTCCCGTCCGACGAGCGCACGCGCGAATACCTCGCCGCGCAGGGACGGGGGGATGCCTGGACCCCGCTGTCCGCTGACGAGGATGCGGAATACGACGAGTACGCTGAAATCGACCTGGGAAAGCTGGAGCCGCTCATTGCCAAACCATCGTCACCGGACAATGTCGTGCCCGTACGCGAGATCGCGGGGCTCAAAGTGGATCAGGCCATCGTGGGCAGCAGCGTGAACTCCTCGTTCCGCGACCTTATGGTGTCGGCCCGGATGCTTGAAGGCAGGCGCGTTCATCCCGACACGTCGTTCCACGTCAATCCGGGGAGCAGACAGGTGCTGGAGAACGTGTATCACGCGGGCGGACTGCTCGCGTTCCTCACGTCGGGCGCGCGCGTGCACGAACCGGGGTGCCAGGGCTGCATCGGGATGGGGCAGGCGCCGGGCACGAACGAAGTGAGCCTGCGCACGTTCCCGCGCAATTTCCCGGGGAGAAGCGGGACCAAGGACGACAAGGTCTACCTCTGTTCCCCCGAGACGGCGACGGCAGCAGCGTTAAAGGGTGTTGTCACGGATCCGCGGGATCTGGCCCGGGAGATGGCATATCCCCGCATCGAAGACCCGGCGCAGTATCGCGTCGACGAACAATCGCTCGTGTTCCCGTCGGAGGAATTGAAAAGAACGGCAATCGTTCGCGGGCCGAACATCAAACCGCTGCCTGAACTTGCGCCCCTGCCGGCCACCCTGTCCGCGGAAATAGTGCTGAAAGTGGGGGACAACATCTCCACGGACGCGATCATGCCCGCGGGCAACCGGGTGCTGCCCCTGCGGTCGAACATCGAGGCGATCAGCAGTTTTGTTTTTTCCCAGATCGATCCCGCGTTCGCGGACAACTGCAGGGCGCGCGGCGACGTGGTCGTCGTGGGGGGAGAGAATTACGGCCAGGGGTCCAGCCGCGAGCATGCGGCCCTGGCGCCCCGCTATCTCGGCGTGCGGGCCAAGATCGCGAAAAGCTTTGCGCGCATCCACAAGTCGAACCTGTGCAACTTCGGCATCGTGCCGCTCACCTTCAAGGATCCGGCGGACTACGACCGGATCGAAAAAGGCGCGCGCGTGACGATGCCCGACATCAGGATGCGGATAGAGCGGGGGGACCGGGAGATCCCCGTTGAGATCGACGGCCGGGCGGTCACGACGGTCCTCGACGTGTCCGCGCGGCAGCGAAAACACCTGCTGGCGGGCGGGACGTTGAATTTTGTGAAGAAGGAACTGACGGCAAAAACATAAACAGGATCAGTCACGGGGGCTGGGCCGCACGCGGCACTAGGCATCAGGCCGCGTGTCCTGCGGAGCAGAACCCGCGGTGAACCGATAAGCGGAGGTTGCATTATGGCGACCGTGCATGCTATAAAAGAACGAAAGGAAGTAACCGGCATGGCAGATGCGGAGAACATGAAAAACATCGGTTTGCGGGGCGTCAAGGTGGCGGACACGAAGATCTCCGACGTGGACGGCGCGAATGGGGTCCTGATCTACCGCGGATACCGGATCGAGGAACTGGCCGCGAAATCCACGTTCGAAGAGACCGCGTATCTTTTACTCTACGGCGACCTTCCCGCGGAAGACCAGCTTGCGGATTTCAAAGAACTGCTCGGGGAGGCGCGGCAGCTGCCGTCGTTCGTATTCGACAGCCTCCGGCGGCTTCCGAAAACAGCCGCGCCCATGGACGTGCTGCAGGCGGCCGTCCCGATTCTCGCCGCGGCAGACACCGAGCTTGCATCCGAGACGCGGGAGGCAAACCTCCACAAGGCGATCCGCCTCATCGCGCGCTTCTCCATGATCGTGGCAGGCTGGGACCGGATCCGGAAAGGACACGACCCGCTCCCCGCGGATGAGTCACTGTCCCATGCCGCGGATTTCCTGCGGCAGCTCAAGGGCGCCGATCCCGATCCCGAGACAGCCAAGGACCTCGATACGGCGCTGGTGCTTCACGCGGACCATTCCTTCAACGCGTCGACCTTCGCGTGCCGCGAGGTCGCTTCGACGCAGGCGCACATGTACGCGGCCGTTGCAGCCGGCGTCGGCGCGCTCTCCGGAGCGCTCCACGGCGGGGCCAACGCTGAAGTCATGAAGATGCTGATGGGGCTGGAGCACGAGAAGGACGTGCCGGGGTGGGTGAAGCGGCAGCTCGATGAAGGGCGCAAGATCATGGGCATGGGGCACGCCGTGTACAAGACCACGGATCCGCGCGCGCAGTTTCTGAAGGAGATGGGCAGGCGGCTCGGCAGGAAACTCGGGCAGGAGCAGTGGCACCGGATGCTGACGGACATCGAAACAACCGCGGTTGCCGACCTCGAGAAGCGCGGCAAGACCACGATCAAGCCGAACGTGGATTTCTACAGTGCGCCCGTGTATCACCTCATGGGCATCCCGCACGATCTCATGACACCGCTCTTTGCCGTATCGCGGATCGCGGGGTGGACCGCGCACATCATCGAGGAAAAATTCGCCGACGCGCAGGAGAAGCCGGCATTGTACCGCCCGTCGTCGGACTATACCGGCAACTACTGCGGCAAGACAGGATGCGTGTATGTGCCTGTCGAGAAACGTGATCATTGAGCAAGTTCCTTTCCACTCTATTTGCGAACCTCGGAGGAGCAATGGTGACGAAAAGAGCCCATGGAACGGCAAAGAAGACAGCAAAAAAAACGGGGAGCAGCCGCCCGCAACGGAAAGCATCCCCCCGGAAAGGGGTGAAGACCATGAAAGTGCAATCCCTAGCAACGTTCAAGAAACAGAAACGGACCATCCAGTCCGTGAATCCCTATACCGAGATGGTCATAAAGGAATTCGAGCTTCTGGACCGGAGCAAGGTCGACCGGCAGGTTGAGGTGTCGCGCAAGACATTCTCCAACTGGCGCGGCATGCCTGTGGCGGAGCGCGTGAAATACATCAAACGTCTGGCGGATACGCTCCGGGCCGAGAAGCGGACGTACGCGGAGATCATGACCCGGGAAATGGGCAAACCGATCAAGGAGGCAATCGCGGAGGTTGAGAAGTGCGCGTGGCTGTGCGATTACTACGCCGAGCATGCCGAGGCGTTCCTGCGACCCGAAGAGGTGAAGACCGAGGCGAAAAAAAGCTACATCATGTTCCAGCCCCTCGGAGTCGTGCTCGCGATCATGCCGTGGAACTTTCCCTTCTGGCAGGCATTCCGGTTCGGCATCCCCGCGGTCGCGGCGGGCAACGTCGTGCTGCTGAAGCACGCGTCCAACGTGCCCGGGTCCGCGCTGGCCATTGAAGAAGCCTTCCGGAAGGCGGGCTTCCCGGACAACGTGTTCAAGACGCTCATCATCGACGCGGGAGAGGCGCTGCGGCTGATTGACGAGGACCTTGTGGATGCGGTCTCGCTCACGGGCAGCAACAAGGCGGGCGAGGAAGTGGGCGCGCACGCGGGCGGAAAGGTGAAGAAACTCGTGCTCGAACTGGGCGGGTCCGACGCATTCATCGTGCTCGATGATGCGGATGTCGAAAAGGCGGGCAGGACAGCCGCGAATGCGCGCGTTATCAACGGAGGCCAGAGCTGTATCGCGGCAAAACGGTTCATTGTCATGGATTCCGTGGCCGCAAGGTTCAAGAAGTATTTTATCGACCGCCTGAAGGAGCTCAAGATCGGCGATCCCCTGGATGAGAGCACGGACATCGGGCCTGTCGCCCGGAAGGACATCCTCGATTCCCTGAAAGTGCAGCTCAGGGACGCATCCGCCAAGGGCGCGGAAATCATACAGGTTGACCAGCCGAACAAAAAGGGCCTTTTTTTCGCGCCCGCTGTCGTGTATAATCCGAAGCCGAATACGAAGGTTCTGACCGAGGAGGTCTTCGGCCCCATCGCGCCGATCGTCGTCGTGAAGGATGAGAACGAGGCGGTCCGCGTCGCAAACGACACGGAGTACGGGCTCGGTGCAGCAGTGTGGAGCAGGAACACGGACCGGGCTGAACGGGTTGCTTCGATGCTGGAGGCCGGCGCCATTGCCATCAATGACAGCGTGAAGTCGGATCCGCGCCTGCCCTTCGGCGGCGTGAAGAAGTCCGGCATCGGCAGGGAGCTTTCACACTACGGGTTGAAGGAGTTCGTGAACATCAAGTCGGTGGTTGTGAAGGAATAGAGATAAAAATTTTGGGTCTTCTCCTGCAAGAGCGGATAAGTTACATGCTTTTGCTCTCTTTTTCACCTTTCTTGCGTGCCCAAGAAAGGTGACCAAAGAAGGGCACCCGGCGAAAATCCTTAACAGCAGGCTCGGTCGTCCTCAGTACATTTCGGAAACAGCCTGCATTCGCGCTTCGCACTCATAAGCGCTGGCTGCAGGCTCGACGAATCGAAGGCCTCGGACATCCGAAATGTTTAACCCTCGTCCTCGGTCGCCTGCTTAGATTTCCGCATGGGAGTTAAAACCAACCGCGCACGTTTCTGCAGCGTCCCTATGAAATTTCTAGGGACCCGTCTCAGCCAAAGGCAGCTTTTCGAAGGGCGTGCATAAGAAAGGACCAGCGTGAAGGCTTCGGATCTGTTCGTACGGCAGCTCGAGGAAGAAGGCGTTGAGTATATTTTCGGGTTGCCCGGGGAGGAGAACCTCGACTTCCTCGAATCCCTGCGCACGTCCAAGATCAAGCTGATCGTAACGCGCCACGAACAGACCGCCGCGTTCATGGCCGCAACCTACGGCAGGCTCACGGGCA